>Ga0209168_10001534_pt1 | contig 17915 bp, 17 predicted proteins | sample Coa_R1_FD_187156 | JGI IMG/M metagenome (GOLD analysis project Ga0209168, IMG submission 187156) | Surface soil microbial communities from Centralia Pennsylvania, which are recovering from an underground coalmine fire - Coalmine... | ecosystem: Environmental > Terrestrial > Soil > Unclassified ... | reverse complement strand
GTCAGCTCAAGGAACTCATGGATGAAAAGCTTCGCCTGAAGAAAATCTTGATGGACCCAAACTTGGGCGCGGGCGGGAATCTGGCCACACCAGCGTAACCTCGCGCTGCATCGCAAATCTCCCTAAAATCAATCCAGCATGCGCGAATTCTTTGATTCGATGATGGAGTTGAGCGGGGCCACAGAACCATGGCGTCCGCTTCCGCGATGGGGCGTAATCGCGTGGCTCATTTTCTTCCTGTGGTTTCTGGCCTATGCCTTCAGCAAGCACGGCGGCTTTCTCTTCATCGATACGCCGAACATGGTCGTGCATGAGGGCGGCCATGCGCTATTCGGCTGGTTCGGCGAGACGCTGGGACTTTGGGGTGGGACCATCCTGCAATGGCTGGTGCCGCTGCTGCTGGCCATTTATTTTTTCCATCAGCGGCAAGTTGCCGGATTCGTCTTTTGTCTTTTCTTTTTCTTTGAAAATTGGATTTACACCGCAACTTACATGGCAGACGCGCGAGTGATGGAGTTGCCACTGGTCACGTTGGGCGATCCTGAATTTGCCAAGCATGATTGGAATACGATTTTCACCAATCTCGGCGTGCTGCAATATGACACCCTGATCGCCGGCATCGTGCGCTTCGGCGGCTGGGCAGGAATGCTCGGCTGCACCGCGTGGCTGGCGAGCCGTCTGCGAAAACCGGGCGAACAACCGAATCCCGAAATGCAAAGCGGCAAAAGCTTTTAACCGCAGAGATCGCAGATGCGGCCGCAGAGAACGCAGAGTAAAACTCAGGATGGTTCCGACAATCCAGAATCCCGATTAGCTTTTCTCTGCGATCTCTGCGAACCTCAGCGACCTCTGCGGTTAAAAGCCGTTCGTTGGAAGGCTGCTGCACGAACCTCGTCCCAGCGGTCACTTCGCTATAATTACAGGTTGCGACTTAGCGCGAACCGCACTGAGTCGAAAGAGGAATTATGGCTACCGATATTGTTATGCCCCAGATGGGCGAGTCCATTGTTGAAGGCACGATCACCAAATGGCTCAAGAAGCCCGGCGATAAGATCCAGCGTGACGAGCCGCTGTTCGAGATTTCGACTGACAAAGTAGACGCCGAAATTCCCGCGCCCGCATCCGGTGTGTTGCAGGAGATCAAAGTCAGCGAAGGCACGACCGTCCAGGTGAACACGGTTGTCGGCACAATATCCGATGGAGACGGCGCAGTGCCTGCCAAAGCCGCTCCTGCTGAAAAAAAATCCGCACCCGCGGCGGCTGCTCCGAAAACTGAACCTCGCCCTGCCGCGAAGGCCGAACAGGCAGCACCCGCTGCACAGGTCCACGAAGATGACGAGCACGCGCGATCGTCACCGCTGGTCCGCAAAATCGCCCGCGAGCACAACATCAATCTTTCGCAGGTCGAAGGCACAGGCCTCGGCGGCCGCATCACCAAGCAAGACATTCAGGCATTCATCGAAGGTCAATCCGGAGCTTCGTCAAGAGAATCTGGGGGGACGGGCGTCTCGCCCGTCCAGCCGAGCGAAGGTGCTCGGCCTACAATTCAGGCTGCTTCAGGCCCGGCCCAAGCCCCGCGCCCCACTCCCGCCGTAATCCCCGGCGACCTCGTCCCCATGACCAACATGCGCCGCATCATCGCTCAGCGCATGATCGAGTCACGCCGCACCAGCGCCCACGTCCACTGCATGTTCGAAGTGGACATGACCCGCATCGTGAACTTACGCAATAAACTGAAATCAAGTTTCGAGCAACGCAATGGCGCGCGCCTGACTTTCATGCCATTTTTCGTGCGTGCGGCCATCATCGGCTTGCAGCAGTTTCCCATCGTCAACGCCTCGATCGAAGGCGATGGCATCCGATATCACCGTCATGTAAATGTCGGCATTGCGGTCGCGCTCGATTGGGGATTGATTGTCCCCGTGCTCAAGAACGCCGATGAACTGAACTTCCTCGGACTCCAGCGCGGCATCACCGATCTCGGCGAACGCGCCCGTGGCAAAAAGCTGAAGCCGGAAGAGGTCGAAGGCTCGACCTTTACCGTTACCAATCCGGGCCAGTTCGGCGCGGTGTTTGGCCTGCCAATTATCAATCAGCCGAACTCGGCAATCATGGGCGTCGGCGGAATCACCAAGATGCCGCTCGTCGTCACCGACAAAGATGGCGCTGACTCAATCGCTATCCGCTCGGTCGTGCACCTCACCCTCGGCTACGACCACCGCATCATCGACGGCGCCGTCGCCGACCAGTTCATGGCGTTTGTGAAGAAGACCCTCGAGGGTTGGAGCGAAGACGTAGGGTAGCGTCATGTGCCTACAGGCCACGAAACTGGAGCCCGTTACCTGATCAATTGAGGATATTTACTCCTGGGAAAGATGCGCTAGATTTTGATGTCCTTGGGGTGTAGCACAGTCAGATCCGGTATCTGCTTGAAGTCGCCTTTCTCGTCAAACGTCAGAATATCAGCCACACCGTTGTTCTTCATGATGACGCTATGAATGATATCTCCGACCCCCGAGTGGTATTTAAGTATGCCCTGCCGCACGTGATAAAAAAACTCAGCAAAGTCATAGTCCTTCTGCGGACTAACATCCAACAAAACTATTTTTATATCCCTGAGCCGCTTCTCGTTTACGAGTTGCTCCTCCATCGCCGCGACAAGTCCGCGATCCATTTTCTTACTCGAAACTAGTATGTTCACCATCTCTGTGATAGCCCACATAGAGGTGCACAACTGCGCGTCCTTGAGCTGCGCGAACGCAGCAAGAGCTTCCTGCACCATTCTTTTTTTTGATTCTTCGGCTTTATCCTGGGAGTGATAGGCGATCAGGACATTGCTATCCAGATAAATGCGTTTCATTTCTTCTTGGCGCGAAACCGGACAACTTGCTTACGTTCAACTGTCTTCAGCGCCTTGAAAGAGACCGTCTGTCCTGACTTCGTCTTGAACTTGACGGTGGTCGGCCTCTTAACGGTCTTTGTCGCAACAAATCTGACGTTTTCCTGCGTCATAGGCTGATAGTATCACCATTCGCTATAGTGGCTGTGAATTAGGAGTCAGCTTTTATTACCCACAGAATTCATTGAGCTAGCTAGTGCTGGCTTTCGTCCAGCAATTCTTTCAAATACTCCTGCCAGACGGCAGCGTCGGTGTGAGTACCATGGCCATGGGTCTTGTCCGAGATGGGCAGCAGAACGAAGCGTCCGTTTTTCACCTTCGTGATCTCCTGCTGGGCAATTCCGAGTTCTGGCGGGTTGATGAAATCGTCGGCAGAATTGATGAACATGACAGGCGCGACGATCTTGTCCAAATTCTGCGAAGGGTCGTAATTACGTGAGGCGCTTACCGCGAAGAGCAGGTCGTTTGCATCCAGATCAGCCGTCTCGCGTTTCGTGAAGTCGTCAAGGTAGGTATCTGCTGCGTCGCGTGTCGGATAATTCTTCTGCAGCACAAGCGGCGCGCTGCCTGCGATCAGCAACATGTCAACGGCGATCTGCAAACCTGCGCGCGGTTCAGTTGTGTAGTCGCCATTTTTCCATTCGGGGTCTTCGCGGATGCCATCGATTAGCATTTTGCGCCACAGGCGATTGCGACTGGCGATCGGCACCGGATTGCAGGCGAGCGGCATCAACGCGTCCATAAACGTGGGATAGGTTTCTCCCCAGACCCACGAATGCATGCAGCCCATGGAAGTGCCCAGGATCAGACGCAGATGATTGACGCCGAGTGCCTGTTCGAGTAGATCGTGCTGTGCCAGCACCATGTCGTCGTAATCGTATTGCGGGAAGCGGGCGTGAAGGCCGTCGCTGGGCTTCGAGGATTTGCCGTGGCCGACATTGTCGGGAAGGATGATGAAGTAGCGGCTGGCGTCGAGAAGCTGCCCAGGACCAAAGAGAACTTCGGCAAAAATTGGCCGAAGAAATTGGCGCCCGGATCCGCCGGTGCCGTGCAGGATCAAGACTGCATTCGTGATTTTGCCGTTTGCATCTTTCTTTGGTTGCCCGAACGTGTAGTAGTGCATCCGCAGTTCGGGCATGCTCTCGCCGGAATTGAAATGAAAGTTGCGAAGCGTGAAATCGGCCTCATTGGGCGTAGGGATGCGCGGTTGCTGTCCCTGGACTGCAACCGCAGGCAATAGACAGCAGCAAAGCAAGAACATCCAGCGAGACATTGGGCCTCCGGGCAAACAATGTAGCACAGCAGAGAGGCATCGCTAATTGTGGCACTGAATACAATTCGTGATTGTCACCGTGTCAAATTCAATAGCAAACAAACGGGGGTGCCTGTCCTTGTCTCGCGTTTTTGGCGAGACATGCCGGGGAGTTTGATTTAGTGGTATTCAAAGTCAACATTCCCACCCTGTCGCAAAAGACGCGACAAGGATGGGGCACCCAGTTAAGTTTTCTTAGAAGCAGGCTCTTTCAACTACAGCGCAGCCAACTCGAACACCGGATATCCCGCAGCAATCTTGGCAAACTCATCGGGCGGAGCATCCGGCGGAACGGGAAAAAACTTCCGCACGGCGCTCTTGTAATTAGTCAGATAGGCTCTAAGCACTTCCGGTTTTTCCGAGTCGTTGAGCGCCCGCAAGCGAAACCTGCGACGAGACCCGCGCTTGAGAGTGACTCCACCTGCTGCTTCCGCATTGCGCACCCACTGTGTCCGGCCGCGAGGCGCAACCAGAAACTGCTTACCGTTGAGCTCAAGCAAATTCACCGCGGTCGAATATAGCTTGCCTGACTTCCTGCCTCTGACTTCAAGCAGATATATGAATGAAGGGGCGATTCCCAGCCCGGCGAAAAATCCAAACGCGCGGTTGAATAGTTTCTCTCCTGACGAAGGCGCCTCGTATTTACGGTCTGTGGGCATAAGCCGATATTTTATTCTGCGGCAGGCTTTCGATGCTTGTCATCACCAACGCTGGCGCTGCGCACCTGCCGATCCACCTCGCCCTGTATGAATTCCTTCCAGGCGGCTGTCGATGGATGCCATTCTCCTGCCTGCGTTCCATCCCAAACAATGTGGACGTTTTGCTCCCAGAATTTGTCCGTGTAACCCGAGAGATGCACATAACCCGGCTCAGCCGCATTGCCCATGCAATAGCGCAGGCCATAGATGAGTCTGAAGCCTGGCTGCTCATCGGATGTCGTCTGCGGTTTGGGTTCTTTTTTGAAGCCGGTCCCTCGTTTGAAGTAAGTAATTTTGTACTCCCAGTTGCAGGGTCCCATGCGAGCCGGGACCTCCCAGTCCACAAATATGCCCGTCCAGGGATCGAACTTGCTGAGCAATTCCGAATCTGTTATCTCCACCGGTCGTTTCAACTCGCCACCACTTATAACGATTTTGTCCACCGTCGCTTCCTGCTTCCGCATCGTGACCGCACTACTCAGCAAAGAATCCCACGCGGGCGTCGCCGGATGCCATTTGCCATCCGCATCGGCGCGGATAATCGTGCCCCCGTTAGGACCATAAAGCGGTTCACCAGGCCCAGGCAGATACACATATCCAGCTTCGCCGGTCCAGCAGTACCGAGTCGCATAAATCATCTGCAAATCGCCGCGATCCAGAGAAGAAGGCATTCTCCCCGCTGACTTCAAATAAAACATAACTTCGAAAGACCGCCGATAACAGGGTGCATCCACGAGCGGTTTCGCCTTCCAGTCAGCGAACTGGCCTATCCACGGATTGAACGCGTTAAGTGATGCAGAGTCGGTAATCTCGATGGGCTGATTTAATCCGCCGCCCGAAATCAAAATAAGATCGACCGGCCCCTTGCCATAGGCGAATACCACAGTTGCGAAAGTCACGAGCAAAGCAGAGAAAATGGCATTTTTCATGACGCTTCTCCAAACGGGCGCACTGAAGATTGAGACGTTCTGTCTGCTCTGATTGTTATCCGCGCTCAACAAAAATATTATGGACTTGAAAAGCAAACTCTACATATGTTGATATATACGTATGGCGCGCAAGCCCAATTCTTCTGCCCAGACTCGCCAACTGCTCGGCGTCATGTTGCAGCAACCGCCCAACTGGCAATATGGGTACGAGTTGTCGAAGCAAACTGGCTTAAAGTCAGGCACGCTTTACCCGCTGCTGATGCGGCTGAGTGATCAAGGTCTGCTCGACTCGCAATGGCAGGAACCCGAGCGGCCCGGCAAGCCGGCGCGTCACGCATACAAGCTAACTCCCACTGGTTTGGCGCTTGCACGCGAAATGGGGCCACAGAAAACTACAGTTCGTCGCAAGCTGGCGGATGCAACAACATGAGCCCACGAATCTCAGTTTTACGCGGGCTTGCGCGCGCACTCATAGCGCATGCCAAAAGTGTGCTTCCGCCGAGCCGTTCGCAGTGGGCAGAAGCGATGAAGCGCGAACTCGATCACATCGAAAACGATTTTGAAGCGGCAAGATGGGCCGCCGGATGCGTGCTAGCAAGTTACCTGGAAAGAGGAGGACGCAAGATGAACCAATCTTTTGGCGCTATGGTGAGAAAACCGAGCGCATATCTTCCGCTGGCAATGTCGATCACAGCTCTTGCCCTGCTAGGCGGCGCTTACATTGTTGCGCTAGCCACCGGCCATGCCGGCTTGCAGCGCGAGCCAGACGAGGGAACAATCGCGCACTTATGGCAATTGCTGATGGCTGGGCAGCTTCCGGTGCTGTTGTTTTTCGGGGTGAAATGGCTACCGCGTGCTCCGAAACAAACGCTATATGTTTTTGCTGTGCAGGTCGGAGCCGCGATCGCCGCAATGGCCCCCGTCTATTTTCTGCATTTATGAACTGAGATGCGACGGCTTTGAGCGCTGCGCGAGGATCAGTGCGGATTTACTTGGCGCATCCGCTCCGCCCCCTCCTTGAAAGTCACAACTTCCACCTGGCCCGAGTCTCGCAAGCTTGCCAATTCTTCCGTTAATCTGGAGAACTCACGTTCGGTAACTGGCTCCCAGCCGTCTTGCTCTGTTCCGATTCCATGGAACGTAACCACGTGCCAGCAGCCGGGACGAACCCATGAGCCGACGTCTTCACCGGTCTGCGAAATCTGGCGGCAGTCCACTCCGAAATAATCGATTGAATCTCCCACCGCGTAAAAAGAGTTTTGCCTGCCCGCCCGCGCTTGCCGGTAGCCGGCTGCAATAACAGGTTCTCTAAGACTCTCAATGGTGTCGTAGAACGGATAGCAGAAGGACGGGACTTCCATGCCCATCCAGCCCTCGATCAAACGCTTCGACTCGGTTGCCTCGAAAACGGGATCGGCAGGCTGGCGCTCGTGTTTCACCGTGTGGCTGGCGATCTCATGACCGCGCGCCGCCATGGTTTTCAGGAGTCGGGCTTCATCTTTGCTCCAGCTGATTTTGTGCCAGGTGTAACCTTTAGCTTTTGCCCACGGGTCCTCAAAGATTGACTCAGTGTTGGCGACAAGGAAAAATGTGGCGGGGAAGCGGTGCCGATCGAGCACCGGAACGGCGCGCTCAAATTGGCAGCGTAGTCCGTCATCGAAGGTGAGAGAAACAAGAGATTTGTTCATTTCAGTCCTCTCGCCACTCAATTTTCACCAGCGACAACCCTTGGCGCGGCAGTTTTATTTGCAATTGCGCGGTTCCATTACCAATGTGAACCCATGCCGGCGAAGTCAGCAGTTGTAATTGCCCGGCGGACTCGAGTTTCTTGTACTGCTCAGGCGTGGGCCTCTGGGGCGATCCCAAGTCCTTCCACGCGTTGAATGAATTACTGTGGGCCGAATCGATGCGGAAATGCTCAACCACGGCGTGCTCGACATTCTCCGGGAAGCCTCTGATCCGCAGATTCACCAACGCTGGTGGAGCCGCTCGATCATCATCGTGATAATTCCATAAGAGCACCTGAACGGCATTTTCCGAGCGAGTGGCGATGACATTCACGTCTGAATCCCGGCGCACGCCTTCCCGCAGGACCAGATCAGTATCGAGAGCACCCGAGCTGGTCGCTTCCAGTCGTTCGCCGCCCAGCAACCCGAACATGCGAAACGCGTTTAGAATTGGCTTATCCAGGCCGTTGCTGGCCAGCTCGCGATATCCGGCGAAATAAGGTTGGCTTTCGAATTCAAATGCCCAAGTCACGATACCTTTCAGCCTGACATGGTCACGGGCCGCCAACTCAATCGTGCGGTCGACGGCTTCGGCTGTGTAGCTGGCATAAAGCGGGCCGTTCCGATAACCGTTCTGCGGATTCGTTTCCGCCGAACACGCCGCGCAGCCCTCAGGATCGGACTCGCCGAGAATGACTGGAGTGTCGCGCCATTTTGGGAATGAAGACACGATCTTGAAGCCCTGATCGATTGCATTCAGCTGCGCGGCAATGCCCATTCGCACGTGGTCGTCTTGCCATGTCGGCGAGCCTTTGGGATGGAAGCTGATGAAATCCAGTGGCGCGCCGGGTTTGCCGGTGGCATTATTGCGGCCAGAGTCGCAGTGCTGAAGAAATTGCTTTAAGAATTCAGCGGCTTTAGGTCGGGCAGGACCGGTGCTGTCGAGACCACCGATTTTTGCCTCGGGAAGCGCTCGCCGCACCGCGTCAGCAGAGTAGTCATAAAGCTTAAAGTATTCTTCCGGCGTGCCTTTCCAGTAATCGATGTCAGGCTCATTCCACACTTCCCAGAGCCAGGTTTTTACTTTGGTGTCGCCGTAGCGCTCGCGCAAGTGCTTCGCAAACTGAAATACCAACTCTGCCCACTTTTTATAATCCTTAGGTGGATAAGCCCATCCGGTGTAGATGGACCCATTGGGGAAATCATGGCGGTACGGTTCGGGATGGGTTGACAGCGCTTCGGGCATGAATCCGATCTCAACCAGCGGCTTGACTGCGGAATGTTGGAACGTGTCGAAGATTCGGTCGACAATCTGCCAGTTATAGATGGGTTTTCCCGCAGCATCTTCTGTGTAAACGTTCGTGGATCCCCACTTCAGGGAAGCTGTCCCATCGCCCGAGGTCAGGAGGTTGTGAACGCGAATATAGGCCGGAGTAGGACTTAATGCGGCAATTTCGCCGAGCAACTTTTTTCCATTGGGCGCGTAGGTGTAATTAGGCTCGTCGTATCCGAAAAAATCCCAAATTGGGCGAATTGCCCCTTGCGTACGTGAAATATCCACTCCCACCGTTATGGTGGGCGCGGTTTCTTGCCCGTACGCATTTGTGAGCAACAGCAGACAGATAAATAAAATGCCCTGGAGTGAAAGTCTGGTCATGAACCGAGCCCGCATTTTGCGCAAAAATCCTATCGCCGAATCTGGACTACTTTCCCGCCTTCCCCGATTAGAGCCACTTCCGCCATTCCGATGAACAATCCGTGCTCGACAATCCCGGGAATATGGCACAGCTTCTCTGCCAGCGCCGGCGGATCGTCGATTTCTCCGAAGGTGCAGTCCAGGATGTGATGGCCCTCGTCAGTGACATAAGGATTGCCATACGGATATTTCCGGAGCGAGACCTGCGCGCCAAGAGCTTCGATCTGCATTTCGATCAAAGACTGAGCAAACGGGACCACCTCGACCGGAAGCGGGAATCTGCCCAACCTCTTTACCAGCTTGGCGGAATCGGCAATGACGATGAATCGACGCGAGACTGAAGCGATGATCTTCTCGCGCAAAAATGCTCCGCCGCCGCCCTTGATCAGATTCAGCTGAGGATCGATTTCATCGGCGCCGTCAATGTCGATATCAATCTTCGGGTGCTCGTTGAGCGTAGCCAGGGGAATTCCAAGTTGCTCCGCGAGGTGCTTGGTTTTTTGCGAAGTGGGAATGCCGACAATCTTCAGACCGCTGCGGACGCGCTCGGCCAGAAAACGTACCGCGTATGTCGAGGTCGACCCTGACCCCAAGCCAACGATGCTCCCTGCTTCCACGAGGTCCACGGCTGCGCGTGCGGCAATCTGTTTTTCGTGGTCCCGAGGATCAGCTTGGTTGGATAGCGTCATTTTTGTAGATTAGGTACCGCCACGCGACCAGCCATTGTATGGAAATTCAGTGATTAGTGGCTAGTGGACTCTGCCTCGTGATCAGGAAGAATGTTGGGACATTCAGAAGGAAGTGCCCACCGAAACCATCAGGAGTATGGAGTCGAGAATGAAAGTGGTTGGGGGAACAGCCCTGAGCAGCCGCGCCGGTGACTAAGCACTAACCACCAACCACTCTGATTGCTAATCGCCGAGTTGCGCGGCGGGTTGCTGCGACCCGTGGTGCAACGCATACAGCACTAGCTCTACGCGGCTCGAAATTCCCAGCTTTTCGAAGATCCGAAACAGATACTTTTTAACCGTGTGCTCACTCAGCCCCAGTTCGCTGGCGACATTGCGGTTGGAGAGCCCATCGGTCACCAACGCGACCACCTGCTCCTCCCGCGAGGTGAGCAGGATTTCGCCAGTAGCGCTTACTACCCTCAAACAAGGCGATTGGCACACCGAGTCGAGCAGATAGCTGAGTTGCTGGTTGCTGGCGAAGATTTCTCCTTCATGCACTCTCTCGATACATTCACAAAATAGTTGGAAGGACGAATTTCCCAGGCAGAACAGTCCACGCGCTCCCGAGCGAAATGCCTGGACGGCAGCTTGCCGGCTTTCTATATCGAACAAACAAATTTTTGGTATTTCCGGATACATCAGGTGCAAGGTACGCACCATGCTGACGTCCGGCGCCGCGGAATAGGGGACCCCGCAGCTTATGACCATTACATCAGTCTTGCTATCTTCGAGGAATTCCAGAATAGGAGGAACTTCGCTCGGACAGGAGAACACCTGAAAACCTCGATTGCGAAGGGAACCGGCCATTAGCTGATTTTCCAGCTGTTTGGAGTCAGCCAGCAACACACTGATTCCGCTGCACGAAAAAGCGTCTTCAATTGACATAGATTACCAGCGCGAAAAATTCCAATGTAATGACAGGAATGTACCTGTTAAGAATTTCAATTGCAGTGACCAGAGAACATTGCCGCAACTCTCTCCTGTGGAAAACTCCAATACTCACCAAATCCCTGAAACCTTCTCAAAGCAACACTAGCTACTTCCGTGCGGTGTACTTTCTGCGTCTTGTCGCCAGTTCGACGCAAGCCTATCTTTCGTTTCGCAGCGCGGTAGACCGGTTGCAGGAATCACTTCTCATGAACATGCAGCGTGCAGCTCTGTTGTTTCTGATCTGCGGATTTCTCGCCCGCACCGCGCGTCCTGCCTGCGCTCAGTCTGTAGCAGGGCCGAACGCAATTGGGGTCACGAATACCAGTGCGGCGGATGGCACGAGGGGTCCCAATAGCGGGAGTCCAGCCTTGACGGGGGCGCGCCATCCGCAGTACCGGCTTCAGAAGAGCGACGTTGTTGAGATCAAGTTCACCTTCTCGCCCGAATTTGATCAGACTGTAACGGTCTTGCCAGACGGGTTCCTGGCGCTGAAAACGGTTGGCGACGTTTTCGCTGAGGGTCTGACCGTCGCGGAATTGAAGGGCTTGGTTGGTGAAGCCTATGCCCCCACTCTGCGCGATCCCGAGATCAGCGTAATTTTGAAAGATTTCGAACGACCATACTTCGTTGCCGGCGGGCAGATAGGCCGGCCCGGCAAGTATGAGTTGCGTTCCCCAATTACGGTTTCCGCAGCCGTCGCCGTCGCAGGGGGATTCACTGAACAATCGAGACACTCGCAAGTTGTAGTTTTCAGGACAGTTACGGCTGGAGTCGTGGAAGCCCACGTGCTAAATGTCAAAGCCATGTTGGCCTCGCGAAATCTGGAAGAGGACTTCGAACTCCAGCCGGGAGACATGCTGTTTGTACCGCAAAACCGGATTTCAAAAATCCGAAAGTTTTTGCCGGTATCAAGTCTGAGTACCTTCTTTACACCGGCCCAATTCTGACTTATGCCACAGGAATTACAAATGATTGCTTCGCGAGGTTGGTTAAACTCGCCCACTCTTCGTGACGTCGCCGCCGTATTTTTCAGACAAAAACGGCTGTTGGCAACTTCATTTATGGTGATCGCAATCTCGGGAATCCTCTATTCCGCTCTTTTCCCTTCTTACAAATCGGAGATGAAGGTACTGCTGAGGCGAGGCCGGATTGATCCTGTAGCATCGCCGATGCCAACATCCTCGCCGGCATTTGAGCACGATGAAATCACAGAAGAAGAACTGAATTCTCAGGCAGAACTGCTTCGCGATGAGGATCTCCTGCGGGAGGTGGTGCTTCATACCGGATTAGCACAAAAGACATGGTTTTCAGTCATCACCCGGCGGAACTTTGAGCAGCGGACCGAAACCGCGGTTCGTCGCCTGGCCGGCAAGTTGGATGTACAGCCAGTACGCAAGTCCCGGCTGATCACCGTCTCCTATAACTCCTCGGATGCAGCGCAGTCAGCGGCGGTGCTGCATTCGTTGGCGACGGCATATCTAGCGAAACACGCAGCAAATATCCGGCCCTCGGGACAACAGATTTTTTTCGAACAGCAAGTGGATGAGTCGCGAATCGTTCTCGAAGAGGCGCAAGACGACCTGATCGCCTTTATGCGAAAACAAGGCGTAGCGTCGGCCGGCCTCGAACGTGATCTCCTCCTTCAAAAGCTGAGCGATGCGGAAGCTTCCGAGTTTGCAGTAGAAACGGACATCGCTGAAGTCGGTACCCGGGTTCGCCTGCTGGAAACAAGGCTGCGAGATTTGCCCCAACGACGAGTGGTTGAAATCAAGAATGCTGACAACCCTCAACTGGAAGAAAAACTGAAATCGAAGTTGCTGGAGTTGGAGCTACAGCGCACATCATTGTTGACGAAGTTTCAGCCTTCTTACCGGTTAGTACAGGAAGTTGATGAAGAAATCGCTCAAGCCAAAGCTGCAATTGGATCTGAAGCGCTAAAGCCGCTGCGTGATGAAACCACGCAAGATGATCCGGAGTTCGACTGGGCGCACTCGGAACATCTTAAAAATGCAGTGGAGCTTCGAGCACTTGAACAGAAACAAGCTGTAGCGCGTGAACAGGTGAATGCCTATCGCGCCACGGCAGCAAAACTGGAAGTGAGCGCAATCGCGCAGCATGATTTGGAAGAGCAGGTAACAGCCGCAGAAAATAACTATCTGCTCTACTCGAAGAAGCGCGAAGAGGCAAGAATTAGCGATGCACTTGACCAAAATGGCGTTTTGAATGTCGCCATCGCACAGCAACCCCGCGCGCCGGCGCTTCCGGTCTGGTCATTCCTCGCAGTCACCTGCTTTTCTCTTATCGGAGCGGGCGGGTTCAGCACCGCGATTGTATTTGTGAATGATTATTTCACCCCCTGTTTCAGAACCCCGCAAGAAGTATTTGAGTTTTTAGGATCGCCGGTATTGGCATCTCTGCCGGCAGCACGGGAAACTGTTCGCAATTCGGAGGCGTCATGAGCGTAGGCGCGCAAGTTTGGAAACATATTATTCCCACCGTCAATCCCGTGCTTCATCGCAAGCCTCCGATGGCGGTCCCGGCTCCGCCCTCAGATCATCAACAGAACGAACCTGCGCTCGCGCTGATGCAACAGCTGTTCTTCCCCAGGGCAACTCTACGTCGAACCTCGGTTCTACTTGCCGCGGCGGATGAACCATCCAAAGCTTCAGCACTGGGCGAGAAGATTGCCGTTAGCCTTGCACAACTTTCCGGCGGAATGGTCGGGATCATCTATAGCGCTTCCTCGGTGCAACGAAATCCATGGGAAGGCAAAGGATTGCCCGCCGGCTTCGGCCGCGGATTGTGGCAGATGTACTCATCGCGTCTGGCCGAGCGGGTGTGGCAAATCCCAGTCACATTGCTAGGCCATGAACCGAACGACAAGGGCGGTTCCACCAACGATCGCCTGAAAGAACTTCGCAGTTCGTTCGATTATTTTTTATTGTCAGCTGCTATCAGCGACTGCGAAATGCCCACCCTTTGCAATTTGTGTGAAGCGGCCGTTCTGGTGCTCACGGCTAACGTCACCCGGCGTGAGGCAGCCGTCAACGCTAAAGAACAACTGCTGCGCCAAGGTGTGACTTTATTGGGAACAGTGCTTGATCAAAGGACCATGCCAATTCCGGACTCCATCTACCGCCGGCTCTGACGGACCATATGGGTCACCTTGCCAATATTCTCGATTTTCAGGCTGGACGACGGCCAAAAGTCGCGAGCGCCGCACTTGCCGCCCCACACGTCGGCGATTCTGATCTGGCGAGGCTAATCCCTGGAATCTCTGATTCCGAGCCCTTGGCCTTAACTTACCCATCAATATTAGGAACAGCCGCGATGCATTTTTTGCCGCGATTCTGCCGCAGATTAGACGGCGGGATGCTGGCACCCGCGATGCTCGACCTTTCACTCCTCACACTGCTTTTTTCTTTGCAAGTCTGGGCGCTGGGATCGAAATCGCTTCCTTCGCCCATTCTCTGCATTTACGCATTCTGTTTCGTAGTCTTTGCGATTCAAGAAGACCTATACCTTTCGCACAAGACCGAGTTCTCCGAAAATGCAGCCGCGTGTCGGGCCATCGTGTGGGCAACGTTTTTCACAGGTATTTGTCTAGGATGGTCGGCCGCGCCTGGGTCGGCAATCATCCTGCTTGGGTTCAGCTTTTGTACTCTCGGTGCTCTAGTTACCGCTCGACGATTACGGCGGAGCTTTCGTCCGACTGAGGTTCCGCTTCGCAACGTACTGATTGTCGGCAACGGGATCAAGGCCGCACGAATCGCCAACGCGATTCGTCGCGATCGGAACTCATGTCGAGTACTCAAGGGTTTCATCACAGAGAATGATCTTTGCAATAACTACGGGCCCGCGATGTTGAGCAGAGTTGCACGCGAGGAATTCATCGATGAGTTGGTCATCGCGAGTTCCGAGCCCTCTGTTGTCGATGTGGCTGTTCAGGAGGGTTGCCAAAAACAAGCTCGACGTAAAGCTTGCGCCTGATATTTGTATTCCAGTTTCCGCGGATGCCGATCTCGAAAACCTTGGCGGGGTCCCGTTATTCAGAATCCAAGTTCATCCTGTGCCCGAGTACCGGCTCGCGCTGAAGCGCAGCCTCGACTTTGCCCTGTCGATTTCCGGCCTGATTGCGCTTTCGCCGTTGCTGCTTGTAATTGCAGCGTTCATCAAATGGGACTCTGCAGGGCCAGTTCTCTATTGCGCGCCGCGTACCGGACGCAAAGGACGGCGCTTCGTCTGTTACAAGTTTCGCACCATGGTTCCCGACGCCGATTCCCGCAAAGACCAACTGCGGGACAGAAACGAGCGCGAGGGAGCGTTTTTCAAAATCGACAACGACCCGCGCATCACCCAGTTCGGACGTTTTCTACGGCGCTATAGCCTGGATGAACTTCCGCAGTTGTGGAACGTATTGCTCGGCGACATGAGCCTGGTCGGACCCCGCCCTCACCCTATTGATGACGTCAGCCAGTACGAACTTCAGCATCTGCAAAGACTCGACTTCATTCCCGGAATTACCGGCTTGTGGCAAGTGACGGCACGCCGGAACCCGTCATTCGAACGCAACCTCGAACTTGATATCGAGTACATAAAAAACTGGAATTTGTGGCTTGACGTGCGAATTCTGTTCAAGACCGTGTCGGCTGTTTTCGAAGGGAGCGGTGTGTGAGCTCGGCATCGATTGCGCCCACCCACCTGGATAACCCTGCAGTATCGCTTTTCATTCTTCCGCTCAGAGTGTTTCATTTATGGCTGAGTCTGCCCGCTGCCATGTTTTTGCTGGCCTTGACTGCGATGCTGTTCAGGCCTCCTGATCTGAAATCGTTTCCCATCGACCGGGTGGCGTTCTTTGCATTGGTGCTTCTGCTGGCAATTCGTGCAGCTCTTCGCCGCGGATCCCTGCATATTTATCCCGCAACATGGCCACTGCTGGGGTTAATGGTAATCGGGCTCTGGGGCGTGTTGACGCAGCCCTATGATCCTCAAGCGTGGAGCGTGTTCGCGGCCAAGTGGGCTGTCCCATGTGTGTTCTTCCACATTGCGGGCCTGGTGTTTTGCGGCGACCGTTCTCTACACAAACTGGAAACCTTCCTCTTGCTGGTGCTGATCTATCTCACCGCGATCTCAATTTTTTCCATGTTGAATCTTCGAAGCCTGATTGTTCCCGGATTCATTAACGACGAAGGAATCGGTATCCATGCCGACCGGGCCCGCGGGCCCTTTTTACAAGCGGTTGCAAACGGTCTTTGCCTGAATCTACTCGGACTCGTAGCCCTGGATTCCTTTCGCAGACGGAAACTGCGCGGGATAGTAGCCGCAATACTCTTCTTGGCCGTACCTCTGGCTTTGCTGGGAACCAAGACTCGCGCAGTTTGGATCGCATCCGTTTTCTCAGTCCTGTGCCTAACGTTCTTTGGGTCCACGCTCAAGTTGCGGCGGATCGCGTCTGCCTGGTGCATTCTCGCAATTGTTGGGTCAGCACTCATCATGTTTTATCGTGCCGATCAAGATTCTTTTGCGGAACGCGCGATGGACCGCTCGCCCGTCGATTTCAGGGGCGAAATGTACAGCGCGGGCTGGCAAATGTTTGTTGAGAAGCCGCTACTAGGCTGGGGTAGCGCGCACGATATTCAGGCAGAAGTTGAGAGACGGATCAGCAACTTCCATCCCGAGTACTACGTATTTCATAACACTTTTTTGGAAATTGCCGTGGAACGCGGGGTGCTCGCCCTCGGCTTGTACATCTGGCTGATGATCTGCCTGTTCCGCCTTGGAAAGATGGGCGCAATTTCGGATGAGATGGACTGCGCCTTCTCGAACCCACATTTTCGCAGGCTCTGGCCGTTGCTGCTGGGAGTTTATGTGCTGAATGCCAGCGCGGTGGTGATGAATTATCAATTCGTAAATGCGGTTCTGTTCACGATTGCTGGAATTCTGGCGGCGCAGCCTTCCGGCATGCAGCGATTCCATGATCAACCCGTGATCGTCCAATGAACACGATTGCCTATCTCGCCAACAGCTTTCCCGAGGCTGTGGAGCCGTATGTCCTGCAAGAAATTTGCGAACTACGAAATCGGGGGAAATCCGTGGTAGCCTGCAGCTTTCGGCGGCCTCTGCAAGTTTCGGCCCAAGCGGCCGAAATGGCCTCGGGAACGACTTATCTCTTTCCGCCCAACCCGCGACTCGCGCTCCACGCCTGTTGGATTTTCGCCTCCCGGCTCGCCTTAATTGTCGATCTTCTGTGGCGAGCGGTTCGCGGGCCTGAGCCGATGCAGCGCAGGATGCGGACCATCGCGCACACCTGGTTGGGTGTGTACTTAGCAGCCGCGTTACTGAAAAAGCAAATCGCCCACATCCACATTCATCACGGATATTGTTCTTCCTGGGCAGGGATGGTTGCGGCGCGAATTCTAGGTGTGACATTCAGCTTGACCCTGCACGGTTCGGATGTGCTTGTCCGCGCAGATTACCTGGATTGCAAACTCAAACACTGTAAGTTTTGCGTCACGGTCTCAGAGTTCAATCACAGACACATTCGCGAACATTACCCTGAAGCCGATTGCAAGATACTCGTCCATCGCCTGGGAGTTGATGTCGATTTCTGGGTTCCCAGGCAGAATACAACGCCCGATTCTTGCTTTTCAATCGTGAGCGTGGGACGCCTGCACCCTGTAAAAAACTACGACTTTCTTGTCCGCGCCTGCTATGAATTGAAAAATGCTGGGTTGGATTTTCACTGCACGATTGCCGGGCAGGGAGAAGAGAGCAATCGGCTGCATAATCTGGTGCGTGAATTGCGCCTGGAAAATGAAGTCGAGTTATGTGGACACCTCGAGCCCGACCAATTGCGGATTCTCTACAGTCACTCTGATGTCGTAGTGCTCACCAGCCAAAGTGAAGGAATTCCCCTGACGCTGATGGAGGCGATGGCGATGGAGCGAATTGTTCTGGCGCCCGCGATCACCGGATTACCCGAGTTGATCGACG
>Ga0209168_10001532_pt1 | contig 17924 bp, 15 predicted proteins | sample Coa_R1_FD_187156 | JGI IMG/M metagenome (GOLD analysis project Ga0209168, IMG submission 187156) | Surface soil microbial communities from Centralia Pennsylvania, which are recovering from an underground coalmine fire - Coalmine... | ecosystem: Environmental > Terrestrial > Soil > Unclassified ... | reverse complement strand
TAGCCCACGCCGCGAGCCTAGCCGGCGCTGTCGCGGGCCGCCGTTTTTCCGTTGGGCTGAGCGCAGCGCGCTCGGGATCGTCGTCGTGGTGCGTTTCGGCCGTCCCGCCGACGGCCTAACGGTAGCGCCGCAGCATTCGCACAAGCGATGGGAGCATCATCGCGACCATCATCACGAGCGACATGCGGAGAAACGCCGCCTCGGCGGCGGGGCTAAGTCTGTCCGGGCATCCGCATCCACGCCATTGACGACGAAGGGCAGCGCGGAGACGCCGCAGAGCGTTTGTTCGGAAGCTCGCTCAGAGCATCACTTTCGCAGCGATGGTGTGTGGGTTATGCCCACCAGCAGGCCTTCTGGTCCCAGCAGCCGCGTGACAACCTGGCCCCAGGGCTCCTTTCGCGTCGCGACCAGCAGTTTGTAGCCCTGGGACTTCAGTTCTGCGGTGGCTTTTTCGATATCCACTACATCAAATTCGATCCACGCTTGTGGCACGGGAAGATTGCCAGGCCACTGATTCGCGCCAAAGCAGGACTCGGCAGCCTGGGCCAACGGCCATAGGGCAAAATGCTTCGCGCCATCTAGCACGCCTGTATGCAGATAGCCGTTGCTGTCTTCTTGGAACGGCAATCCCAATGCCTGGGAATAGAATTTGCGGCTTTCGCCCGGGTCGCGAACTATTGGACCAAAACCGGCGACGAATAGCACATCGATATTTTTTGGTTTTTTCATAGGCAGTTCAATACTGATCGTGCTGGTGTACCACTCCAACACGATCTGACGCCGCATAGTCGATGCCATTGCTAATATGCCAGTAGCTTTGGTGCAGGAACAAGTCAACGGCGTCCGTTTCCAAGGTCGTCCGAATACCCGGCCTTCAGGCGAGGCCACTGAGCCAGAGGACGTCCATCGCCACGCATCGTGTCGGTGCCTTTGGGCGGTTGCGGCCAGCCGGCCGGCGAGTCCTCAAACCGCTCCTGGCGCCCGTAGACGGTCAAGTCTAGCAGCCGATAGCTGTTATCCATGTATTCGACGCCGCGGCTGGTCGTCCAGTAAGTCTCGAAGACTTTGGATCCCTGGCGCAGGTAACAAACGAGGTGCATCCTGCCCACCCGCCTTCCCACCAAAAGGGTGTCGAGCGAGTCCTGGGCCGAGTACCAAGGCATCTCCCAACCCATGAAGTCGCGATACCTGGCGCTCTCTTCGTACGGGCCCTGGCAAAACGTAGCGTAAGTGACGTCGCGAGCATGAATATAGGACAGCTCGTGGACCTGCGATGTCACCCAGGTGCACCCCTCGCACTGCTCCGTCGCAGGGCGGCCGGTGTGCCACATAAAGTAATAGGCGATGAGCATCCGGCGGCCCTCAAACGCATCGAATAGTGTCACAGCGCCAGATTCGCCAATGAGTGGTGTGGCGGCGTCCACCTCGACCATAGGGAGCCGACGGCGGGCGGCTGCGATGGCATCACCTTCTCTCGTGTGAGCCTTCTCTCGAACCCGCAACGCGTCCAGCTCCACCTGGAAGGTGCTCCGATCCACAACCGCAGGAGCCGCAAGTTCATCTCTCATGATGTCTCTCACCGTGCTCTCCCGCCGTTTTCAACTTTGTCAGGATTTCGCCTCTGCGTCGCGCCTTCGTAAGGCGGCTCCTTCCGGGTCGGTTATTATATCGATCCACTTCGGGTCAGGCGAGGCCTTGGCATCGTAGTTGTCGTGCCAGTTCCACCACTTGTACGGCGGGGTCTGGGGGTAACCTTCTGGCGAGTCCTCCCAAGTCTCCTGACGGCCGAGCGCCGTCATATCGAGGTAGCTCCAAGTGGTTCCCATCGCCTCGTCGCCGCGGCCGTTGATGAAGTATGTGCGGAATACTTTGTCGCCGTCGCGGATGAATGCATTGTGGCCGTGCCACTGGTCGACGCCGAAGTCCGCGTCGAAGCTGTCGGTCATGGTGTACCAGGGCATCTCCCAACCCATCCGCGACTTCAGGCGCGAGATGTCACCTTGCGCCGCGCGTGAGACGTAGGCGAGTGTAGTATCGCGGGCATTCAGATGGGCCAGGTGGGCGACCTGATCGGCGCCTAAGGAGCAGCCGCGGCAAGCGTGCTCGGGCCAGCCGAACACTCGGGACTCAAAGAAGGCGCGATAGACGATCAACTGACGGCGACCCTCGAACAAATCGAGCAGGCCCACCTTGCCCCCGGGTCCGTCGAACACGTACTTCTTGTCGACCGCCATCCACGGCATCCGCCGGCGTTCGGCCGCCAGCGCGTCACGGGAGCGGGTGAAGGCCTTCTCCTTCAGGAGGAGGTGCTGGCGCGCAGCCTCCCACTCCTGCTGCGACACAATCGGGGGTGTGCTCATCTTGTTTAGGATTTCGGCTTGATCTTTGGAGCTATGGCTTGTCGTTGTTGCAGACATGGTTCACTTCCTCTTTAATTCGCGAGCATGAGCAATTCCAACGCCCGCGCTCTCTTGAAATCAATGGTTTAGCAGAAGTATCCATTTCATCGGAAGTCGGCAGATTTTACGCAGATCACGCGTTGGGTTGCAAACCTAGCCTGTTCGATGACACGTGTGAAGGGCAATATCGGTCCCACAATTCTCTGGCGCTGTTTGGACGCCCCCGGACACGACGCCTGCCGCCTAGTGGACCGCGGCGATTCATGGCGTCGTAGATCGGCACGACACCGGACCTACGGCACTCGTTTATGAAGTCGAGTGTGACTTCGCTCGGCGGACGCGGGAATGTTCGGTAAATGGGTGGTTTGATTCCTTGCGCTCCGCTACGATTGGGCTGACCTTGAATCTACTCGGTCTGCGACCTTTAGAATCAATGTCTTTTTAAATGAGCTAACCGAACACCTCACGAAATCGAGTCCTGCAAGCAGGTCTGGCCGGGCGACAAGTATTCCGATATGAATCCGGCGGCGAAGACCGCCGCAATCCAGGGAATGTTGGAGAAGACGCTCGACAACGCGCTGAAGCGCACCGACATCAGCGCCTCCTGACCAACCAGTGCGATCAAGCCGGAATTTGGGCACCGACCCGCTCATCGCCGGTGTGATGTTGGTGATCGGCGTCTGGATCTTCTACCGTTCGCACGCAGACCTTGGTACAAAGTACGCGAGCAGCATCTACTCATTCCGCACGACGTTTATCGTCGTATCCGCCATCGGATGTACTTGGCGCTAGCGCTGTATTCAATCGGCCAGGCGCTCATTATCCCGAATTGGGTGGCGGGTCGAATTTGACCGCGTTCGCGATCCTCTGCGCGCTACGTGTCCGTGCGGAGGAGCGGATGATGGTTGGAGAGTTTGGCGATGAATACGCGGCGCACTCGGCACGGATGACGCGTTTTATTCCGGCGTCTGGTAGCCAAACTTACCGGCTATTAGACGCGTGCACCACTTGCCGTGCTGTCGGCGTCTAGTCGGCCAAGCTCCCAGATGCGGCGCCCGTAGAAGCGTCGGATTCGGGTTCCGTCCGGGTGGTCCGTAATGACGGGTAATTTTAAATGATGTACGCTGTCTGGCAACTGCGTCCTAAACGGCGCGTTTCCAGAACCCCTCGGCGTCCTTTGACAATCCCTTTGACCTAAACTCCGATGTTGGAGGGAACCTCGCTAAGCTATAGAAAGGTTTGGCTCCCCGAATCTTTAGCAGGCCAATCCCGATTCCTCCAAAATTGGCGATTTTGTCCGATGTACGGCTTGCATGGAAGCTGCTCGTTCACTTCGATTCCTCTAGTTCTTCTCGGTCCGCCAATCGACCACGATCACGGAAAGAACCGCGTGATATTGGTCGTGGACGCTACGCGCCTTGGATTGCGCGAATGCTCGGTTGCATGAGGCTTCTGTCCAGGTTCATCGTGGCCATATAGCTGTACTGATCGCGATGTGCAAGTTCTGCCCCTAGCCCGATTCATCAATTGCCATAAAGCCGTTTCTGGCAATTTGGCCGAGTTTCGATCTAGCAGGGACCCAACCGAGACATCAAGGTTAACGCACGCTCGCCATGAACCTAGATCATTAGGGTTGTCTGGATTTCACCAGCAAAGCTCCTGGCCGGATCATTGCAAGAGCATTGATTTAGACAGGCGACCCAGCTGTTGGCGGTCCGGCCGCAGGCTTTCCGATACCAGGTCCCGACGCGAAAAGGAGGGTTTTTCCAGTCCTCGGCTGGCGTGCTCAGTGCTTTGCGTGAGGAAATGATATAACTCGTGCGCCAGTACGCGAGCCAGCCCGTGGCCAAACTCTTGATCGGTAAGCGCGGCATTGTGTGGGCCGTTGGTCATCAAAGCCCGGATCAGGTCGCAATTCACGTCGCCGAAGGGCTGCACAACTCCGTCGATCACGTGCATTCGAGCAAGCCAGCTACTCATGGGACCCTTGAACAAGCTGTTCGATTGCGGGTCGCAAACGCCGTGGAAATTCAAGACAACGATCGTGGAAAAAGTGGACTTGCCTTCGAATTCACCGCGATCGTACCATTCGAGCTTGACGGTCTCGTCGCCTATCAGGGTCTTTAACTCGCGCTCGGTTTCCTTCAACGCACGTCCAGCGTAGGGCTGTTCGAAGTGATAAAGAATGGCGAGGGTCTGCGGGGTATGGCTCTCTTGTGCACTCGCGCAAGCGAATGTTAGCGACAAGGCGGCAGCGCAATACCCGGCGCGCATAAACATAGACGCCACGTGGCGTACCACAGACGTGTTCAGTATAATGCATCGGTTGTGACCGGGTCAGGGAATAGACCGGCCGTTCCCAGAAGAGGCCGTGTGGGGAAGGCTAACGTTTACTTAAAAATCGATTTCGGCAGCATCGCGTGGATACCCTTGGTGCCGTCCACCACTTGGGTAACGTTCAGGTCCATTGCGGCGCTGGCAAGGAGGTAAGCGTCGTCCCGGGTTAACCCCTTCATCTCGACCATCCAGTCCAGCATCTCGCGCGTGGCGATTTTTGCAGCGATGTTGAGATCGGGGTCGAAGCCCATCGTCATGTAGTGGGTAGGTGTCTCGGCACGAGGCAACTTCAGGGATTTTCCCTTGTGGAGGATGATCTGAATTTCCCCTTTCAGAGAACTTTCGATGGCGGAAAGACACACTTCGCCCGCACCCTCAGCCGCGTGGCCATCGCCAATCGACAGAAGCGCACCCGGAGCTCGCACGGGCAAGTACAATGTGGTTCCGGCCACGAGATCTCGATTGTCCATATTTCCGCCGAAGATGTTCGGCGGCCCGCTGGAGACTCGTCCCATACTGGCCGGCGGCGCGACACCGATGATCCCCCAAAAGGGTTTCAAGGGCACCACGATACCAGGCGCATATTCGACGGTTTGCTTCTCCAGATCCATGAAGAGCACCCGGTGTTTTTCATAGGGAAAGTCCTCAGTCAGCAGTCCGCGGCCCGGAACGAAGCTTTGGGCGGCAATTGGTAACCAAACCTGGACGGACAGAATGCGAACCTCGAGGACATCGCCCGGCTGAGCACCGTTCACTTTGATGGGACCGTCCAGTGTGGCGTCCGCCCGTCCCTTGTCCGGTCCGGAATTGTCAAAGGGCAGTCCCTCGAATGCCGTATATAGCTCTTGCGGGATCTTGTCCTTCGGCACGCCATGCAATTCGAAGTACTTCGGATTTCCCGTGGCCGTTTCAAGACGCACGGTGTCCCCAGAATTGATCGTTAGCACGGGTTTGAGAGACGCGTCGAAGAAATTCTGATGGACAGTCTTCGCCGTCGGCTTGAGTTCAACCGTCTTTTCCGTTGTGCTCGATGAGGCTCGTGTGCACGTGGAGACTATCGATAGAAGACTCAGTAGCCCAAGTGAGCCTGTCCTCAGACGGCAAACTCTCATAAGATTGAATCCGCCCCTCTTCGAATGATTTCGCGTGCTGAGTTCATGACTACGGGATTGAAGTCTTTGCCGATCCATTTTCACGCGGTACCGGCTTGGCATACACCTCGACTACCGATACGTTGACCCAGCCCGCCACTCCCTTGCCGCCTCCTGGCATCAAATCCACGAAGCCGATCTCGTCCACCCTGCTCAGGTCCGGATTCTTAACTTCACTTTTCGTGACCAGGTTCTGTGAATCCAGAAGGAACCAATGCTGGTTACCGAATGCGATCTCGCTTTCCAGAAAGTCGCCGTCCGTCGAACCAGTAAGGCTGCCTGCCAACAGCATTCCATCCGGCAGTTTGACCACTGGATGGAGCACATGGAGGCTTCCGGTTCGAGTGATCCACCGCAATCTTGCGCGGCCGGTCAGGTCGATGTAATTGTTCTTGTCCCGTAACGTCGCGGCGATAGGCGTCGTGACCAATCCGGTCCAGAGGTCGTGGCGCCCTTCGTGGACGGCCACAAGCAGATCCTTCGTATCCGGCCCGTACAACACCAGTTCCAGGTTCGGATTGGCAATGGCGTCCTGAGTGAGCTTGATGCGCCGCTTCTCGTCATCCAGCTCGCCGGTGTAGGGCGGCTGTTTCCATTCTTCGCGGAAGAGCAATGGCGGCCGAACCGCAGCCTCTGCGGCCGGCGGTGGCGTTGCTTGTTGGGCCAAGACAAGGTGCGGAGTCGTCACTGCCAGCAATGCGGTGAGCGGAATCCATTTTCTGAGTGCCATCGCATTCTCCTTATTTGCCGTTGCTGGTAGGTGCCGATCCGCCCGTAAACAGCTCCTTGCCGTTGGGCAACGTAACCGATACGGCATTGGCAACCGGCTCACCGCCCTTGGAACGGTAGCCGCTAATATCCACTTCGAGTCCTTGCGGGACGGCGTCTTTTTTCCAGCCAAGACGGAACAACGCGTTGGGCGAGCCGAGCTCAAAGTGCCAGTTCGTGACGTTCCCGTCCGCGCCTTTGACGTCCACGTAGATCCACGAGTGCGGATTGACCCAATCCACTTTCGTCACCGTGCCATGTACGCTGACCGGCTTTCCTATATCGAATTCGGCCGCAAACGAATGGTGCGCCGCCCCGGGAATTGCCGTCAGCAGCAGACCCACACCAGAGACTGCAAGACGAAGTCTGTTGGACATTTGTATAACCTCATGTTCTTTGAATCGGTACTCACTGGCCGGGCGGCGTGCCAAACATATTCAACAGCGTTTGACTGCCCTCGGCGCACGCGTACTCGGTGATCTCATACTCCGGTTTCGCCTTTCTGAAAAGGCCCGCTGTTTTCCACGGCTTCGTGAACAGCTTGGAATCGTCGATCGTGACCTCGTATTTGATGTTGTTCTGATCGGCGATGGTGAAGCGCTCGATGGTATGCAGCGCGTCGCTCAGATACGGAATCTCACGCGTGAACGACGTGAATTCGTTGAAGTTCGTGGTATCGACGATCAGAGTATTTTCCTCCCAGTGGCCGATCGAGTCGCCCATGAAGAGACGGATACTGCTGCCCAAATGCGGGCGGCCATCCAGATGAATCGTGCGCGTGTAGTGCTGGTACTCGGACAGGATCACGACCTCCGTCTCAGGCTGGATAAATTGGAATGGCCCACCGTTCAGGAACAGGCCGGGCAACGCACAGCGCGCATCGAATTCGACATAGCGCAAAGAGGCTGCCGGGTTGGTGTGCATGAGAAATTCTCTGCGCTTCTTGTCCTCCTCCGGCTTCCACGGAAGCACCTTATCTGGCGGATCCACCAAGCCGAGGCGCCACGGGCCGGGAGGGGCCGGACCAGCTAGCGGCACGGCGCGCCCACCCTCACCTTGTGGTTGAGGATCTTCGTCTGAAGACTCTTTGGAGCGCTTTCCATTGGGCTTCTGTCCGCTTGGAAGGAAGCTATACGCTGTATCTTCGAGCGGATTCTCAGCGCCGTGAGGTCCGTTCGATTCCATCTCCTGAGGGGCCAAGCCGTAGATGCCGGCTCGCGCGTAGGCACCCTGGATATCCGGCTGGCCGTCCGGAGTGCGCGCTGGAGTCCATTGAGATTTCGCCGCGGGAGCTTGGCCCGCCGCGGGAGCCAACGCAGCCACCAATACGGCGGTGACAGCGGCCACAAGTTTGATGGCGTAGAAGGGTTGTCGACTCATTTGTTGCCTCATAGGTGGCTACTTCTTGAAGGGAGCGTTCTTGTATTTCTCTTCTTGTGTGTAGAAGACACACTCGTATTCCAACAATCTCGCGCTGCTTTCCATCCGGCGATACAGCGGCATGCTCATTTTCCATTCCTTCGTGAAGACTTTGGGATCGTCGATGGTCACCTCGTAATTCATATGACCGGCGTCGGCGAGCCAATACCGCTCAACAACGTGTAAATCCTCGCTATGGAAATTGCCGGCTTTGTCGAACCAGGTTTGATCGTTGAAATTCCGTAAGTCGACGACCAGAGTGTCGCCCTCCCAGCGACCCCGCGAATCCCCCATCCAGGTATCTAGAAAGCCATTGGGATCAGGATGCCCTCCTTCCATATGGATCACACGGAGAGCGTGAGCAAACTCGTAGGAGAATGCGATCGCCTTCGACGATTGCGCGATTTGAAACGGATAGGGCATATAGGTGATCCGTGGCACCCCCGGCAGATAGCAATTGCTTTCGGTGAGATCCGCGGTCTTGCGATTGGCGAAGTTTTCCTGCTTCTTGGCCAACGCCCAGGGCTGATAGGGGATCTCGTTGCCTTCTACGACGCCCAATCCCGGGGGAATCCCAAGTTCTCCCCCGTGATCCTGAATGTCCCATGCAGCTGTGTTCAACGCCTCCCAGATTCCGTTAAGATCTGGTTTTCCGTCGACCAGCTTGCTCGCGGCGGCGGAGTTGGCTTTGGCGGCGACCGGGGCTTGGGCGAGTACCGTAACCCGCGGAGAACCAAAGACGAGGACAGCGACCGCGAGTCTCACCGAGGCTGATCTCTTCATGCCGTAACTCCTTAGAAGCGATAGATCGCAGCGAACTGGAAAATACGAGGTCCTGTGTTTTGCTGGACCACCGAAAACGTTCCAAAACCCCCGACAGTGTTGTTGGGTATCAGATAGCAGGTCTGGTCTTGCGATTTATTGCCGCAAGAAGGCCCAACTGGTTTGTACTCTGCCTGGTTGATACCTGAGCCGGAATAGACGTAATAGTTCGGATGGTTCAGAACGTTGAATGCCGTTACGCGGAACATCAACTTGCCGTACTCGCTGATTTTGAAGGCGCGCTCCAGATTGAAATCGATGCCGCCCGACCACGGGCCCGTGAAACCGTTGAGGCCAATGTCGGGACTCGGCCCGCCACCGGCGATGCCTTGCCCGTAGTTGAAGGCGCTATCGTTCAATGTGCCGCCGCCGGTGCACGTGGATATGGAGGATCCCACGCAGGCTGTTTGCAGGACTCCCGCGTATGGCCGACCAGAGCCATATTGAGTAATTGTGCTGAACATCCAGTTCGAAAGCAGAGCTTTCCGGATGCCGGGGCCAGCGTATTGGGATTGATATACGACGGCCGCCAGTACTTTGTGCCGCTGATCGAGCAGAGCCGGACCTTTCGTGTTGGCGAAACTGAACTGGTTGTTGAAATTGAACCCATTGGTTTCTGTATTTTTCGCGAGCGTGTACGTCAGCGCCAAGCTAAAGCCGCGATGCATGTTCTGCCGGAATTGGGTAAACCCGGATATATAGGTGCTGTTTCCAGGGCTGACCAGCGCCTTGACCTGGCCGACTCCTGGAAAGCGTGCTCCTTCCTTCAAAGTCCCGGCGTCGAGGTTCATCAGCGTGATCGGTGCCGAACCCGCGCACGGGACCGTCGTAGTGCCAGCCGGGCACACAATGTACTGCGTGGTGCCGGTAGGTTGTATCAGGTTGAGATCGAAAAAGCTCGATGAAATCAGGTGCTCCGAATGGACCCAGATGCTGCCGACCGTCATCGTCAGAGTGTTGGTCAATTGCTGTTCGATCTGCAGGCTGGACTGAATCGTAGATGGATCCTTCAGCCCGGGATCGATGACATTCACGTTCGGCGAGGCTGCAAAAAGCGTCGAGGAGGAAGGAATACTATTGGGGAAGACCAGCGTCTGCGCGTTGGGAGCCAGGGCGCTGTTGTAACCGAGCGACAGGCTGGACCGCAAGCTGGCAAGGCCGTTGGTGGTGGTCCCGGTAATGTAATTCCTAGAGGAGAGAAACGCCCGGAAGATTCCCGCGCCGCCGCGGACCACGGTGCGGGAGAACGGATGATAGGCAAAACCCACGCGCGGAGCCCAGCGAGAGTAATCATTGTTAAACTCGCCGGTCAGCGGAATGGCCGGATTAAGCGGGGGTTGCGGATATACCTGAAAGTCTTGCCGGACTCCCAGATCGAGAGTCAGTTTTGAGTTGACCTTGAATGTGTCGCCCAGATAAAAACCATAGGTGGGAAACGCCACGCGTATCACTGGGTTGCCTGAATTCTGCGAGTAGAGACTATACTGGCCCAGGGCAAAAGCGGTCAGACTAGGGAACGTGAAGGACCCGTTGTAGCCGGTATAAGAAAGGGACACGTTGCTGTCGTGGGTGATGTCGGCGCCGAGGTCGAAGGAGTGTCGCCCCTTGACCCAGTTGACGTGTTCGCTGAAGCCCCACTCATATTCACGAATATCGTTGAGTACGGCGCTGCCGAGTGAAAAGGAAGAGGGGACGGTAAGTCTTACCGAGGCCCGAAAACCGACCGGTGCGAGCGGCGATGGTACCGTCTGATCGTTATTCCGCGAGTAAAAGACATGCGTATCCAGAAGCAGTGTCGGACCGATGGCGTGCGTCCAGTGCGCCAGCGCGTCATGATCTTGTGCGCTGTCATCGGAAAAGGCCTGCTGCCCGGTTGTGGCGATCGGGTTGGAAGTAGCGGATCCGGGAGAGCGGAAGGTGTTGTAGTTGTAACGCAGCGCGATCTGGTCTTTGGACGTCGGCATCCAATCGCCTCTCTCGAAGAAAACCAGGTCATCCTGGCGGCGCGGATAAAAGCCCAGGTTGCTCTTGATTTCATACAGCGCGTTCGATACCTGCTGCAGATACAGCGGATTCGCAGGATCGGCGGCTGTTAGACCCGACGGTACGGGAAATCCCGTCGGCGTGGGGAGCGCGGTGCCGACAGGGAGACCGAAATTCGTTACGTTGACAGCGGATTGACTGGTATTGATGATTGAAATCGGATCCTTGCGGCGCTGTTGCTCATAGTCGAAGAAGAAGAAGAGTTTATTCTTGACGACAGGTCCCCCGAGACCCGCGCCGAACTGCTGCCTCACATCCAGCGCCTTGGGATAACCGTTCGCCTTGGAAACCGCGTCAATCGCGCCAGTGCCCGTGTTGCGATTGTAATAGAAGGCGTCTCCATGGAAATCATTTGTCCCTGATTTTGTAATCGTGTTGACGTAGCCCGCGGCGCCTCCGCCATAGGCCGGCGAATAAGGATTGATCGACACCTGGAATTCCTGCACCGATTCCAAACCGAATACGTAAGGAACGCGCGTCTCCATCCGCTGTTCGCTCAAGTACCGGCTAGTGGAGTTTGCTCCGTCAACCGAAAACGAATTGCCCCCATTCCCGTTGGCGTAATTGGAGGTGTAGTCGCCTTGCGAGCCCGCGAACGATACGCTGCCGAACTGCCCGTCGACAGTAACCCCGGGACTCAGCAGCGCGAAGTCTGTATATTGGCGCCGCAGGGTCGGAAGATTCTGGACCATAGTCTGGCCTATTACCGAACTGACCGACGAATCGCTGGTATTCAAAATCTCTGCTTCGGCCGTCACCTGCACGTCCTGCTTGACGTCGCCGAGTTCCATCTTGACCGTGATCGCAGTCGTCTGACCCACCGTGGCGCTCACATTCGTCACGTGAACACCTCGGAAGCCGGACGCCGATGCGTCCAGCGCATATGCTCCAACCGGCACTCCGGAAAACGAAAAGAGCCCATCCTCGTTCGACGCTCTTACCTGTTTATAGCCGTTGCTGCTATTGACGATTAAGACGTCGGCGCCGGCAATAGCCGCCCCTGATGGATCTACCACCTCGCCGCTGATGACTCCGGTTGAGACCGAGTTTTGCGCTTGCAGAAAAGGTCCACAAGCCAACGCCACTAGGAAAAGATATACGATTGTTCTTCCTGCCGGTCTTGTTCTCGCCGATGTTTGGGAGCTGCGCAGCATAATACGTTCCTTCCAGACCCGCTCTGGGCAAGGCCTTATCAAGTTTTGGATGGATGCGCTGGACCCGACTAGGGGAGCAGTGGACAGGAAGTGCGACACTGACACAAGGACATGGGCTCAATCGCCCCGGTTCGTGTGTCCCGCATACCAAATACTACACCGGGGTGTTACCGGCCGAGAGAATTTCCCGCTGTGCGGAATTGAGACGACGGAGTCAGACTTTCGAGACTGCCGAAAATGCCCTTCCACATCCCCCAATATTCTGGGTCACTTCGGCGGCCGCCATACGGACGTACGAACCGATGGCTCCCAACGCGCCGATCTCGATTTGTGGAACGCCTCCGGCAATGGACAGGGCCGCGATCGGGCTGCCATATTCATCGAGGATGGCGGACGCCACGCAACGCAGTCCAAGCGCGTTTTTCTCATTGTCCACGGCGAAGCGCCGCAGGCGGGTTTCAGAAATGCTCTCCGATAAATCGTTCCGGGCCGGCATCTGCCCGCAGGCCGAATTCAGGATTTGGTTGATCTCCGCCTGCGGAAGGGAAGCAATCACGGATTGCCCCAGTGCGGTCGCGGTGATCGGCGATTGGGCCCCGGGCCGCGCCAGCCCGGGCGGAACATTTCGGCCGGGAAACTGACTGATGAGCGTCATTTTGCCGGCTTCAGCGACCGCAAGATTCACAGTAAGATTGCAACGCTCGCGAAGTCGCCGCATGACTGGCTGAGCGATGGCCCCCAGATTTCGCCGTCGTCCGAAACCCGCACCCACAGTGAAGCATTGGCTTCCGATGCTCCAGTTTTTCGTCTCCTTGTCAGAAAAGACGAACTGCCGTTCTTCCAATGTTGTCAAAAGACGATGTACGGTCGAGGTCGGAAAGCCTGATCTTTCAGCAATCTCGACCAGCCGGAGGCCATCGGTCTCGCCCGCGATGACCTTGAGCAGTTCCAACGCGCGCAGAAGGGATTGTACGGACCCATGATCTTTCGATCTACTACTCATTGGGCACCTTAGAGCTGCCAGTTTAACCCAGATGTGGCTCCAAGCCAACAAGGAATCCGTTATGCGGTCGATGCATTTTTAGTATGGAGCAAGTACAAGTACTTGAAGCCTCTGAGCAGCAGCAAGTTAACGCTTCTCAATATTCCGCCACGCGGGAAATTTTTCTGCCAGGCCGGGCAAGAATGCTATTAGTATTAGGTAGAAGCACAGTGTAGGCCCGACACCGTTCGTCCCCGCTACGTCTTCCACGCTTTACCCACGTCGAAGTTTGGTAAGTCTTTCCGTGAGTCGGATCTTCCATGGGCACAACTTTTAGGTCGATATCCGTTACGTTCCTTCTTCTGGTCTCGATACCAGCCTTCGCGGCCGATACCCGAAAAGTTGCCATGCTTCTGCCGGGGTCGATCAATGACCAGAGCTGGAACGCGGTAGGGTACAAGGGCCTGATGAAGCTGAAGGCCGACGGGTGGGATACCGCGTATTCAGAAAATGTCCAGTCGGCCGATGAAGTCGAGGCCCTAAGGGATTACGCAAAGCGAGGCTACGATCTCGTCATTGGCCACACCGGCCGTTTCTTGTCGGCCGCCACGCGAGTTGGCAGGGATTTTCCGCAAACGACGTTTGTGGTGGGATCGGGCTCGGGAGGCGCGGGCCGGAATGTGGCCTCCGTCGACTTCGACAATACCCAATTCGGCTACATAATCGGCGTCCTTGCCGCGAAGATGAGCAAGACCGGGAAAATTGGCTCGGTCGACGCGCTGGAGGGGCTTCCGAATGTCGTTGCGCAGGTAGGCGCCTACCGGCTCGGCGCGAGAAGCGTCAATCCGAAAATTCAGGTAAAGGTGATCTACATCAAAGATATGGAAGACGCCGCAGCCGCCAGAGAAGCGGCACTGGCACTCGCGGATTGGGGCGCGGATTTCATCAGCGGTAAGTTGAATGCCGCCCAGGTCGGCATTATCCAGGCGGCCAGGGATCGCAAAATATTCTGCAATGGCCGCTCCACGGATCACAGTGGCATTGCTCCCAACAACGTTGCTACCAACATCGTCGAGAAATGGGATGAGATGTATGACGCGGCCGCGGTGGACGCGAAAGCGGGCAAGCTTGGCGGCAGATATGTGCTGTACGGGCTGGACACACCCGGCAGCACGGGCGCATCGCTAAGGTATTCGCCGAAGAGTAAATTCAATCCAGCCATTCCCGCGGCGATTGTCGCGGATCTGGATGCGTTGGAAAAGCAGTTCGCGACGGGCAAGCTGAAGATCAAAGTGGCAAAAGAGGATGCGCATGGAGGCGCCTGACGTCGGGCGAGCTCTCCTCGAAATGCACGGCATCGTGAAGAACTACGGTGCCGTGCGTGCAAACCGCGGCATCGATCTCATTGTTGGGCATAGGCGCGTGGTCGGCCTTCTCGGTGAGAACGGTTCCGGCAAGAGCACCCTCATGAAGGTCCTGTTCGGCATGATCCGGCCGGATAGCGGACATGTGATTTTCCAGGGCAAAACCTTACTGGGTCACAACACAGGGGATCACACACCACGCAGGGCGATGGCCGCCGGGATCGGCATGGTCCATCAGCATTTCACGCTGGTCGATGCGATGACCGTCACTGAAAATATCGTGCTGGGCTGGGACCGGGCTGGCAAAGTCCTGAAACCCGCCGTGATTGCGAGTCAGATCGAAGAAGCGAGCCGCGCCTACGGGCTTGCTGTAAATCCCGGCGATGTGATCGCGAAGTTGTCGTTCGGCCAGCGCCAACGGATAGAGATCGTCAAGGCGATCCTGCGCGGCAGCAAGCTGCTTATTCTCGACGAGCCGACGTCCAATCTCAGTCCGCCGGAAGTGGCAGGATTACTGGCAATCGTTCGCCGGCTAAGGGATCAAGGGCATTCCGTCGTGTTCATCTCGCACAAGCTGTCCGAAGTCATGGAGATCTGCGACGAGGTGGTCGTGTTGCGTGACGGCGCGGTGGCAGGACATGTGGAGATCGCAAATGCCACCAGGGAGTCCTTGGCACGCATGATGGTAGAACGCGATCTGGAGGGTCCCCTTCAGCGCAAGCATCACACGCCGGGCGCAGCTCTGCTGACCGTCGAGGGCTTATCGGGGCAGCAGCTCCACGACATCAGTTTCACCGTGAGGGCGGGCGAGATTCTGGCAGTCGCCGGGGTAGACGGCAATGGACAGCGCGAGCTGCTCGATGGTCTTGCAGGCGTCACGCCCATCCAGGCCGGCCGCATCCGCTTAAACGGAGTCGACATAACCCGAATGAATGTGCGACAGAGATTGGCAGCCGGTCTTGCCTATATTCCGGTCGACCGCGCCAGCACCAGCCTTGTGCCGGGTTTCACGATCGCCGACAACCTGGCGATGCGCGACATCCATCAGCCTTCGCTCGCCTTCGGACCGTTTCTCAATTCCAAGGCGATTCGAGAGATGGCGCGGAAGCGAATGGCGGAGTTCGACATTCGGGCTTCCAGCCCAGATGTCCCGGCCAGCTCACTCTCGGGCGGCAACCAGCAAAAGATCGTCCTCGCTCGGGAAATTGGCCGCCAGCCGAAAATGTTGCTCGCGTTCCAGCCTACCTGGGGACTCGATCCGGGCGTCGCGCGGTTTGTCCTGGATCAAATCCTACAGTTGCGCGATTCCGGATCCGCAATTCTCTATGTTTCAGCGGAGCTTGAAGAAGTCCTCACGCTGGGCGATCAGATCGCAGTGATGTCCCGAGGAAGGTTGTCGGGCCCGGTGCCGCGTGAGACGGTGAATGTGACGCAGATAGGGATGCTGATGGCGGGAGCGGCCTGAGATGCTTTTCATGGATAGCGTTGGCCAGTCCAAGCGTGTGGCGGAGCTCGATGTTACGTGGAATCTCCGCGTGCTGGACTACATCGGAAACTCGACCGGTATCCGATCGGCTCTGCGTGCGATTGTCGCCGTGCTGCTGGCGTTTCTTGTAACATCTATCCCGATTATCCTCTCGGGCAAATCTCCGCTGGCTGCCTATGGCTCGCTGCTGAATGGCGCCTTCGGGTCGGTCGACCACATCGCCTTCGCGCTTAACAAGAGCACCCCGTATATCCTGATCGCTGCTGGCGTGGCGCTCTGTTTCAGAGCCGGGATCATTAATATCGGCGGCGAAGGCCAAGTAGCGGTCGGTGCGCTTGCCACGTCTTGGGTAGCGTTGAACGCTATCGGGCCGCCGTTCCTGGTCATGATCCTGGCGCTCGCCGGGGGTGTGGCCGCGGGTGCCGCCTGGGCTGGGCTCGCAGCGGCGATTCGTTTGACGCGCGGTGTTCACGAAGTGCTCTCGACGCTGCTATTAAATTTCGTCGGTGTCTTGGTAGTTAGCGCCGCGTTGAATGGTCCAATGGGCGAACCAGGGTCTGGCTTCCCCCAATCACCGATATTCGACGATCGCCTCTCCCTGCCCAAGCTTCTGGCCGGCTCGGATCTGCATGTGGGGCTCGTCATCGCGCTGCTGGTTGCCGTTATGGCGCAAATTCTCCTGTGGCGTACCCGTTTTGGCTTCGCATTACGGATGCTCGGCGGAAGCCGACCCGCCGCTGACTACGCGGGCGTCAGCTTTACTGCCGGGGTCATGGCAGTCATGCTTTTAAGCGGAGGACTGGCTGGTATGGCAGGAGCTATCGAAGTCCTCGGTGTGCATTACCGTCTGATCGAAGGGTTCTCTCAAGGCTTTGGCTTCACTGCCGTTGCCGTGGCACTCCTCGGAGCGGCGGATCCTCTGGCCGTTATTCCGGCCGCACTGTTCTTTGGTTTTCTGCAGGCCGGCGCTCTCGCCATGCAGCGGGAGGTGGGTGTTCCGTCATCGCTGGTTTTTGTGATTCAGGGTCTTAGCGTCGTCTTTGCGCTTTGCGCCATGGGTCTTGATCGCCGGGGGAGCCGCATCTGATGGATTCCGTCTTCATCGTGGGGCTGTTGGCAGCGGCTGTTCGCATCGCCGCCCCCTTAATCATGGGCGCGTTGGGCGGTCTTATTTCCGAGCGGGCCGGGGTCTTCGCCGTGGGCGTTGAGGGCATGATGCTAGCGGGCGCGTTCGGCGCCTCGGTTGCCGCTTTTGCCACAGGCAGCGCGATAGTGGGCGTTGCGGCCGCAATCTTTGCGGGGGCGCTGATGGCCGCATTGGTCGCCATCGCGGTGACTCGGTTCCGATCGGATCAGATGGTCACTGGACTCTCGATCAATATTCTCGCCTTCGGCATCACGGGTTTCCTGATCCGAGGTCTTTTCGGAGGACATCCACCGGCTATCCGCATCGATTTGTTCAGTGCACTACCGATCCCATTTGTCTCCAGACTGCCGGTGATCGGACCGATTCTGTTTCAACAGCCGATTCTCACCTATGCGGCCGTCGCATTCACTCTTCTGCTGCATTTCTTTCTGTACCGAACGAATGCCGGCTTGGCGCTGCGTGCGACGGGCGAGAATCCGGAGGCGATGTATGCTGCCGGCAAGGATCCGGTGCGGATTCGCCAGATTGCGGTAGTCGCCTGCGGAGCAGTCGCTGGTTTCGGCGGCGCGGTGCTGGTCTTTCAGGACGTGGGGACTTTCACGGATGGGATGACCGGCGGGCGCGGATTCCTCGCATTAGCGGCATTGATTATTGGCCGATGGACGCCGCTCGGAGCGCTGGTTTCCTGTTTGATCTTTGGCGCGGCAAGTGCGCTGGAGGTGCGACTCCAGGGGATCGATCTCCCGGTTAGCTCCTACGTGATTCAGATGGTGCCTTACGTCATTGCGCTCATCGTGCTCACCGGATTGGGACGTGGGACCCGCATGCCTCAAGCCATAGGCCGCGTGTATC
>Ga0209168_10001531_pt1 | contig 17949 bp, 11 predicted proteins | sample Coa_R1_FD_187156 | JGI IMG/M metagenome (GOLD analysis project Ga0209168, IMG submission 187156) | Surface soil microbial communities from Centralia Pennsylvania, which are recovering from an underground coalmine fire - Coalmine... | ecosystem: Environmental > Terrestrial > Soil > Unclassified ... | reverse complement strand
GCGGCGCCACGCCGGATCGCAACTTCACCTACTTCGTCGGTGTCGGCACGTATCATCAATCGTTCCGCTACTTCGACGAGAGCAACGGCGCCGGTATCACGCAGCAGTGGGGAACACCCGCGGCGCGACTGCCGTGTCCAGGCAACGCCACGGACATGAATTTCGAATCGTGCTACTCACAAATCGCCGGGGCCGCGCCTGGCACGCGTATCGGGCCAGGCGGCATCGCTCTCGCCTCCCCAGTCGATAGTCTCAACACGTCAGACGTATGGGACTACGAGAACATCGTCAACCTGCATTTCGGCCTGCCGCACCGCAACGACGCCGGCAAGGACGACATCCAGCTGCTGTACGACAACTCGTATCTGCACAACAACTACTACGGTTCCGCGTCGGACTGGGGTGTCACAACTCCGGGATTACTACAGAATCTCAACGGTGCTCCGGTTTTCCCGTACGGGAGCGGACCGTTCACCGGATTGGGAACAAACGGCATAGGCTGGCAATACCTCGGCCGCGTCGGCGGCGTGCTCCCCGCCGGCCTCACCGAAGCCCAACTACAAGGCATGGTCAATCCCGTGTACTTCGCGTATAACCCGGACAGCACCAAGCCATCGCCGTATTTCGGCAATACGCTGGCTGCTATTCCCGCGAATCTGCGCGACGGCACAGCCAACCCCAATTCGATCATCAAACTGCAGTACCAGAAGAACATCGGCACCTCATCGTATTTCCGCATCTACGGCTACACGAACTACTCGGTCTGGCCGCAGACGTGCCCGAATACGTTTGCGACCTCGTTCATCGGGTATTGTCCGCTCAACTACTTCGTACGGACGACAACGAACGGCTTCAGCGCATCGTTTGCGAGCCAGCTCAACGATAAGAACCTCATCAACATCGAAGTCGGCGACACGTTCGCACACGACTACCGCGCGAACGACGACACGATGATCAGCGAACTGGTCGGACTCAACCACAACACGGGAGCCGACTCGTTCCTCTACGCGGTCAACGCGACCCATCCGTCGGCTGGTATTTGCTATAACCCTGCGGGCACGGCCGTCAGCTGCTATAGCGGCAATGCGGTGACCGTCGGACTAGCGAACGCAGCGACAGGCGCCGCGCTTCCCGCGCTTCCCGCTTCGTGCGGCGGCGGCCCCTGCGCATGGTTCGCAGCGGAGAATGGCCAGTATGGCGGCGGCAACCAAGCGGATCCGACGTTCCTCTCCGGATCGATCACGGATCAGTGGAAGCCAACCACGCAACTGCTGTTCAACTACGGTGTTCGATTCGACAGCTTCCGCTACAAATTGTCCGACACCGGCGGAGCCGCGCGCAACTTCTGGTTCAACGCGTGGAACAATTCGTATTGCGTCATCCCCGGCGCTGGTCAGGTACCGGTGTACAACCCGGCCGGCGACACCGGTCTGGGATCGGCCTGTCAGAATGTCGGCGGAGTCCAGTACGTTCCGGCGACCATGACAAACTTGCCGAACGACACGACGCAGTACAATGAGTTCGAGCCCCGCATCGGCGGCACATACACCATCAATTCGGACAACGTGCTACGCTTCAGCTACGGCAAGTATACGCAGGCGCCGAACACGGCGTACGAGCAGTACAACTTGCTGCAGCAGGATCTCGCGTCGTACGACGCCACAAACTTCTGGCCCATCGGTTTCACGACCACGACGCACCAGATCCGTCCGCCGACGTCGAGCAACTACGATTTCTCGTGGGAACACCAGACGGGCGACACGAGTTTCAAGGTGACGCCGTTCTTGCGGCAGACGAAGGACCAGATACAGAACTTCTTCCTCAACCAGAAGACGGGGTTCATCTCAGGACTCAACGTCGGCCGGCAGACGTCAGACGGCGTCGAGTTCGAACTGTCGAAGGGCGACTTCAACCACAACGGTCTCTCGGGATTGTTCTCGCTGACGTTCACGCGCAGCTTGATCAAGTACAGCCCAACGTCAAACGGCGGCAGCGTGCTCAGCACGGTGAACCTCGCCATACAGCAGTACAACTCGTACACGCGCGCGTGCGCGAGCGCGGCACCCTCGACGAATCCGAACGCCCTTTGCGGAACGTTCGGGAACACTAACGCCCTTGCGACCGAAGCCAGCGGCGTCGCCAATCCGTACTTCAACGCACCGGTACGCCCGCTGTTTGACCTCGGTGGTGCATACGTACCGTTCAGCACGATCCCGGGTGCCGTTGAGGCGTCCGCGTTCTCCTACGAAACACCGTTGGCTGCGACGGTCGTGCTCAACTTCAAAGCCAACAAACTCGCCATCTCGCCGCAGTTCCAATACTTCCAGGGCGTACCTTACGGAGATCCGTTGACGGGGTGGGGAGTTGACCCGGCCTCGTGCGCGTCGCTCTCCGGATCTGTCGCCGGAGATCCACGCTACAGGTTCGGCGGAACGGGCACTCCTTTCGATGCACTCACCTGCACCGGCCGGATTCCGACCCCTGATCCGTTCACTGGCAACTTCGACAATCTGGGCGCGTTCAAGGCTCCGAACCAGTTCCTGATGCACGCACAGATCTCGTACGACGTCAGTCCGCGCGTCGCGCTGACGTTTAACCTGGCGAACATCATCAACACATGCACCGGCGGAACTTCGGAACCGTGGACGCGCCTCGCCAGCCACTCGGTATGCGGTTACACGCTGCCGGGTTACGGCGCGCCGCTCGCCTACGGCTCGAACTTCTACAATCCAGGAGCGACGTTCCAGCCGATGCTGCAATACCCGTACCAAGAAAATCCGACGATCCAGCCGTTCAACGCGTTCCTCGGCGTGAAGATCAAGCTCTAGACGCCAATAGACCATCGACCGAGGAATCGGGGCCCCCGCATCGTGCTGGGGCCCATTTCTTATGCGGCTCGGCGCCCGATCTTTCCGAGATGCGTGTCGGAGAACGCCGTGGGGTATTTGAGCCCGTAGCCGAGCATTCGATCGAACGCGATGTGCGCCGTCCAAATCAGCGAGATAGTCAGGCACATTCTGATATCGTCGGCGACTCCGACGAGAGCGAGCAAAACGGGACCGACGTAGCTGTGGACGGCGTTATAGCTGAGAGCCCCAATACTCGGGCTCTTCAGATACCCGAGCATCGAGATATCGGGGGCAAGAAACAACACCGCGAAAAGAAGCCACGAGAAGCCGCCGTGCCAATACAATACAAGGATGAGGCCAAGCGCGACCAGTCCTTCAGCGCGGAGGAGATACTTTGGGCTGCCGCTCACACTCGGAGTATCGTTCATCTATCGAGACCTCAGGCAAGTTCACGATAGTCGTAGGGCAAGCAACGCTTGCCCTACGGCCTTTCTAACGCGCTGTAAGCACGGGTGTCACATGCGCACGCAGGTAGCGATCAGGTCATACGGCTGCCCCGAGGCCGTGCCGCGCGCGTGCACTGTCCATCGCCGCGAGTTGACCACGGTGTACACGTTTGTCGCCTTCGAGGTCGTCTTACCATCGAAGAGTGTACCTACATAGGTGACGCCGTCGGCGGACGTCTGCGATTCAATCGCTCCCGCCGAATCGACGCTCGCCGTCCAGTATCGGTGCGCCGCGTCGCTGTAACCGAGGTATACGTCTTCAGACCCTTGGGCCGAATACAAGTGTCCGTGCAGAGAGTTCCCGGGCGCGACGGAATACTCGGCGAAATACGTCCCTCCGCCACCCGAGCAACTCCATTTTCCGGCCAAGAGGTAGTTATCCCGACTCATCTTCGCGGTGAGGGCGCCCGGTGCGGCGTCCGCTCGCGCTATGGTGAAAAGTGCAAGAACAGACAACGCGCAGGCTGCAACACGAGCGTTCATAGGCTTTCTCCAAGGACGTTCAGTGTGATCAATGACGACGGAATCACGACGGAGACGAATGACGCACCGTTGGGCATTTGTGAATCGACTTCAATCCGTCGTCGTGCGAGTCCCTTTACGGACAGCGGACGAGAATTGGACGCGCCCACGCTATACTTCGACTGTACCTAGCTTCAACGCACCGTCGAGGAGGATCTTCATGGTTCGCTACCTTTCGAGGCCTTTCGTTTTGGTCGTTCTCGCAAGCGTGTCGGCGTCGCTTATGTGCACCCGCACGCCGAGTCTGGGCGCATCGAACGTGAACCAAGGCTGTCTCAGCCAGTGGTTGTTCAACGGCGTGTGGCGCGTGGAAGTGACGGGCTTCGAGCCTTACATGAACGGCGCGCAGCAAACGGGCTGGCAAGTCACCGAGGTCTGGCGCAACGGCACAAGTCAAGGACTAGCTCCGAGTGAGAGCCAGCTCCAGGATCAGCAGCTTGAGCTGAGCAACGGCACGACCGTCGCTGCGAGAGGCTCGACGTCGGGAACGCTTTCCCTCGGCAGCGTGGCGAACAATTCATTCGCGCCGGCCGGCCAGTACACGTACAAACAGATCTTTCTCGTCGACAACCTCGATCCGAGCAATAAGCCCAAGGCCGCCGACATCCTCTTCAACGGCTCGCTGCTGTCACAGATGAAGGACAAACCGCAATTCACGTCGTCGAAATACGATTTTCGCTTCAAACTCGATTGCACGGCGACCGGGGCGGCGGCTCAGGCGCAAGGCGGATCGACACAAATCGCCGCCATTGCCGGCTGCATGAACCAATGGGTCTCAAACGGCGTATGGAAAATGCGCGTGACTGCGGTCAACCCAAATCAACCCACCGGTCAATTCGGCTGGTTTGTCGTTCAGGAATGGCAGAACGTCTCGAACCGGCGGCTCTATCCGGGAGGGCTGCCCGATATGGCTCACGTCGGCGGGCCGGTTTACCAAAGCAACGTGACTGACGAATATCTCGTGACGCAAAGCGGCAACAACGCTTCATCCGCCAATTCGGTCGGCGATCTTGGAGCGCTCTGGAATCACGTCTTTGACCAAGGAGCCACGTGGTCGTTCCAACAAGGCTTCTACTGGTCGCCGTTCGATCCAAGCGATAAACCCGTCCGTTTCTTGGCGACGTTCGATACAAAGGCGCAAAATGCGCTGCCCAACGCACCGCACTACAAGCGCTTGCCGGCGAACTTCCGTATAGACTTGACCTGCACGAAATAGAAGCGGCACTCGGGCGGGAACGTGCGCGCGGCGGCTTCACCGGTTTGACGTCTTGCGTTTTGGCCTGTCGCGCAATGTTCTTGCGACTATCCGCAGCTCTGAGAGAAAGCGAGCTGTCTCTTCGGCCCGTGCGGCCGCGGCGGGTGTGCGAAGTATCGCCGACGGGTGGATCATGGCCATGACGTGGGCCGCATGCGGCGACGGAAGAAACTCGCCTCGATGCTTTGTCAGCCGAAAGCTTGGGCCCATGAGTGCTTGGGAAGCGGTGGCCCCGAGCGTAACGATCACTTCGGGCCGGATCAGAGCGATTTCGGCCTCCAGCCACGGTCGGCACGCTTGAACCTCAAGCCGCTTCGGCTTGGAATGAATTCGGTGTTTCCCGCGCCAGATATACTTGAAGTGTTTTACGGCGTTCGTGAAATAGACTCGGCTCTCGGCAATCCCCGCTTCGCGGAGGAGCGCGCGCAAGAACTTTCCGGCAGGACCGACGAATGTCCGACCCTCTTTATCTTCGTGGTCGCCCGGCTGCTCCCCGACGAACATGACTCGCGCGCGCGCCGCGCCATCGCCGAAAACCGTTTGCGTCGCCGCTTTGTACAGGTCGCATCCTCGACAGCGCGCCGCCGCCGCACGCAAACCCTTGAGCGTCGAAGCGTTCGGCACGTAATCGGCAGCTGATCTTCTTTTTGCTGGCATGGTGCGCGAGTGTCGCAAACAGTTTGTTCCCAGGCGGCGATTGCGCAAACGCCGGCGTACCGGGTATAAGGTGGCGGCAACCATCACTCAGAGAGGTACGATCCACGATGTCACCGCGCAAATGGTCCCAGCGAGTGACCAAGAAAAGTAACGCGCTCGACCTCGAACAAAACGTCTTCGCCGGGGATGATCCCAAGAAAATCGCGCGCTCGCTCAAGCGATCGGCCGAGCACAGTACGCGGAGGAAATCTGAGCCGTTCCGCTCCGCGATGTCGATGCTCAATTTTTTCATCAACCGAGCAGGTAAGAATCTACCGAAATCAAGACGCTCGACGCTCGAGCGGGCGAAGGACGAATTACGTGCCGCCTTTGGCAGACCGCGGGTGGATTGAACTTGTCAGGTCCGCGACATCGGCAGCGGCGAACGAGCGGCTTGCGCCAGATGCTGATGCACGAATGCGATCGCCATGCTGCCTTCGCCGACACTGGCTGCAACGCGCTTTGTTGATCCCGCTCGGACATCGCCGGCGGCGAAAAACCCGGGTACGCTCGTTTCGAGCAGAAACGGATCGCGGTCGCCCGACCAAAGACCGCTTCGCATCGCGCCGGCGCCAGTCACTATATAACCTTGTTCATCTCGATGGATCTCCGGCGGCAGCCACCCCGTCTCGGCGTCCGCTCCGATCAAGATAAGGAGCGCGTCCGCATCTCTTCGAGTCGTCTCCCCAGTCGTGCTATTGGCGACCGCGATTGCTTCGAGATGGTCGCCGCCGAACGCGTCGACGACTTGGGAGCACGTTTCGACGTGCACGTTGGCTTTCGTCTTCAGCTGCTCGATGAGATAGTACGACATGCTTTTTGACAACGCGTCGCCCCGCACGAGCAGGGTGACGCAATCGGCGAAATTGGAGTAGTTCAGAGCCGCTTGACCCGCAGAGTTTCCACCGCCCACCAGATAGATGTTCTTCCCTTGCACCGAGTTCGCTTCGCCGGGAGCGGCACCGTAGTAGACGCCTCGACCTCGCAATCGATCGAGCGACGGGATATCCAGCTGCCGCCAGGACACTCCGATCGCGACGATGACCGTCTTTGCGTGGAGTGTGTCGCCTCCGTCGAGGAACAAGGTGCGCGATGGGACGTCAAGGCGTTGGACGGTCCGAGTCACAGCGATATCCGCGCCTAGTCGCCTCGCCTGCTGAAGCGCGCGCGTGGCTAGTTCTTTGCCCGAAATGCCGAACGGAAAACCCAAATAGTTCTCAATCCGCGAAGACGTTCCAGCCTGCCCGCCCGGAGCTTCTCTCTCGAGGAGCACCGTGGACAGCCCCTCGGAAGCACCGTACACTGCGGCAGCAAGCCCCGCCGGTCCGCCGCCGATGATGGCCACGTCGAACGTCGTGCCTGTTGGTGAAACGCACAATCCTATTGTCTTGGCGATATCCCGAGCGCTTGGGTTGACGAGCGATGTGCCGTCACGAAGCAACGCTACGGGATATCGTTGTTCTTCGACCGACTCGCGCGACCACGACGGAGCGCTTGGATCCTCGGGTGTGAACCAATCGAACTCTACGGAGTTGCGTTCTAAGAACTCGCGCACTTCGTGTCCGGCGTTATCCCATTGGGGTGCGATGAGCGTGATTGTGGGATGGGCCGACTCGGTCGCAAGCTCCTGAAGGCCTTCAACTCTCTCCAGTGCCGCAGCCACGACTGCTTTGAAGAATTTCGGCGACGCCGTGGCCACCACATGGAACTCCTTCGAGTCGATACGCATCACTCGCGAGTTTTCAGTGGCGCGAAAACTTACGAGGAACGGTGAGTCGAGTACGACCGGAACTTCTCCAAACAGATGACCGGCTTCGCGGGTGCCGATCACTCGCTCCGCTCCGTCCATGAACTTCGTCACTTCGAGAAGCCCATCTACCAAGACGAAAACCGAGCGTCGCGATTCACCCTCGTGCACGACGTACTCGCCCGGAAGCACGCGGATGTCGGCGCTCGTCTTGGCCAGATAATCGAGCTCTTTGTCGGCAAGCTCCGAGAAGAGCTGGATCGCGCGGAGTTCAGTGCGCTTGAACATCGTCAATCGAACCAATAGTCCAAAGTTCCGTCGGACCCTTTTCCAGAGCCGCCTCTAAAGATGCCGGCACCGTGCGCCCTCGAACCGGAGTTGGACCGGACTACCCAGAACACGCCGTCAGACAGTATGACGAAGACCCCGGAGGCTCGGCGGTCCCGCTTGCAACCCGCGGCCATGCCGACGGGTTTCGTCGCGTTTCTCTTCACCGACATTGAAGGCTCGACCAAACGTTGGGAACAGAAGCCGGATGCGATGAAGACAGCGGTGGCCCGCCACGAGGTCTTGATCCGCCAAGCAGTCATGCAAAGCGACGGCTATGTCTTCAAGACGGTCGGAGATGCATTCTGCGCCGCCTTCCATAGCCCGCACCAAGCGGTTCGCGCGGCACTCGCGGCGCAACGGGCGCTCCACGCTGAAGATTTTTCCGCGGTCGACGGCCTTAAAGTGAGGATCGGTATCCATGTCGGGCAGGCGGAAGAGCGCGACGGTGACTATTTCGGTCCGACCGTAAACCGCGTCGCCCGCTTGATGTCGATTGGGCACGGCGGCCAGGTGCTCGTTTCGGACGCGGTTCGAGAGCAGATACGAGCCCAAGTTCCTCTTGACGCAACGCTGACCGATTTAGGTCTGCGACGACTCAAGGACTTGATGCGGCCCGAGCGCGTCTGGGGAGTGACGGTAGCCGGGCTCCCGTCGGAGTTTGCGCCGCTGACGTCCCTGGATGCGCGGCCCAATAACCTGCCGGTCCAAACGACGGCGTTGCTCGGCCGAGACGACCAGCTCGGCGCCATAAAGCAGCTCATGACGTCTCGACAGTTCGTGACGATCTGCGGCGCAGGCGGGGTGGGCAAGACGCGATGTGCGGTTCAAGTAGGCGCCGACCTCATCGACCACTTCGAGCACGGCGTATGGTTTGCGGACTTGGCGCCGATATCCGACGCTGGCCTCGTGCCCAGCGTCATCGCGCAAGCCCTCGAAATCAACCAGTCGGGCGATTCGGTCGAAGCCTCCGTCTTGAAATCGCTCAAGCGCAAACAGCTGCTGCTGATACTCGACAACTGCGAGCACCTACTCGAGTCAACGGCGCCGTTTGCGGACGCGATTCTCAAGAACTGTCCGCAGATCCAGGTGCTGGCCACGTCGCGCCAGCCGCTGGGCATCGCCGGTGAATTCGTGCACCGGTTGCCGTCGCTCGAAGTGCCCGACGCTTCGACGACCATCGGCGCCGACGACGTGCTGCGCTTCGGCGCGACCGCCCTCTTCGCCGAACGCGCCGCGGCCGCAGATAACCGATTTGTCCTGACCGCCGACACGGCGCCCATCGTTGCCGATATCTGTCGTCGCCTCGACGGCATCCCGCTTGCGATCGAGCTCGCCGCGGCGCGCGTCAAAGTGCTCTCATTGCGCAACCTCGCCGTCCGCGTGGACGAGCGATTCAAGATCCTCACCGGCGGAAACAGGACGGCATTGCCACGCCAGAAGACGCTGAGCGCGCTCATCGACTGGAGCTACGGCTTACTCGATGCGCGAGAGCAGGCGCTTTTCAATCGGCTCGGCATCTTCGCGGGCGGATTCGGCTTGGACGCGGCAACCGCGATCTGCAGCGATGATTTCGTAGACGCTGCAGACGTGCTGGACCTCCTTTCGTCGTTGATCGATAAGTCGCTCGTCTCTGCCGATACGAGCCGCGATCATGAACGATATCGTTTGCTGGAATCCACTCGCGCCTACGCTATCGAGAAACTTCGGGCTTTCAACCAATATGAGACGCTCAGTTCGCGCCACGCCGAATTCTTTCGCCAATTCGCCCGAGCGGCGTACGCGAACCACCGGACGCGGCCGTCTGATATGTGGCTGCCCGATCAAGAACCCGATCTCGACAACCTCCGCTCGGCTTTAGGTTGGGCGCTTCAAATGGGTCGAAACGCGGAGTTGGGGGCGGATATCGCGGGCGCTTGCGTTCAGCTGTGGTCCGCCGCCGGTCTTGCGGCGGAGGCGCGCAGTTGGATCACCTTGGCGCTCGAGCGAATCGGCCCGAACGCCCGCGGCCGTGTCGCGGCTACATTGTGGCTTGCGGGCTCGACACTCGGAACCGGCGAGAAATTCTACGAAATGGCCGTGCGAGCGCGGGATGGGTTCGAGCAAGAACAGGACGAGGCTGGTATTGCGGACGCGCTCTACTCGGTCGCGTGGCAGGGCGTCGTGATCGATCACATTGATGAAGCGGATGGCGCCGCCGCAAGAGCGCTCGAGATCTACCGAAGGTGCGGTCCGGAACTCTTGCTTGCGCGATGCCTCTCTATGCAAGGAGTCGTCGCCCAGACTCGCGAGGACTACGACACCGCTCGCTCGCTTCTCCGCGAAGCGCTGGCAAGATTTCGTAACCTTGGCGACGACCGGCGGGTTGGCGGCGTCCTCACAAATCTGGGAGGGACCGAATTCCTTGCGGGCGATCTCTTGGAGGCGCAGCGCTGTTTTGTCGAAGCGTTCGAGATCCTCTCGCATCGGAGAAATGCCGTGGATCTGGCGATCGTCCGCGGCAACATGGCGATGACGCTGATCGCCCTCGATGACATCGCGGGAGCGCGCGAGGCGGCTCGAGCCGCGATAGGCCACGCGATCGCGACGCGCGACGAGATGTACATCGCGGACGCGACGATATACTTGGCGTGCGTCGCGGCCCGCAGTGACCGGATGGCAGAGGCTGCTCGTCTGCTCGGATTTTGTCGCCGCCAATACGAATCGGCCGGTCTTCCGAATAGGGTGGGCCTTTTTACACCGGCGAAGTGGTTGACGAAATGGCTCATGGACCGATTCGATGCGGCCGAGATCGAGCGATTGGAGTCCGAGGGCGCCGCGTGGCCCGAGAACCGCGCCGTCGAAGAAGCCTATAAGGCCTAGGGGTCAGCAGAATCTCTTTCGTCGGCTCGGTTAGGCTAGCACCGCACGCAATTCTTCGATCGCTTGGTCTAGTCCCCACGAAGCGCCGATGTTCAGGAGCTTGGCAAGTTGTTCTTCGCCGAACAGCGACCGAAGCGGTTTCAAGAACCAGCCGATCTCGGCATCCACAAATGCGTCACGGCCGAACGCCCGCTTACCGAATTCTTGCTCCGCCCAGCCGACGAGGTAGGCTGCGGATTCCAGGCGATTCTGTCGTATCGCCACTGCGGCGATCGCTTCGGCGATAAACGGAAACCAGAACTCGTAGCGCATGTTGATGGTCTCCTGAAGCACGAAGCGAGCGCTCTCCACTGCCGGATCGATGTCGCCCCGAACCGCAAGGTACATCGTGAGCGCTGTACCCGCGACCGCCTGCACCCGTGCCTCGCCGAATGCGTGCCCCGCGGCGAGCGCCTCGCGCGCTAGCTCAATGGCTCGCGACAGTTCACCCGATCGCTTTTCTAGGCAAGCGCGCTCGATGAGTGCCCACGGGTACTGTGTCGGATTGTCGCGTTGCAATTCCTCGGCTCGAGATAGAAGCGCGGCGGCTACGCCGAGTTCGCCGCGCTTGCGATGCAGTCGACCGAGCTCTTGGAGTGTGACTGACACGCGATGGCGGTCGCCGACCCGTTCCGCCAAAGCGAGCGCCTCCTCCAGTACCGCTTGCGATTCATCGAGTCGATTTTCGAAGCTCAGCATTTGGCCAGCGTAGTAACACGCGCGTGCAAGTGTTCTATCGTCGCCCAGCGTTCGAGCGGCAGCGACCGCGCGCTCTGCCGCCTGGAGCGCCTCCGGCCGCATGGCAAGGGTCATGAGCATCCCCGTTAGCGCAAGCGCGACCGCGACGTTAAGGTCAGAGTCGGTTTCCGTGCTGGTAGCGCCGAGCGCAAGCTCGAGCCACCGTACGCCTTCGTCGTGATACGGTCGGCTGAGCCAAAACACCCAGAGACATTCCGCGAGTCGCGCTCCCAGAACCGGATCGTTTTTCTGAACGAGACTCCACTCCAACACCGCTCGTATGTTGTCTAACTCCGCTTCGACACTCGGCAACCATTTCGGCATCGCGGTCGAATGTGCCCGCTCTTTTGCGAGATTGCCGAATTTCGCGAAATATCCGGCGTGTCGCTCAGCGACAGCCGCGAATTCGCCGTGCTCATTGAGGCGCTCTACGCCGTATTCTCGCAGCGTCTCCAGCAGACGGTATCGCTGCTGCTCAGGACCAAAGTCGACAGCGACGAGCGATTTGTCGACGAGCGAGGAAAGTGTCTCAAGAATCGCGGGTTTCTCTACACGATCATCTGCGCACACGGTTAGCGCCGCGTCGAGACTCCATCCGCCCTGGAAGATCGACAATCGCCGGAAAAGCGCCTTGGCTTCTGCCGAGAGCAATCCGTAGCTCCAATCGATCGTGGCGCGCATGGTTTGTTGACGCGGCAACACTGTTCGGTCAGCGCCCGAAAGGAGATCGAAACGCTCATCGAGCCGTTGGGCGAGATGATCGACGCTGAACATTCTTACTCGGGCGGCCGCAAGTTCTATCGCGAGCGCGATACCGTCCAATCGACGACATATGTCGCCGACTTTCGACGCCTTGCCGTCGCCGAAGCTGAACTGTTCGTCGGCGGCAGACGCTCGCGTCACGAACAAGGCAACGGCTTCGTACTGAAGTGATTCAGCGGCGTTGAGATTGCCTTCACTCGGCGGGAGGGACAGCGAAGGGAGCCGATAGACTTGCTCGCCGCCGACGTTGAGCACTTCCCGGCTCGTGGCCAGTACCGAGACGCGCGGGCAATCTTTGATGATCGCGATCGCGACGCGCGACGCCTCCGCTATCACATGCTCGCAATTGTCAAGGATAAGGAGCAATCGTTTGTCTCGCAAGTAGGACAGCACTTGATCCAGCAGCGGACGATTGCCGAACGCGCGCACGTCGAGGACAGTTGCGATCTGCGAAACGACGTACTCGGGTGATGAGACTTTCGCAAGGTCTGCGAACCAGACCCCATTTCCCGAACCGTTCAGCACATCGGCGCCCACACGCAGCGCCACGCGCGTCTTTCCTACGCCTCCGGTTCCCGTAATCGTGACCAAACGCGATTTCGCTAATAGCGACTTGACCTTGCTCACTTCGGTTTCCCGCGCCACGAAACTCGTCACCTGGACAGGCAGATTACTGCGCGGTACGTCCAGCGCACGCGCCGCGATATGACCGAATCTATCGTCGAAAGCCTGAGAGGGCGCTTCGCCGACTTCGGCGAGAGCTTTTCGGCAGCGATCGACTTGGTCTATTGCGCTTGCGCTTCGTCCGGCCTCCAGTTCCGCCTCGATAAGGGCCGCGTATGCGTCTTCAGCGTATGGATTGCGCGCGATGAGCGTGCGGGCCGCTTCGGGATCTCTTGTCGTGGCCACCATTTTCGCGAGTACGCTTTCGTAGAGCATGGTGAGCCGCTCTCGTTCAGCGGCGGCCCATGGGTCATAGTCTCCCTCGAGGAAATCACCTCGATACAGCTGGAGCGCTTCTTGGAGCGCGGCGGCTTCATCTCGACCCGCAAGCGCCGCGAAACGCACAGCATCTACCGTCGTGTCGGCAGACCATCGGATCACAGACTTGGTTGCCACCAGGAACCCATCGGCATCGGCGCCTGCCCTTCGAAGGCAGCTTCGTATCGAATGAAGCGCGGTATTGAGACTGTTGCGAGCGTTCTCGGGCTCTACGTCGGGCCAGAATATCTCGAGAAGCCGTTCGCGGGCTGAATCGGTTCCCCGGTTCATCACAAGAAAAGCCATCAAAGCCCGGGCTTTACGAGTGGCCGGGTTCGGTGGTAAGAGTCCGTTCACACTAAAGGCGAATCCGCCAAGTGTGACAAGGCTTGACGATTGCATCGCTTACGTCAACCCCATGGCGAGGAACTACGGGCCTCCAGGACGCTGTTACGCGTGCCTCGAGTTGTCCCTTCCTCTTAAACGCGCCCGGATTTTACACATTCCGGCCTCGGCAGCTTGCGAAATTTAGCGTGCGTTTATTCAAGATGGTTACACTCGGCTGGTGCTGTCACTTGTTCACCGATTGACGAGGACATATGTTCGCGTTGGCGGCGGGTGAGAGCGAATCAACGTGAGGAGAACGATCATGAAGCGCACCCTCTCGATAGCGATCTTCGCGGCTATTCTTTTTGGGATGCTCTACGTCGGCCCGATCCCTGCTGCGCGTGCTGATGAAGGCGCCGGCTGTTCACTCGCCGGCGTAGCCGGAGCATACGGATTCACGTATACCGGACTTGCCGTACTGCCTTCGAGTACCGTTCCTGTTTCTTCGGTGGGAAGCTTCCGAACAGACGCGGCCGGGAATTTCATTGGGAGCGAATCGAACAACACCGGCGGCAATTCTGTGGCTGAAACCATTCAGGGGACCATCACCGTAAAGCACGATTGCTCTGGTGCGCTCGTCGCCAAAGTCTATTCGGGCGGAATGCTCGTTCGCACAAGCTATATCCACCTACAGTATGAAAATAACGCAACCGAAGTCTTGGGGATCTTTGAAAAAGTCGTGTTACCGGACAATTCGATCCTACCGGTTGTCATCACCATAGACGGAAAAAGAATAGATCGCGAAGGCCGATAGCAACCGCGAAGCCCGCCAACTCAGCACGATCAAGGCCTGCAGCGACGTGGCAGACCGCTGCAGGCCCGCCTTTAGGCTGCATTTAGCCTCAGCAACTATGATGTGAGAACTCTTCTTTCAAAATTTTGGAGGAAATCACAGTGCGTTGGAACCCGTCCTTGAACATCTTGATAACGGCGACGGCGTTCGCCGTCTTCTTCAGTGCCGCGCTGCTGATCGGCTGCAGCGTCGGTGGTCCAAGCACGGAAGATCGTGCACCGTTCGGACAAGTTCTGCTCAGCCAGAATTCGTTTGATCTTGCCGGGTGCGGTGGGCCCACTTCGGCGACGTTCACAGCGTCGCAGGCAAATTATCCAGGAAACTTCTCGGCCGTGAGCGCTGACACACGCTTAGTTCAAGTCACGCTCGCGTCAGCGCCCGGCACGTTCCTTCTGCAACAAGAGGGTGCGGGCGTTCCCCCTCCGGCAACGACGATTACGGTCACCGGCGGCGGCGGACTGCAGGCTACGGCGACCGTCACCACTGGATTTCACATCTGCGGATAGTCCAGCGGTCACCCGTAAAGGGGGCCGATGGTCGGCGCCGTAGGCACGTAGCTCAGATATTCTGTGCTTCCTCGAGCGCGCGTTCTTCCGGCCATGCCGCACCTTCGGCCGCGAGCGTTTCGATCTCGGCATCGCTCAGCCGCTCGCGCAAGATCGCGGTGACCTTTTCATAGCCCCACCTTTCAGTCGGTTGTCGTTCGTACCCGAGTTCCCGAAACCGCGCGTCGACATAACCGATGAGCTGCGCCGCCCTGTGAATGCCTTTCCGCTGGGTCGCTAGCAGCGCGAGATGTTGCAACGCGATGACGATCAACAAGGGGTATTGCGCTTGCCGGGCCCAACGCAACCCCGTCTGTGCGGATTCATACGCACCGTCGACGTCGCCCAACGCGAAGCGGTACGCGGCCATGTTTATGTTGTCCGTGGCCAAGTGCGTGATGTTCTTCCCGGGTGTTAGGATGTCTAGCGCTTCAGTCATGAGGTGGATCGCCTCGTCAGGCTGACTGGCCGCAAAGGCCAACTCCGCGAGATTTGCCAGCACGATGGCCGTGCCGTCATCGTCGCCGAGTGATTTATTGACGTCAAGCGCCTGCGCGTACAACGCACGGGCCGCAGCGGCATCGCCTCGATTCCACTGATTGCCCGCCAGCAAGTTCAGACAGTCGGCCTCTCCGCGTTTATCTCCTAGCGTCCGCATCGCTGCAAGAGCGCTGTCGAAGATCTCGCTTGCCTCCTCGAAGCGCCCCATGTCGAAAAGACCGACGGCGAGATAGTAGAGCGCCCATGCCGACCCGCGCGCATCTCGCGTCGATCCATAGAGAGCGACGGCACGTTGCGCGAAATCGTGCAAGCGGCTACCGACGGAAAGCCTGCAGCGCGCAAGCCACAACCCGGCCGCCACGTTGGGGAACGCAGATTCGTCGAGATCGGCTTGCGCGCGGTCGATCCAACGCCGCCCTTCAAGTGAAAGGCCGCCGACGAACCATAGCCAGCCTAGCCCTCCGGCCATAGATGCGCCCAGTGCAGCGTCGCGCCCGCCGGTGAGCGCCCAATCCATTGCGGCGCGATAGTTGTCCAAGTCCAATTCCATTGCCGCGAGCCACTTAGATGTCGAACCTGCGCCGCGGAGGACGTCTGCTGCTTGCGCCTGATCGCGAAAATATTCTGCATGGCGTCGCGCCAGCCGGTCATGTTCGCCAGCTGCAGCAAGTTTCGCAATGGCGTACGCGCGAGTGGACTCGAGCAGCCTGTAACGCTCCTGCTCGCCGCTCGTGTCTGCCACGAGGAGCGATTTGTCGCCCAACATCGACAGCAAGTCGACGATATCGCTTTCGTCGAGACCGTCGCCGCCGCACACCGCCGCGGCGGCATCGAGGCTGAACCCGCCGGCAAAGATGCTCAACCGATTGAAGAGCGTCTGCTCTTGCGGCGCGAGCAGATCGTAGCTCCAGCTTATGAGTGCTGTCAGGGTCTTCTGTCGAGGCAGCGCAGTCCGGCTTCCGCCGGTGAGAACCTTAAAGCGCTCGTTTAGCCGTTGGGCGAGATTAGGTATGCTGAGCACCTTTACTCTCGCCGCCGCAAGTTCGATCGCGAGCGGGATGCCGTCCAGTCGCCGGCATATTTCCGCGATGATGGGCGCGTTGTCGCTGTTCAGAACAAAGCGCACATCTGACGCTGTGGCCCGGTCGACGAACAGGGCTATGGCGCCGAAATCTGACGCGCGCTGCGCCGTGAGTCCCACGGTCGTTTCAGGCACTGCAAGCGAAGGCAAGCGATAGAGAACCTCGCCGGGAATGCCGAGCATCTGCCGTGACGTGGCGACGATCTGCACTTGACTTGCGGCACCTAAAATAGCAGCGGCGATTGCCGCGGCGGCGTCGATCACGTGCTCGCAGTTGTCCAGCACGAGCAACAACTGTTTGCGCTTGAGCCACTGCGGAATCGCCTCGTCGATACTGCTGCCCTCGGCCTGCGTCATGCCGACTACCTTTGCGACCACGCTCGTCACGAGCTCCGCGTCCGCGACGGGGGCGAGATCGGCGAACCAGACGCCGTCTGCAAAACTGTCGATGAGATCAGCGGCTGCCTGTAACGCAAGCCGCGTCTTGCCGATGCCACCCGCACCGGATATTGTGAGCAATCGGTGGTTACTTACGAGTGCTTTGACTTCTTCGAGCTCTTCCGCTCGGCCGAGAAGGGTCGTGAGCTGAATCGGCAGATTGTTCGCTCGTGCGTCAAGCGAGTTGAGCGGCGGAAACTCCCGCTGCAGACCCGCCGTAGCCAGCTGCCAGACGTGTTCAGGTTGCGTGAGGTCTTTCAGCCGCCGCAGCCCGAGGTCGATGAGCGTGGCGCCCGGCGGCAGTACGCGGCTGACCGCATGCGCCGTCGCGCCGGAGACCAAGACCTGACCGCCGTGACCGATGGACATGATCCGCGCCGCCCGGTTGACGGAGGTTCCGTAATAGTCGCCGCCGCGCTCCTCCGCAGTACCGGTGTGCACCCCCATGCGGACGCGCAGGCCGCCGACAGCCGAGAAATCTTCTTCTTCTAACGTGCGCTGCGCATGTGACGCGGCTGCGATCGCGTCACGCGGCGTTTGAAATGCGACACAGAACGCGTCGCCTAGCGATTTGAAGACGTGACCGCCGTGTGCGTCGATCGCACTGGATACGATCTGTTCATGGCGTGCGACCGCCGCCTTCATCTGGTCGGGTTGCGCTTCCCAGCGGCGTGTCGAGCCTTCGATATCCGTGAAGAGAAATGCCACTTCGCCCGTGGGGAGGTGGGCTCGCTCCACCTTTTTGGCCGGCATTACACCTTCGGAAGACATTGGCAGTGCGCTTCTGTCGCAACCTGGCTCTGCCCTCGGCACCACAGACGTCCGCCCAAATCATTTCCGTCGGCGCCGAAGGAGTAAGAAAGCCGCCAGTGCCGCGAACAGCGCAAGGCCGATCGTTCCGCTTCGCGCGGCGTTGTTCG
>Ga0209168_10001530_pt1 | contig 17950 bp, 10 predicted proteins | sample Coa_R1_FD_187156 | JGI IMG/M metagenome (GOLD analysis project Ga0209168, IMG submission 187156) | Surface soil microbial communities from Centralia Pennsylvania, which are recovering from an underground coalmine fire - Coalmine... | ecosystem: Environmental > Terrestrial > Soil > Unclassified ... | reverse complement strand
GCGGTACCTCGACCGCCGCTGGGGGGGGGCCACGCACCTCGAGGCGCGAGACAACCCCTAGGAGTCGGAATGCCATTTCGTCATCGTCGAATCGAAGTCGCTTGCGCGGTTGCTTCCATGATTGCAATAGCCGGATTGTTTGCCTCGGAGGCCCGCGCGGACGGGGACGCTCCGCCGCCGGCGCCTTATTCGTTGCCCTGGCAGCTGCGCCCCGCGGCGGCGGGGACGGCCGTACGGGCCGATACGATCTTTGCCAAGTACGAGGACAAGTTCGCCAACGGGGGATTCACCGTCGCGCCGACGTTGCTCGCGAGCTACAAGATCCCGGGCACGGGCGAGAAGTGGGCAGGCCTGGCGCCGCTCGTTCGCCTGGCGATGGTCAACGACTCGCCGCCGAAATCCATCGCTGCCGGCGGCGGCTTCGCCTTCGTGAACCCTCTCGTCGGGGGCACCTATGCGCTCGACCTCGGCGCGGGAATGCGTGCAAGCCTCTTCCTCGGGGCCACGATCCCCATCGGGATGGGAGGCGGGGACCACCCCGACGCAGGTCTCGTCGACGCCCGCTCGGCCGGGCAGTGGGCCCGATCGCAGATGGACGACTCGCTCTTCGCCGTCGACGACTTCGCCCTGATTCCGGGCGTGGACTTCGCCTGGGTCGGGTACGGGTTCACCGTTCAGGGCGAGGCCACGCTCTTTCAGCTTTGGCGGGTTCGCGGCGCGGTCGCGCAGCACGAGGCCACGAAGACGAACCTCACGGCGGGCATCCACGCCGGGTACTTCGTCATCCCGGAGCTCTCCTTCGGCGTCGACCTCCGCTACCAGCGGTGGCTCAACGCGCCCATCCCGGTCGATCAGAACAAACCCTTGACGAGCGTCGACACGTCGACGATCGCCGTCGGGCCGCGCCTGCACTTCAAGCTGGGTCCGGGGGCGGCCATCCACCCGGGCCTGGCCTATGCGCGCGGCCTCGACAAGCCGATGGCGGGCGCCACGTGGAACTACCACGTCGTCCAGCTGGACATTCCGGTCACGTTTTGACGGGGGCGCCCAATGAACGCATCCCAACCGAACATCGAGGTCCGCGACCATGCAGCCAAATCGCCTATCCTTCCCCGTGGAAGGAGAGGCCATGCCGAAGGCGCCCGAACAGTGTCTGACCTGCTACGGGGCGGGGGAGACGGTGACGGAAGCAGGACCCACGCTGTGTCCGGACTGTTTCGGAGCGGGCAAGCAACTGAGTCACAGCACGAAGCTCGAGTGGCGCCTGCGCGAGATCGAGCGGGCGCACCGGCACTCCGGTCGCGAGACCGAGGCGGAAGTGATGTGGCTCGTTCACGAGCTGAGACACAGCCGCGAGGCGCTCGTGCGAATCCTGGCGCTCTGCCAGGACGCGGACGACGCCAATGCGACCGCCCGCGAGGTGAAGTACTGCGCCAACGAGGCGCTCGGCATCTACGACCCGACCTGACGCACTTCGGAGAATTCCAAAGAAAAGTCGCGATCGTGTGCTCGCGAAAGGCGAGCAAAACGCAAGAGAAAAGGGCGTTGAGCCATGCTTGACGGCATCGTGAACGGCGCCGTCCATCGCAATGGCTCCGCCCACCCGTCGTCCCTGAACGGGCACGGCGTGCACGGGCCCCGGGGGGCCGTCGTGCTCGTCGTGGGCGCCGGGATGGTGGGTCACCGCTTTTGCGAGAAGTTGATCGAGTACGACTCCGACCGTCGCTTTCGGATTGTGCTCGCCGGCGAGGAGCCGCGCCCCGCCTACGACCGCGTTCACCTCACCAACTATTTCACCCAGCGATCGGCGGACGCTCTCCTGCTCGGCACGCCGGCCTGGTACGCGGAGCGGGGCATCGACCTGCGGGTCAACGCGCGCGTCGTCGGCATCGACCGAGCGCGCCGCGCGGCGACGATCGAGGGTGGCGCGACGATCGAATACGACTGGGTCGTCTTGGCGACCGGGTCGGCGCCGTTCGTCCCGCCGGTGCCTGGCATCCAGCAGGCCGGGGTCTTCGTCTACCGGACGATCGAGGACCTGGATGCGATCCTCGCGCACTGCAAGAACGCGCGCCGCGCGGCGGTCATCGGGGGCGGGCTCCTCGGGCTCGAGGCGGCCCGCGCGGTTCTGGACTCGGGCCTTGAGACGCACGTCATCGAGGTGGCTCCTCGCCTGATGCCGCGCCAGCTCGACGCCGTGGCTTCGTCGCTGCTCGAGGACACGATCCGTTCTCTCGGAGTAGAGGTGCATCTCGATCGCCGCATCGCCCGCATCCAAGGTGACGGCGCGGTCACGGGCATCGAGTTCTCCGACGGAGAGGTGCTCGAGGCGGACCTGCTCATCGTGTCGGCCGGCATCCGACCCCGCGACGAGCTCGCGCGGGCCGCCGGGATCGAGGTGGGCGACCGTGGCGGGATCGTCGTCGACGACCGCTTGCGGACGAACGACGAACGCGTGTTCGCGGTCGGCGAGGTCGCGCTTCACCGCGGCACGATCTACGGCCTCGTGGCCCCCGGCTACGAGATGGCCGAGGCGCTCGCGCGCAACCTGACCGGGGGGGACGCGACCTTCGGGGGCTCGGACTCCTCGGCGAAGCTGAAGTTGCTCGGCACCGACGTCGCGACCTTCGGCGACCCGTTCCAGGACCCGGAGCGCACCCGCGTCGTTTCGACGCTGGACCAGGTTCGCGCACGCTACACGAAGCTCGTCTTCCGCAGCGACACGCGGCAGCTGCTCGGGGGGATCCTCGTCGGCGACGCCGCCGCCTACGGCACCCTGCTCCACTACACGCGATCGAAGACCGAGCTCTCCGCGACGCTCGAGGAGATCGGCCTTTCGGGCAACGGCGCAGCGATTACGGGCGCTGTCCCGGACGACGCGCAGGTCTGCTCGTGCAACGGCGTGTCGGCGAGGACCATTCGCCTGAAGGTACGCGAGGGCGGGCTCGAAACCGTGGCGCAGATCAAGGCGTGCACCAAGGCCGGCACGGGGTGCGGGGGGTGCCTGCCCATGGTCGGCGATCTCTTGCAGGCCGAGCTCAAGGCGTCCGGTCGCGCCGTCAAGCAGACGCTCTGCGAGCACTTCCCGCACACGCGTCAGGAGCTCTTCCACATCGTGGCCTCCCGCCGCATCCGCACGTTCCGCCAGCTGATCGAGGAGCACGGCAAAGGCGACGGGTGCGAAATCTGCAAGCCGGCCGTGGCCAGCATCCTCGCCACGACCCACAACGAGCCCATCCTCGACGTGCCCCATCGCACGCTCCAGGACACCAACGACCGATTCCTCGCGAACATCCAGCGCAACGGGACGTACTCGATCGTCCCGCGCGTGCCCGGCGGCGAGATCACGCCCGATCAGCTCATCGCGCTGGGACAGGTGGCCAAGAAGTACGCGCTCTACACGAAGATCACGGGCGGCCAGAGGGTCGACCTCTTCGGGGCGCGCGTCGAGCAGCTTCCCGACATCTGGCAAGAGCTCATCGCGGCCGGCTTCGAGAGCGGCCACGCGTACGGCAAGGCGCTTCGCACCGTCAAGAGCTGCGTGGGCTCGACCTGGTGCCGCTACGGGGTGCAGGATTCGACCTCCTTCGCGATTCGCATCGAGCAGCGCTACAAGGGCCTTCGGTCGCCGCACAAACTGAAGAGCGCGGTGAGCGGCTGCGTCCGCGAGTGCGCAGAGGCGCAAGGCAAGGACTTCGGCCTCATCGCCACCGAACGTGGCTGGAACGTGTACGTCTGCGGGAACGGCGGCGCGACTCCGCGCCACGCCGACCTTCTCGCGTCCGACGTCGACGACGACAGGGCGATACGGCTGCTCGATCGGTTCCTCATGTTCTACATCCGCACCGCCGACCGGCTCACCCGGACGTCGGTGTGGCTCGAGAAGATGGAGGGGGGGATCGCCGAGCTTCGCCGAGTCGTCGTCGACGACTCGCTCGGCATCGCCGCCGACCTCGAACGCGACATGCAAAAACTCGTCGACGGTTACGCCTGCGAGTGGGCTGACGCCGTGCGCGATCCGGTCAAGCGCGCGACCTTCCGTCACTTCGCCAACGACCGCGCCGGCGACGACACCATCGGCTTTTCCCCGGAGCGCGGGCAACGAAAGCCGGACACCTCCGCCGTCACGGTCGATCCCATCGCGGGGGTGCGGCGCTTGCCGGTCGTGCGTCGCGAATGGGTACGCGTCGGCGCCGTCGCCGACGTTCCCGTCGACGGCGGGATCGCGGTCCGACACGGCGCGGCGCAGATCGCCGTCTTCCACTCTGCGGCGCGAGGTCGGTGGTACGCCACGCAGAACCAGTGTCCGCACAAGCGCCAGATGGTCCTCGCGCGGGGCATCGTCGGCAGCCAGGGTGACCGGCCGAAGGTGGCCTGCCCCCTTCACAAGAAGACGTTCGACCTCGAGTCCGGGGCCTGTCTGTCGGGGGAGGAGCTCGAGATCGCCACGTTCCCGGTCCGTATCGACGAGGGCGACGTTTGGGTCGAGCTGCCGCCGGTCGAAGAGATCGCCGCAGCGTGCGCGCGGGCGCCCGAGTGCGTCGGCGAAGCGATGGCGAGTTGACCGTGACCTCCGCCGTGAACCTAGAGCATCCCGCGGCGGTCACGCCGGCCGGGGACTCCGCCAAGGAGCGCCGCAGGCTCCCGCTCGTCGAGCAATTCCTCCGCGAACAGGCCACCCTCACGGCGGTCGAGCGCTTCGCTCAGCTCCACGACGCAGGCGAGCCCTTCGCCCGCAAGGACTACTACCGGGACCTGCTGCCGGCGTCGCCGCCTGCGCCGGGCCAGCAGTACGCGTTCCAGGTCGATCTCGACGCCTGCACCGGGTGCAAGGCGTGCGTGACGGCGTGCCACAACCTCAACGGGCTCGACCCCGGAGAGGCGTGGCGTTCGGTGGGCCTGCTGCACGGCGGCACCGTCACGGAGGCCGTCCAGCAGTCGGTCACGACCGCGTGCCACCACTGCCTCGACCCCGCGTGCATGAACGGGTGTCCGGTCGGTGCGTATGAAAAGGACCCGGAGACCGGCATCGTCAAGCACCTGGACGACCAGTGCATCGGTTGCCAGTACTGCACCTTCACCTGTCCGTACGACGTCCCCAAGTACAGCGCGTCGCGCGGTATCGTTCGTAAGTGCGACATGTGCAGCGAGCGCTTGGCCGTCGGCGAGGCGCCGGCCTGCGTGCAGGCATGTCCGAACGAGGCGATCGCGATCACGATCGTGGACCGGCGCCAGGTGCTCGAGGACGCGCAGGGCGACGCCTTCGTGCCGGGCGCGCCCTCGCCCGGGATCACGGGGCCGACGACCGTCTACAAGACCACGCGCGCGCTCCCGCGCAACCTGCTGCCGGCGGACTTCTACGCGGTTCGTCCGTCGCACAGTCACACTCCGCTCGTCGCGATGCTCGTGCTGACGCAGCTCTCCGCGGGCGCCTTCTGCGTCGACGCGCTCGCCCCTCTCGTCCTGCCGCCCAGCGTCTCGGAGGCCCTCGACCCGGTCCACTCGCTCGTCGCCGCGGCGATGGGGCTCGCCGCGCTCGGCGCGAGCGTCTTTCACCTCGGCCGGCCCATCTACGCCTTCCGCGCGCTCATCGGCCTGCGCACGTCTTGGATGAGCCGCGAAATCTTGGCGTTCGGCGCGTTTGCAGGGCTGGCCATCCTCTATGCCGCGTCGTTCTGGACGGGCGCGCTCGCCCACCTGCTCGGCGCCGCGCCGCCTTCGCCGGCGGCGGCCCTCTCGCTGCGGGAAGGACTGCGGTTCGCCGTGGCGACGGCGGGCGTCGCGGGCGTTCTTTGCTCGGTGCTCATCTATCACGTGACCCGGCGCGTGTGGTGGGCGGCGCCGTCGACCGGCTTCAAGTTCGCCATGACGGCGGCCGTCCTCGGTCTGGCGACGGCCGAGCTCACGTTGACCCTGGCGCGGACGCCGCCCCCCGTCTCGGTGGCCACGGGCGTCGCCCGCGTGCTCCTGCTCGCCGCCGCCACGAAGGCGTGCGGTGAGCTCCTCGCGCTCCGCCACCTGCGAGACAAGCGATACTCGGACCTGCGGCGCACCGCGGTGCTCCTGACGCGGGACCTGCGCGGGTACCTCGTCGCGCGCTACGGGCTCCTCGCCGCGGGCGCCGCTGCGACGGCCTGGCAGCTCGGCGCGCCCCTGTCGCTCCCGGCGGCCACGGCGGGTCTCATCCTCCTGCTCGGCGGCGAGCTCCTCGAAAGGACGCTCTTCTTCGCCGCGATGTGCTCTCCGGGGATGCCCGGAGGGCCCGCCTGATGGGCGCCTCGATCTTCGACCGAGCGCGCACACTCCTTCGCGACCGAAGCGGCGCGCTCACCCGGGAGCTCGAGCGGGTGCCAGGCGGCTTCGGCCTCGGCCAGGTGCCCCGGCGGCTGGCGCCGGAGGCGACAGCCAGCATGATCTGCGGCTTCTGCTCGACGGGCTGTTCTCTCGACGTGCACATGCGCGGCGGTGTCGCCGTGAACGTGTCGCCAAGCACCGACTACCCCGTCAACCGCGGGACGGCGTGTCCCAAAGGGTGGGAGGCGCTGGCGCCGCTGCGCTCGCCCGATCGCGCGACGACGCCCCTGCTGCGCAACGCCGCGGGTCGCCTCGTGCCCGTCGACTGGGAGACCGCCCTCGACGCCTTCGCGACGCGGATGAAGGCGATCCTGGCCAAGCACGGCGGCGAGTCGGTGGCGTTCCTCGGAACCGGGCAAATGCCGTCGGAGGAGCTAGCCTTGCTCGGCGCGCTAGGCAAGTTCGGGATGGGCCTCGTCCACGGCGACGGCAACACCCGCCAGTGCATGGCGACCGCCGTCGTCGCCTACAAGGAGTCGTTCGGCTTCGACGCCCCGCCCTACACGTATCGGGACTTCGAAGAGTCGGACGTCCTCGTTTTCGTCGGCGCCAACCCGTGCATCGCGCATCCGATCATGTGGGGCCGCGTCTGCAAGAACCCGCATCGGCCGAAGATCCTCGTCGTCGATCCGCGAAGGACGGAGACGGCCATGGCCGCGACCGATCACTTCGCGCTGCGACCCAAGTCGGACCTCGTGCTCCTCTACGCCGTGGCACGTGTCCTGGTCGAGCGCGGCTGGATCGATCGCGCCTTCATCGAGGCGCACACGACCGGCTTCGACGCGTTCGCCGCTCGTGTCGCGGACTACCCGCTCGCGCGCGCCGTCGAGGCGACCGGGCTGCCGGCCGACGCGATCGAGCGGCTCGCCGAGACGATCCACGCCGGACGCCGGGTCTCGTTCTGGTGGACCATGGGCGTCAACCAGAGCCACGAGGGGGTCAACGTCGCGCAGGCCATCATCGCGCTCGCCCTCATGACGGGGAACATCGGGCGCCCAGGTACGGGGGCCAACTCGATCACCGGCCAATGCAATGCGATGGGGTCGCGCCTCTTCAGCAACACGACCAACTTGCTCGGTGGTCACGACTTCAAGCGCGTCGAAGACCGGCTCAAGGTGGCGCGGACGCTGGACATCGACGTCGCGCGCATCCCAGACCGGGGAAGCCTGGCCTACGACCAGATCCTCGAGGGCATCCTCGCCAAGAAGATTCGCGGCCTCTGGATCGTCGCCACCAACACCGCGCACTCGTGGATCAACCAGGGGGACGCGGTCGACATCCTCGGGCGTCTCGACTTCCTCGTCGTCCAGGACATGTACGCGACCACCGAGACGGCCCAGCAGGCCGATCTCGTGCTGCCGGCGGCGGGGTGGGGCGAGAAGGAGGGCACGTTCATCAACTCGGAGCGGCGCATCGGCTTGATCAAGCGCGTGGCGCGCGCGCCGGGGCAGGCCCTGGCCGACTTCTACATCTTCAAGCTCATCGCGGAGCGCTGGGGATGCGGCGAAATGTTCCGGCGGTGGTCGTCGCCGGAAGAGGTCTTCCGCCTCCTGACGGAGGTGACGCGCGGTCAACCCTGCGACATCACGGGCATCGCGGGCTACGACGTGCTCGAGGAGATGCGCGGGGTGCAGTGGCCGCTGCCCGCGGGGACGCGCGCCGAGCCGTCGGACGAACGGCGCCTCTTCGAAGACGGGCGCTTCTTTCACTCCGACGGGCGCGCGCGCTTCTGCCACGCGGATCCGGAGCGGCTGCCCGAACCCACGGACGCCGAGTACCCGTTCACGCTTCTGACTGGGCGCGGTAGCTCGAGCCAGTGGCACACGCTCACGCGGACGAACAAGTCGCCTCTCTTGCGCAAGCTGGGGGCGACCGATCCGTACGTGGAGCTGAGCCCGGTCGACGCTTCGGCGATCGGCGTGGTGCCCGGCGCGCACGTGGTCGTGCAGTCCCGGCGAGGTCAGATGATCGCCCGGGCCTTCGTCACCCACGCGGTGCAGCCGAAGCAGGTCTTCGTCCCGATGCACTTCGCGCGCACCAACCAGCTGACGCTCGCGTCGTTCGATCGGCGTTCGAGGCAGCCGTCGTACAAGGCCTGCGCCGTCAAGGTGACCCTCTTGCCGGACGGGACACGGCCCCAAGACGGGTAGGCACGGTTGGGCCTCGCGCAACCCGCAACCTTCCGGCGGCATCGAACGTAAGGAATAAACATCCGAGCGCGAGTGTCTCGGCTGCAAGGAGGCGGGGTCGGTCGCCCCGGCCCGCCGCGTCGCTCAGTCGGTCACCGATCCCCCGAGAAAGTTCGAAACTCACTTGCCGAACCCGCGTACCCGACACATCTACAAAGTGTAGTGCGGTTCGCCGTCGCTCGTACCCTCCTAGCGGCGCGTGCGGCGACCGTACCTTGAGGGCTTGCGCGTACCCCTCCCCCCACCGCGCGAGCCCGCCGCGTCCGGGCGATGAAAGTTGCCCGGACGCGGTTTTTTGTGCGGCGAAGTTACTTCTTCTCTTCGAGGTCTTCCGCCAGATAACTCAGGATGACCTCATCGAGCGACTTGTCGCTGATGAGGTCTTCTCCGAAGATCGACTTGCCCTGCTGGGGCGCGACCTGACCGAAGATAGCGGCCGGCCGGGTGGGGGCGTACCGCCGCTCGGGCGTGGACGGATCGGCGGGACGCCCCGAGCCGCGAGGTGCGTCGGCATCGCCCGTCGGCTCCTCGCGCGGGATCGGCCCCGACGAACGCTTCGAGGGTGTCGCCACTTTGTATTTGCCGGAGCCCTTCTCGCGGAAGAGGTTCGGCGGCGGGGGGGGCAGATCGGCCGTCCCGCGGACGACGGGCGAGACGTTACTCGCGGCGGCGGCTGCGCGCTCGAGCGCCTGCATGTCGACCATCAGCTCCGGGTGCAACTCACGCGTCGCCTCCGTGGGCGGCCCCTCGTCTTCGGTGAACCGCATCGGCCGCGGGCGGTCGCTCGCCCGCGCCGGGGTCGGCGGCTTCGCGGATGCTTCCGGCCCGGCGCTCGCCGTCGCGCTCGCGGTTGCGGCAGGGGCGCGCGCCGCCCCGCCCGAGGCCTCCGCGGTGGAGGCGGCGACGCGGTTCGCCGACTCGGCGGCGAGAGCCTGCGTCGTCTGCGACGCTTCGGTGCCGGCCTCGATCGTCGGGTCGAACTTGCCGTCGCGCAGCGCGATGAACATCGCCTTGTGCTGCTGCTTCATCATCTCCCGGACGATGTCGGACATCCGGTCGTTGCCGATGTACTCGGCGTAGCTCGTCTTGACGCTCTTCAGGATCCGCCCGCCGTCCATGAAGAGGTGCGTGATGATGTGGCCGTACTTGGCGCCCGAGTCCTCCGTCTGGATGTGGAAGACCCTGCCCTTGTGCCGGACGTTGTTGTTGTACCCGAGCAGGGGCGACGGATACTTCGTCGACATGGCTCCCGGCCGCAAATGCGGCTCAAGCTTTGACCGTACCACATGGCGCGCGGTAGCGCCTCGGCGTCCTTCAGTCGCCCACGATGGACCGCAGACACGCGGCCCGCGTTTCGCGAATCTCTGCGAGCGGGACGACCAGCGTCCCCAGCGGCGACGCCGCGATCTCTAGCGCGCCCCCGCCCGTTGTCCCGAGCCTTTCGACCGTCACGCCCGTCGATCGCGCACGGGCGAGGAGGGCGTCGACCCCATCCGGTCGAAGGCTCACCACGACGCGCGACGGCCCCTCGCCGAAGAGCCGGGCCAATGCGTCGACCGGCGACGCGGCCGCATCGAGAGAGACACGCGCGCCGGTCCCAGAGCCCAGGACGCAGCACTCGGCGAGTGCGACGGCGAGCCCCCCGTCGCTCACGTCGTGGGCGCTCGCCAGGACGTGGGCGCGGGCAAGCTCGAGCACGAGCCGCTGCAATCGAGCTTCTGCCGCCAGGTCGATCGGCAGCCCGTCGCCGGAGAGCTTGCCGGTCTTGCGAACGAGCCACTCGCTCCCGGCCAGCGCGCGCGGTCCGGTCAACCCCGCCCCACCGAGCAAGAGCACCGCGTCGCCCGCGCGCTGGAACGCCGCTGTCAGCACGTCGTCGACGGAACGAACCAGGCCGACCGCCGCCACCTCCGGCGTAGGCAGGATCGCAACCGACGCGCTCTCGCCGCCGGCGCCACGCACGGCGGTCTCGTTGTACAGGCTGACGTTGCCGCTCACGATCGGCACGTCGAGGGCCTGGCATGCGGCGGCGAGCCCATCCACCGCGCGCGCGAACGAGTCCATGACCTCGGGCCGCTCCGGGTTGCCGAAGTTGAGGCAGTCGGTGATTCCGATAGGCTCCGCGCCCGCGCACACGAGGTTTCGGCAGACCTCGGCGACCGCCATCGCGGCACCCGTGTACGGGTCGAGCTCGCACAGGCGCGACCCGCAATCGACGGCGAACGCGAGGAGTTTGTCCACCACGCGACGCCCGCTGCCGGAGCCTGTCTCGCACGGAACGCGGACCACGGCGGCGTCCGACCCGGGTCGCACGAGCGTGCCCCCGCGGACGATCTGATCGTACTGCCGCCACACCCAGGCCCGCGATCCCACGTTCGGGGAACCGAGCAGGTCGAGCAGCTCGCGGCCGGCGTCGTCGGGGAGGGGAATGGCCGTCGCGTCCAGCGAAGTGACCGCGTGGCGCGGGGGCGAGCGAGGCCGGTCGTAGCAGGGCGCCTCGTCGGTGAGCGCGCCGACGGGGATGTCGCACGCGATGAGCGGGTCTCGCGGCGGGCCGCCGTCCGCCAGCGGATCGTAGCCGGGCGTCGCCTTGACCACCCACCGCCGCGTATCGGTCACTTTTCCGATGACCGCCGCGTCGAGCTCCCACCGCGCGCAGATCGCGAGGACTTTTTCCTCTTGCCCCGGCTTGGCGACGAGGAGCATGCGCTCCTGCGACTCGCTGAGGAGGATCTCGTACGGCGTCATCGCCCGTGCGCGCCTCGGGACGCGGTCGAGGTCGATCTCCACGCCGTTGCCGGCCCGCCCCGCCATCTCGACGCTCGACGACGTGAGCCCGGCCGCCCCCATGTCCTGAATGCCCTCGAGCACGTCCGCCGCGAAGAGCTCGAGGCACGCTTCGAGCAGCAGCTTGCCGAGGAATGGGTCACCGACCTGCATGGTCATGCGGATCGCCGGACGCTTGCCGGTCCCCCCCTCGGCGAACTCGTCGCTCGCCATCGTCGCCCCGTGGATCCCGTCGCGCCCCGTCTTCGCGCCGATGTAGAGAATGCTGTTTCCGACGCCTGTCGCCTTGCCGTAGAAGATGCGGTCGGCGCGGGCCACGCCGCAGGTGAACGCATTGACGAGGACGTTGCCGTCGTAGCGTCCGTCGAAGAAAAGCTCTCCCCCCACCGTCGGCACGCCGATGCAGTTGCCGTAGCCGCCGATCCCCGCGACGACCCCGCGCAGGAGCTCGGCCGTGCGCGGATGGTCCGGCCGGCCGAAGCGCAGCGCGTTGAGACTCGCGATCGGCCGCGCGCCCATGGTGAAGACGTCGCGCAATATTCCGCCGACCCCGGTCGCTGCGCCCTGGTACGGCTCGATGAAGCTCGGGTGGTTGTGTGACTCCATCTTGAAGACGGCCGCGAACCCGTCGCCGATGTCCACGACGCCCGCGTTCTCGCCGGGCCCCTGGATGACGCGCGCTCCCTTTGTCGGCAGGCGGCGCAGGTGCACCCGGCTCGATTTGTACGAGCAGTGCTCGCTCCACATCACGCTGAAGACGCCGAGCTCCGCGTACGTCGGCTCCCGGGCGAGCGCGCGCTTGACGGTCGCGTACTCGTCGCCCGTCAGCTTGTGCTGATCGACGAGCGCGGGCGAGAGCGGCGGGTCGTTCGGGAAGCTCGAGGCGGGCATGCGCGTGAGCAGGTGACCGTCGCGTGAGTTAGCGGGAAAAGGGGGCGGGGTCCAGACCCGTCCGGTGATGCGACCACGACGCGGCGGCGAACGGCCCGTGCTATGCGGAAGGACGCCATGCGCGCCTGCGTCGTCCTTTTCCCGGGCTCCAACGCCGATGCCGAGATGATCCACACGCTGCGCGACGTCTGCGGCGCGCCGACGGCGGTCGTCTGGCACGCCGACGCCGAGCTGCCGCCGGGGACGGATCTGGTCGCATTGCCGGGAGGTTTCAGCTACGGCGACTACCTGCGCACGGGTGCAATCGCCAAGGTGAGCCCCATCCTCCGGGCGGTCCGCGCGCACGCCGACGCGGGCGGGTACGTCCTCGGTGTCTGCAACGGCTTCCAGATCCTCACGGAGGCTGGCCTCCTCGCCGGCGCGCTCACGCGTAATGCCCACCAGCGCTTCGAGTGCGCGGATTGCTTCGTGCGTGTGACGGCGACCGGACCCTTCACGCGCGCCGCGGGCGACGTCCTGCGATTGCCGATCGCGCACGGCGAAGGCCGCTTCCAGGCGAGCGAAGAGACACTCCGGCGGCTCGAGGGCGAGGGGCTCGTCGGTCTTCGCTACTGCTCGGCCGACGGCTCGCTCGAGCCGGCCGCCAACCCGAATGGCAGCGTCCAAGCGATCGCCGGGCTCTACGGCGGGCCGCGAAAGAACGTGTTCGGCCTCATGCCGCACCCGGAGCGGATGTCGGAGGCCATCCTCGGTGGCGCCGACGGACGTCGCCTCTTCGAGTGCGTTCTCTCGCAGGCAGCTTGACGGCGAGTGAGCCGTCCGTAGCGCAAAACGGCAGACGGCGCGCCGCGCGGCCATGAGGTCCGCGGAGGCCAGCATGGCGTACTTCGACGCGAGAAGGGCGTACGGGGCGGTATGGGTGTCGGCGGGCGTGGGCTGGCTAGCGGCGGCCGGTTGCGCGTCCGGCTCGACGTTCAGCGCGGACGTCCCGCTGCCGCCGCAGATCACGGAGGACGCGGGAAGCAATCCTCTGCTGCCGGTCCTCGGTCCCACCGTGAGCGCGGCGAACGCGCCGCCGCCGATTTCGGGAGGCACCCTCTTGGTCACGCACGACGGTTCGCGTGCGGTCGCCGCCGATCCCGATCGCGATCAGGTCTACGTCGTCGACCTCGGCGCCAAACAGTTGGCGTCCACGGTGGCGCTGCAGCCTGGCGACGAGCCGGGCCGCGTGGCCGAGGATGGGGCGGGTCGCGTCCACGTGGCGCTACGCGGCGGTGGTGCGCTCGTCACGATCGACCCTGCGCAGGGGGTGATCCTCGCACGACGCCCCGCGTGCGCCGCCCCGCGCGGCGTCGCGTGGGATGCGTCGACCGACCTCGTATGGGTGGCTTGCGCGACGGGCGAGCTCGTGGCCTTGCCTGCGGCGGGCGGCGCCGCGGTGCACTCGTTCCTCCTCGAGCGCGACCTGCGCGACGTCGTGGTCTCGCAGGGCGGGCTCGCGGTGACGACGTTCCGGTCCGCCCGACTCCTTCGCGTCAGCAGAGAGGGCGGCGTCGCCCGCACCGACGGGCTCCCCTCGCCGATCGCGGCCACGCCCCACGTCGCGTGGCGCGCCATCGGCGGCCCTGCGGACACCGTGATCGCCGTCCACCAGGCGCACTCGACGCAGTCGCTGGCGACGCAGGTGCAGGGCGGCTACGGGTCCGGCGCGTGCAGCGGCTTCAGCGGCTTCTCGGGCCCCGCGAGCTCGGCCGGGTCCACCTCGGCGAGCGGTGCGCCGACAAGCACCGCCGGCGCGTCGGGTGACGACACGACCGCCGCGGGCGACGGCGGGGTCGGCGCGAGGGCGAGCAGCTGCTTGCCCGGGGGGCCCGGGCCCGGCTGGACGGGCCTCGCTCCCAACCTGAATGAGGCTCCCTTGTGCGGACCATCGGCGGTGGCGGGAGTGCTCACGGTGCTCGACGCCCATGGGTCGCCGCTCGTCAACGTCTCGTTCCCAGCGGTCCTTCCGGTCGACGTCGCGATCTCGCCGGACGGATCGACGATGGCCGCGGTCGCGCCCGGGAATGCCTCGCAGCCCGGGCTCGACACCGTGTTTCTCTTCGACGGGTGCGGCCGCGGGCTCCCGAGCGGCCAGATCGCGCTTCCCGTCGAGACGACGGCGCCCGTCACCTCGACGTTCGATCCGGCGCCGATCGCCTTGACGTTTGATCCGGCCAACGACCTTCTCGTGCAGACGCGCGAGCCAGCCCGTCTCGTCGTCCTCTCGCCTTCGGGGAGCAACGTCGTCGTCTCGCTCTCCGGGATCTCGCGCCGCGACACCGGGCACGACATCTTCCACACGCAGGCAGGCGCCATGATCGCATGCGCGTCGTGTCATCCCGAGGGCCGCGACGACGGGCATATCTGGATGCTCGACGGACAAGCGCGCCGGTCGCCGTCGCTGCTCGGCACGGTCGCCGGGACGGCGCCTTACCACTGGCCGGGCGACGAGCCCACGCTCGATGTCCTCGTGGACGACGTGTACACGAAGCGCATGTCCGGGGCGCCGCTCGACAAGGATCAGAAGGGTGTCCTCGAACGCTGGGTGCAGGCGTTGCCAGCTCCCCCCGCGCCGGCGCCCGACGACCCGGCCGCGGCGGCTCGCGGCCAGGCGCTCTTCCAGCGTGCCGACGTGGGGTGCGCGAGCTGCCACTCGGGGCCCAAGTTCACCAACAACGCCACGGTCGACGTGGGCACGGGCGGCGCCTTTCAGGTTCCTCCGCTCGTCGGCGTCGCGTGGCGCACCCCCTTGTTGCACGCCGGTTGCGCCGCCACCCTGGAGGATCGCTTCGGCCTATGTTCGACACCCGGCCACGGATCGCTCTACGGGCTGTCGCTCGGGGATGTGAGCGACCTCGTCGCCTACCTCGCCACGCTTTGAAGTCGGTGCCTTGGGGACCGATCGACGGCACAGAGTGCGCCAGCGATTGCCAAGAATCTCACGAACATGGAAGCGGCCGGGGTCTTGCTTAAGGCGGGGCGGGCGGCGAAGCTCCCAAAAAAAAGACAGGCGAGCGAGCTCCGCGCCGGCCATTGGCCCGAGGGAGGGCACTCCATGCGCTTCATTCGCGACTTTTCCCGCCACGACCGCCCCGGTGGGGCCGGCCTCTCTCCAACTCCCCTGGCCGTGCTCGCCCTGGGACTGGCCGTCGTCGTCCCCGGCGGGTTCGGCTCCGCGGGCTGCTCGAGCTCGCCCCAGCCCGTTCCTCCGAACGCAGCCCAGGACGTGCCCGCCGAGGCCGGGCCGGGCCCGCTCGTCAGCCCCGGCGGCGCGTTCACCTTCCCTCAACCGCAGTTCGGACCCACCATGACGGCCTCCGTAACGCCGCCGCCGATCTCCGGGGGCACGTTGCTGACGACCCACGACGGCCGTCGCGCGGTCCTGTCGGATCCGGATCGCGATGCTGTCTATGTCGTCGACATCGCCCAGGGGTCCCTCGCGCACACCGTGCGGCTTCAGGATGGCGACGAGCCCGGGCGACTGGTCGAAGACGGCGCCGGGCGCATCCACGTCGTCTTGCGACGCGGCGGCGCGCTCGTCGACCTCGACCCGTCGCAGGGAACCGTTCTCTCGCGGCGGGACGCATGCCCCGCCCCCCGCGGCGCGGCCTGGGACGCCGCGACCGACCAGGTGTGGGTCGCGTGCGCGACCGGAGAGCTCGTCGCGTTTCCGGCGGCGGGCGGCGCCGTCGCGCGTTCGCTCATGCTCGAGCGTGACCTGCGCGATGTAGTCGTCACGCAGGGCCAAATCGCGGTGACGAAGTTCCGCTCCGCAGAGGTCCTTCGCGTGGCGACCGACGGCACCGTCGTCCGCCGCGATGCCCTGCCGGTCCCGTCGTCCGGTTTCGTCGCTCACGTTGCGTGGCGGGCGGTCGCGGGCTCCGCCGGCGCCCTGGTGGCGGTGCACCAGGCCGAGTCGACCAGCTCGCTGCAAACGCACGTCCAGGGCGGCTACGGGGGAGCGGGCTTTTGCGGCGTCGCGATGGCTGCAGGGGGCGGGGGTCCCATCGGCTTCGGCGGGGGTGCGTCCTTCGGGGGCAGCAGCCCCGGGTTCGCCGGGAACGCCTCGCCGTCGGTCCCGGAAGATCCCGCGGACTCCGGCCCGGTCTTCGAGGACGTCGCCGTGCCCTCCGTCCCTGTTCCCCCGCCCAGTTTGCCCGCGCCAGTACCTCTGCCGCCGCCGCCTTCTCCGCCGTCGCTCGACGACGCTGGGATCCAGTGCATGGATGGCGACGCAGGCGCCGGTTGGAACGGCCTCCGCCAGCACCTCGGAGACCCGTTGCAGAATTCTCCGTGCGGTTCGAGCGTCGTGATGAGCGTTCTTACGGTCCTCGGCCCCGACGGTTCGACGCTCATCAACCAGCCGTTCCAGGGAGTCTTGCCGGTCGACGTCGCCGTGTCGGCGGACGGCCAGACGATGGCGGCCGTGACGCCTGGCAGCACCTTTACGAACAGCCTGGACAACGTCTTTGTCTTCGACAGGTGCGGGACACTGCAGGTCTCCGGGCCCGTCGATTTCAACTCGACGACCGACGTGCCCGTGGCGGTCGCGTTCGACCCGTCCAACGACTTGCTCGTCCAGACGCGACAGCCGGCGGCGCTCTTCATCTACAAGCCTACGGCGCCCGGCGTCGAGCCGGCCGCGCCCACCCGGGTCGTCCTCGCCACGACCTCGCGCGCCGACACGGGGCAAGACGTCTTTCACGCCCAGGCGGGTGGGATGATCGCCTGCGCGTCCTGCCACCCGGAAGGGGGCGACGACGGAAACGTCTGGCTGCTCGACGGCAGCCGCCGGCGAACCCCGTCGCTCAAAGGGACGATCGCCGGGACCGCCCCCTACCACTGGCCGGGGGACCAGCCGAACCTCGTCGCGCTCGTGGACGACGTCTACACGGTCCGCATGTCGGGCGTGAAGCTCCCGCCCGACGAGATGACCGCGCTCACGCGGTGGGTCCAGACGGTGCCGGCTCCGGCCGCGCCCAGGGTGGTCGCGCCGGACGCCGTCGCGCGCGGCGACGCGCTCTTCCATCGGGCCGACGTGGGCTGTTCGACCTGCCACTCGGGTCCCAAGTTCACGAACAACACCACGGTCGACGTGGGGACGGGCGGTGCGTTTCAGGTGCCGCCGCTCGTGGGGGTCGGCTGGCGCACGCCGCTCATGCACGACGGTTGCGCGGCCACGCTCGCGGACCGCTTCGGACGATGTGCGACGCCGGAGCACGGTTCCACGGCCTCGCTTGCGCCGAGTGACGTGAGCGATCTCATCGCGTACCTCGAGACGCTTTGAAGCCGGGGCGTTCCCGCGCCCGCGCCGTCGCGCTCGGGGCCTCCGCGTGGGGCCTCGCCGGCCTGCTCGGTTGTTCGTCGGGAACGCACGCGCGCGCCGACGGCGGCCCTGGGTCCGACACGGCGTGCCCCGACACGATGTTCGATCCTCACAACTGCGGCGCGTGCGGCCACGATTGCGGCGGGGGGGCATGCCAGAATGGCGCTTGCGTCGCCCTTGCCCCCGGCGTCCTCGCGACCGGCCAGGGTCAGCCGGGCGCCGTCGTCGTCGACGACACCAACGTGTACTGGGCAAACGCGAAGCCGCCCGCCATCCTCGCGTGCGCGAAGGCCGGCTGCGCCAACGCGCCGACCGTCCTCGCGCAGGGCGCGTGGGGTCCGCCCACCGACCTCGTCCTCAT
>Ga0209168_10001528_pt1 | contig 17960 bp, 13 predicted proteins | sample Coa_R1_FD_187156 | JGI IMG/M metagenome (GOLD analysis project Ga0209168, IMG submission 187156) | Surface soil microbial communities from Centralia Pennsylvania, which are recovering from an underground coalmine fire - Coalmine... | ecosystem: Environmental > Terrestrial > Soil > Unclassified ... | reverse complement strand
CTTCTGCATTCGTCGCGCGATCTGCATCAAGACCTCCCGGGGTGCTCGTGGGGCGCCGTCGATCGGCCCTCCGTCATCATAGCAGAAATCTCGCCGGCGACCACGTCCGGCGACCGGTCGTCCACGTCGATCCACCGATAACGGGGATCGGCGCGGAGCCACGTCCCCTGCCGCTTCGCGTACCGGCGCGTGCTCTGGCGCAGACGCGTCGCCGCGTCGGCCAGCGTGGCGCGCCCGGCGACGTAGGGGACGAGCTCCTTGTAGCCGAGCCCCTGGAGCGAGGGCAACGCCGGCGAGTACCCGGTGTCGAGCAACCGACGGACTTCGTCGACCAACCCCGTCGCGAGTTGCCGGTCGATGCGCTGATCGATCCGCGCATAGAGCAACGCCCGGTCGAGCGTCAACGCGACCATCAGCGGACGACACGGCCGGTCCTCCGCCTCACGACCCCGGTGTTCGGGTGGACGCCCGGACGCCGCGTCGCGCCGCGTCGACCCGCTCCCGCGCGGGTCCCGCTGCAACGCAGAGAGCGGCGCGCCGGTGTGATAGTAGACTTCGAGAGCGCGGATGACCCGCCGCACGTTGCGCGGATGGATCCTCGCGCCCGAGGCCGGATCCACCTCGAGCAGCCGGCGGTGGAGCGTGCCGGCGCCACCGAGTCGCTCCTCCTCCTCAAGACGCGCCCGCAGCGCCCAATCCGGCCCGGCGGCGGGGATCGCCAGCCCATCCACGACGGCCCGCACGTACAGCCCGGTGCCGCCGACCAGCAGCGGGATCCGCCCGCGCCGACGGATGGCGTCGATCGCTGCGGTGGCGAGTCGCTGGTAGTCGGCAAGGGTGAAGATCTCGCCGGGATCGGCGACATCGATCAGGTGGTGCGGGACGCTCTCACGATCGGCGGCGGACGGCTTCGCGGTGCCGATGTCCATGCCGCGGTACACGGTCCGCGAGTCCGCGGACACGATCTCAGCGGGCATCCGGCGCGCGAGGGCCAGCGCGATCGCGGTCTTGCCCACAGCGGTCGGACCGGCGATCACGACGAACGCGGGGCCAACCATCATCCTCGCGGACATCGGGCGCGACGCGCGGGATGCCCCGGACCGCCCCGTCGCAGCCGGGCCGGCAGCGATCTATCGGGCGCCCCGCCCACCCCGACGGCCTCGACGGCGGCGGCGCGCCACACCGCTTGTCTGCGGGGCGCTGGCGTCTGCCGGTGCACCAGAACCACCCGTGCTCGCGCGCTCGCTACGCTCGCTGCCACCGGCCGCGGGCTCAGGCTGCGCTGGGCGCGCTCGGCTCCGCTGCATCGCGCCCGGCGTGTCCTCGCTTGGTTGCGCAGCAGATGCCGGGCGCCCGGGACGGTGGCGACGGTCGTCGAGCCAGATGAGCTGCCGGGGCGCTGAGCGGCGGTCGAACTCGTAGAACCGTCGATACATCGTCCGGGCGATCTCCACCGCGCGCGCGGCGTTTTCGGCCGAGAGCACGGCATCGGTGCGGGTCTCGCTCCCGCGATCGGATCGCTCGACCTCCTCGTACTCGCCCTTGTAGTGCGTGAGCATGTTGCGCCACGAGCGAAGCGTCGAGAGGGCCCGCATCTCGCTCCCGTTCTCGGCAAACGTATTGCCGGTCTTGCTCGCGAGCCGCGTCACTTCGACCCACTTGCCTTCCGGCGTCATGCGGTCGTAATACCGGTACCGACTCCCGAGCCGGTCACCGCCGACCATGCTGATGAACGCCTCGAGGGCGAAATACGACATTAGGATGGCCACGAGCGACTTCGTCCGCTCTCCCGGCCGGTCGGGCGTGGGGCCCTCGGCGCAGCGCTCCGCCTCGGCGGCGTGAGCTCGCGCCAGATCGAACATGGTCTGCTCGAGGTGCGTGCGCTCCCACGCCTCCTCGCCGTCGCCCGCGGCCGGAAGCGCCGGGCCCACGGTACGCCCCGCAGAGGACACCGGCACATCAGCAGCGCCCGGCGGCGAGGGAGCGGCGGCGGGTCCCGGGCGCGATCTCCGGCTCGTACGGCGACGGCGCCTGCCCAACGCGGGCTGCGCGGCGGGTGCGACCGCCTGCCCGGGGAGGGTGGCTTTCTCGGCTGGTGGAGGCGCGTCGGCGCGCGCGCGCGCCGCGTCCGCCGGCTGGCTCTCCGCAGGGCCGCCGGTCGGGCGCTCGAACGGCGCGCCCGGATGCGCGACTGCCTCGGGCGCGGCTGAGACCGGTTCCGCGGGAGCGGCAGGCTGTGCTGTCCGGCGTCGCGGGCCGCTGCGCCGTCGCCGTCGCTGAGGCGGCGGGACGTCAGGAGTGACCATGACCTTTTGTTCGCCGGTGGGGCGTCCGCCTCCCGCCACGGCGGACCCGGCGCGCGCGATCGGCGGCACCAGGCCCGCCGACCGACAGGACCGGGCGCCACCGCGCCGAAGAGGGCTCGGAAGATGAGCGAATTGACCCCGATGATGCGCCAGTACCAGGCGCTCAAGGACCAGCACCCGCACGCGATTCTCCTCTTCCGGCTCGGTGACTTCTTCGAGGCCTTTTTTGAGGACGCGCACGTGGTCGCGCGCGCGCTGGGGTTGACGCTGACGAGCCGGCCGGTCGCCAAGGGACAGCGGATCCCGATGTGCGGCATCCCGCACCACGCGCTGCACACGTACCTTCGCCGATTGATCGACGCCGGGCACCGCGTCGCGATCTGCGATCAGGTCGAAGACCCGTCGCACGCCCGCGATCTCGTGCGCCGCGAAGTCGTGCGCGTGGTTACACCCGGCACCGTCATCGAGGACGATCTGCTGACGGCGCGCGAGAACAACTTTCTCGCCGCCGCCACCACAAGCGGCGACGCGTGGGGACTCGCGCTCGCGGACCTTTCCACCGGCGAGTTCCTCGCCACGGAAGGTGCGGCGCCGCTTCGGCTCGAGGACGTGCTCGCCCGCTGGCGACCGCGCGAGATCCTCGTTCCCGAGGGCGCCAGCGACGACGTCCAGGTGAGCGAGGGCGCCACGGCCACCCCGTATGACGCGTGGCGGTTTGACCCGTCGATTGGAGAGCGGACGCTGCGCGAGTACCTCGAGGTCGCATCCCTCGACGCCTTCGACCTTCGCCGAGCGCCGCTCGCCACCGCGGCGGCGGGCGCGCTGCTACAATACCTGCGCGACACTCAGAAGGGGCCGCTGCCGCACTTGCGGGGCGTCCGGCTCATCCCGCCAACCGAAGGACTCGTGCTCGATGACGTCACGCGACGGGCACTGGGGCTGTGGCGGACGACGCGCGACGGGGGCGCGTCCGAGACGCTGCTCGACGTCCTCGACCTCACGGAGACCCCGATGGGCGGCCGCCTCCTTCGCCGGTGGCTGTCGCAGCCGCTCGTCGACGTGGACGCGATCGGGGCCCGCCAGGACGCGGTAGAAGCGTTCGCGGGCGACGGCGAAGCGCGCGAGGCGCTCCGGACACGCCTCCGAACACTCGGTGACCTCGAGCGCCTGACCGGACGCCTGGCCCACGAAACGGGGGGCCCCCGCGATCTCACCGCCCTGCGCGACACGGCCGAGGCGCTGCCCGGGATCGCCCCGGCCGCGCTCGGGATCCCCGTGGAGCCGGTCCGTCGGTTGCTCCCCGCGGTGACGGCGCCGCCCGCGCTCGCGGACCTGCTGCGCCGCGCGCTCGTGGACGCCGCCCCAATGTCGCCGAAAGACGGGGGCGTCATTCGCCCGGGCTTCGACGCGATGCTCGACGACCTGCAGGCCGGCAGCCGGTCGGCTCGGGAGTGGATGGCCAACCTCGAAGCCGCGGAACGCGCACGCACCGGGATCCGGAGCCTGAAGGTCGGCTACAACCAAGTCATGGGCTACTACATCGAGGTCAGCAAGGCGCACACGCGCAGCATTCCCCGGGACTACGTGCGGAAGGGTACGCTGGTGAACGCCGAGCGCTACCTCACGGCCGAGATGAAGGAGCGCGAAGCTCTCCTCCTGTCGGCGCAGGAGCGCATCAACGCGCGGGAATACGAGGTGTTTCGCGCGGTCCGCGACGAGGTCCGCACGCACACGCCCGCGCTCTTGACCGCCGCGAGAGCGGTTGCGGAACTGGACGTCTACGCCGCCCTGGCCGAAGCGGCGATCCGCCACGCGTACGTCCGCCCCCGGGTGACGAACGGCCGGGCGATCCGCATCACGGCCGGCCGCCACCCCGTGGTCGAGCAGGCCCTCGGACCGGAACGGTTCGTGCCCAACGACCTCGCGCTCGACACCGACGGCGCGGCGGCCCGAGAGGTCCTGATCGTCACGGGTCCCAACTTCGGCGGGAAGAGCACCTACATCCGGCAGGCGGCGCTCGCGGTCGTCCTGGCCCAGATCGGCAGCTTCGTGCCGGCGCGGGAGGCGGAGATCGGCGTCGTCGACCGGATCTTCACGAGGGTCGGCGCCACCGACGACCTCGCCGCGGGCCGGAGCACGTTTCTCTCGGAGATGATCGAGGTCGCCAGGATCCTCACCCAGGCGACACCGCGCAGCCTCGTCATCCTCGACGAGGTCGGCCGCGGCACCAGCACCTATGACGGCATGAGCCTGGCGTGGGCGGTGGTGGAAGACCTGCACGACCGCGTGGGCGCGCGCGCGCTGTTCGCCACGCACTATCACGAGCTGACCGAACTCGCGTCCCAACTCGACCGCGTCGCGAACCTGCAGGTCCTCGTCCGGGAGGATGGGCACCACGTCGTCTTCCTGTACCGCGTCGCGGGGGGCGCCGCCACGTCGTCGTACGGGATCCACGTCGCACGCCTCGCCGGGGTCCCGGAGCCCGTGATCCGGCGGGCCCGCGAGGTTCTCGCGGGGTTGGAGCGCGCCGCCGCGGGCGCCCGGCCGGTGCGTGGACGCCGCGGCCCATCGCGGGGCCAACAACTGGCGCTGGCGCTCCCGTCCCCGGTCGAGGAGGCGGTGCGCGCGGCGGACCTCGCGACGATGACGCCGCTCGACGCCCTCAATTTCCTCTCCAAGTTGCGCGCGATGCTCGACGTGCCGGGGGCCGCCGCGGATGCGAACCCGCCCCGCGGCGACGCCCCCGGAGGCACGGTGGTACCGTTCCCCGGACCGGGCGCGCCGCGCACCGGCGCGTCGTGAGCGCGCGCCCGCCCCGCGCCTCGATCACGGTACTGCCCCGCACCGCCGCCGAACGCATCGCGGCGGGAGAGGTCGTCGAACGGCCGGCGTCGGTCGTCAAGGAGCTCGTCGAGAACAGCCTGGACGCGGGAGCGCACCGGATCACGATCGAGATCGAGGACGCGGGCCGCCGATTGATCCGCGTCGGCGACGACGGCGAGGGGATTCCCGCAGATGAGCTCGCGACCGCCTTCGAACGGTTTGCAACGAGCAAGATCCGTTCCGCCGAAGATCTGACGCAGATCCGCACGTACGGATTCCGAGGCGAAGCGCTGCCGAGCATCGCCGCGGTCGCCAGGGTCGCCGTGGTCACCCGGGTCCGCGGGGACGACGCGGCCGCCCGGATCGCCGTGACCGGTGGCGCTCGCACCGACGTGATACCGGCCGCCGGCGGACAGGGCACCACGGTCACCGTCGAGGACCTCTACTTCAACACGCCCGCGCGCAAGGAGTTTCTGCGCTCCCCCGCGCGCGAGACCGCGGTGATCGTGGAGACCGTGGAGGCGCTCGCCCTCGCCGCCCCGGACGTGTCGCTCAGGCTGGTGGACGGCGGACGCGAGCTGTTGTGGGCGCCGGCCGAGCCGTTCGCCGCACGCGCACGCCGGCTGCTGGGGCCGCAGCTTGCGCCGCACACGCTGGAGGTGAACGGTTCGGGCCGGGCGGTGCGCCTGAGCGGGGTGATCGGCACCCCGCAGGTCGCGCAGCGCAGACGCACGCACCAGTGGTTTCTCGTGAACGGCCGACCGATCCGGAGCCCCCTGCTCGCGCGCGCGCTCGCCACCGCGTTCCATACCCTGATCCCCGACGACCGGTATCCGATGGCCGTGCTCAACCTGCGCATCGCTCCGGACGAGGTGGACGTCAACGTCCATCCTCGCAAGGCGGAGGTGCGATTCACGCGCGACGCCGAGATCTTCGACGACGTCGTGCGCGAAATCCGCCGCGCGCTGCACGAGACGTCGCTGCTGCACGTCGTCGGGCCAGATCACGGAGGCGCCCCGAGCGACGTGCGCGGCGACACGCCCCGGTTCGCCGCCGGTGCGGCCGCCGCGGATCTCGGCGCGCTCCCTGTCACGGGGGAGCGTGCCAGCCTCTTCGAACCAGAGACTCCGTGGGCGCCCGCGTCGGGCGTCGAGGCGTGGCCCGAGATCCGCCTGATCGGACAACTCGCGCTCACGTACCTCGTCGGGCAGGCGGACGGCGATCTCGTCCTGATCGACCAGCACGCGGCGCACGAGCGCGTGCTGTACGAGCGTCTCCTCGATCAGCGCGACGCCGCGGGCGTGCGCGCGCAGGGGTTGGTCGTACCGGTGGTGCTCGAGTTGAGCCGGGCCGAGATGGCCGTCCACCACGAGCTCGACGCGGCCCTGCGCGCATTGGGGTTCGAGCTCGAGCCGTTCGGCCCGTCGGCGGTTCGGCTCACCGCCGTGCCGGCGATCGCCGCCGCGCGCGCACCCGATGTGCTACTGCGCGCGTGCCTCCACGACCTGCGCGGCGAACCGGGGCCCCACGCCGGGCGCGACCTGGAGGAGCGCCTCGCGATCGCCACGGCGTGCCACACCGCGATCCGTGCCGGAGACCGGCTGGATCCGGCGGCGATGGCCGCCCTCCTCCACGACCTCGCGCGTACGCGCGACCCGTTCTCGTGCTTCCACGGACGCCCCACGATGGTGCGGGTGCGCGCCCAGGATCTCGAGCGGTGGTTCTACCGACGTACGTAGCGAGCAGAGCCCGAGACCGCCGCGAGTCCCGCCCCGGCATTACGCCCACCGCGCGCGGAATCCCTCAGCGGCGCGCGATGTCCCGCTCCTTGTCGCGCACCCACGCGTGCGCGGGATCGTCGCTCCAGGCACCGTACTTCGACTCATCCCCCGCCATCGCCCAGAGGTAGAACAGGTCGTACCCGGCTGCGGCGACGACCGGGTGGTACCCCCGCGGGATCACCAGCAGGTCGCCGCTCTCCACGCGGTAGACCTCGTCGATCGGATCGGGGGTCCCCGGTGCCGTGTAGAGCATCTGCAGCCCGAATCCGCCGTCGGGGCGCGCCAAGTAGAAGTAGACCTCCTCCATCGGCAGTTCGCCCGACGCCGAGCGGGTGTCGTGCTTGTGCGGCGGATAGCTCGACCAGTTCCCAGGCGGGTTGATCGTCTCGCCGACCATCAACCGCTGCGCGCCGCGCGCCGCGTCGACCACGTTGTAGACCGCGCGCTCCCAGTTCGCGGCCCCCGCGGTGCGGCGCTCGACGTCGCCCGGGCCGACCACCAGCGCGGGCGCGCGGGAGGCGCTCGATGCGTACACGACCGCCCCGACGAACCCGCCGTCCGCGGCGGCGAGCGTGGCGGACGTCCCGGGCGGCAGGAAGGCCGCCGACGGAGGATCGGTGAACACGCTCCGACGAGGCCCGAGGCGCATCGCGTCCGCGCGGCCCCCTGCCGTGACGGTACCGGCGCCCGAGAGCACGTACACCACCGCTTCACGATCACCGGTGACGATCTCGTGCGCGGCGCCGCCGGTCAACTCAACCACGCCGAACTCCATGTGGCGCAACCCGGCGGTCCCAGGAGCGGCCAGCCGCGTGTACCCCGGGCCGCGGCGGCGGGATTTGATCAGGTACGACATCGTGCACCCCCATGATCAGCACTTGTGCGCCACGCAACGGTCGCCGAGAAGATGACGCGCTCGCCCGCGTCCCGGCCAACCGTTTCGGCACACCCCTACGGGGCGAGTTCGATGCCGGTCTCGTCGCGGCCTCCTCCACGGGGTCGCGCTGGCCCGGCGCACGAACGCCGTCGTGTGGTACGATACGGCTGGCCGCGCGATGTGGCCCGGCGCGGTGACAGGGAGGACGATCGTGCTGCAGCGCGTGCCGGTCTTGCTCGAAATCCCCGAGGAACTGCACGGGCCGCGGGTGCTCGTGCGTCCGCTGCGCGCGGACGACGCGCCGGCCACGTGGGCGGCGATCGAGGAATCCCGCGAGCACCTCGCGGCGTGGCTGCCGTGGGTCGCGAGTCTACGGTCCGCCGACGACGAACGCGCCGTCATCGCCCACATGCGGGCGCGCTGGGTACTCCGGGAGGACCTGACCGTTGGCATCTTCGACCGCGGGAGCGGCCGCCTGCTCGGCGGGACCGGGCTGCACCGCATCAACTGGGCGGTGCGGGCGTTCGAGATCGGCTATTGGGTCCGGCTGAGTGCGCAGGGACACGGATACGTGACCGAGGCGGTGCAACTCATGACCGCGCTCGCGTTCGAGACCCTGTCGGCCAACCGGGTGGAGATCCGGTTGGACCCGAGGAACGTGCGCAGCCGCAGGATCCCGGAGCGGCTTGGATTCGTCCTGGAAGGCACGCTGCGCTGTTCCGCGCTCGACGCCTCCGGCAACCCGTCGGACCGCCTGATCTTTGCGCTCGTCCCCGGGGACTACGCCACGCGTGGCTGGACCACACCGCGCGCCGATCGCCTCGCCTAAACCGGCACCGCCACCGCCCGCCCGCGGAGCACCCAGGACCCTGCGTCGACGATCTTCGCCGGCACGATGCGCCTCACCAATTCGGGGCCGCCGTCGAGCGTGACGATCTTGTTCGTACGCGTCCGGCCGAGCACGCCGCCGCGGGTGCCCGGCTCCTCGACGAGCACGTCCTGCACGGTGCCGACCAATCCGGCGTTGACCTCGGCCGCAATGCGTTCCTGCATCTGGTTTAGCGCATGCAAGCGCCGGCGCTTTGTCTCCTCGGGGACTTGGTCGGCGTACCCCGCGGCGGGCGTTCCCTCGCGCGGCGAGTACATGGCGGTGTTCACGGCGTCGAACCGGACGGTTTCCACGAGGCGCAGGGTCCCGTCGAACTCGTCCTCCGTCTCGCCGGGAAACCCCACGATGACGTCCGTCGTGATGCTCGCCCCGGGCATCGCCTGCCGGATCGTCTCGATCGTGGCCTGGTACTGCGCGGTCGTGTACGCCCGGTGCATTCGCTTGAGGAGGGCGTCGTGCCCCGCCTGCACCGGCAGGTGGATGTGTTCGCACGCCTTCGGCAGCGCCGCCACCGTCTCGATCAACCGGCGCGTCATGTCCCGCGGGTGGCTGGTCGTGAACCGGATGCGCTCGATCCCGGCGACCTCGTGGACCAGACACAGGAGATCCGCGAGATCCCGGCGCGGCGCAAGGTCGTGCCCGTAGCTGTCCACGTTCTGCCCGAGCAGGGTCACCTCGCGGAACCCGCCGCCGGCGAGCGCCTGCACCTCGGCGACCACGGCCTCGGGCGCCACGCTGCGTTCGCGCCCGCGCACATACGGCACAATGCAGAACGTGCAGAACTTGTTGCAGCCGTGGATGATGTTCACGAAGCCGCGCACGCCCCCGGCGCGCACCGCCGGGAGCACCGGCAGCGGCCGCTCCTTGTCCGAGCGGTCCCACACCTCGTACACGGGCATGCAGCCGTCCTGAGCTGCGCGGAGCAACTCCGGCAATCGGTGGATGTTGTGCACGCCGAAGACAAGATCGAGCCACGGCGCCCGTTTGCGCACGCGGTCGCGGTCCTTCTGCACGAGGCACCCGGCCATGCCGAGAATCAGCCCGGGCCGCCGGCGCTTGAGCGCGCGCAACTCCCCAAGCCGCCCGTAGGCCTTGTCGTCGGCCCCCTCGCGCACCGTGCACGTGTTCAGGAGGATCACGTCGGCGTCCGCGGGATCGTCGGCCCGCTCGTAGCCGAGGCCGGCGAGCAGGCCGGCCATCGCCTGCGAGTCCCGGACGTTCATCTGGCAACCCTGGGTGATGATATGGTACCGCCGGGGCGGCGTGTCCATCGTGTTCACCTGTGCGCTCCGCCGTTGCTCCGTCCACGAGGGAGCGTACCATAATCCCGCGCCCGGCGCACGAGCGGGGGTTCCACCCTGGGGCGCGCGAGCGCCTAGAGGTTGAAGTCCACGAGCGCCGTCACACCGACGCCGTAGACGCGGTGCAGCTTGCCCGGAATCGGCGTGAGGCTGTCGACCGGGATGAGCGCGCGCAGCCGCACCACGCCGGTGAACGTGCCCTCGATCTGCGCGACCGCCTGCACCTGATCGAGCGCCGCCTTCGGCCCCTGGACCTGCGCCGCTCCGATGTAGGCGCCGCCCGAGCTACCGACGTTGATGCCGACGCTCAAGATCGGGACCACCTTCGTCAGCTCCTTGTTCGCCGCGCTGTTGTTCAGCATCAATGTGTTGATCGCGCTGTTGATCTGCGGGCCAAACTGCTTGACCACGTAGCCGATGCCGAACAGCTTGATCAACGACCCGATGTTGACGTTGGGGAGTTGCGCCAGCGCCGGCGATGCGACCGCCCCACCCAGAAACGCGACGACCACCAACGCTGCGACCCGGTGCCTCCACCAGTTTGCCATGTCGACGATCCACCTCCCGCGCACCCAGACGCGCCGGTTTCTCCTGGCACTCATTCCGGACGGCTCACGGGGTGCCCTGCCCCGCCGTGGCCGGCCGCGCGTCGCCCACGCCGGTAATGTCCTCGAGCGACCGGCCCGCGGTCTCCTCGCCGAACACGAGGACGATCGCAACCGCCGCGGCCAGCGCCACCACGTAGACCCCGATCGCGGCGTGCCCGCTCGACCAGCTCCCGATCATGAGGCCGAGGAGCGCCGGCGACAGAATCCCGGCGGTGCGGCCGGCCGCGGACGCCCACCCCGTGGCGGTCGCGCGAATGCGCGTCGGGTACAGCTCGGCCGCAAACGACAAGATCACCGGCCACGCCGCGAGGACCCCCCCGCCCATCAGAATCCCGCCGAGCACCAGCATGCTCTCCCCGCGCGCAGCCGCGAGCACCGCGGCGCCCACGCCGCCCAAGACGAGCGCCCCGACGATCACCGGCTTGCGTCCGGCCCGATCCACGAGCAACGTCGCGATGGTCGTGGGCACGATCATCGCGCAGGAGAACAACAGCGACACACGTTCCGCATGCGCCGCCCCGGACGCCTGCAGCATCGTCGGCAGCCACGACACCGGCCCGTTGTAGGCGCCGATCATGACCCACCAGACGGTCCAGACCATGATGGTGGCGCGCCGGAACCGCGGGCTCCACAGCTCCCGGAGGCGCGCCGCCAGGGAGACGTGCGACGCATGCTCCTGCGCCGGCAACTCGATCTCGGCACCGAACCGCTCGCGCAGCAGTCGCGCCAGCACGTCGGCCTCGAGCCGGCGACCGTGGGCCAGGAGGAAGCGCGGCGACTCCGGCACCAGCCAGGGGCCGACGACTGCGAACACGAGCGGCACGGCACCGACCGCGAACACGACCCGCCAGCCCAGGCCGTGGGCGGCGACCGCGCCGGCGGCTGCCGCAACGATCCACCCGATGGTCCAGATGACCTGCGTCCACCCCATGAGCGCCCCGCGGATCTCTCGCGGCGCGAACTCGCCGACCATGCTCGTCGCGACGGGCGCAACGCCGCCGAAGCCCACGCCGGCGAGGAACAACAGCGCCACGAGCCATCCGAGCGAGGGAGCGAACGAAGCGGCGCCGGTGGCGATGGCGCTCAGGCCGACCGTCAACCCGTACCCGGCCCGCCGCCCCATCCAGTCCGCGGCGTGCCCCATCACCACCCCGCCGAGCAGCTGCCCGGCCCCCGCGCCCGCGGTCAGCAGCCCGGCCTGCCCGGGAGTCAGTCCCCAGGCCGCACGCAGTCCGGGGAGCGCGAAGCTCAGCACGCCGAGGTTGAGGCCGTTGCTGGCGAACGCCAGACCCGCGAGCAGCGTGACGCGCCGGTGAAGGCTCCCCGACCGCACCGCCGTGGCCGCGAGGCCGGCCACGGACGCCGACCGCGACGTCGCCGTCATGCCGGCGCCCGGCGCGCCTCGTGGAACCGATCCGCCGACAGAAACCCGATGGGGTGCGCCGTGCGGCCGGCCGTCGCGAGGTCGGCCAAGATCTCGCCCACGACCCCGCCGAATTTGAACCCGTGGCCGCTGAACCCCGCCGCGTACACGAGCCGCGGGTGGACGGCGCTCCGATCGATGACGAAGTGAGCATCCGGGGTCATGGTATAGAGGCACGTCTCGGCCGCAACGAGCGGCCCGTCGAGGCCGGGCAGCAGGCGCCGCAGCAGCCGGCGGACGGCTTCGACTTCCTCGGCCGTGACGTCGCGCCGTACCGTCTCCGGCGTGCACGGATCGCTCCAGTCACCCGTGTTGTGAATCGCCACCTTGAACCCTGGTCCGGCCGCGGCCGGGAGGCCGTAGAGATGCACCCCGTCGATCACCCCGATGAACAGCGGGCACCGTTCAGGCGCGAGCGAAGCGGCGTCCTCCGGGCTCACGGGCTCGAACCAACAGGCGACCTGCCGGAACACCTCGAGCGGCAGCCCGAGGCGCGCGAGCACGGACGGCGCCCACGGCCCCGCCGCGATCACGAGCGTGTCGGCCTCGTAGCGGCCGCGTGACGTCTCCACGGTCGCGTGCGACCCGTCCGCCTGCCAGGCGCGCACGGGCTCCTCGAAACGCAATTCTGCGCCAGCGCGGGCCGCGGCCTGTTGCAGCGCGCGCACGCATCGCTCGGGGAAGAGAATGCCCGCCTGCGGCTCCCAGAGCCCGGCCACCCCGTCGTCGGGCGTGAACGCCGGGAACCGACGCCGCACCTCGCGCGCCGTGAGCTGCTCGTACGGCAGGTCGTGCTCGCGCGCGCTCCGCAGCACCCCGGCGATCACCGGCGCCTCCGGCGGCCCGAGCATCAGCCCGCCGGTCGGCAGCAGCAGCGTCTCGCCGGTCTCGCGCGCCAGATCGTCCCACAACCGGTACGCGCGGTCAAGCAGCGGTACGTAGGCGGGGTCTTCAAAGTAGGCCTTGCGGATGATCCGCGTATGCCCGTGCGACGCGCCGAGCCGGTGCCCGGACGCGTGCGCGTCCACGGCGAGGACGCGGCGCCCGCGCCGGGCGAGGTGCCACGCCGCGGCACTACCCATCACCCCGAGGCCGAGGACGATCTCGTCGTACGGCCGCGCCGTCTCATCGCCTGGCGTCATGTCGATGCGCCGAACGCGTCGAATCCGGTGATGTCGCGGCCCAGGATCAGAGTGTGCACGTCGTAGGTGCCCTCGTAGGTGTCGACCGTCTCCAGATTGGCCGCGTGGCGCATCGCGTGGTACTCGAGTGTGATCCCGTACCCGCCAAGGATCGACCGGGCCTCCCGCGCGATCGTGAGCGCGATCCGCACGTTGTTGCGCTTGGCCAGGCTCACCTGCGTGTACCGCATCGTCCCGGCGTCCTTGAGCCGGCCGAGGTGGTACACGAGCAACTGGGCTTTCGTAATCTCCGTCAACATGTTCACCAGGCGCTCCTGGATGATCTGGGCCGCCGCGATCGGCCGCCCGAACGCCACACGTCCCCGTGCATACGCGAGCGCTTCTTCGTAGCACGCCACCGCCGCACCCACCGCGCCCCACGCGATCCCGTATCGCGCCTGCGTCAGGCAGCGCAGGGCCGCGCCCAGGCCCACGGCTTTCGGCAGGACCGCGTCCGCCGGGACCTCGACGTTGTCGAGCACGAGCTCGCTCGTGACCGACGCGCGCATCGAGGCCTTCGTGTGGATGTCGTGGACGCTGAACCCCGGGAGCGTGGGATCCACGAGGAAGCCGCGGATCTCGTCCTGTTCGTCCTTGGCCCACACCACCGCGACATCGGCCATCGACCCGTTCGTGATCCACATCTTCGTTCCGGTCAGGACCCACCCGCCGGCCCGGCGGCGCGCCCGTGTCTGCATCGCCGCCGGATCGCTCCCGGCCGTGGGCTCCGTCAGGCCGAAACACCCGATCTTCTCGCCCGCCGCCATCGCGGGCAACCACCGCCGGCGCTGCTCCTCGGTGCCGTACTCGTAGATCGGGTACATCACGAGCGCCCCCTGCACGGACGCGAACGAACGGACGCCGCTGTCGCCGCGCTCGAGCTCTTGGAGGATCAACCCATACGCGACGTTGTTCATGCCGGCGCAGCCGTACTCCGCAGGGAGGTTCGCCCCATAGACGCGAAGCGCTCCGAGCGCGGGGATTAGATCCCGTGGAAACTCTCCGGCGAGCCACGCCCGACCGATCCGCGGGATCACCTCCCGATCCACGAGTCGGGCGATCGTGTCGCGGGCCAGCCGCTCGTCCTCGCTCAACAGGCGCTCGACCCCAAAGTAGTCCACGCGTTCGGCGACCGCCGGCATGAGACGCTCCTTCGTTCGGCCCGCCGCGGTGGAGGCTGCGCAGGCACGGCAACGGTTTCCGGTTGGTTCCGCGGGAGCGGCGGCCGATCCTGTTACAAGCGCCGCGGGAGCCGTCGCGTCTGCTCCGCCACGGACCGCCGTCGCGGAACACACGGCGACACTAGCCGCCGGGTTCGGGGATGCCGCGCGCCCCGAGAAGGGCGAACCCCATCACGCCGATCAACACGACCCACCCGACGGTGTACGACGTCGCGTCCACGAGCCAGCCGAACAGCGGCGGCGAGAGCATGGTCGCGACGTAGAGCACGGTCATGCTGACCCCCATCGCGGTCGCGCCGAGGTTACGACCGGCCAGCTCCGTGATCAACGTGCTGTACAAACCGTTCCACCCGAGCAGCAGCACGCCGCCGACCAAGGCGACGGCCGCCACCTCGGGCAGCCTCGCCGGTGCAGGCAGCACCAGCAGCGCCGCCGGGAACACCGCGCCTGCGCCCACGCACCACACAAGCGCCGGCACGCGCCGCCCGCCGTAGCGGCGGTCGGACAACGCCCCCCAGGCCAGACGGCCGAACACCCCACCGAGATTCACCGCGATCAACAGCCCCGCCGCGACGTGCTTGCTCCAGCCAAACCGGTCCACCATGTAGAACGCCAGGTAGTCCTGATAACAGAACTGGCCGATCACGAGCAGCATCGCCACCCAGGTCATGCGCCAGACGCCCGGCGTGCGGAGGATCTCCCACACGAGAGCCGCGAGCGCGCGGACGGGCGGGACCGCGGCGCCCGGCCGGGCCATGCCCTGCAGGCCGACCCAGCAGAGCACGCCCGGGACCGCGCACGCGATCGCGACGGCGACCAAGGCGGTCGGCCATCCCCACGCGGTCGCGATCGTCGGCACGATCATCGCGGCAAACAGGCCTCCGATCGGCAGCCCGGACTGGCGGACCCCCATCGCGGTTCCCCGTCCGGCGGCGGTGAACACCTCAGATACGACTTGATTCCCTGCGGTCTGGCCGCTCCCGTATCCGAGGCCCGCCACCGCGAGCAGGAGGGCGAGCGGCCAGAACTGGTGCGCGCTCGCGGCCACGGCCGTCACGGCGGCTGTGAACACGGCGCCGCCGGCGAGTACGGCGGGTTCGCCCCACCGGTCGGCGAGCACGCCGAGCGGGATGAACAAGAGCAGCGCGCCGAGGTCGAACGCTCCCAGGAGCACGCCCACCTGCGCCAGGGACAGGCGCAGGGCGTCGCGCCAAAACGGCGCGAGAATGGGCAGCCCAAACCGGATCGATGTCAGCCCGGCCTGCTGCAGCGTGGCCAACGCGAGCACGCGCCAGGCGGCGCGGACAGGCGCGGCGCGTTCGACGCCCTCCATCGGGAGACCGGCTACCCCCCCAAGACGAGTTGGCGGACCGTGAGCACCGCGAGCCCGAGCGTCAGCAGGACGGTGCCCCACCCCACCAGGTTTGCCGTCAACCCGTTGCGGTGGGCCCGGACGACGCGCGGGTCGTTCGCAACCATCAGCAGCACGATGAACAGGGGCGCCAGGAGGAACCCATTCACGACCTGCGACCAGAACATCAGCGCCACAGGCGAAATCCGCAGCAACGGGGTCGCCGCCCCGACGAGCAGCGACGCCGTGAGCAGCACATAGAACCCCCGCGCCTGCCCCACTTTGCGATCGAGCCCCCCGCGCCACCCCAGCATCTCAGCGAGCGCGTACGCCGAACACGCCGCCATCACCGGTACGGAGAGAAACCCGCTCACGACGATCCCGACCGCGAACAGGGCCGCCGCGGCGGAGCCCGCGAGCGGGGCCAACGCCGTGGCCGCCTGCGTGACGGTCTCGATGCCCGCGCCGCGCCCGTAGAGCGTCGCCGCGGCCACGAGGATGATGAAGTAGAAGACTAGGTTCGCGTACGTCATGCCGACCGCAACGTCGACGTTCTCGGTGCGGAGTTCACGGACGGTCAGGCGGGCTTCCACCGTCTCGGTCGTCTGCCACAGGAACATGTACGGGGTCAACGTGGCCCCGAGCAGCCCCAACGCCGCCTCGAAGAACTTCGGCATGAACTGTGCCGACGGGACCACGGTGGCCCGCAGGACCTGATGCCAGTTCGGATGCACGATGAACCCGGTGATCACATACAATAGAAACAACGGCGTGAGAATCAACAGGAACCGACTGAGCGTGCGGTAGCTCGCGAACACCAGGGTGTACCCGATCACCACGGTGATCGGCACGATCCACCACGCCCACGAGATGCCGGTGAGGAGCTGCGCGCCAGAGGCGGTTCCCGCAAGGTCGGCGCCGATCGTGAGGGCGTTCGTCGCAACGAGCGGCAGCACGATCAGCGCCGCCGCGGCAGGTCCATAGCGGGCGCGGAGAACGCGCGACATCCCTCGCTTCGTCACCGCGCCCACCCGCGTCGACATTTCCTCAAGGTAGTACAGCATGGGCGTCGAGAGTAGCATCAGCCACAGCAGGCTGAAGCCCGTGGTGGCGCCGACCTGGATGTACGTGATCACGCCGGACGGGTCGTTGTCGGCGGCGCCGGAAACGACGCCCGGCCCCATGACCGTCACGAACTGTTTCCAGGTCCGGCGGTGGTGGTGCACGCGGGTCACAGCGACGCTCGAGGGGACCTCCGCCACACCGGGAGCAGTTCCTGGCGATGGACCGCCGTCCCTGCCCACGTCCGGGGTCTCGGACATAACATAACGGAGGCGCGCGGGCGCGCGCCTCCGTGTCTCAACCCTACCCCAGTCAGTCTCCGCGGGACCCAGGTCTCGCCTTTTGAGGACGCATCCTCAGCGTGGCAGACGACCAGGGGTTCACGCAGGGCCGGCGGTGGATCGACCGTGCCGCCGTCCCGTTAGGCCTTCGGCGGCGTCTCCTTGCCGTCGGCCGTATTGCTGCGCGACAGGCGGCTCGCTCGTCGCATCATCCGCCTCCCTTCTTCAGGGTCCACGGCCGCCGCGTGCACGGCCCGAGTCACACCTTCATTGTACCCTCACTAGCCCGGGTGTCAACGCGCGGCAGCCTTGACCCCGGTCATCTACCCCCGGATCGGACCGCATCTTGCCGCTGGCACAAGCGGCGCTCCCGCGCACGAGGCGCAAGACTATCGCACGTCCCCGGACGCCCCCCCGCAACGGGACTACGCCGACCGCAGCCCGCACGCCCCCGGTGCGGCCGGGCGGCCGGAGCCGCCCGCCGTCCCCTCAACGGGTCCCGGTCGCCGACGGCGGGAACACCCGGTAGTCGAGTGTATAGGTCACGTGGAAACTCAACCCGACCGGGAACACCGTGTCGTTCCATGCCGAATAGTTGACGCAGACCGTTCCCGGTCGCAGGTGGAGCCGCGACAGCGTCCCCGTAAACTGACGGGCGGACGTCCCGTCGACGCGCCCGAACGCCTCCGGGCTCTGGGCCGGGGCGCCCGTCCCCCAGGACAGCCACGTCTCCACGTGCAACGCGCCGTCGACGTGCAGCGATACGCCAACCTCGTCGAGCAATGCGGCGCGCGGCGGAGGCGCCACGCACCCCGCGCCCACGCGCTCCTGTCTCGCTCGAGGACCGATCCCTCCGCTCGCAAACACCAGCGCCACCGGTTGCGGCGACGTCAACG
>Ga0209168_10001526_pt1 | contig 17983 bp, 18 predicted proteins | sample Coa_R1_FD_187156 | JGI IMG/M metagenome (GOLD analysis project Ga0209168, IMG submission 187156) | Surface soil microbial communities from Centralia Pennsylvania, which are recovering from an underground coalmine fire - Coalmine... | ecosystem: Environmental > Terrestrial > Soil > Unclassified ... | reverse complement strand
GCTCGCCTGATCCGCGAAAAAAAGTTGTCCGCGCGCGAAGCCCTGGCCGCGCACATGAAGCAGATCGAGCGCGCAAACCCGAAAGTGAACGCGATCGTGACGCTGGTGCCGGAACTGGCCTCCGCCGCAGCCGAAAAGGCCGATGAAATGCAGGCGCACGGAAAACTCATGGGCCCGCTGCACGGATTGCCGGTCGCGCACAAGGACTTGCTGGAAACGCACGGCATTCTCACCACCTTCGGGTCACCGCTCTTCAAGGATTACGTTCCCGCCGAAGACGACATCGTCGTCGAGCGCATGGCGCGCGCCGGCGCGATCACCATCGGCAAGACCAACACGCCGGAACTCGGCGCGGGATCGCAGACCTTTAACAAAATTTTCGGCGCGACGCACAATCCTTATGACTTGACGAAAACCTGCGGCGGTTCCACCGGTGGCGGCGCGGTTTCGCTGGCCTGCGGTTTTGCGCCGGTGGTCAGCGGGTCAGACACCGGAGGCTCGCTGCGCAATCCCGCCGCATTTTGTAACGTAGTGGGCTTCCGCCCATCGATCGGCCGGGTGCCCAATCCGAAATCCTCCTTCGCGTGGTCCACGCTGAGCACTTCGGGATGTCTCGGCCGCTCGGTGGCCGATCTGGCATACGTGTTGAGCACCATCGCCGGGCCCGATCCCCGCGCGCCGCTTTCCATCAACGAATCGGGAGAACATTTCGCGCGCCCGCTCGAGCGCAGTTTCAAGAGTGTGCGCGTTGCCTGGTTCAAGGACCTCGGCGGAGTGCCATTCGATCCGCGCGTGCGCGCGATCGTCGACAGCCATAGAAAAACATTTGAATCGCTGGGTTGCGTCGTCGAGCAGGCCGAACCGGATTTTTCGCTCGCCGACCTCGCCTTCCGCAAATTGCGCGCGTGGGGCACGGCGCATTCCGCGGACGCCGACTATCGCGCCCATCCGGAGCTATTTAAGGACACGCTGAAAGGGGAAATTGAAGAAGGTCTGCACCTCTCCGGGATGGATGTGGCCAACGCCGTGACCGCCCACGGCCAGCTCTGGCGCACGTTTCAGGCGTTCCTGCAGAAGTACGAATACTTTATTTTGCCCACCACGCAACTGCCGCCCTTTGACGTGAACACGGAATATCCCACGGAAATCGCCGGAGTGAAATTCTCGAACTACATCGACTGGATGAAATCGTGCTGGTACATCTCCACCACTGGGAATCCGGCGGCTTCCGTGCCCGGGGGATTCACGCCGGAAGGTCTTCCGGTCGGCGTGCAAATCGTCGGACGCAATCAGGAAGACTTCAGCGTGCTGCAAGTAGCGCATGCATTTGAACAGGCAACCGGCTTCGGCAGGAAGAGACCCAGCATCGCTTAGCGCATGGCACGCTGACAATGCACATAAATGCCCTGCGAGCGCAGCCTGCGCAGGCCCCGAAACCCCCAACAAGTTGTCATTCTGAGCGAAGCGAAGAATCTCTCTTCGATTTCAGCATGGGAGAGGCATCAGAAAAGAAAGAGAGATTCTTCGCTTCGCTCAGAATGACAAAAAAGCCTGGGACAAAAAAACATTTTTCCGCGGTGTGTACGGCCGGATGACGCCCGTCAGTAATTCAGAATCTGCACCGGCCTGCCCGACCACTCAGCGTAGAGCTGCTGGGTAGTGCGGCTGATGGCGAATCCCCACGAAAACTGGCGGTAATTCTTGAAGCGGTCGGGCACCACGTACCGTTCCACGGCTTCTTCCACCGGGACTCCGGCCTTGTAGTTTTTTTCTGCCTGTTCCGCAAGATCATCGAAGCAGGAGCGAAGTTCCGCGACTCCTTCGAGTCCCATGATCGGGCCGTGGCCGGGGACGAAAAGCGTGTCCTTGTCGAAGGTTGCAAATTTGGCTAGCGTGGCGCGCCACTGCGTGGGATAGCCGTTGATGTTCACGGGATACTGGCCGCCGGTTAGCAGATCTCCGGTGTAGATGATGTTTTGCGCGGGCACGCGGTAGATCAGGTCGGTGTCCGTGTGGCCGATGAACGCCTCGACCACTACCTTCGTTCCACCGAGGTCGATCTCGATCGGCATTTTCGCGGGATCGAGGCCGTGGCTCGGCAGCGCCAGGACCGTTTCGTTGACCGGCTTGAACATTCCGGTCACGCCTTCGACGTCGCTCTTGGCGTGCTCGCGCTGGCTGTCGGTTTTAGCTTCGCGCACGCGCTTTTCCCACGGCTCGAGGAACGTAGCAAGGTCTTCGCTCTGCCATTTCGGATAGACGGCGGCCATGCGCGCCGGGACATCGACATGCGCCCAGATGGGAATCCCCGTTCCACCGTACACGGAGTTACCCAGCGTGTGGTCGAAATGCCAGTGGGTATTGAGCGCTGCGCGGACGGGCACTTGCGTGATGGAGCGCAGCGTCTCCAGCTGAAAAGTGGAAGCCAGGGTGGTCTGAAACCCTTCGATCATCAGCGCCGCGTCGCGGCCGACGATGACGCCGCCATTGCAGCGCGCCTGCAGGCCTTTCGAGCGGTCGGTAATCGTGGCGTAGATTCCGTCGCCGATCTTTCGAATGGAGGCCCAACCTTTATCGGCGATCGGCTGCTTGGCGATGCGCGAATCGTCGAGCGGAGGCCCGGCCAGCGCTGGCAGCGGCTGCGCGAACTTTGAGGCTGCGTACAGCGCGCCCAGGGATGACGCACCCGCAAGGAAGTTTCTTCGGGACAGCGAAGCCGGCAAATTTTTCATGGGATTCTCCGAAAGACCGAAACAGCATAATGTGTGCGCGGCGTCCCGGCAAGGTGCTTTGTGGCGGGGCTAACTTTCGGTCGCGGCTTCTCCGAGACTGCCTACAGAGACTTTCAGATCCCCCACGGCTAAACGGAAATATTCAAAACGCTGCCATTCTGAGCGAAGCGAAGAATCTCTCTTCGATTTCAGTGCGAGCTAGACGTCAAAAAAGAAAGAGAGATTCTTCGCTTCGGTCAGATTGACACCCGCACTTTTTCCGCTAGGTTCTCGGCGGCTTCTTGATGCCGTCGTAGAGAATGATCGAGACCACCACCAGGATCCAGAAGGGAAACAAGCCCATGCCGGGAATAGCTTCCGCCACCAGCCCCAGCAGAAGCGCCCGTCGGCGGCCGAGAATCAGGAAGAGCGCGAAGGCCGTTGCAAGGTCGAGCGCCCATTCAAACGGCGGAGCAAACGTGACGAAGTGAGACAGCACATCGGAAATTCCCGCGACTCCGAAAGCCAACGCCAATTGCGCGCGGGTGTGGCGCTTGACCGGCTCAACCACCACGGTTGGGGTCAGCGTGATTTCTTTGGCGGATTCGATGGAAGGGTCCATGAATGCTCCCTCCGGTTGAGGCTATTGAGATCGTGCCATGTCCTTTGGCCCTTCGCAAGTTGCGGATTCGCATCGCGCCGGGGTGTTGCGGCAAAACGGCTTGCGCCCCGGGTTCAAGCCGTTCGGATGCTCGCCTGAAGGCGAGCGCTACACATTCTGACCCTACCATAATGTGCTCGCTGCCTGGCTGTAACTCCAATGAATCTGGATACTTGGATTCCTTTGGAGATTGGGCACCCTCGCCGGAAACCTTCCACCCGGCGCCCCCGTGGGCTGCTATCATTTTCCTACCGCCCATCTTAACGAGGAGAACCCAAAATGAGGTACCAAGCACTTGCCGGAACCTTCGTCGTTGTCTGCGCGCTCACATTTGCCGGGTGTGGCAAGACCGGAATGCCGTCCAATTCCGCCGCCCCGCCGCCCGGCAACAACGCTGCCTCGATAGACAATTCAAGCTTCGGCAACGCCTCCGAACCGGCTGCGAGCGGCAACAATTCGAGCGCGAATGCGCCAGCGGACGCGCAAAATACTGCCGCGGCCAGCGTGCCGGTTGCGCCTGCCAAGCCGATCGTCGTCAAGCCCGGCACTGAAATCGTGGTCGTCGCCGATCAAGCGGTCAGTTCCAAGACCAGCAATTCCGGCGACCACTTCGATGCCTCGATCGCGGAACCGGTGGTGGTCGGCGATCATGTGATTATTCCCAAGGGTGCGCGGGCAACCGGCACGGTGCTGGACGCGAAATCGGCGGGGCGATTTAAGGGCAACGCGGAACTGACGGTTGCGCTCAGCTCCGTTACGGTGAAGGGCAAGCAATATCGCGTCAAGACAACGGAAGTGACGCAATCGGGGAAAGGCCGTGGCAAGCGTACGGCAGTGGGCGCGGGCGGCGGCGCGGTGGTAGGAGGATTGATCGGAGCGCTCGCAGGCCACGGGAAGGGCGCGGCCATCGGCGCGGCCGCCGGAGCAGGCGCGGGCACTGCGGGCACTGCCATGACCGGCGAACGCGACATCACGATTAATTCGGAATCCAAATTGTCATTCAAATTGGAGAACGCTCTGGAGATTGAACGGAAGTAAATCCGGCGAACATCCTCTTGTAACGTTCTTTGTCAGATCGTTCTTCGTCAGATCGAGCTTTGTCAGATCGGGCGTAAGGAACCCTGCGCGGCGCGAAGCCGGGAGGCTTTTCGCCGCGTATTTTTATTTGTTACGCTGGGACGATCCATTGTGGCTGCGCCGAACAAACCGAAAGCGAATCCCACGGCCGGCGCTCGATCCAGAAGAAGCGCCGGGCTGCTGTTTTTTCGCCAGAGTGGCGGCGCTACCGAGGTTTTTCTGGTGCATCCCGGCGGCCCTTTTTGGGCGAGGAAAGACGATGGGGCATGGTCGATCCCCAAGGGTGAATTCGCGGAGGGCGAGGAGCCGCTTGACGCCGCCAAGCGCGAGTTTTGGGAAGAAACCGGTTCTCAAGCGGAAGGCGACTTCCAGCCGCTCGATCCGGTCCGGCAACCCAGCGGGAAGCTAGTGTATGCATGGGCCGTGCGTGGAGACATCGATCCGGCGGCCGTTCGCAGCAACAATTTTTCGATGGAGTGGCCGAAGGGCTCCGGCAAGATGCGGGAGTTTCCGGAAGTCGATCGCGCGGGCTGGTTTTCGTTCATTGTGGCGCGGCGAAAACTTCTGAAGGGGCAAGTTCCTTTTCTCGACCAGCTTGAGAGAATGCTTTTCGGTTCGTAGCCGCGCGTAGGACAGGCTTCAGCCTGTCTGGTTTTGGCTGGAGTCATGCGCAGATCTAAACCAGACAGGCTGAAGCCTGTCCTACTAGTCTATGAGGGAACTTCCAGGCACATGGCGCATGAATTTTCCTGCGCGCATTTTATGGAGAGTGTGGTATACTCCGTTTGCGCTTGATACATCGGTTGTTTGGTGTGGTTCCTCTGGCTCTAGCAAGATTTGAGATAACCCCGCCTTTGATTTCCTCCGTGAGTCTTTAGCGTAATTCAAACTAGGACTGGCCAGGCCAGTTGCGTGCGCACCACGGGTGTAGTTTTCCGGTGATACCGGAGACTTCCTGTAAGAAGGGAAGAGCCTAAGTGAGTGTATGCCGCGACGGCTTCCGCCAGCAGAAAAGACAAAGTAGAAACATGCAGAATTTTTCAGAATTACAGATTTCCAATTACACCAAGGAGCGCCTGGCGTTGGCCAAGTTTGCGACTCCCACTCCAGTGCAGGCTGCGGCCATCCCGCAGGCTCTCGAAGGCAAGGATGTGCTGGCGACCGCGCAGACCGGAACCGGCAAGACGCTGGCGTTCCTCGTCCCGATCATCGAGCGGCTTTTGGCCTCGAACTCAAAGGGCATTCAGGCGCTGGTGCTGGTTCCCACGCGCGAGTTGGCCATGCAGGTCCTCGATCAGTACAACGCGTTGCGCGGAAAGCAACTGACGCCCGCGGCGCTTGTGGTCGGCGGTTTGCCGGAAGGCAAGCAGTTGGCCGCGATTCGCGCCGGCGCGCGGCTGATCGTTGCCACGCCCGGACGGCTCGAGGATTATCTCGGGCGCAACCTGTTCAATTTTCGCGGGCTGCAAGTGCTGGTTCTCGATGAGGCCGACCGCATGCTGGACATGGGTTTCCTTCCGGCCATTCGCCGGATCGTAGCGGTGCTGCCCAAGGAGCGCCAGACGTTGTGCTTCTCGGCAACGCTGGAAGCTTCCGTCGCCAACCTCGTGAAGGACTACATGCGGAACCCGGTACGCCTGGCGTTCGGGTCCACGTTGAAGCCTTCGGAGAGTGTGCGTGTGCAGGCCTTTGAAGTTTCCGGCGACCGCAAGCAGGAGATGCTGCAGCATTTGCTCGGAAAAGAGACCGGGCGCTGCCTGATCTTCGCGCGCACCAAGCGCGGCACCGACAAGCTGGCCCGCAACCTGATTCGCGAAGGGTTTGCCGCCGCAGTGATTCACGGCGACCGCTCGCAATCGCAGCGCACCGCCGCGCTCACCGGCTTCCAGACGGGACGCTATCGCATCCTGGTGGCGACCGACGTTGCGGCGCGCGGCATTCACGTGCAGGACGTGGCGCACGTGATCAACTACGACCTGCCGGAAATTGCGGAGAACTTCATTCACCGTGTGGGCCGCACCGGCCGCGCCGGCAAGACCGGAGTCGCTTCCACTCTTTATGGACGCGAACAGCGGTCGGAGCTTATGCAGTTGGAGCGCACCCTCGGCATCCGGATGGAACGGGTGCAGGCGGACGGCGCAAGCTTTCCCGCGAGGCCGGAGCGCGTGAGCGCGCCGGTGGAACGCTTCAATGATGTGACCATTGCTGGGATGGTTCGGCTGCCTGGCGAAGTGCTGCAGGTTCAGCTCGAAAACTAAGCGGAACTGACACTTCCTGTCCGCCGGCGGTCCGAATTTTGGGCTGCCGGCGGATTTTTTTTCGAGTAGGACAGGCTTCAGCCTGTCTGGTTTTAATGTGCGTCCTGCGTAATCTAAACCAGACAGGCTGAAGCCTGTCCTACTGGAAGTCCTGCGCTATTTCATCAAATCGACGAACTCAATTTTCCAGGGCGTTTCATTTTGATGGAGCCGCGCTACAGTCACCGGCAGATTGAAGCGGCGCGGGCCGGCGCTTCCTGGATTCACGTACAACACTCCGCGCTTTTCGGCGCTGCCCGGCTGGTGCGAATGCCCGCTCACGATCATTTGAAAACCCGCCGCGACGGGATCGAGATCGAGGGCATGAACGTCATGCAGGACGTAAATTGTTGCGCCGCCGATTGTAACTACCTCGGTTTCGGGCAAGGCTCTGGCCCACGGCTGGGTATCCACATTTCCTCGCACGGCAAATACCGGCGCGATGTTTTTCAGCGCTTCAAGAATTTTCGGATCGCCCACATCGCCCGCATGGATGATCAATTCGGACCCTTCGAGCGCGGCGAGCGCCTGCGGGCGCAGCAATCCGTGCGTGTCTGAAATCAGGCCGATTGTCTTGGACATAAGCAAGAGAAGGCTTCCTTTGTCAGGTTCCAAGCCTAGACGGCGCGCGGCGGTCCGCGACCGACGGCAAATCCAATCCGGACACGCTGCAACGTATCCTACTTGAGGCTGCCTGCAATTGTGGAGTAGGATTCGTTTAACTAACGATTTAACTGAGATCGCGCTGGATCAGGAGCCTCCATGCCGCAATTGCGGAAGACCATCTCATTGTTGAGCTTGTTGAGCGCGGTCCTCTTCGCCGCTATTTTTGCGCAAGGCGCAACGATTACCGGCACTGTGAAAGGCCCGGACGGAGCGCCCTTCAAGGGCGCGTTTGTCTCCGCCCAAAACACCAAGACCAAAATCACGGTCAACGTGCTGTCCCACAAAGACGGCAGCTATCGCGTCGACGATCTGCCCGCGGGCGATTACGTGCTGCGAATTCGCGCCGTTGGATACGAGGCCGATCCGCGCGCGAGCGTCGCGCTGGCCGCCGCGCAATCCGAATCCATAGATTGGGCATTGAAGACGGGGACGGTGCGCTGGCGCGATCTTTCGCTCTACCAGGGCGAAAAACTGATTCCCAATATTCGCGGCAAGGAAATGGTGTTCGGTCCCACATCCAATTTCCGCGATGCGCCCTGCCAGATCTGCCACGGATTTCAGACCCGCATGGCTTCCGTTTCGCGCGACGCCGAAGGCGCGAAGGATCGCGTCGACTACATGCGCACGCGGATGCATTTCCTGCTGGGACCCATGGTGAACGACGAGCAAGCCGACCGCGTCGCTTCGTTCATCGCCAGCGCGTTCGGACCGGACTCCACGCTGCCGAAATCGCCGGCGGATTTGCCGGAATACAAAAACACCGTGCGCGCGTTTGACGATGACGCGATGAACATCGTCTACGTCGAGTACGATTTGCCCGGGCCGAACCGCATGCCGTGGAGCGCGGCCCCGGACAAAGAAGGCAACGTCTGGATGCCGTATTACGGCGGCGCCAACAAGATCGGCAAGCTCGATCCGGAAACCGCGAATGTGAAAGAGTACGATGTGCCCAATGAAAACGCCGTGGCCATTCACTCCGCGTATCCCGCCGCGGACGGAACTGTATGGCTCGGAGAATTCGGGATCAACAAGATCGGCAAATTCGATCCAAAAACCGAAAAGCTTACTGAATTCGCGGACGCCTATCTGCCCGGCAAGGAAGGGCTGGTCGCCGGCGGCAGCAAGCACACCGTGCGCGTCGGTCCGGACGGCATTGCGTGGGCCAGCGGATCGCGCATCAGCCGGCTCGATCCGAAGACTGGCAAGTTTACCGACTTCAACGAACCTACGTATGGAGTGGCGGTGGACAAGGACGGCAACTGCTGGTTCTCCGAGTACAACGCCGCGGGCAAGATCGGCAAAATTGACGGCAAGACCCTGGAAGTAAAAACCTGGGATCCGCCGGGAAGCAACACGGTGTACTCGCGCCGGATTCAAATCGATTCCGACGGAATGATCTGGTTCAGCCAGTCCGGGGCCGGGCAGATCGGGCTGTTCGATCCCAAGACTGAAACCTTTAAAAATTATGCGCTGCCCGGACCTAACGCCAGCCCCTACGCCATGAATCTCGATCGCAATCACGACGTGTGGTATTCCTCGGAATACCTCGACGAGGTGGGACGATTAAACACGACCACTGGCAAAGTGACCGAGTATCCTTTTCCGCATTCGGAGATCACTTCTCGGGAATACTTCCTCGATGCGCAGGGGCGCATGTGGTACGCGACGCCGTCCAACAACAAGGTCGGATATTTCTATCTGGCCGGGCAAGGCGCCATGGCGAAAAATACCGGTAAGTAGTGCGCGAGGTGCAGCGATGTTCACACGAAATCGAAAAACAATTCTGCTGGCCGGCGGATTGGGAATCGCGGCTCTGCTGATCGGCGTTTTTGCCCGCACCGCCTCCAGCCAGTACGGCTACTCGAAGTACACCAGCCCTCCTGCGAAAGTCGAAGCGGCCATTGCCGGAAAGAAAATTTCCGTCGACTACTACGCGCCGTCGATGCATGGGCGGAAAATCATGGGGAATCTCGTGCCGTACGGCGAAGTGTGGTGCACGGGAGCGAACTGGGCGACCAAAATTACCACGGAAGCCAGCTTGCAGATGGGCGATCTGAAATTGCCGGCGGGAAGCTACAGCATCTGGACGCTTCCAACCGCCGACAAATGGACGCTCATCATCAACAAGCAAACCGGCCAGTTTCACCGTGATTACGATTCGTCCACCGACTTCGGCCGCACCCGGATGAATCTGAAAACGCTGGCCGCGCCGGTCGAAACGTTCAAGATTGAACTGCGCTCCGACGGCGGAAACAAAGGAACCCTGGCGCTGGACTGGGAAACGACGGAAGCATCGATCCCGTTCACGGTTTCGCAGTAGGTTCCACGGCGCTTTCCGCACACACGTTGTCATTCTGAGCGAAGCGAAAAATCCCTCTTTATTTCTGACACTTATCTCATGCCTAAATCGAAGAGAGATTCTTCGCTTCGCTCAGAATGACAAAATTTCAGGCGCGTCTTGGCTCCTAGTGGAGCGTGTAGGTGAGCCCGGTCGTAAACTGCACGGAGTTCTTCTTGAACGTGGGCGGCGGATCGTTCAGGAACGAATCGATCACATTGGCTGTGAAGCCAAACCGCTTGTAAACCGGCAGAGTAATTCCCACGCTGCCGTAGGCGGAATACGCGCGGGTGTTCGACCACGCGGGGCTCACGGAAATTTGCTGGTTCAGCAGGATGCCGTGCGTGAACTTCAGCATGTACAGCTCGGCGAAAACGGAGTCCACCAGATTCTGATTTTGCGCTGCCGTCTCAAACTGCTGCTTCTCGTAATCGACGCTTCCCTTGAAGTCCAGAGTCTCGTTGGCTTTGCGGATGGCGCTGAAGCCCAATCCTCCGCCGTACATTTGCTGCAAATCGAGGCCTTGCGAGAAGTTGTGGTCAAACGCGACCGCGGCCAGCGCATACAGCCGTGTACTCAAGTACTGATCGCGTTCGGCATCGGCGTGATAAATGGACGTCTTCACGTCGGGCGTGCCCGGCTGGGTCACCTTGCCGTAGGAGTCGCTGAAGTCGACGGTGGTCCGGTCGCGCGGTGACAACCAGTCTTCGGTCGGAACTGCGCGAACCAGGCTAACCGCGGTATTCAAACTCACGCTCTTTTGCGTGGCTTCCACGATGGAACTTCCCACGGCAATCGCGCCGTTCCACTTCTGGAAAAAGCTGGCATGGTGAAACGCCGCGTCAAAACTGGCCTCATCGATTATGTTGTTCAAATCGCCGACCGCCACGGCCTGCTCCGGCTTGCCGTCGCCGGGATTCACGCGAACGGTTTTGTCCGCCACGGCGATGGTTCCGCGGGGAATCTGGCCGTCGGTTTCACCCTTGCCGAGCTTCACATCCTTTTTGATCACGGCGAACTTTTGCGAACTGTGCAGCTCCTGCACCTTGCTTAGATCGATGGTGATTTCCCCGAGGGTGTCGCTCTTGAACTTGGCCGAGCCGCCGGTAAAGCTCTCGAAATGTCCGATCAGCTTTTCGCCGTTCGGAAACACCACCACATCCGGATCGGGCTTGGCGGCTTGCGCGTGCAAGCCTGCGGACGAGAATGAGATGGCGAAGAATAGGGCCAGCGCGAAGCGTCCTGGCGTGAGAATAACTTTCGGTGCGAAGCGATAATTCAACATTTCCCCCTGCACGATTTTAGACGATTTACGTGTCAACAAATCTAATACGCTGGCCCGAAAATTGCCAGAGCGGGGATGGTGGCGCATGCTTTAGCTTGCGCGGGTTCATTCCGTTCAACAATAGCCCTCCGCAAAGTAAACTCCGCAAGCTAAAGCATGCGCCACCTGGCCCGTTTCAGGGGCAGGAGCTGAGGGTGTGATATGCTGTCCCCGAGTCAAGAGTTAAAATCGGGGCTTTGTTGAAGAAGGGCTCAGCCATGAAGCGCAAAAGCAAACTCACAATTGCGATCGCTACGGCTGGGCTAGCCTTCCTCGGCGCCATGGCCGTCTACGCGCAGGACAAGTACTCGCTGAAATCTCCGGGCGGAATCGCATTTTCGGATTTCAGGGGGTATGAGGACTGGTCGGTGGTTTCTTCCGCCCGCACCGACGAAGTGCTCAAGGTGATCGTCGGCAATCCAGCCATGATCGCCTCGTACAAGGCCGGCGTTCCGGGCAACGGGCAGCCGTTCCCGGAAGGCTCCAGGGTCGTCAAGCTCCAGTGGAAGCCGAAGAAGAGCACGGAGGCCCCTTTCGCCGTGGATGTCCCGGACGTCTTCAAACAGGCTTTCGTCATGGAGAAGGATAGCAAGAGATTTCCAAAAACCGGCGGGTGGGGATACGCGGTGTTCAATTACGACGCCGCATCGGACAAGTTCACGGCCGATCCTGACAGCCCTGCAGACTGCGGACACATGTGCCACGTGGCCGTGAAGGCCAAGGACTACATCTTCCACCCGTACCAGAAGCGCTAAATTCAAAAGCCCCGCCCTTCCAAAAAAACCGGAAGAGTCACGCACTCAAAATTCAACCTTAACGCCCAAGCCACCCGAGATCGTTCAAGTCACTTCACCAGGATGTGAGAAGGTCTACCGGTTTACGACATTCATTTTTCCAGAGACGGGAGAAGGCCACTCAAGGGAGCCATCAATGAGCGCGGTAAAAGTCGAACAGAACAGCTACGAGATGCCCCCGCGAGAGGGGATCAGCATCGCGGTTTTTCTTACCGTCGCTGACCTCGAGCGATCGGCTCGCTATTACGAAAAGGTCTTCGGCGCCCGCATTCTCACCATGGGTGATGGCAACGCGCCTCCCTACCTGCAGCTTGCGAACATCTGGATGATTCTGAATGTCGGTGGCGGGCCGACGCCAGACAAGCCCACGGTATCGCTCAGCGTGCCCGACCCGGATCACATCAACAGCTTTATGAATTTCCGCGTTGCGGATATTCAAGCGTGCTACGAATTGTGGAAAAGCCGGGGAGCCGAGTTCCTCACGCCGCCGATTCCCAAGTACGGCGAGATCCGCTGCTACATCCGCGATCCTGACGGCTACATTATCGAGGTCGGACAAAGCACCGATCTCACGTACGGTTAACGCCTGTATTTGATTTCAGAGAGGAGAACAAAATGACAGCAAAAGGAAAAGTTTTGGTGCTGGTCTCGAGCGGTCACGGATTGCCGTTGAAAGACGGCAAGGTTTATACCGGGGCCGGTTATTACCTCAATGAGCTGACGGTTCCGGTTCGCGCTCTGATGAAGGAAGGCTACGAAATCACTTTCGCCAACCCCAAAGGCAACACGCCGCAATTGGACGTCCATTCCGCGGTCCCCGATTTCTTTGGAGGAGACGAGGCCAGGCTTCAGGACTATCTGAAATTCCGCGACACCCTGACCGGGCTCAAAAATCCAACCCGCATCTCGGAGGTCATCGCATCGGGCCTCGATCAATATGGCGCCGTTTTCGTTCCCGGCGGCCATGGCCCGATGATGGACCTGCTCGATGATCCCGACGCGGGCACCGTGCTGCGACACTTTCATAAAACATCCAAGCCCACGGCGCTGCTCTGCCACGGCCCGATTACGCTTCTCTCGGCGCTTCCCAATTCGACAGAGTTCGTCGGAGCACTGGCGGCGGGCGATGCCGCTGGAGCACGGGCCAAGGCTCAAGGCTGGATCTATTCCGGGTATAAGATGACCATTTTTTCGACGGCGGAAGAGCAGCAGCGCGAGCCGCTGGAAATTGGCGGCAAGGTTCTCTTCTATCCAGACTTCGCCCTGAGCACGGCGGGCGGCGACGTAAGTGTGGTCGCTCCCTGGAAGAGCTACGTCCTCCAGGATCGCGAGTTGATCACCGGCCAGAACCCGTTCTCGGACGAAGCGCTTCTGAAACTTCTGCTACCGGCGCTCCAACGGGAAGGAAGAAGTGAGTCGGCAAAAGGAGCATCCTCCTTGTAACGACCCGGATAAATCAACGGTAACGCTCCAGCTTTATGACGGCTACATCAAAGGGGGGCGAGTCGCGACTCTGCGCTGGTCGCCCCCTTTCGCCATCTTTACCTGGAACCGCCACGCGCTCTGCGATTGAAAGGAGCACCAGATGGATGAACCGAAAGAGACCTCGCTGAATGTGAACATTTTTACCGCCCCAGGAAAGACGATGGTCGGCGAGCGGCCAAAGCCCTTCGGCGAAGCGCTCGGATTCGACCCCATCACGTCCACTTTAATCTTCGGCGAGTACGACGCGGTGCTGGTGGACGCCATGGGAACAGTGGCGGAGGCCGAGGCTCTCGCGAATTGGATCGCTCTGCACAACCGCAACCTGGAGACGATCTATATCACGCACGCGCATTTCGACCACTTCTACGGGCTGAGCATTCTGCTCGACCGTTTCCCGGGCGCTCGGGCGATCGCAACGCCCAATACGCTGAAGGCCATGCTAATGTCTTTCACTCCCACCGTCGAGCGGCTTGCCCGCCAGCTCTTTCCTGGGCAAGTGGCCACCAAGCTGGTTCCACGTGAGCCCTATGAGCACGATACATTCACTCTCGAGGGCCACGAGTTGCGCATCATCGAGCAGGGCCGCACCGACAGTCCCGATTCGACGTCCCTGCACGTTCCATCGATCGGCCTGATTGTCGCCGGCGACGTGGTGTACAACCAATGCCGCATGTACGTCGGCGACACCACTCCCGAGAGTCGAAAGAATTGGATCGCGGCGCTCGACCGGCTGGCAGCGCTGAACCCGGAGATTGTAGTCGCCGGTCACAAGAAGCCCGGTGCGCCAGACTCTCCCGCGGCGATCCAGGAGACCAAGCGTTACCTGCAGGATTTCGATCGGCTGCAGAAAACCGCGACTTCCGACCAGGAGCTGTTCGATCGGATGACCGAGCTGTATCCGCACTGGGTAGCCAATCAGTCGTGGTTGATGTTCGGATTCCCGCAGGCGTAACTCGCGTCGCCGTTGGGAAGTGTTCGAAGCCACGCTTGGCGGACACGTTTCGAATGTCTTTGGTGACGTTTAACATTTTCTGCGCGAGGGAGGTTTGTATGTCTCAGAAAGCCACCGCTGTAAAGCGCGCTCTGCAAAGCAAAATCCGGCCGCACCAGCCTGGGCAGGAGGTTTTCAAAACCATCCTGTCCGAAGAGATCGACTGGAAACCATTCCCGGCGTTTCCCCCTGCCGTCCGGCTGGCGGTCGTCGTCGGCCGGCCTTCGGAGCCCGGACCTTACACCATCAGGGTCAAAGCGCCTCACGGCGAAAAGCTGATGCCTCACAAGCACCCGGAGGACCGGGTCTACACAGTGATTTCCGGCGTCTTTTATATCGGCCTAGGTGATGAGTTCGACGCGAGCAAGCTCGAAGCCTATCCGCCCGGAGCGGTGATCGTTCTCCCCGGCAACACATCCCATTTCCACTGGGCGAAATCCGGCGAGTACGTCACGCAAGTAACCGCGATGGGTCCGCTCGGACTGGAATACCTCAGCGCAAAAGACGATCCGCGAAACAACAAATCGTAAGAGGAGTCCGAAGAGTTTTTCGGACGCTCCCAAAAAACGAATCTCTTCATCTTGAGCATCCCGAATCTCATTGGATGAGCGGAATTCCACCATCAAGAAAGAAGGAAGGCCACTCGCAAAACCAGAAAGTCTCACAGCACGGCGAAAGGAGAAACGGCAATGGCGACGACAAAATACGCGGCGGTGCCAAGCCTCATCAAGGCGGTTCGGATCGCGCAGTACGGCGGCTCCGATCAATTAAGATACGAAGAAGTACCCCAGCCGGAGATCGGCCCGGGCTACGTGCTGGCGAAAGTGCGCTACGCGGGCGTGAATCCGATCGACTGGAAAATCCGCGAAGGCTACATGAAAGAGGCCCGTCCGGCGAGATTTCCGCTCACGCTTGGCCAGGATTTCGCGGGAGAGATCGTGGCGGGCGGCGACTCGAGCCGTTTCAAGGCGGGCGACCGGGTGTTCGGGTTCGGCGAAGGGACGTATGCGGAGTTCACGGCGGCGCCGGTCACGCTGATCGCGGCGATTCCGGAGAAAGTAGAGTTCGCGGTGGCCGCGGCGCTGCCGACGCCCGGAGTGACGGCCCTGCAGGCAATTCGCCACTGTGTTCAGCCGAAGCCGGGAAGCCGGATTCTGATCCAGGGCGCGGCGGGCAGCGTAGGCTCGCTGGCAACCCAGATCGCCAAGCGCTGGGGCGCGCAAGTGATTGGGACGGCTTCTGGCGAAGACATCGTGTACCTGCGCTCGCTGGGCCACGTGCAGGTAGTCGACTACAAGCACGACCGGTTCGAAGCCGTAGGCCAGGTGGATGCGGTGCTGGACCTGATCGGCGGCGAGACGGCGGCGCGCTCCCTCGCCCTGGTAAAGAAGGGTGGCGTGATCGTTTCGACCGTGGGCGGCGCGAACCCGGAGCTGGCCGCGCAGGCGGGCATTCGCGCCGTGAACCTCGTGTCGAAAGGAAACGCGGCGGACCTGTCAGAATTGGCGGGCCTGGTGGAACGCGGCGACGTGAAGCCGCGCATGGGCGAGGAGTTTCGTCTGGAGCAGGCGCGCGAGGCACAGGATGCCAGCCAGCAAGGCCGAGCCAAGGGCAAAGTGCTGCTAAAGGTCGGGTGAGACGGAGCGTTACAAATGCGCGGGAAGCTCGCGGCACAAATCACCCTGAAATTCAAAATCGACTGAAAGGCTGCGCCACCCGCCCTACGTGGGTTAGTCAAGTCCCGATGAGTCGTCATCGCGGATTATGGAATTACAAGCTCCCAGTTTCCGACAAGCCCGTTTCACAGGCCCTATCCGGTCCAGAAGGGGGATTATTTCCGGCTAGCACGTCGCCCAGCACTTAGCTTTTCTTGCACGGCTATGAAACCTGCGACTAGCGCACCAACGGGCTCTCCCAGACGCGGCAGAGCACCTCCTTGAACTGTGCAAAACGCTTAGGACCAAGCTCATCGCTCCATTCGCGCTCGACTTCGAAAAGTATGTCGTAGATTTTTACATACATGGCGTGCCCACGTTTGGTGAAGCGGATGATTCGGGCGCGGCCTTCATTCGGTGCGTCGGAACGGACGATATAACCGAGACTTTCCAGACTGCGAAGGAGTTTGTTCATGGCCTGCTTGCTCATCCCAGCGCGTTCGGCGAGGGTACTCGGTCGGACCCCGTCTGGACCTGGAAACTGCAGGACCGCCATATGGGGTAAGCGAAGCCCCTTAAAACCAGCCGCGCTAAGGTCTTTGATGATGCGGCGCTGGATCGCCTGCGCTGGGACGCGCAGTAGAGCCCCAATGAGCATGTCCTTGATTGCGACCGTCATTTTTTGCTTGACATCCCCAGTAAACCAAGTTTACAGTCTCGCATCGTAAACCTAGTTTACCATGAGGAGAAATGGAAATGGCACAAAAAATCACTAATCTCCACGTCAATCCTGCGGACGAGGTCATCCATGTGGGGCCCCTGGCAATTCACTTCATGATCGCCGCAGAAAACTCCACCGGGAGCGTTGCAGCCTTCGAGGTTATGGTCCCGGCGGCGCAACGCCTTGCGGCACCGGCCCACAGCCACGACCATTACGAAGAGACCATTTACGGCATTGAAGGTGTGTTGACCTGGACCGTCGATGGGGAACAAATTGATGTCGGGCCAGGACAGGCACTATGCATTCCGCGTGCTGCCGTCCATCGGTTCGATAACAACGGAATTCAGGATGCAAAGGTCCTCTGCGTGGTCACGCCAGCTGCGATCGGTCCGCAGTATTTTCGCGAGGCTGCCGAGGTGATCAAGGCTGCTGCCGGCGGGCCACCGGACCGAGCGAAGATGGCCGAGATCATGCGCCGCTATGGCCTCACTCCGGCTCCGCCTCCGCCCCAGACGTAGCGCCGAGCAGCGTGCAACCAAAGATCCAGCATCGAGAGGAGCACGAATGTTCCACATCCTGCATAGTTGCGATCAGAGGAAGGGCGCAATCGCCACAGTCGAATTTGAGGGCGAGCCGTACGGTGCCGGCATTTCCTTTTTTCAGGGGAACGCTCCGCCAGGGAAAGGCCCGGGACTGCACAAGCATCCCTATGCCGAAACGTGTATCGTGCTCTCCGGTCAAGCGGCCATGGTCGTCGACGGGAAAGAGGTCGTTGCCGGCGCCGGCGACATCGTCATAATCGGGCCGTCAACACCACACCGTTTTACGGCAATAGGAGACGAATGGCTCGCCATGGTCTGCATTCACGCCTCCGATCGCTTTATTATTGAACGCCTCAGCGACGGGATGATGACGAAGCCATAGGCGGGTGGCGCACCCTTTCTGCGTTTTTCCCCTTGACCTTCGCTCGCGGCTGGATGATACCACTCTAACATGTCAATGCTGGGATAATGGTTTTGCGTTTTCGGGTGGCCGACCCTTTCTGTTTTTGAAAGGGTCGGGCTCTTGATGTTCTCGGCCGATAGCCAACAAACTGATCCGCCAGTACGGACGCGGGCATCTGCACTTCATTACGTTTACTGTTATCGACGCCTTCCCCTGCTGAGTTCGGTTCGGGCGAGGAACGCTTTTGTCAGCATTCTTGGCGAAGTGCGCGACCGTTACGGCTTCCCCTGGTGGGTTACGTTGTGATGCCAGATCACG
>Ga0209168_10001525_pt1 | contig 17992 bp, 9 predicted proteins | sample Coa_R1_FD_187156 | JGI IMG/M metagenome (GOLD analysis project Ga0209168, IMG submission 187156) | Surface soil microbial communities from Centralia Pennsylvania, which are recovering from an underground coalmine fire - Coalmine... | ecosystem: Environmental > Terrestrial > Soil > Unclassified ... | reverse complement strand
CAAAGCGTCTCGACGCCCACCGGCGCGCGGCTCTTCACCGCACTGACGGTGATGCACACGCCTAACGCAACGTGGCTCTTCGCCGCCGACAACGGCGGGACGGCGGCGTGGACGTTCGGTGACGGCAAGCTCTCGCCCGCCTGGCAGAACCGGAACGGCGGCACCACCCCCGTGGTCGCCGGCGGGCTGCTCTACGTGTACGACCCGCGCGGCGGCCTGCGCGTGTACGACCCGAACACCGGCAAGCTCATCGCCACGCTCGCGTGCGACGCGGGCCACTGGAACTCGCCGATCGTCGTCGACGGCCGGATCGCGCTGCCGGAAGGCAATGCGAACGACCATGCATCGACCGGCTATCTGGACATCTGGCAGCGATGAGCGGGAAGCGGCGCCGCCGCCGCTCCCCCGGCATCTCAGTACTTCCAGCCCGACGTCGACTCGCCCGCCGGGGCTTCCTTCGTGACGGCATCCGCCATCTTCCTCACCATTTCCGCCCACGTATACGAATGCCAGCCGTGGCCCTTCATCGGGCGCCCATACGTGAAGTCGGCGTCCGAATGCGGATTGCTGGTACTGTCCACGAAATTCTGGAAGTCGTAGACCGCGAGGTTGAGATAGTAGTTGTCCATGTCGCCGGCAAAGAAATGCAGCTTACCGGCGAGCTTCGGGCCTAACGTAGACCAATTCTGTTGGGCGTAGGCGCGCAAGTCGTAGCCGTGGTCGCGCATGTACGCCGCGGTGGTGTGGTCGATCACGCCCGTTTGCTTGTTCCACACGGCCACCGGGTAGCCATCGGCGCCCACCGGACCGTACACGGCTTCCCATGCTTCCAACTGATAGCCGGAACGCCCGTGGCTGCCTAACACGTCCTCGAAGTGGCTCAGTTGACGCGTCGTGATCACCACCTGGCCTTCTGTCGTGCGCTGGAACTGCCGCTCCGCCGGCGTGAACATCCCGTTGGGAATCGTGAAGGCGTTGGTATCCGAATAGATGTTCGTGAGCTGATAGTGCCGGAAATCGATCGGGTCGGGCTGTAAGACCCATCCCCCGCCGAAGAAATCGGGATGCTGGAGCAGCAGCGCCAGCGTCTGCCATCCGCTCGTCGACGCGCCTTCGACCTGCCGCGCATAGGGCTTCGAAATGATGCGGAAGTGCTGCTCGAGGTACGGCACCACCTCCTGCACGAACGCGTCGCCGTACGGGCCATCGTTCGCCGAGTTCGTCGAGTACGAATCGGCAAAGTACGGCGTCGCCTGCTCGAGCGTCACCGCGACCACGCGCGGGAAACTGTCCGATACCCATTGCTTGTAGAAATCGTAACCGCTCTCGAGCCCCGACACACGATTGATGCGCGCGCCGCGGCGCAGCTCGAGCGGATTCTGCTCGCCGCCCTGGCGTTCCGACGTCGAATCGGGGTTGAAGGAGAACGGATCCGGCGCGTGGCCTAACGGAAACAGGACGGGATAATACGTGTTCGGATGCTCGGCGTATCCCTTGGGCAGGAGCACGTCGGCGTAGATGTACACCGGATGCCCCCAGAACTTCGTGAGGAGCTGGCTCTGAATCTTCACGTGCTTGAGCCACTTCGTATCGGCCGGCCTCGGCTCCTCGGTGATCACGTGATTGACGTCGAGCTTGATGGTGCTGTGGCCGTCGATGTGCACCTTCTGCACATCGCTGTACAGATTCCCGCCCGCGAAATTGAAGAACTCCACCCGGCCGTCGCCCATGTGCACCCAGATCGTATGGCCATCGCTCCGGTGATACTGCTGGTACACGTTCACCACCGCCTCGACGTAGTAGTCGCCCGGCCGCAGCTGGGAGAGCTGCATCGGGTAGCTCGTCGCGGAATTGTCGACGACGGCTGCCTTCCCGGCGGGAAGCTGGTCGAGGTCGACGCCGAACACCGCGGGACCGCGCGGCGAAATGGCGAGACGCGGCTCGGGCTTCTCGAGTTTGCTCACGGCGACGACGAGTCGGCCCGTGAGGGGGCCCGCGTGGGCGGACGGTGCGACCGTGATCTCGAATCGCGGCGACTGCGCGGCCGCGACAACGCCTAACGCAAGAATCGCCGGCGCGGCCGCGAGGCACGAAGCGAAGCGGAACGTCGAGCGCGGGCTCATCGGGTGGCCCCCATCGAATCGGCGGCGATCGTCCGCGTCACGTGGCCGCTCACATCCAGGAATTGAATGCTCGCGGCGCCCGTCGAATCCACCTGAAGACGCAACCGTGGACGGCCCTGTGGGTCGGCCAGACTCACGACCGCGTTGTGATCGACGTCGCGTCCGGCGAAGAGACGCCGCGCGGCGAGTGGGTGGCCGCCATTCTCGACGAACGCCTTCATCGCCGAGTCGCGTGCCGCGCCGGCGGGCATCGCGCGCAGCGAATCCTGCTTGGTAATCACAGTGAGAATGGGGACATCCGCGCGATCGGTCACCATGAGGCCCGACTGCGTGCGTCCAGCGTTTTGCGAATAGCGCAGCGTGACGGTCTCGTCCGATTCGTAGTGATCGAATGCGATGCCACCGTCGGCTTGCACCTTGCCATCGACGGTGCGGCCGCCGTATCCGATGCCGCCATCTTCTTCGCCCTCATCGTTGAAGAAGATCATACCGGCGCCCTTGGGCCGGCCCGGAACGACTTTGCCATGAAAGATCCACCCGGGCGAGCGCGCAGCGTCGGAGATCGTCATGCGCAGCTTGCCGTCCGGCTCCACGACGTTGATGCGCTCGACGTCGATCTCCTGAAAATGCGGCTTGGCCGACGCCTTGGTGAATGCGGCGAGCGAGAGAACGCCGATGATGCTCGTGGACGCGACAACGTACGTCCGGAAGCCAAGCCATCTCGTGAGCGGCGTGAACCATTCGCGTGTCATGTGGTCTCGCGGTGAAGGGAAGCGGCGCGCTCAACGCGCGTCGGGATCATCCAGATGGACTAACGGGCGGACGGTACGCACGCCGGCGATCGCGGTCGAGTCGCTCGACGCGTTCGTGACCGCCGCGATCGCATCCAGGTCCGACGGGCTCTTGCCATCCACCCGCCACAGATAGAGGTAGCGCCCCTCCGGCATCGGCACCTCGACGGTCCAGTCATCGCCGCTGCGTGTCGCGGCGATCGGCTTGGCGGTGAAATTGCCCGCCAGCTCGACCGTCTTTGCGTTAGGCGCGTGCAATACGAATCGCTCGACCTGTCCCCAATGGCGCCGCAGCAGAAAGTGATGATCCGGGTCGACGAGCACGCGCGTGACAGCGCCGGGCTGGTCCAACGGCACGGTGTCGGCGCGCGACACGAGGTGCACGGCCTTGCGTGTCGTGTCCGAGCCGGACACGATGGCGACGTCCAGCGGCAGATCGAACGTCACGTCGGGCTGCGCCTGCGTCACGATCAGCGACGAACCCGCGACACGCGCCTCGACGTCGGGGATGTACTTGCCGGCGAGCCACGGCATGATGAACGACGTGAGGTCTCGCCCCGCAGCCGTGGACATGTCGGCGATGAACTCGGGATAGCCGTGCGGGCCCTCGCCATTGGTCGAGATGAACGCGCGCATGCCGCGGTCGAACGTCGAATCGCCGAGCACGTAATCGAGCTCGTGCAGAATCCAGGAGCCCTTCGAGTAGTGGATGCGGCCGTTGTCGGGATTGTCGAGGATGCTCTGCTTACCCTCGAAGCCGCCGAGGAAGCCGGCGCGGTCGAGACCGGTCACATAGGACGTCCGCATCCGCTCCCAGAACGCGCGCTCCATGTCCGTGCCGTAGGCGGCGCCTAAAACGAGCGACTCGCAGAACGTCGCCCATCCTTCCTGGAGGAAATTCGCGGCCAGCCCCGATGAGTTCATCGTCCACCCGTGCGCCACTTCATGCGCGAACGCGAACGATGGGCCCAGCGCGGGCTCATCGAGCATGGTGGCGCTGTCGCCCGAGATGACCGCGTTGTTCATGCGGACTTGCCAACCGCTGTGGCCTAACTGACGGTCTTCCACCACGGCGAGGTAGCGCGAGGGCGCCTGCGGCTCGCCGAACCGCGGCACCAGCACGTGGTAGACGAACCCTGCGGTCTTGGCGATCGTGTCCGGGGAGAAGTGAAAACTCGGCGCAAAGAACGTCTCGAGCGCGAACTCGCCGTCGTTCACCTGCTGCGTCACCGGCGTCCAGTCGCGATCGTAGAGCAGCGCGAGCAAGAACTGCGGATGGATGCTCGTGCCGTGCACGGTGCGGATCCCGTTCTTCACCGATTCGGTCTGCGGCACCGACGTCGTCAAGCGGTACTGCGCGGGGATGGTGGCCGTGACGGTGAGCTGGCTGAAATCGTTGCCGCTGTCGTAGTTGAAGAACGGATGCCACGCGTCGGTGTTGTTCATGGCGCCGTAGGCCGGCAGCGTATCGGGCGACGTCGCCGGCTTCACCTTCGCCGAATCGCCTGTGGTCGCCTTCGCGTCGTGCTGCGCCGCAATCGAATAGGCGAGCACGAGCTGCGAACGGCCCGGCTTGCGCGCGCGCGTGTCGATCCACAGGACGCCGCCGCCTAACGCATAAGGCACCGCCGTGCCGTCCAGCCGCACCAGGTGCAGTTGCGTCGCATTGTTGAGGCGCGTCGCAAACCCGTAGGGGCTTCCGGCGTCGATCGTGAGGGTGTCGACGATCCGGCTCACCCGGCCCGGCTCGATGTCCACGTGCAGCACCTGCGCGCGGATGTCGTTGAGCGTGTCGAACGGGAGTTGGCGCACGAGCATCCACGCGGCGCCGCTGCGCCGGGCCTCGTAAAGACCCGACAGCCGTCGCACGCGATTCGTTTCGTCCGATCCCGTTTCGATTCCCGTCGCGTGGCCATCGTGCACCGTGCCCGTAATGAGCAGGACGGCGCGCGATGCGTCGGACCACAGCACGCGGCCGAGTCCCGGCGTGCGCAGTTGCTTGCGCTGTGCCGCGCCCGCGACCACCACTCGGCCTAACGGATCGGGGTAGACGCTGTCGAACGCGGCCGCGGTGCCGGTGGCGAACCGCGCGAGCACGAGGTGCACGAGCGAATCCGGCGACGGGGCGCCGGCTTCGACCGGCGCCGGCATCTCGACCGTCGTCGCGAATCGGGTCGCGGGCGTGGATTGCGCGGCGATCGGGGTCGCGCCCAACACGGCGAGGGCGGTCAGGCGGAGCACGAACATTACGTTAGGCATCAGGACGAACCTGTCTCGCACGAGAGAGGGAACGGCGCGGCGCGTCAGTGCGTGCCTTGGGCGCCGTCGGACGGAATGCGGTACGTGACGCGACCCGCGGAATCGAGGAGCTGAATGGAGGGCGCGCCGAGCGAGTCGACGCTGAGCAGGATCCGCGTGCGCCCGGCGGGATCGTTGAGCCGAACCGTCGCCGCCTTCTCGGCGCCCTTGCCGATGAGGATCCGCGCCGCCGGCGTGAGTCCGCTGTCAATCGCGAACTGACGAACCGTGCGCATGGCGCTGTCGCGCGCCGCGCCGGCCGGAAGCTTCATGGCCTGCATCGCACGATCGAGCATCGGCGCCATCGGCTTCTCGGGCCGGTCCAGCACACGGAGCCCAACCCAACTGGTGTGCTGCGGTCCGCCCTCGTACGACAACTGAACGGTCTGGTCCTGCCGCCACTGATCCATGGTGAGCGAAGCGCCGGCGTCGTATCCGTCGCCGACTTTCTTCCCGTTCCAGATCAGACCGCCGTCTTCGTCGCCCTGGTCGTTGAAGAAAATCATCCCGGCCGGCTTGGCGCCGCCGCGGAGCGGGTAGCTCTTCCCGTCGATGATCGGGTCGGGGAAGCGCGCCTTGTTCGAGATGGCCAGCCGGATGGTTCCGTCCGGCTCGCGGATGTTGAGTCGGCCGACGTCGAGCACGTCGAATTTGCCGGAGGGAGCCGGACGGACGAGCCCGGTGAACGCGGCGCCCGCCAATATAATGAGTGTGCCCAGGGTGACCGCGTTGAGGCGGCGAAGTCGGCGGATCTCGTGTTCGAGCTGCTGGTCCATGGTAAGTGACTCCGCCGGCGGCAGTTGAGGGGGCGGGGAGGCGAGCGGTGGTCGAGCGGAACGTCAGTCTGGCGCGTCGGAGGGGTGGACGTTATCATTTGTCCGGACCAATAGTAATTTGTCCGTATCAATAGCGAAAGACTGCTCGCCGTTGGGCCCGTTCCGTTGGTCGTCGTCACGCCTCCCGCAGTCGATCGATCACGCCGTCCGTCCGCGCGTCCCCAGTCCGGTTCACCCGTCCACGAGGTTCCACCCTTGCCCAACATCAAGTGAGGAACGGTACCATGGGTCTCCGCTTAGCGCTCGCACTCTCGCTGCTCGCGGGCGGCACGATGGTCGCCGAGTCGTTGCCGGCGCAGCAGCCCGCGGCGGCCGCGATGCACACGCCTGCATTCGCCGCCACCGGCATCCCGCCCGCCACGCGCCTAACGGAACGCCGGCGCGCGCTCGGCACCATCTCCGGCAAGGTCACCGATGTGAAAACCGGCGAGCCCCTGGCCGCCGCCGGCGTCAAACTCGGAGGAACCGAGTTAGGCGGCGTCACCAGCGAGGATGGCACGTATCACGTCGCTCGCGTGCCCGCCGGCACGTACACGCTCACCGTCCGCCGCATCGGCTACGCGCCCGCCACGAAGCAGGTGACCGTGCCCGATGGCGGCGATGTCACCGCCGACTTCGCGCTCCGCATCAGCGCAACGGAACTCCAGGCGATCGTCGTCACCGGCACGGCGGGCAACCAGACGCGCGAGGCCCAGGGCGCGCCCGCGACGTCGATCGACGCATCGGACATCAATTCCAAAGCGGCTCCCACGAACGTCACCGATGTGCTGCAGGGCCGAGTGGCCGGTGTCAACGTCACGTCGGCAGCCGGCACGATCGGCGCGGCGCCGCGCATCCAGATCCGCGGTCCCGCCTCGATCTCACTGTCCAACGCTCCCCTCGTGTTCATCGATGGCGTCCGCGTCGAGAGCGGCTCGCGCCAGGATGTGGGCAGCTACCACGGACTCGAGGGGTTAGGTGGTCAGACCGTCACCGCGCTCAACGACCTCAATCCGGACGACATTGCGAGCATCGAGATCGTGAAGGGCCCGGCCGCGGCGACGCTGTACGGTGCCGATGCATCCGCCGGCGTCATCCAGATCATCACGAAGAAGGGTCAGTTAGGCTCGCACAAATTCACCCAGAACATCGCCGTCGAGTACGACCAGGTGAAGCCGAACTTTACGCCCATCTCGGTCTTCGGCACGTGCAGCGCCGCCGACACGGCGCCGGGCGGTGCGGACCTGTGCCTCAACAAGCCGGTCGGCACGGTCATCTCCGACCAGCCGCTCGTCGACGCCGGCGTGTTCCGCAACGGAAACCTCAAGTCGCTCGACTACAGCGCGCGGGGCGGCGGCGACTCCTTCGGCTATTTCGTCTCCGGCAGCGTGAGCAACGAGCTCGGCACCGCCGCGAGCAACTATTACTATCGCCGCACGGGCCGCAGCAGCTTCGACTGGGTAGTGAACCCGCAGCTCAGCTTCGACGCCGCCATCGGACTGGCCTACAACGATTACCGTTTGCCGGAAGGCGACGACGCCAACTACGGCTATCTGACGCAGGGCTACTTCCTGTCGTCGCCGTTCGCCGTCAAGGTCAACCCTGACGGCACGCGGTCGGGCGGCCTGAGCACGCCGGTCCAGGGTCTCGAGGCCATCCAGAACAAGCTCACGACGCTGCGCTTCACGCCCACGGCCACCGCCCACTACAACCCGTTCTCCTGGCTCACCAATCGCCTAACGATCGGCGGCGACCTGTCGTCCACGCAAGGATTCACGTTCTTCCCGAAAAACGACCAGAACTGGTACAACGGCGACCAGGCCAACGGATACGTCGAAGACGTCCAGAACCCGATCCACATCTATACCATCGACTACCTCGGCGACATCAAGCTGACGTTCGGCTCGGACGGCCACATCGCCTCCGATCTCTCGTTCGGCAGCCAGTACATCAACACCGTCACCAACTATCTCGCGGGCGTCGGCATCGGTCTGGCGGACAATTCGTCGAACCTGGTGTCGTCGGCCTCGTCCAGCGAATCGCACCAGACGTTCGCCCAGTCCAAGTCGTTAGGCTTCCTCGCGCAGGAAGGCCTGGCCTTCGGACAGACGCTGTTCCTCCAGTTAGGCGCGCGCGTCGACAAGAATTCCTCGTTCGGCCAGGACTACGGCGCGTTCTTCCTGCCCAAGGTCGGCGCATCCTATGTGATGTCGCAGGAGCCGTTCTGGCAATCGCTGTCGCCGGTCGTCTCGACGTTCCGCTTGCGCGCGGCGTACGGCACCACCGGGCGCGCCCCCGACCCGGGCGCTTCGCTGCGCACGTACGCGCCGTTCCCGTACGTCACCCCATCGGGCGGCGTTGGGCCGGGCCTCGTCCAGCTGAGCCCCGGCAATCCGCACCTCAAACCCGAGCGCGGGACCGAATTCGAAGCAGGCTTCGACGCGGGCTTCTTCCAGGACCGCGCCGGCGTCGAGCTCACGTACTTCGACAAGAAGACGAAAGACCTGTTGCTGTTGAATCCGCTCGCGCCGTCGCTCGCGTTCACCGCCGACCCGTTCGTCAATGCGGGCAGCGTCGACAACCGCGGGATCGAGCTGCTCCTGCGTGCGACGCCGATCAGCAACAAGACGGCCACGTGGGACATGACGTTCACCATGAACACGCTGAAGAACAAGCTGCTCAGCCTGGGCGACGTCACGATTCCTAACCGGAGCGAGATCAGCCCGGACCTGACGCTGCGCTATGCCATCGGGCAGCCGCTGTCCGCGTGGTACTCGAGCAAGATCATCAAGGTCGACACTGCCGCCGGCGTCGCAACGGTCACCAACACGCCGGTCTACGATGGTTCGCAGTTCCCATCGTTCCAGGCCAACTTCGCCAACACGGTCACCCTTTTCCGCAACCTCCGTCTCTACGCGTCGTTCAGCGGACAGAGCGGCGCCAAGATCCTCAACCTCACCCCGCTCCTCGGCGACCTCACGTTCACCTCGGCGGGCACCAATCTGCCGGCGGGCAAGGGCGGTTACACCAAGGCCCAATTCATCGAGCGCTTCGGCCCGTTCCAAACGGCCGACGGCACCGCAGTGCCCCTCGTGCTCGACCATTACCTGCAGCCGACGGATTTCATCCGCCTCCAGGAGCTGTCGGCGACGCTCTCGCTGCCTAACGACATCGCCGCGAAGCTGCACGCCGCGGCGGCCTCGCTCACGCTTGCCGGCCGCAACCTCGCGCTGTGGAAGAGCAGCAAGTTTACGGGCTTTGATCCGGAGATGCTGTCCAACACACAGAACACCGGCAGCTTGCAGTTTCCAACGACCGAGGAATTCACGGTGCCACAACCCCGCCGCTTCATCCTGCGGCTCAACCTCGAGTTCTGAGAGACACCACCATGACCACACTTTCCAGATGGATGCGTGCAACGGTCCTGACCGGCGTGGCGGTGATCGGACTCGCCTCGTGCAGCATGAACGTCGACAACCCGTCGGTCATCGACGCGGGCAAATTCAATCCGAACTCCGACGGCGCCACGTTAGCCCTGTCGGCGCAAACGAATTTCTACATCGCGTTCCAGAGCGTCGCGATGTTCGGTGGCTTGATTTCAGAGGAGTTGTGGACCGGCGCCGTTCGGCTGCAGACCAATCGTCTGTCCGCGCGCAACTTCGCCGGGACCGACGATATCAACGCCGATTTCTTTGCGCCGCTGAGCCTGGCGGTCGCATCGAACGAGAATGCCGTGTCGGTGCTGGCCAAAGGGGCCAACGCATCGACGGACCTCAACCTCGCGACGGCGGCGATGAACCTCGGCTACTCCCTCGACTTGATGGCGGAGACGATGTGCTCGAGCGTCATCCAGGGAGGCCCCGAGCTCACTGATACACAACTGCTCGACACGGCGGTCACCGCCTTTACCCAAGCCATCGCGGTGGCGTCGGCGGCCGGACCGGGCGGCGCCGCGATCGTGAACGCGTCGAACGTTGGGCTCGCGCGCGCGTATTTGCAGATGGGCGATTACGCAAACGCCGCATCGACCGCGGCGCTCGTTCCGCCTGACTTCGTCGTCAACGTCGTCACGACCGCCAACACGAGCACGGTCGGCATCCTGGCCAATACCTACGTCTTCAATGGGTTGGAAGGGCAGATCGTCGCGCCCAAGCTCTATCGCATCGGCGATCCGCGGATGCCGATCGACAGCACGACGCCCGGTGCGACGCTCAATCAGCTGCCGTATGTCGTCCAGGCCAAGTACACGAGTTATAGCGATCCCATTCGCCTGGGCTCGGGACTCGAAGCGCAGTACATCCAGGCGGAGGCGGAGCTGCACGGCAGCGCCTCGACGGCTGACGCGCTGGCACTCATCGCCGCGCGGCGGTCGGCCGGAAACGAGCCCGCGTATTCGGGCGGTACCGACACGCTGTCGGTCATCTCCGAGCTCCTCAACCAGCGGGCGCGCGACTTCTGGCTCGAAGGGAAGAAGTTAGGCGACATCCGGCGCAATCCGTCGGTGCCGTTGACGGCGATTCTCGCCGACCCGGCAGGCGCGCCGTTCTACACGAACTCGGGCGGCGGCACGTTCGGCAGCAACTTCTGCACGCCGATTCCGCCGGAGGAGACGAACGCCAACCCGAACTTCTGAGCGGAGCCGCATGCTCGGAACCCGTCGGCGAGGATTTGCGTGTCGTGCAGTGACCGCCGTGTCGGTGCTGGCCCTTGGTGTCGCGGGGTCGGCATCGGCGCGCGCGCAGGAGCAAGCGCCTAACGCAAGCGACGAGCCGGCGGCGTACGACACGTCGGCCTTCGCCGCGCTTCACTGGCGCGAGATCGGCCCCTTCCGCGGCGGACGCTCGGCGACCGTCGCCGGGTCGGCGGCCAGGCCTAACGAGTACTACATGGGGACAACCGGCGGCGGCGTCTTCAAGACGACCGACGGCGGTGAAACCTGGAATCCCGTCACCGACAAGTATTTCGGCGGGACCATCGGCGCCATCGCCGTCGCCCCGTCCAACCCCGACATCGTCTACGTTGGAACCGGCGAGTACGACATCCGCGGCAACGTCTCGCACGGCGACGGCATGTTCAAGTCGGTCGACGCCGGCAAGACCTGGCAGTTCGCCGGACTCGCCGACTCACGACAAATCGCGCGCGTGCGCGTCGATCCTCGGGATCCGAACATCGTGTACGCCGCGGTCTTCGGCCACGTGTGGGCGCCCGATACGGCGCGCGGCATTTACAAGTCGACCGACGGCGGCGCGCACTGGCGCAGGATTCTCTTTCGCAACGATTCCACCGGTGCCATCGAGCTCGTGCTCGATCCGACCAACCCAGACGTCCTGTACGCCGCGCTCTGGCAGGCCGGCCGAACACCGTGGTTGTTGTCGTCCGGCGGCGCGGGCAGCGGCATCTTCAAGTCCAGCGACGGCGGCGAGCACTGGACCGAGCTCACTCACGCTCCCGGCCTGCCTAACGGAGTGATCGGCAACATCGGGCTTGCCGTGTCGGCGGCGGCGCCCAACCGCGTGTGGGCGCTGGTCGAGGCCGACTCGGGCGGCGTGTTCCGCTCCGACGACGCCGGCGCTACCTGGCACCGCACGAACGAGGAGCGCAAGCTGCGCCAGCGCGCGTGGTACTTCTCGCGCATCTTCGCCGATCCCAAGGACAGCAACCGCGTGTACGTCCTCAACGTCCACGTGTTCCGCTCCGACGACGGCGGCACCACGTTCGACACGGCGATCGCCACGCCCTCGACCGACAACCACGACCTCTGGATCGCGCCTGACGATCCGCAGCGTATGGCGGAGGCGAACGATGGCGGAGCCACCGTCTCGATCAACGGCGGCCGGTCGTGGCTTCCGGAAACCCAGCCGACGGCGCAGTTCTACCACGTCGAGACGACCAACGATTTCCCGTACCAGGTGTGCGGCGCCCAGCAGGACGCCGGCACGCTCTGCGGCCCCACGCGCTGGGACGGCGGCATCGACATCGGGCAATGGGAGGACGTGGGCGGCGGTGAGAGCGGGTACATCGTCGCGCGCGCCGATTCGCCTAACGTCGTGTTCGCCGGCTCGTACGATGGCCGCCTCACGCGCCTCGACCGGCGCACGCACCAGATGACCGTCGTGAGCCCGTGGCCGGACAACCCGATGGGCTACAGCGCCGGCGACATCACGTACCGCTTTCAGTGGACGTATCCGTTGGCAATGTCGCCGCGCGATCCGAACATCCTCTACGCGGGCGCGCAGGTGCTCTTCCGCTCGCGCAACGATGGCGCGAGCTGGCAGGTGATCAGCCCGGACTTGACGCGGCACGACCCGCGGACGTTAGGCCCATCGGGCGGACCGATCACCAAGGATCAGACGTCCGTCGAGTACTACGGGACGATCTTCGCCATCGCGCCGTCGCCCGTCGCGACCAACGAGATCTGGACGGGATCCGACGATGGGATGATCTACCTCACGCGCGACGGCGGCGCGACATGGACCAACGTCACGCCGCCCGGACTGCCGGAATGGATGCGGATCTCGATCATCGAGCCGTCGCACTTCGACGCGGGCACCGCGTACGTGGCGGCAAATCACTACCAGATGGACGATCTCCGCCCGTACCTGTACAAGACCACCGACTACGGCAAACACTGGACGTCGATCGCGACCGGCATCCCAACCACTGAATTCACGCGCACGATCCGCGAGGATCCGGAACGCCGCGGACTCTTGTACGTTGGCACCGAGCGCGGCGTGTGGATCTCGTTCGACGACGGTGTACACTGGCAGTCCCTCCGCCGGAATCTGCCCATCGTTCCGGTGCACGATCTCGCGATCAAGAATGGCGACCTCATCGCCGCCACGCACGGACGCGGATTTTGGGTGTTGGACGACATCTCGCCGATTCGACAGCTCACACCAACGGTCGTTGCGCGCGACGCGTACCTGTTCACCCCTCGCCCGGTGTACCGCGCGACGTTCTCCGGTGGTCCGACCAACGGCGCCCAACACGACGCCGGCCCGCCCAAAGCGGGCAATCCGCGCTCGGGTGCTGTGGTGTACTACTGGCTCCGATCGCCTAACGACACGGTCACGCTCGATTTTCTCGATGCGACCGGTCGCGTCCTCCGCTCGTTCAGCAGCCGAGTGGCGAATCCGTCGGATACGGCGAGCGGTATCGAGGATGTCGAAGTGCCGGTGCGGCGCCAACCGATCGCGCCGAGCAAAGCGGGGCTCAATACGTTCGCGTGGGACCTCCGCATGCCCGACCCGGCGTCGTTCAAGGGCATGGTGTTGTGGGCGGGAAATCCGGTCGGCCCGCGCGTCATCCCGGGCCGCTACGCGGTTCGCCTAACTGTGGACGGACACGCGCAAACACAGTCGTTCGTGCTGCGTCCCGACCCGCGCTCGAAGGCCACACCGGCAGACCTCGCCGCGCAGTTCGCGCTCCTCACGCACATCGCCGACACGATCGGCGCCGCCAACAACGCGGTGAAAACGATCCGCAGCGTTCGCAGCCAGCTCTCCGCGCGCTCGTCCCAGCTCGGCGATGCCCAAGCTGCTGCGTCCGCACTCGCGGACTCGCTCACGACCATCGAGCAAGCGATCTATCAGGTGCGCACGCGCGCGAGCGAAGACCCGCTCAACTATCCGATCGGTCTCAACGACAAGCTCGCCGAGCTCGCCGCCTACACCGGGCAAGGCAACGCCCGGCCCACGGCGCAGGACTATGCGGTGTTCACTGAGCTCGCTACGCGTCTCGACGCCCAACTCCGACGCCTGCACTCAGTGTTAGCCGGCCTCAAGTCGGTCAACGCCGCGCTCGGTAAGGTAGGTGCATTGCCGATCGCCACGAGCGCGGTCCGGGAATGACGCTCGCAGCAAGCGCTTGCATCTGCGCTCACGTTGAAACGGACAACGCACGGACAGGGCCGACAAAGCACGGACCGCGCGGCTGCGGCGGAGAGCGCTAACCTCGAGACCAACTAAAGCCGTTGTTGAACAACAAAGAACTGCAAGAAGCGCCCTCGCGCCACCGTTACAGTCTCCTGTGCAGCCGAGCGATCCGTGCGTTGTCGGCCCTGTCCGTGCGTTGTCCGCTTCAACATGAGCGTAGGTGCCGGCTCCCCGCATGCCGCAACCAGGAGCACTCGGATAGATGAATAGCCATGCATGACATGATGAGCATTCCACGCGGAGTCGCAATCGCGGCGAGCGTAACCCTTGCCGCCGCGTCACCGGTGCCTGCGCAACAGGGCCCGGTGTTCGACGTCTCCTTCCCGGCGTCCGCGCACCAAGGCCCGATCACGGGCCGCGTCCTGCTGTTCCTCTCGACCGATAGTACGCCCGAGCCGCGATTCCAGGGCGGCGCACTCGGTTCCAACGGCCCCGTGTTCGCCGCGGACGTATCGCAGCTCGCGCCTAACGCAGCAGCGCGCCTTGGCGGAGCGACGCACGGATTTCCGTTTGCGACGTTGGGCGACGTGCCGGCCGGCGACTACTACGCCCAAGCGGTGATGAACGTGTACACCCAGGTCCACCGCGCCGATGGGCATACCATTTGGGTGCACTTGGACCAGTGGGAAGGACAGCAGTACGGGGACTCTCCTGGGAACCTCGTGAGCGGCATCGTGCACGTGCACCTCGACCCGCGCTCGAACACGGTCACGCACGTGTCGCTCGATAGCGTGCTGCCGCCCGTGCAGGTGCCCGCCGACACCAAGTGGATCAAACACATCAAGATCCAGAGCACGCTCCTCACGAAATTCTGGGGACATCCGATGTATTTGGGCGCCGTGGTTCTCCTGCCCAAGGGCTACGATGAGCACCCCGAAGTCTCGTATCCGGTGGATTACGAACAAGATCACTTCAGCCTCGCCCCGCCGTATCACTTCCAGGAAGAAGCGGTCGAACCTGCCGACTCCAACGTCGTTGGGCATCGCGCGTGGGTCGTGAATCTGCGGCGCGTCGAGGGCTACCGGCTTTATCAGGATTGGACGTCGGATGATTTCCCGCGGATGCTGATGGTGACGTTCCTGCATCCCACGCCCTACTTCGACGACTCGTACGCCGTGAACTCGGCGAACGATGGCCCGTATGGCGACGCCATCATGACCGAGCTCATTCCGTACATCGAATCGCACTTCCGAATCATCAAGGAGCCGTACGCGCGCGTGCTCTCGGGCGGCTCGACCGGCGGATGGGAATCGGCCGCGCTGCAAGTTTATCACCCGGATTTCTTCGGTGGCGCGTGGATCTACTATCCCGATCCGATCGACTTTCATCAATGGGCGCTCATCGACATCTACAAGGACGCGAACGCCTTCACGCCGCCTAACGCGAAATGGGTGCTCCCCGAGCGGCCGATGTTCCGCAGCACCGATGGGCAGGTGCTCATCACCGAGCGGCAACTGAGCCAGCTCGAAGCCGTCCTCGGCTCACACGGCCGGTCGGCCGAGCAGCAAGAAGCGTGGGAGGCCGTGTACGGGCCGGTGGGCGACGACGGTTACCCCAAGCCGCTCTGGGACAAGGCCACGGGTGTGATCGATCACAGCGTCGCGACCTACATGCGCGACCACGGCTTTGATCTCACCGCGTACATGCAGGCGCACTGGTCCGCCATCGGCCCCCAGCTCGTCGGCAAGATGCACTTCTACGCCGGCGACATGGACAACTTTTACTTGAACATGGCTGTGTACAAGGCGCAGGCGTTCCTCGACACGACGAGCAACCCGCGCGCCGAGGCCACATTCGAGTACGGGCGGCCGATGAAGGGCCACGGCATTCGCCCAACGACGACCGGCGTCATGCTGCGTGCGATGGCCGCGCAGATCGCCCGGAACGCTCCAGCGGGCGCGCGCACCGAGTCCTGGCACTACCGCTGAGCCTCGTCGCCCGTTCCGTTAGGCAGCTAACCTTCACGGCGGAGTCTCCATGGCCGGCGATCTGCGATTCTTGAAAGGGTATGCGTACGGCGCCACGTCGTTGGTGATCGTGCTCTCCATCGTGGCGTTCCGCCAGTCGCGCAACGCCAAGTTCGACACGATCGACGTCCAGCGGATCAACATCGTCGAAGCCGACGGCCGCTTGCGCATGACGCTCTCCGGCCACGACAAGCTGCCCGACCCGGTCATCGGCGGTAAATCGTATCCGCTGCGCTCGGGCGACGGCGGCCGCGGCGCCGGCGTCATCTTCTTCAACGATGAAGGCAACGAGGACGGCGGCCTGACGTTCAACGGAAGGAAAACGGCCGATGGCTACGTGGCGGGCGCCGGATTGACGTTCGACCAGTACAACCAGGACGAAACGGTCACGCTCTCGTACCACGATCAGAACGGTCAGCGCGAGGCCGGCCTCGACATCCAGGACCGGCCTAACGTGCCGATCCAGGAGTTCGCCGAGAGCGCCATGGTGTACCGAAAGCTGCCGGATGGGCCGGACAAAGCGAAGCGCTTCGAGGCCTTCCGCAAGAACATGATCGCCAAGGGCGCGTTCGGCAGCATCTCGCGCGCGTACATCGGGAAGGGAACCGCGCAGGAGTCGATCGTGATGCTCGCCGACCGCCAGGGGCATCCGCGCATCAAGATGATGGTCGATTCGTTAGGCACGCCGTCGCTCCGGTTCCTGGACGCCGACGGGCACGTCACGCAGCAGCTGCCGGAGTCGCACTGACCCCCATGCGATCCGCGCGATGGACGGCGGCCGCCGCGGCCGTGCTCACGTTAGGCGCCTGCAGCCCGCGGCCCACGGTGGGGCCGCCCCAGCCCATGCGGGCCGGCGCAGCCACCGCTCCGACCCCGGATTCGCTCGCCGCCCTGTTCTTGAATGCGTTCGTCGGGAATTCGCTCGCGGCGTTCGACAGCGTCGACCCCGACTCGGTGAGCCGCGCCGTGATGCACGCGGCGGTGCAGCGCAAGATGGCCCGGGAAGCGAACACACGTCGCGTGATCTGGCGCAATGATCAGCGCGCGGTGCTGCTCCTCACGGGCACGGTGAAAGCGGGCAACGGCGGCGACGAAGCCAACCTCGTGCGCCATTTCTCGGGATACTACGAAGCGCTCGAGGGGACGCCCGGTTGGTACATCGCGCGGCAAGTGCCGATCGATTCGCTCGACTACCTGCACGGCCAGGTGATGCACGTCGAGCTCGTACCGGGTCGCGACATCCACGTCGAGGACACGATCTCCATCGTCGTCGGCAGCGCGTATGGGTTGGCGATGCGGCTCAACAACGATGTGCGCATCACCCGGCTCCGCGTCGACGGCGACTCGGTTGCCTGGTCGTTAGGCGGCGGCGTCCTGTGGGTGGCGGCGCCCAGGCGCGACCACGCCCGACTCGCGATGTCGTATTGGCTGCGCGACAGCAGCCGCCCGTCGCACGAGGTCGCGGCGGCTCCCGGCGACTCAATGCCCGCATACGGTGCGTTCCACAACACCGACGCCTGGCATCCGTTCTTCGACTACAACAGCGCCAACGACCTTGGCCCGGCCACCATGACCGTGCACCTGCCGGCCGAATACTATTTGACCACCACGCTGCCGCAGCACGACACCGTTGCGGGCGGCGTGCGCACGGTGATCGGCCAGAGCACGTATCCCACCTGGCTGTTGAGTCTGATCTACGACCGCGACTGGCGTCGCGTGAGCACCGATGTGCGGGGCGTGCAGTTCGTGACGTTCACCACGCCGGCATTCCATTTTTCGCACGATTCGCTCGCCAAGGCGCTGCGCCCGATCGACAGCGTGCTCAACGCCCGCTTCGGCGGCCCGTACCCGCCGTACATCGCGGCAGTCGAAGATCGCGGCCTCGGGCCGCGCGGTTTCATGGTGCGCATGACCGACGCCGTCATCTCGGGGAGCAAGGCGGACGTGTTGGTCGAGTTAGGCATTCGCGGCCCGTCGTTCGTGTTCGCGCACGAAGTGTCGCACGCCTGGACCATGAACGCGACCGGACCCGCCGCCAACATGCTCCGCGAAGGCTGGGCCACG
>Ga0209168_10001522_pt1 | contig 18012 bp, 14 predicted proteins | sample Coa_R1_FD_187156 | JGI IMG/M metagenome (GOLD analysis project Ga0209168, IMG submission 187156) | Surface soil microbial communities from Centralia Pennsylvania, which are recovering from an underground coalmine fire - Coalmine... | ecosystem: Environmental > Terrestrial > Soil > Unclassified ... | reverse complement strand
CCCCCTTCCCCTGCACTCCATCCCCAAAACCAACAACAACAGCAAAACCAAAAACCAAGACCAACAACAAAACCAAAACCAAGAACAAAAGCAGCAAGGTCGTTTACACAGAAGACTTGACACACCCTCCGAAGCTGATTCAGTCTCTGATCCAATTCCAGTAAAAATCTTCACTGAACTGCATTCACTCCCAGCCGGTTGTACTTCTTTAAAATCGCTCGCAGCTGATCGTGTGGCAGCGCGATCACCTTGTGATTATTCAATCCGGTCATTGTTTCCGCCGCAACCATCGCATTGATCACCGCTTCTTCTGTTGCTTGCACCGTGGCAAGAAAGATCGAATCAAGCTCGCCGTTGGGCATCATGGTGATCTGATGAAGACCTTTCGGCGCTATGGCTCGCGGGTTCGCCGTGGAAAATGCAATGAACAAATCGCCGGACCCGTCGCCCGAGTAACTGCCGTCACGTCCCACTCCCAGCGCAACTCGCCTTGCCACGCGCTTCAACTGCGTCGGAAGCAGGGGCGCGTCGGTCGCTACAACCACGATGATCGATCCCGTATCGTCGTCCCATATTTTTGGCGCGGAGATTTCCCGGCCAACATTGATTCCCGCGATGCGCAGCTGCTCGCGCTCGCCGTAATTGCACTGCACCAGGACTCCCACCGTGAAGGTTCCTTCTTTCGTGGTCACCATCCGCGATGACGTCCCGATCCCGCCCTTGAATTCATTGCAGATCATCCCCGTCCCGCCGCCAACGTTGCCTTCCTCGACCGCACCGCCATGCGCCGTATCTAGCGCATGGATCGCGTCTTGCGCAGTTACATGAAATCCATTGATGTCGTTCAAATATCCATCCCAGGTTTCCGCCACGACTGGCAAGGACCACCAGTAGCCTTCCATGTCCGCATCGCCGCGCTTCACCTTCCACTGGATCACCGCATCCCGCACCACTCCCACACTGTGGGTGTTCGTGATCATCACCGGGCCATCGAGAAATCCGGAGTCTTCCACCCAGTGGGTGCCAGTCATTTCCCCGTTGCCGTTCAGGTTGAACCACCCGGCAAAAACCGCATCCCGCGAACCTTTCCCCCGGGGCAGGATCGCAGTCACGCCCGTCCTCACCGGTCCAACGCCAACCTTCAGCGCGCCTGCGCCGGAGATCAGCGTCGTATGCCCGACCTCGACGCCCTTAACGTCCGTGATGGCATTGAGTGCGCCGGTTTTACCATCAAATGGCACCCCTAAATCCCGCGCCCGCGGCTTGTTCTGTGCTGCCAGTGATAATGTGCAAAAAAGCAGAGCTGAAATCCACACCGTGCGATTGACTTTTAGCATCCAAGTCCTCCAGAGTTGCATTACCGAGACTCGCAGTATACGAAACCCTTATGACGAGAACGGACCAACGCGCCCGGGCACGCCAATCAAACGTCCGAGCTAAGCGGAGAAACAAAATGGAAAACTGGAAAAAGCTTGTGCTGGCGGGTTCGGGAGGACTGGCGGCCATTCTTCTTTTGAAGGGCAACCGCACCGGAGGACTTCTGTTCAGCGGGGTCGCGCTGGCGGCATTAGCCTCTGAGTATCCGGACACATTCGCCGAAATTCGCTCGGAGCTGCCGAAGTATATCGAACGCGGCAGTACGTTACTCCAAGTGGCGTCGCGGATCGGCGAACATTTCGCCGATGCCGCCGAAAGCCGTGGTACCGCCTGGTATGAAGCACTATTGAGCAGCTAGGCGCGGCAAGACTTATTCCGCAGGGACTCAGCTGGCTACGTCTCCCGCGTGAGCCGGCATAGCCCAGATCGTGTAGCCCCAGACCTCCAGGTCCGGGATGGTACCGCGCGGGCAATCTATTCCGACAACTCGCGTGATAGCTTCCGTCTCGGCCGGGCGTGGACGCCCGCCGCTACACTGGGCAGACGCAAGCTACGTCTCTATGGAACTGTCTCCCATTGCTACACTGATCATCATGGACCACAACTCCCGCCTGCAGCGCACACAGGTTGCGGTCGAACAGCGCCGACTTGATGTGTTGCTGGTCTCCTATCTTCCCAATATCCGTTACTTATGCGGATTCAGCGGCAGCGCGGGCATCCTGCTGATTACGGCTCGCGACAAGGTCTTGCTGACCGATGGCCGTTACACCGAGCAGGCCAGGCTGGAGGTCAAATGCGCAAAGGTAAAGATCGTTAAAAAGGCTGCATTGGCGGCTGCCGCGGAATGGCTTCAAAAACATCCGCGTCTGACCAGGGTCGGGATCGAAGCCGCCCATATGAGCGTTGCCGAGCAGGCCGCGCTAGCCAAGGCAATTGGAAAGAAAGCCAAGATCATCGCATCCTCGCCGATTGTTGAGTCCTTGCGGATGATCAAAGATGCGCGCGAAATCGCTGCCATTCACGCGACGTGCAACTTAGGCGTTGAGGTATTCCGTACCCTGACGTCAAAGCTGCTGCCCAAAATCACAGAATCGCAACTTGCGGGTGAGATCGAGTTCGCTGCCCGGAAAGCAGGCGCCGAGCAGATGGCCTTTCCCACCATCATCGCAGGTGGGGAGCGATCGGCTTTGCCCCATGGCCGCGCATCGGCTGCATCTATCCCGACGCAGGGATTCGTGGTCTGCGATTTCGGTGTTATACTCGCGGGCTATTGTTCTGATATGACGCGCACCGTACACGTGGGTCGTCCTCAAACTGAAGCCAGTTCGGCCTACGAAGCCGTCAAGCAAGCCCAGCAGGCGGCACTGGATGCTGTTAAGCCCGGGGCCACTGCCGGCGAGGTTGATCAGGCGGCCCGCAAGCTGCTTTATAATCATGGATTGGGGAAGTTCTTTAGCCATTCAACGGGCCACGGGTTGGGCCTTGAGGTCCATGAAGCGCCCAAAATTGCTGCCGCACAGAAGGAAGTTCTGAGGCCCGGCATGGTGATCACCATTGAGCCCGGAGTTTATCTCCCCGGCAAATGGGGGATACGCATCGAAGACACGGTGGTAGTTACGGAGACGGGTTGCGAAATTCTGACTCCCTGTCCCAAAGATTTGCTGACGCTCTGAATTCGTTTTCCTCGAGTGCGCGGACGGCGAACCGCGCATTTTCTGCGCTCCGAATCGAGAGAAGGGCATTTGCCCTTGCGGTTTTCGCAGGATGGGAATCACTAAGGCATGAACCAGAAAGAGCTAAAAGAACTCGTCGAGTTCCTCATCGAGAAAGACATCACTGAGTTCGAACTCGAACGCGGTGACGTCAAGGTGCGTATCAAGCGCGGGAACCCGCAAACAGCGCTAGCTTCCGAGAGGATCATCGCGGTCTCCGCCCCGCACCCCGCAGTGCAGGTTCCGGTGGCTGCAGTTTCGGGTACGCCGTCCGAAGTTCCAGCGCCTCCAGTCGCGCCAGCTCCTCCTCCCCCAGAAGAACTTCACATGGTCAAGTCGCCGATTGTGGGCACCTATTATGAGTCTCCATCCCCCGGATCGCCGCCCTTTGTTAAGCCGGGAGACTCGGTCGAAGTGGGCCAGGTGCTTTGCATCGTTGAGGCAATGAAACTAATGAACGAAATTGAAGCCGATGTGGCCGGCGAAATTGTGAAATGTTTGACGAAAAACGGCCAGCCGATCGAATACAACCAGGAACTGTTTGCAATCCGGCCTAAGAAATAGCGCTTGTACGGGCGGGGACGCCCGTACCCCACAAACGACATCGTGGCATAAACGCGATTTGTGGGGAATAAATGAGATTGTGGGGGCACGGGCGTCCTCGCCCGTGCTTGCGCCAAAGCTAATTCATGTTCAAGAAAATCCTCATAGCCAACCGCGGTGAAATTGCCCTCCGGGTAATCTGCGCCTGCAAAGAGCTGGGAATCAAAACCGTCGCCATCTACAGCGAAGCCGACCGCAACTCTTTGCCAGTGCGCTTCGCCGACGAGGCCATCTGCATCGGGCCGCCACAGTTGTCGCTGAGTTATCTGAATATTCCAGCAGTTATCAGCGCGGCCGAAATCGCCAACGCCGATGCCATTCATCCCGGCTACGGCTTGCTTTCAGAGAACGCGAACTTCGCCGAAGTCTGCGAAACCTGCAATATCAAATTTATAGGTCCGCCACCCGAAGTCATGCGCCTGATGGGAGAAAAAGAAAAGGCACGCGCAGCCATGAAGAAGGCGGGCGTGCCGATTCTCCCCGGCTCCGAAGGCGTACTGGCCAGCGAAGGCGAAGCTATCGAAGCGGCGCTGACCGTAGGTTTTCCGGTCATCATTAAAGCCTCCGCGGGCGGAGGCGGTCGCGGCATGCGCATCGTGCGTTCGGAACCGGAACTGCCTGCGCTCTTCAATGCCGCGCAATCCGAAGCTGCCGCTGCCTTCGGCAATGGCGATCTCTACATGGAAAAATACGTCGAGCATCCGCGCCACATCGAATTTCAAATTCTCGCGGATCAATACGGCACAGTTGCCAGCCTCGGCGAGCGCGAGTGCAGCATTCAGCGCCGGCATCAGAAGCTGCTCGAGGAATCGCCTTCCACCCAAGTAACTCCGCAATTGCGCGAAGAAATTGGCCAGATGCTATGCAAGACGCTGTCCGATATCGGCTACGTCAACGCCGGCACGATCGAATTTCTAATGGATAGTAACCGCAAGCTTTACTTCATCGAGATGAACACGCGCATTCAGGTCGAACACCCGGTCACGGAGATGGTGACCGACGTTGACTTGGTCAAGAGCCAGATATTGATTGCCGCGGGCGAGCGGCTGGAAACGGTCCTTCAAGGCCCGATAACTCATCGTGGCCATGCCATCGAGTGCCGCATTAATGCAGAGCATCCCGAAAAATTCACCCCATCGGCCGGCAAGATAACAGCCTTCAACCCTCCCGGCGGCACCGGTGTGCGTATGGATACGGCTGCCTACGCCGAGGGCGTTATTCCACCCTATTACGACTCATTGATCGCCAAGCTGGTAGTCCGCGGCAAAGATCGCGATGAAGCCATATCACGCATGTCGCGAGCTCTGGAGATGTTCATCGTAGAAGGCATCTACACCACAATTCCCCTGCACCGCAAAATTCTCGCCGATCCCGAATTTCGCGCCGGCAAAACCGATACTAACTTCATAGAGCGCTTCTTCGCCCGCAACGCCCAGGAAAAAGAAAAAGCGGCCAGCTAGCTCACTCGTGTGGCGCGGGTGCCCTCGCCCGCGTTGCAGCATGTTGCGGATTGCCAATAGACATAAGCAAGCTCACGGCTGACAGCTGATAGCTTCTGCATTTCCTGTGCTTGACATGTGGATAACCGGCCTCGATAAACTTCCCGAAATGCTTTCCGCATTCCGAACCTGGATCGATGAAATCTTGGAAACCCGTATCCCTAACCACTTTCACGTGCATTCACTTGCGCATCGCAACCTAAAAAAATCTCCCATTACCGCCGTGCGACTGCACCACTAATGGATAATTGACCGCTCAATAATGAACGCGTAAATTCACAATCACTCGAACGCAAAGCTCCAGCCGAAATTTTTAAAACCTGAACCTTTGGAACCTTGTAGCCGGAGTTTGCCATGTCCGAAGCCTGGAACACCTATCGAACCCGTTTCCTGGTAAAAGCTAGACAACTCACCGAGCCGATGACTTTCACTGACGTTCTCGGTCGTGAGCACCACGGCAATCCCGGAGATTACGTAGTGCAGTCAGCTCATGGACTGCGAATCGCTCCGCGCGACGTTTTTGAAGACGTATATGTGCTCTTCACCGGTGAAGAATCAGTTCTTCCGAGCGACTCTTCGACCGTTTCAAACCCCGAATCTCTAGCCGTTTAAAGCTCAATGTGGAAAAAGCGTCCGCAACCGGGAACTCATCCAGTTAATTCAATGCGATACAATATATGGTGATTAGTTGTTGACAGGCACAACATACAGCAGTACTGTTGCTATCCCAGAGGCGGTAATTGTGGTCCGAAAGGATCGCAATTCGTAACAGAAATGGGACGCAGCTTGCGGCCGAGGTGACCCAGCGCGTTCTTCAAAATCAATCGCGGCGACCGTTCCCCGGGCTGAATTCTGGCCAGTCGGGAGCGCAACCTCCAACCGGAACCTAATCTCAAGGAGCGCGCAATGGAAAACATTTCGCAATTGGTCGAAAGTTCGTTGGCCCGGCACGGTATAACCGCGAACTTCGACCATCTCCGTCTGCAGTGGACGAGTTGGTTCCGTTGCGAATCCAGCTTCAGTGTGCTGCTGGCTCCCGCCAAGCCAGGAATCTTTGCCTTGGGTGAAGAAGTAGTGCCTGCAGCCTCAGAACCAATGGATGCGCGAGCGTCCTCGCCCGCGATAGGCAAGCGCATGCTGGGACTCTTCCATATCGCAGATACGGATGACTTGGGCATGACTCTCGGTCGTCTGTTTCTCCCCGGCAATCCGTTACGTGAACGCCTTGCGACAGGACGCTGCTTCGCTCGTTACGCAGTCGTAGAAGATCCCGCGCAACGGCAGACTGCTACCGCAATCTTCCAGCGCTGGATGCAGGAGTCAGCCGAAACGGCTTCGGGAATCCAACACGAAGCCCACCGTTCCAGTAAAGTCGTCGAAATCAATAAGCCTTCCTCTTCATTCGCGTGGGGTATGGAAGTGCAAGAACGGGAAACAGAAGAATTAAAAAATCCGCAGCCCCTCCCCTCCGGCTTCTGAAAGGGGGAAACTGGTTGCGGATAAGGATTTAGAGAGTTGTGGGTGACAGCCGCCCTCGGCTGTCCGGTCGAGCAAAGCTCGACATGATTTTTAGGTGTAGACAGCAATCTCAGGAGAGAGAACGAAATGGCCGAGACCCAAACCCAAAACATCACGACCGCAACCCCAGCAACCTCTTCGCCCGCGAAGAAAGCCCCCGGCCTGACTCTCCGCCGCTTCTTCACCAAGCCCGGCGTCTCTCCCTACGACGAAGTCGAATGGGAAAAGCGCCTGGCGCAAATTACCGACTCGAAGGGTGGAATCATCTTCGAGCAGAAAGATGTCGAAGTCCCGAAAGACTGGTCAATGACCGCGACCAACATCGTCGCGTCAAAATATCTGCACGGCGAAGTCGGCACGCCGCAGCGCGAAACCGGTGTTCGCCAGCTGGTCGGCCGTGTCGCAGAAACTATCCGCGACTGGGGCCTAAGCCAGGGCTACTTCCGCACTCCCGAGGACGGCGCAATTTTCCACGATGAACTCGTTCATCTTCTCATTCGCCAATACGCCGCCTTCAATTCGCCGGTCTGGTTCAACGTAGGCTGCGATCGCATCGAGCCCGACTCAGACGGCCGGAACTGGCATTGGAACCCTGCTCTCGGCCGCGTCGAATTTGGCGTCACCGGATACAAGAAGCCCCAGTGTTCCGCCTGCTTCATCAACTCCGTGCACGATTCGCTCGATTCCATCCTCACCCTCGCCAAGACCGAAGGCATGCTCTTTAAGTGGGGATCGGGTACCGGCACCAATCTTTCTCCGCTGCGTTCGTCCAATGAAACTCTAAGCGGCGGCGGCACCGCCAGCGGTCCGCTCAGCTTCATGAAGGGTTTCGACGCCTTCGCCGGTGTCATCAAATCCGGCGGCAAGACCCGTCGCGCCGCCAAAATGGTCATCCTTAACGTCGACCATCCCGACATCGTTGAGTTCATCGAATGCAAGCAGAAAGAAGAAGCCAAGGCCCACACTCTCGTCGCTGCGGGATACGACGGTTCATCTCCCGACGCCGAAGCCTACTCGTCCATTTTCTTCCAGAACGCCAATAACTCGGTCCGCGTCACGGACGACTTCATGTACGCCGTACTGCGCGACACGGATTTCTCAACTCGCGCCGTAAAAGACGGTCGCCCGGTCAACACTTACAAAGCCAAAGACCTGCTCAACAAAATTTCCGAGGCCACCTGGCACTGCGGCGATCCCGGCATGCAGTACGACTCAACCGTCAACCGCTGGCACACTTCGAAGAACACCGCCCGCATCAACGCCAGCAATCCCTGCAGCGAGTACATGTTCCTCGATGATTCCGCCTGCAACCTGGCCAGCATGAACCTGCTGAAGTTCGCTCCCAACGGCACCTTCGACGTTGAAGCCTATCGTCACGCGGTGGACATCCTGATCACCGCGCAGGAAATTCTCGTCGACAACGCCGGTTATCCGACGGAAATGATCATGAAAAATTCCCATGATTATCGTCCGCTGGGCCTGGGATACGCGAATTTAGGCGCGCTCCTGATGGCGTGCGGCCTGCCATACGACTCCGACGGCGGCCGCGACTACGCCGCCTGCGTGACCGCAATCATGTGCGGCGAAGCCTATCTGCAGTCCTCACGCATCGCCGAACTCTGCCCCCCGCTAGTCCCCGCAACCGAAGCCACAAAGAAAGGCCTGGGCGACACAAATCTAGGATTCACCTCAGACCGTGTGGGGACGGGCGTCCACGCCCGTCCGGACGAGCAAGGCTCGGCTCCAACTATGCCCGGTGGTGCCTGCCCCGGCTTCTACATCAACCGCGAGCCTTTCCTCGACGTAATCCGCATGCACCGAGCGTCTGTAAATAACATCAATAAAACGAATGTGCCAACTGCTCTCTTCGAAGGCTCAAAAGCTTGCTGGGACGAAGCTCTCGCCCACGGCGAAAAGCACGGTTATCGCAACTCCCAAGTCACCGTCCTCGCACCCACCGGCACCATCGGCTTTTTCATGGATTGCGACACCACCGGCATTGAACCCGACCTGGCGCTGGTCAAATACAAGAAGCTCGTCGGTGGCGGCATGATCAAGATTGTGAACAACACCGTGCCCACCGCGCTCTTCAAGCTCGGCTACACGCACGATCAGACTGACGCCATCGTCAGCTACATCGACGCGACTGGCACCATCGAAGGCGCGCCGCTTATTAAAGACGAGCATCTCGCCGTCTTCGATTGCTCATTCAAACCGGCCAAGGGCACACGCTCCATCGCTTACATGGGACACCTGAAGATGATGGCCGCCGCGCAGCCCTTCATCTCCGGCGCGATCTCAAAAACCGTGAACCTGCCTGAGTCGGCAACCATTGAAGACATTTCCGAAGCCTACCTTCAGGCATGGAAGCTCGGCCTGAAGGCAGTCGCCGTCTATCGCGACGGATGCAAGAAGTCGCAGCCGCTCTCCGCCGCCGGAACGAAAACTGCTCTCTCTGAGAAGTCTGGCGCGACCGGCGTCTCGCCCGCTATTCCTGAAGAAGACATGCTCGCCCCGCCGCGCGCCGTGCGCCATCGCCTTGAAGATGAGCGCATGTCCATTACGCACAAATTCAACGTCGGCGGACACGAGGGCTACATCACCGTCGGCCTCTACCGCGACGGCAGCCCCGGCGAACTCTTCATCACCATGGCGAAGGAAGGCTCCACCGTATCCGGCCTGATGGACAGCTTTGCCTGCGCCGTCTCGCTCGCTCTGCAACATGGCGTGCCGCTCAAGCTACTGTGCGAAAAATTCGCGCACACCCGCTTCGAGCCCAGCGGCTGGACCAACAACACCGATATCGGCTTTGCCAAGTCGATTATGGACTACATCTTCCGCTGGCTGCAGCTCCGCTTCTTAACCGGCCAGCAGCAATTGCTGTTCGAGAACCTTAGGCCGAAGTTGTCAGCTGTCAGCTCTCAGCTATCAGCTGAAGAATCGGCTTCGCCTTTGCCGACGACTGACGACCGACGACTGACGACTAGCAAGATCCATGCTGCCGACGCCCTCTCCGAACTAGTCGATCTCGGAGACGCGCCCAGTTGCCACGTCTGCGGCTCAATCATGGTCCGCAACGGCAGTTGCTACAAGTGCATGAGCTGCGGCAGTACGAGCGGGTGCAGTTAGTAGGAATTGACATAACACTTCGACCACCGGCGGGCTCCACGCCTGTCGAGCCGAGCAAAGCTCCGCAGATTCCGCTTTCAGCAATGTACCCCGGCGTGTACTTCTCATTTGCGTGAGTTGATCGCATCATGATGGTGATTACTGCTGCAATTGGCCAGCCGCCCACAAATTCGGCTCCTAAGAAGTAAAGGCCTGCTGTGAACCACAACCTTGCAATTGAGAGGCGTCACTCGCTCCGCCATAAGGTCAATACGCCGGCGTTCGCCAGTTTTGATGGTGTGACTGGCGGCATGATCCTCGATCTAAGCGAGGAGGGCATGGCCATGCAGACCATGGCGCCGCTTGAACAGCACAGTCGAGTGCCGCTACATATCTCTCTTGGCGAGCCTGCGATGTATCTCGAAACCACTGGCTACGTCGCATGGGCTGATGCGCTGGGCCGAGCGGGAGTGCGGTTTTCTGATTTGCCCGATGAATCGAGGACGCGATTGCGGGAGTGGCTTACAAGCCACGCGTCGGCGCCGAGTTGGAAAGCCCCGCGATGGGTGGTGCGGGAGCAGTCTTCTCATCGAGGCGGAAGTGAATACAGAAATGGCAATGGGGTGGCATTGAGCCTGGAGGCACAACCGCGAGATGGCCACAATGGAAATGGTCATAGCGGAAATGGCGCTGCTTCCACAAGCGTTCAGTATGAATTCAAATCTCTCCGCGGGGACCTGAATGCCGCGCTGACACTGATCGTGGGCCGGGCGTGTTCGATCACTCGCGGGACCGGAGCGGCAGTGGCGCTGAGCAACGAAACTGGCATGGTCTGCCGGGCGGTTGCTGGGGCGACGGTTCTCCCTATCGGAACGCCGGTGGATGTCAGCACAGGTTTCAGTGGCGAATGCATCCGGTTGGGGAAACCTATGCGTTGCGATGACTCGGAGTTCGACCCGCGAGTCGATGCCCGCGCCTGCCGCCAGTTGGATATTCGCTCCATTCTCGCCGCGCCCGTGCTTTATGAGCGCGATATTGTGGGTCTGCTCGAAGTCTTTTCCACCCAACCCTGCGCCTTTGACGAAGGCGATGTCGCGGTGGTTGAACGCCTGGCGCAGACTGTGGTTCTCACCCTCAGCCGGGCGGACGCTCTGCAGCGAAGATAAATTTCGGCGGGGTGCCCCGTCCTTGTCGCGAATTTTGCGACTGGGCGGGGTCTTTGACTTTTGCGGTCGCATCCAGAAGAGTTCATTTTGTTTTGAAAGATTCAAAATCCTCACCATGTCTCGCCAAAACCGGGCGAGACATGGATGGAGCACCCGTCCGTAGACTTATTCCCAGCTTCGTCGTCAACTTCCTGCATTTCACAACACTGTAAGAAGCCGCGTAGGGTAGAATGGCGACGAAAATGCCTCTGATTTTGATGGTGCCTGGAGGCGCGCGGCAGGTATAGCGTCTTGGAGATCAATTCCACATTATCTACCCTTATCGCTGCCGCCGAGCATGGCGACAAGTTGGCTGCGGACACGCTGTTTAGCGCACTTTATTCCGAATTGCGCCGGCTCGCGAAGTACGAATTGGGGCGCCACGGCGCGCCGATGAGCCTGAGCGCCACAACACTCTTACACCAGGCCTACATCGAGATGTCCGGAAATAACCGAACTTCGTTCGCCGACTGCAAGCGATTCATGGGCTACGCCGCTCGCGTTATGCGAGGTTTGATTATCGATCATGCTCGCAGTCGCTCTGCTCAGAAACGGGGCGGCCAATTTGAGATTACGTCGCTCGAAGCCGAAATCGAGAATGCGGTAGATGAGCATAAACTGGTGCAAATCAGTCAAGGATTAGACGAATTGGCCAAGGCGGACCCCGTACTCGCAGAAATCGTCGACTTGAAATTCTTTTGCGGCTTTTCGTTTGCTGAAATCGCCGCCATGAGAGACGTTAGCGAACGGACCGTCCAGCGTCAGTGGGAGAAGGCCCGCATCTATCTCCATCGCAGCATTAGCGCAGATTTAGAAATCTAAGAAGCCATGCCAGCACTTAGCCCTGATCAATGGCAGAAAATCAGTCCTTACCTGGACCACGCGCTCTCTCTTTCAGCAGAGGAACGCATTCACTGGTTGACGGATTTACGGTCGAAGAGTTCCGATTTGGGCGATCTCCTCGATAAGTTACTCGAGGAACACAATGCTCTCTCTCAAGAACATTTTCTAGAAGACCAACCGCCGCGACCCTCCAGCCAGGAACCCTTAAATGGAGAAAGCCTGGGACCCTACAGGCTGCTTTCGCGGATCGGCGAGGGCGGAATGGGCAGCGTTTGGCTTGCTGAACGGAATGATGGCCGCTTCGAACGGCAGGTGGCGATCAAGTTTCTACATTTCGCGGTATCGTCCCCAGCCGCGGCTGAAAGATTCGAGCGTGAAGGTAGAATTCTCGGCCAAATGGCGCACCCTCACATTGCGGAACTGATTGACGCAGGTGTTGCCCCCAAAGGCGAACCCTACCTGGTTCTTGAGTATGTGAAGGGAAAGCAGATCGATGAATACTGCGATGAGCATGCTATGGGAGTGGACGCACGAATTGAGCTTTTTCTGCACGTGCTCGGGGCCGTTGGGCACGCTCATGCGAACCTGATTGTTCATCGCGACATCAAACCTTCCAACGTTCTGGTCAGTGCCGATGGAGATGTAAAATTGCTGGATTTCGGCATTGCCAAGCTCCTTGCGGATGATACAAGCGGTGCCACGGCGACCCTACTAACGCTGGATGGCGGAAGCGCGATGACTCCGCAATTTGCCGCACCAGAACAGTTGACAGGAGGTGCGATCACAACTGCAACGGATGTTTATGCCCTCGGCACACTGCTTTTCTTGCTTCTAAGCGGGCAAAGCCCGGCGGGACCAGGGCCACAGTCCCCTGCAGACCTCATCAAGGCAATTACGGAGACCGAGCCGCCACGGCTTTCGGATGTCGTGTACGCACAGCACAAAGCATCGGCGAGGAAATGGAACGCGTCGCCGGAGAAGCTTCAGCGGACTCTGCGGGGCGATCTAGACCTAATCGTCGGAAAGGCGCTCAAGAAAAATACACGGGAACGTTATACATCCGTCGCGGCATTTGCGGATGACCTGCGCCGGTATCTGAGGCAGGAACCTATCAGCGCGCATCCGGATGCCGTCTCTTATCGTTTGCGGAAATATATACGCCGTCACCGAATGGGTGTGGGCGTGGCAACGGTGCTGGCATTGTTGCTGGCGGGCTTTTCAGTGCTCCAGGCCATTGAGCTGCGGCGCATCACGCGCGAGCGCGACCGCGCCGACCGCATCGCGGACTTCATGACAGGAATCTTCAAGATTTCCGACCCGAACGAGCATGCAGGCCACCCAGTCACCGCAAGGGAGGTGCTCGATAAAGCCGCCGATGACGTTCGCGGAAATCTCAGGAACGATCCCGAGCTTCGCGCCCAGATGCTCCACGTCATGGGACGCGCGTACCTGAATCTGGGGCTCTTCTCCCGGGCCGAATCGCTTTTCAAGGAAGGTATTCAGGCGAGCCAATTCACCGGAGGACAAAACAGCCGGGATACGCTCAATATGACACATGATCTGGCCTGGGCCGTGCTGCAACAGGGCCGCGTCGCCGAAGCCGAGAGAATCGAGCGGAGGTTGCTGGAAACTCAGCGCCGCGTACTTGGCCTTGAGCACGGCGACACCTTGGCAACCACGGAAGAGCTCGCCTTTACGGTATGCAACGAAGGCAAAGGACAATGCAGCGAGGGGATTCAACTGACTCGGCACGTGTTGGAGCAACACGAACGGACACTCGGTCCGAACGCCTTCTACACTCTTGCCACAATGAACAACCTCGCCATTATGCTGGCGAGCAATGGGCGTTTGCAGGAGGCCATCGAGCTGCAACAAGAGTCCCTAAGAAGGCATCTCCGTATATTCGGTCCCGAAAACATTGGCACGGTCAACGCCATGCTCAATCTAGGCGAGCTCCAAAGAGATGCCGGGCACGAGGACGATGCAGAGGCGACTCTGGAAAAGCTCCTGGCGATCGAGCAGCGCGCTTTTGCGCCGGATCAAGGCGAAACGGCCATGACAAAATACGACCTCGCCTCTGTCCTCCTCCGTAAAGGGCAGGCGGACCAAGCGATGGAGTTACTGCGCGAAGTCGTAGGCGGAGCCATGGCGCCCCGGATCGCGCAAGGGCTGCCCAACGATCCGTTGTTCGCTTCTCTCCACAATGATCCGCGGTTCAAGACGCTGATCTCCATCGTGGAGAAGCGATTCCCGCCACAGCCTCAAGCCAAGGCCAATTAGCATTCCCTGTCGTCTTTTGCCAACGGTTTTCGATTGTATAGGTAGACGGAGTAGAGTAGCTCCGCTGGTGCCAGCAAGCGTGACAGCTTCCCTGGTACTAGAAAGCCGTCGGAAGCCGCAGCCAATACCTCTGAGAGACACCAAGCCAAGGTGGAGGTCCCAATGTCCAAGCTCAGCAACGCATGTATTCAAATTAAAAACCTGGTTCATCGCGTATCAGGCCGCCCCGGCAAGGCGGCGGGAATAAGCCGCGTGCACAGGCGCAACATCGTTGCGGGTGTCTTCTTAGTCGCTGGCATACTTATGGCCATCGTCGCCGCAAGCGGACAGCAGATCCCCCTCCTGACCTTCATTTCCAATGGCCTCTTTTTCCCGAACCAGGATGGCGCTTCACAAACCTACAGCGCTAACGGCGGCGGAATCGACCTTACAGGGCCGTTCTTTCAAAGCATGGGCTCGAACGGCCGCAGCTGCGCTACCTGCCACCAGCTTAGCGATGGCATGTCGGTCTCCGCCGCCAATGTGCAGCTCCGGTTTTTCCTAAGCCAGGGGCTTGACCCAATTTTCCGTCCTGTCGACGGCTCCAATTGCAACCACGATGTCGATTTATCAACCGTGAGCGGGAGGCAAGCCGCTTACAGTCTCCTACGCGGCCGTGGCCTGTTCCGGATTGCCATCGCCGTGCCGGCAACTGCGAATTACCAAGTGGTTAGCGTTAGCAATCCGTACGGCTGCAATGAATCGAAAGTTATATCGATGTATCGGAGGCCGCTACCAGCCACGAATCTCCGTTTCCTAAGTGCGGTTATGGTGGACGGGCGAGAATCCACGCCAGCTACGGGAACGACTAAGATCGTGTACTCGAATTACCCCAGTTCACTCATTAATGATTTGGAGCATCAGTCAGTGGACGCCACAACGGGTCACGCCCAGGGTGATGGCACGCGTCCCACTCCTGCAGAGCAACAAGAGATTGTTAACTTTGAAATGGGCCTCTTGACAGCCCAAGCATTTGACTACCGCGCTGGATTTTTGGATGCCCGTGGCGCAAATGGCGGACCCAAAGCCCTTATCAACCAACCATTCTTTATAAGCATAAACTCAAGCGTGAATCCGTTGGTGCCAGCGCTCGAGCAGCCGGGTGGGCTGGTCGCAGCCGGTGATGGCCAGTTCAGCTCGGCAATCTTCAATACGTTTGATGCCTGGGCGTCACTTCCTCAAGCCGATCCCAGAGCTGCAATCGCGCGTGGCCAAGCAATATTCAATTCCAAACCCATCAACATCACCGGCGTAGCAGGTATCAATGACGACGTTTCAACTGGCGGACTGGTTTCCGGAGGCATCGCCTCCCTGCAGGGTACGTGTGGAACCTGCCATGACACGCCCAATGTGGGCAATCATTCATTTCCGACGCCACTGAACATTGGGACCGGCGATCCGGATCCTTCCAGTTCGTCGGCGAACCTGGGGGGTTTGGACATCAGCTATTTGCCCTCAATCACTGTCTGCAAGACCGACCCTGCCACTGGATTGCCAACCAGCACCTGCAAGACCACAACCGATCTTGGCCAAGCTCTCATTGATGGCAATTTCGATCACGTAGGCAAGATTAAAGGGCCGGTCCTGCGTGGCCTTTCGGCCCGCGCCCCGTATTTCCACAACGGTTCGGCTCAGTCGCTGCAGGACGTCGTCAGATTTTATGAGATGCGATTCGGACTTACTCTAAGCCCACAAGAGGAATCGGATTTGGTGGCGTTCTTACGTTCTCTTTAGGCTAACAGCTAAATCAACGGAAGCTGGCGCTCTTGAAAGTCTGCCTGAAATCAGCGCCTTCCATTTTTACGATGCGGCACATTTCATGCAGCCGCGAACGCATGCGCTCTCCGATGCGATCACCGAGCGTTTCGCCGCGGACCGCGCGTTGCGCACGAGAAAAATCTGACGTGCCCGCGGCATCTCGCGCGGATTCCTCCGGATAGTTAGTCGTGATGATGGTGGTGCGGTTGTCGTTGTAACGCGTGTTCAGGATGAGGCTGACCGTGTCCCAGACCCATTCCGTAGGCTTCACCGCGCCAAGTTCATCGAGCACCAAAACTTCGCTATCGAAAACTGGCCGCATAACCTCCAGCTCAGTCGCCTTCACCGATTCGTTATAACAATTCTGGATCTGCTTCAACAGCTCGCGGTAATCGTAAAAGAGACAGGCAGTTCCCTTGCTGAGAATCAGTTCTTTGATAATGCCAACGGCCAGGTGGGTTTTACCCACGCCAATGCTGCCGATAATTAGCAGGCCGTTATTCTCATTCTCCAATCCGTATTCTTCCACGAAGCGGCAAGCCGCCATTCGCGCGCGTGCCAGATGCGCGTGCGGACCATCGAATTCGAAATTCGAAAGCTCGCAATGCTCATAACGCTTCGGAATGCGGGCCGCCGCCAGCAGCGAATCGGCGCGGGACTTCAGGCGGCACTCGCAGCGCACCACCCGGCGATTAGTACTCAAGGACTTCCACCCGCTTCCACCACAAACCGGACAAACTTCAGCAGCAACTTTCATGAACCGTCTCTACTTTGAATGTGCACCGGGGGATCGGGTTTGCGCAAGTGCACAGACGTGGAATGGCTGTGCACAACCTGTGGAGTTATGGAAAGCTTGTGGAGAACCGGGAACATTGTCAGGAGGAACTCGGTTTTTTTTTGCGATGCGCTCAACCCGCAATTATTTTTTGTTTTTTCCAGGCGCGCGTTGTTTCACAATATCGCGCACCACTTGCAGGAATGACTGGGCCTGCGCACGCAATGGACGATGGCGGGGGTGAATGATGTCGAGGCTGCGGTGTAAAGGTTCGGCATCAATCAGCTGAATGGTGCGCAATTCGCCGCGACGAATTTCCGGCGCCACTGCCATCAGCGGAAGAAATGACATGCCAAGCCCGCGCTCGACCATGCGCTTGGCGGTTTCGATAGTGTCCACTTCAAGGGCGACATTCGGAACCAGGCCAGCATGGCGGAAGAGGCCGCGGGTCAGAGTCCAATCGCTCGATCCGCGCTCGTAGAAGATTAAGGGCCATGCGGCCGCTTCGCCCAGATGTCCGCGTCCTGATTTGTTGGGGAGCCGATCGGGAGTCGCGACCAGTAGCAGCGGATCATCACGCAAAGGAATGGTTTCGACCTCGGGATGCTGCAGCGAACGGGCCAAGCCAATTTCGGCCTCCTCGCCCAGTACCATCTCCAGCACCTCTTTCGAGTGGCCGGGCCGAATGCTGATGCTGACTTTCGGAAATGCTTTTTGAAATTTCTGCAGGACTTCCGGCAAAAAATAAACCGAAATCGAAAGTCCAGCTGCGATCTGCAGTGGGGCGTCCGTGCTGGGGTCGAGCTGATGCACAGCCTGACGCGCAACTGAGGCAGTCTTCAGCAACTGCTCGGCGTAAGGACGAAGCACACGTCCCGCGCTTGAAAGCGTCAGCGTGTTTCGGGAGCGCACAAAAAGTGGCACGCCCAATGATTCTTCGAGTGCCTTAATGCGCGAGCTTACGGCAGGCTGAGAGAGGCGCAAGGCTTCTGCGGCCCGGTGGAATCCGCCGAAGCTGGCGACCGCGAGGAAGGTCTCGATTTGGGTAATTTCCATAGGCCATTTAAAGACGTGGGGCGACGGGCGTCCCGCCCGTTGAAGATTGCCATATTGCCGGTAAATCGCGAGGGGCGCCCATTGCTCCACAACTTTTCCTCGCTGTTATTGACGGGGGGGACGCCCGTCGCCCCACAGTCTCATTAAATATAGCTACCTGCCCTACAAATATAGCTACCTGCTCTACGGCTGACAACATATTTTTATCAGGTAAAGCATGTACGATAAGTTTTATTTAT
>Ga0209168_10001518_pt1 | contig 18020 bp, 17 predicted proteins | sample Coa_R1_FD_187156 | JGI IMG/M metagenome (GOLD analysis project Ga0209168, IMG submission 187156) | Surface soil microbial communities from Centralia Pennsylvania, which are recovering from an underground coalmine fire - Coalmine... | ecosystem: Environmental > Terrestrial > Soil > Unclassified ... | reverse complement strand
TGCGCGTCGGCACGGGTCATGTTCGTTACACTACGGATTTGGCGCTCACCCCACAAGAGCCGATCGTAATCAAATTGGGGCATTCGATCCAAGTGAATCGCGTTGATCGCAACGACGCCGCCCTTTCGCAGCGCACCGAGCCCTGCAATCACAACCTCGCCTGCGGGCGCAAAGGTTACCGCCCGGTCCAGAAGGACGGGCGGCGCTTCGGTCGCCTCCCCCACCCATGAAGCACCCAGTTCACGCGCCAGCTCGCGATGCGACTCACCGCGCGTCGCCACGTATACCTCGCAGTTCCAAGCGCGCAGCACTTGCAGCACCAGGTGCGCGGATGCTCCGAAGCCGTAAAGCCCGACGCGTTCGCCGGGGTGCACGCCCGCAACACGCAGCGCTCGAAACCCGATGACGCCCGCACACAGCAGCGGCGCCGCTTGCTCAGTGCTCATCTGCGGCGGAATGGCAATCGTGAAATCCTCACGCGCCGCAACGTATTCGGCATAGCCGCCGTCGCGATCGTAACCTGTAAATACGGGCGCGTCGCAAAGATTCTCGCGATCGCTGCGGCAATACGAGCATGTCCCGTCCGTACCGCCGAGCCACATGATGCCGAGGCGGCTGCCGTCAGGGGTTTCGCCGACGACTTGGTGCCCGGGAACGATCGTCTCATGCCGCGGCGGCAGTTCTTCATCGATCACGTGCAGATCGGTTCGGCACACGCCGCATGCAAGCACGCGCAGCACAATTTCGCCGCGGCGCGCCTGCGGTATGTCGCGATCCTCGAGCGTAAGCCGGCCACAATCGCCGGCGTGGTGCACGAGCGCCTTCATCATCTCGCGGCGATCACAAGATACGTCGTGTAGGCGGCGATGCCGAACATCATGTATGCAATGTAGTCCGTAAAGATGCCGCTGTGAAGATCTCGCAACTGCTTGAGCGGCGGACCGAAAATCGAGGAAAGCACCTGCGGAAACCGCCGGCGGAACAGGCCGAGCAGCGCCAGGACGATTGCCGCGGCCGTGACACTCAAATTGACGCCGACGTCCTGTGCGGTGCGGAGTACGAACGGCGCCTGCGCAGGCATGCGATGCATGCCGCTCAGTACCGCGGCAGCGTAGTACTGGCGGTCGACGAATGCATACGCCGCGCGCTCGACACCGTGCCAGAGCGTGCCGCTCATGCCGACCCAAACGGCAACGGCAAGCAGCATCACGGGCGCGGCCAGCATCGTCCACGGCGTGCGCACCAGATACGGATCGTCGCATTCAGACGCTTCTTCGCGCGGAGAATAGCCGGTGATCTGCCCTTTGCCGATCCCGAACGTCACGTGCAGGCCGGATCGCAACACGGCGCCGGCGTCGATAGCCGAGGCCAGCGCCATGAAACCGGCAACGGCAAGCAGCGCGCGATCCGTCATTGCCGCGTCGTACAGCACTTTGGCCGCGGAGATGGCAAACGGCGGCATACCGGCCAGCGCCAATCCGCCGATCAAATACAGCGCGCTATTGAGCGGCGCGTTCGCGCCTTTTCCGGTCAATTCGTTTTCGTCGAGCGAACGAAAGCGGTTCAAATAGTTTCCGGCGCAGACGAACAGGGCGCTTTTGACGAGCCCGTGCGCAACCACGAAGATCGCAGCGCCCGCGATTCCCGCAGCACTGAAAAGGCCGAGCGCCGCCACGAACATGCCGGAGTGACTCACCGTCGAGAACGCGAGCAGCCTCTTGAGGTGGCGTTGTGCGTACGCCATGATCGCGCCGATAAGTGCCGTTGCGATGCCCACGCCGACGAACAACGCTTTGATTTCATGTGCTTGGGTGCTCAGCGCACCGGAAAACACCGTCCAGTAGACGCGCGCCACGCCGTACAGGGCGAGCTGCACCATGATTCCGGAGAAGAGAATGCATATCGGCGTCGGCGCGACCGCGTGCGCGTCGTCGAGCCAGAAATGAAACGGCGCAACCGCACCTTTCACGAAAAAACCGGCGACGATTAGGGCGAACGAGGCCAGCACCAGCGCGTCGGCCGGGCGTTGTGCGAGGATTTCGCCGAGCTGAGCGAAATTGAGCGCGTCCGTTCGCGCGTAAATGAGGCCGATGCCGAGCAGCACGCAAAAGCCGGCGATGGTGTTGGTTACCGCCAAATTGATTGCGCCTTCAATCGATTCGGCTTCTTCGATTTTGTGCGCCGTCAGCGCGATTGCCGCGGCCGTCATCAGTTCGAACCAGACGAACATGTTGAAAATGTCGCCCGTCAGCGCGTAGCCGCACATCGCACCCAAGAAGGCCAGCAGCAGCGAATGGAACAGGGTCCCGGCGAGATCGAACTTCGTCCACGTATAGAGCGTGGCCGCAAAAACCAGGAGTGCCACGAACGCTGCAAGCCCGGCGCCCATCGTGTCGACGGAAAAGCCGATGCCGATCGCGAGATCGTGTTTCGGCCTCCAGCCGCCCATCCAGTGGACGATCGGTCCGTGCTGCGACGTATAACATACGAGCGCAATGCACATCGCAATGACGGCTAGTGCGTTCGCCGCCGCCACGGTGGAACTTACCCAGCGCGGACAATGCTTCGTAAACGGCGCCAGAACCGCAGCCGACATGAGCGGTATCGCGACGCACAGCGGGGAGAGCAGGTTTGCGGCGTACGCGCTCATCTAGTCGCTCATCGGGCGCAGGCGCTGCGGATCGATCGTCCCGCGCCGGCGATGAATTTGAACCGTAAGTGCGAGCATCAGCGCGCTCACCGTTGCTCCGACGACGATATCCGTCAGCGTGAGCGCATGGAGAATCGGATCGACGGAGGGGCTGCCGGGCGGATTCGTCGAGCCGAAAATCGGCGCTCCGGACTTCGCATGAAAGTCGACGGACATGAGCAGCATATACGTTGACGACTGCACGACGGTCAAACACAAAATGGTGTGGATCAGATTGCGGCTCTGTGTGATGCCGAAGCAGCCGACGACGAACAGCCAAAACGCCACTGCGTACGGGAAGAACAGCGTCCACTGGCTCAACGCAGTCAACCCTCGTCCTCTTGCGTCTCTCGCGTCTGCCGGAGAAACACGATCATGAGCACGGCAAATCCACACGCGATTTCGACGAAGACCGCGCAGCTCAAGAAATAGATCGTGCCGCCCGAAACGGTCGCTCCCGTTTGACCGAGCGGCATGACGTTCTGCAAGAACGAACCGGCGATTAAAAGCGCGGCTCCGCCGAGCGCCGCGAATGAAAACGCGCCGAACGCTTCCAGCATGTCGAACGTCGATCGGTGCGTCAGCTTCGTCAATGCGAGTAAACCCAGACCGAGATAGACGCAGGCTATCGCGCTGCCGAATATCGCGCCGCCTTGAAAGCCGCCGCCGGGAGTGAGCTGTCCGTGCGCGCCGAGATCCATGCCCAGTGCCGCGGTAAATCCCAGCAAACCAACCGGAAACAAGCGAATCGCGCCGGTTTGGCCGCGCGAGCGCTCGCTTTCCATCGGCTCCGGATATCGCACTGCTTTGGTTTTGAGAGCCCGAAACAAGAGCAGCACGCCGCTCACGGAGGCGAAGAAAATAAACTCTTCTCCGAGCGTATCGAAACCGCGGTAATCGAAATTTATAGCCGTCGGCATATTCAGGACACTGCGCTCCACCGTGGCGACCCGCAGGATGTAATCCGTGTACGCGCCCGAGAACGAGCCGAACGGCGGTAACCCGCCCGATGCGTAGAGCAGAACACCGAACACAACGACTGCGCTCGTCACGTACACCCACGTTCGAACGCGCAGGTTCACGTCTTGTCTCCGGTTTTCATCAGCGCGACGAGAACCATGATCGGAACGGCCAACGTTCCGACGGCGATCTCCGAAAGCGCGACGTCCGGCGCGTGCAGCACGAAAAACAGCAGAGCGAGCATCATTCCGAAAAGCGAGTAAATGAATAGTTGATTGACGGGCCGTTTGCTGAAGACGGCCGCAGCGCCGAGAAACGCGATAAAGACGTAGAGAACGACCTGCAGCAGGCTCATCGATGCGGCCTTCTCCGGTAGTCTGTGAGCGCAATCGCGTGACCCGTGACCGGGCCGCCGAGAAGTAAAATCACGATAAAACTAAAGGTTTTGACTGCGGAGACTCCGACGCCGACGTCGACCAGCACGGCGACCATCGTCAGAATCGGGAGCGTTACGCTGGTGACCCCGAGACAATGCAGCGCGGCAAGATTATTCTTGCTGCGCAGAATCCCGAGCACCGAAAGCAGCGCAAACATGAACGCGGCAAACAGAATCACGCCGGACGCAATTTGACGTGCCACTACAGCCAGCGCTCCAGGAAATGCCCGTACGCGATCGTCCCTCCGATGGAAAGCAGTGCCAGCGCGACGCCGACGTCGGCAAATTCTTCCGTTGCGAAAACGATCGAAAGCAAAACGATCTGCGTGGAAACGAGCATGCCCGCGAACTGCAGCGCGATGAGGCGGCGTACGGTATCGCCCGAGACGATAATCCAAACCGCAACCGCCAAGGGAATGAACAGGAGTTCTGCACCGAACAGCAGCCCGTTGAACGTTTCCGGAACGTTCACAGCGGCCACCGCTCCGATTCGTTCGGCTGCTCCCCGGCTACCAGCTGATGAATGAGCAGCGTGCCGCGCGGATCCACTTCCGCGACCATGGTGTTCGGCGCGGCACACGTTCCGAAGATCACCAGCGCTTCGCGCCCCACGTCGAGCGGATTATCGTGGTCGCCGGGGTCGTACGGAACCCGTTTGAGCATGCCGACGAGCTGCTCGCCTCTTTGCAGCGCCCAAATGATGCGCGCGCTTACCAGCAGCGAGTCCCGGATCATCGCGGAGGGCACCTTCGACAAATGCGCCAGCCATCGCCAATAGACGCGTATGTCCGGCTTCGCGTTCTGCAATGCGCCGAAAACGATCAGCGTACAGAGGAACGCGATAATGCCGGCGGCAACCACTTCGCTTGCCGTTTGCGTCACGAACTCGATGATGTAGGCAGCGAAAATTGCAAACCACCAGAGCACCCAGCGCATCGGTCGTACTATACCCGAAATGAACATCGAAGCTGCCGCGAACTACCACGAGCGCCACAAACCGCAAGCACTGATTCTGCGTTGCGGAAACCGGACGCTATTCGAGCGCTACGACGGCGGATTTTCCGCCGCCGGCGCGCATGCATTGTACAGCGGTACGAAGAGTTTCTGGGGCGTCACCGCAGTGCTTGCGCAGCGCGAACGCTTGCTTTCGCTCGACGAAACCGTTTGGCAGGGAGCTACGATTCGCGAGCTGCTCAACTTGACTGCGGGCGTGCCGTTCGGCGGCCTGGGCTCCGCAGTTCCAACTTACGAAAAGGCGCTTGCCTCCGAACGGCGCGCCGCGCCTGGAAGCCGGTTCACCTACGGCGGTATCCCGCTGCAAATCTTTGGGGCGATTTTCAGCGAACGCCTCAAGCCGCTGCACATGACGCCTCACGAGTATTTGCACGCGCGCGTGCTCGATCCGAACGGCATCGCAGTCGCGTCGTGGCGCACGCTGAAAGACGGCACGCAGCCGCTTCCGACGGGAGCATCTCTGACGGCGGAAAATTGGGCGCGCTACGGCTCGTATGTCTCGCAGAGCGCCGGCGAGTTTGCTGAATGTTTCAAGGGTTCGCTTGCAAATCCGCGTTACGGCTTGGGATGGTGGCTTGCACCGCCGGCATCTCCCGCCGGCCTGTTTTACGCGAGCGGTTCCGGCGGTCAGGCAATGTACGTCGTTCCGTCGCAAGAACTCGTCGCCGTGCGCTTCGGCAACGGCGGGTCGTTCAATCACGAAGTATTCTTGAAGCGCTTGTTCGGCGCTTAAGCGCTCGCCAGATCCTCGAGTGCTACGCGATTGGTGCGGATTCCGAATGCGCCTATCGTTATCGCGACGACGAGCATGGCAAGCGCAATAACGGAAAATACGCCGAGCGTCCCGTACGAGCGCAGCACTGCGGCGATGATGAAGCCGACGAAAATCGAACTGAAGCGACTCCAGGAGTAGACGAATCCCACGGCTTGCGCGCGAATGCGCGTCGGATAGAGCTCGGCCTGATACGCATGGAAGGCACAAGAGAACCATGCGTTCGCGAGCGTGACGATGGTACCGAATGCGACGACGACCGCCGCCACGCGGGATTGCGCGAAGAACAGTCCCGCCGCTGCGATCACGAGCGCGAGGACGACGATTTGCCATTTGCGCTGCCAGCGATCGGCAGCCAGCATCGCGATGAGCGGGCCGGCCGGATTGACGATCGCGATGATGAACGAATACTCGAGCGACTTGGTGAAGCTCACGCCGCGGGTTGCCAAAAATATCGGCACCCACGACGTGAATCCGTAGAATCCGACCGTCTGCGCAAGATTGAAGACGACCATCATGGCGGTTCGCGCACGATAAGGGCGGCTCCAAATTGCGCTCCACGCATGCGCGAGGTCGTGGCGCTCGTTCCGTTCTCGCGCCTCCCGCCAGCGGTGCGACTCGGGAAGTCCGCGGCGCAAGAACCACACGACGACGCCGCCCAGTGCGCCGACGAGGGCGACGTATCGCCAGCCTGTAAGGCCAAAATACGAATGTGGAATCAGCAGGTACGCGAGAAACGCCGCTACCGGAATGGCCAAGTAGCCAATGAATTGAGAGACCGCAATCCAGAAGCCGCGCTGTTGCGCCGGCGATATTTCGGATATGTAGGTGTCGATGGTGACGAGTTGCACGCCGATGCCGAGGCCCGCGATAAAACGCCATACATCGATCGCGGCCGCGCTGTGCATGAACGCCATGACGAGTGTTGCCGCCGAATACCACACGAGTGAATACGTGAACGTCGCCTTGCGTCCAAACCGATCCGATATCCAACTGAAGACGAGCGTGCCGAAGAACATGCCCGCGAAGCCGGCCGCGACGAAACTCGCGAACCCATAAAGCGCGAACGCCGACGGCGCCGTAGCCACGAACAGCCCTTCGCTGATCAGACCGAGGGAGATATACGCCGTCATGAAAAGGTCGTAGAGCTCGAACCAGCCGCCTGCGGAGATTCGCAAAACCGCGTTTCGCACGTTCATAGGGACCGGTGTACGATAGTGGCCTGCGCGATTCCTGAAAAATCCGCTCAGGGTGACAACAAAGCCGGTACGCGTCAGCGCACTTGCGCGTCACCCTTGATGCTGCCCGCGTTCGCGGCCTTCAGCGCTTCGGCGAGCGGGCTCAGCGTGCTCGCGACGTACGTGTTGTACTTTGCCATTGCGGCGTTGTATTCACGGTCGAAGCGAGCCGCGTACTCTAGCAGCGCCGGCGTGGGCGGCGTCGCCGCCCCGAATCCGGCTCGCGGCAAATCCTCACGCAATTCACCCGGCCACTGAATCGAGTCTTCGCCGTTTTGATAGTTTGCGGTGAACGCATGGAAAAGCGCGTCGCGCGCATCCATCGCGCTCTTCACGCGCGCCAGGAGGGCGCTGTTGCCGCTCTTCGTAAGGGCTTGCTGCGCGCTCGCGAGCGATTTCGCTTGATCCGTCAGGTTGTCGAGCACCTCGTCGATCTTGCCGCTGATGACCGAGTACTTCTTCGCGAAATCGTAAGCTGCAACGAGTTGCGCGTGCGTGTACGTGTTCTTCGGATCCGGGCGCACCTCGAACCATTGCGTAAGCGTCTGGCCGTTCAAACGAATGCGCGCGCCGTATCGTCCGGGCACGACTTCAGGTCCGACCTTCGCGCCCTGGAACTCCTTTGCGCACGAATTGCATAGCGGCGGCGCGTCTTCGTGGAAATTCCACACGACGCGATTGACGCCGGACTCGTTCGTCACGCCGGCGCCCGCGCCGGGCCCCTCGTACTCATTGTAAGCTTCCGCTTTCGGCGCTTGCTTTTGCGCAGCGATATGCCGGATCACGTGCCCGCTCGAATCGACGATCTCCATCGACGGCGCCTCCGCTTGCGCCGAGCTCTGGTAGAAGTCGATCACGGCACCGTTCGGCGGATTTTGGCCCGCAAAATCGGTGTACTGGCCCTCGTCGTTTGCGTGGTAGGTGTATTCGTACGCCTCGCGCGGTTTGAAGAGCATTGCGCCCGCGCTTTGCGCCTGCGGCAGCCGTTGTATCGACGAGAGATCGTCCAGAATCCACAAGTCGCGACCGTGCGTCGCAATCACCAGGTCGTTGAACTCGGGCTGTTCGCGAATATCGCGCACCGAAACGGTCGGCAGATTGAGTTTGAAGTTCGACCACTGCTTCCCGCCGTCGTATGAAATCCACATACCGTTCTCGGTTCCCGCAAAAAGCAGGTCGCGATTGCGGTCGTCCTGGCGAACCGTGCGCACGTATTGGTCCGCCGGCAAGCCGTCGACGAGCTTGGTCCAGGTCTTGCCGTAATCGTGCGTCACGAAAAGATACGGTGCGTAGTCGCCGCTCCGATGGCGATCGACGTTGGCGTATGCGGTCGCCGCATCGAACGGCGACGGCGCAACCGTCTCGACCCGGCCGTACGGCGGCACGCCCGGAATCGTGTGTTTGCTCCAATGCTTGCCGTCATCGGTCGTCACCGAAATGACGCCGTCGTCGGCGCCGGTCCAAATCTCGTCCTTGCGAGCCGGCGAGCCTTCGATGTCGAGCAGCGTGTCGGAGTTCTCCGCGCTGGAAACGTCGAGCGCAATCGGACCGCCCGACGGCTGCTGGTGCGATTTCATGTTGAGCGTGAGGTCGGGACTAATCACGGTCCAGTGCACGCCGCGATCCATCGATTGGAACACGACGTTACCGCCCGCCCACAAAATATGACCGTTCCACGGCGCAAACCCGACGGGCGAATCCCAATTGAAACGATACTTCGCGGCATACAGATCGAAGCCGTTGCGCGAGAAATCAAAATACGGAATGACGAAGCGCGAGGTCTGCGTCGCTTTGTCGTAATCTGCCAGCCGCTCTTGCTGCAGCGTCGCCAAGATATGATTCGGATCCGACGGATCGGGAACCGCCCACATGCCGTCACCGCCGATGACGTTGTGCCAGTAGCTGTTCAGAATGCCTTCAGGATTTTGCGAGTTCTCAGGCCCGCAGAAGCCGTTGTTGTCCTGCAGCGGCGCGCAGACCCAATACGGATTCTCGTGCACCGAAATGCCGACGTGATACACCTCGCCGATCGGCAGGTTGCGCGAGTCGGACCAGTTCTTGCCGCCGTCGAGCGTAATCGCATAGCCGCCATCCTCACCGATGATCATGCGGTTCGCATCGTTGCGCGCGATCCACATCGCGTGAAAATCGACGTGCACCGGCTGCGCGATGGCCTTCCACTTCACGCCGCCGTCCGTGCTCATCGCCAGATCGTTCGAGATGCCGTAGACCTTGTTTTCGTCCTTCGGATCCACGCTGATGTGCGTGAAGTAAAACGGCCGCTGATCGGCGATCGTGTCGGCCGAGACCATCTTCCAGTTCTGGCCGCCGTCGTCGCTGCGCCACACGATACCGCCCTTCGCCTCGATCAGCGCGTAGATGCGTTTCGAATCACTCGGCGCGATTGCCACGGCGCTGCGTCCCATGATCCCGGTGGGCAAGCCGTGCCCGCTCAGGCGCGTCCACGTTTTTCCGCCGTCTTGCGAACGCCAGATGCCGTCATCGGGTCCGCCCGAGTGGAATGTCCACGGCTCGCGGCGGAACTGCCACATGCTCGCGTAGATGATGCTCGGATCGTTCGGATCCATCTCGAGTTCGGCTGCGCCGGTCTGCGGACCGACGTACAGCGTCTTGCTCCACGTCTTGCCGCCGTCGTCAGTCACGTACACGCCCCGCGCGTCGCTGTCTTTGAACGGATCGCCGAACGCGCCGGCGATTACGTGGTTGGGATTCTTCGGATCGACAAGAATGCGCGAGATGCTCCACACATCGTGCAAGCCGACGTTCGTCCACGTCTTGCCGCCGTCCGTCGTTTTGTAAATCCCGTCGCCGTAACTGACGTCGTTACGCGGATTTGCTTCACCCGTACCGACCCACACGACGTTTTCATTGGTCGGATCGATTGTCACGGCGCCGATTGCGGACACCGGTTCCTTTTCGAACACGGCCGTCCACGTCGCGCCTGCGTTGTCCGTTTTCCACACGCCGCCGCCCGCGGCACCGATGTAATACAGGTCCGAATCGCTATCGGTTCCGGCTACGGCCGGAACGCGTCCGCCGGCGACGGCGGGTCCGACCGAACGCCACTTGAGATTGCCGTACGGCGCACTAACCGCCGCGGCGAGAACGAGGGAAGCGAACACTACGGGGTTACCTCCGAGGCAGACGGGGTCTTCAAACCCGCGCTCTTGAGCCCTGCGTTGATGGAATTGAGCGACCGAACGTACGCGTTATAGCGTGGAACGATCGCGCGATATGCCGCCTCCACGCGGTTTGCATAGTCGCGCACGGCCGGCGTGACGACGCCTTGCCCGAAGAAGCCCAAGCCTTGATAATCTTCGCGCAGCGCTCCCGGACGCTGTATGGAGTCTTCGTCGTTGTGGTAGTCGGCGGTGAGTTCGTTGAAGATCGATTCGCGCTGCGCGAGCGCCGAGGCGATCTGTTGCTGCAGCGCACCGTTGCTCTTGATCTTGGCGTTGGTCTTCGCGCCGTTCAGTTCTTTCTTCACCGAGTCGAGCGCGTTGAGCATCGTGTCGATGACCGAGAACTGCCGCAGATACTTCTTGGCAAACGCATACGATGCTTCGAATTCGGCCTGCGTGAACTTGGTGTCGGGATCGGCCTTCACCGTAAACGGCAGCGTGTACGTTCTGCCGGCGACAGCCATGCGCACGTAGTAGCGCCCGGGCGGCACTCCGGGTCCCTCGTCCGGGCCCTGGTAGCTCGGTTTCGCAGCACCGAACCACTTCACCGGTCCGTCGATTTGGTAGTCCCACACGTAGCGATTGATGCCGACTTTGTTGCTCAGCCGCGGCACGTCTTTGCCGTTGACTTTGTGCGTACCCTTAATCGTGCGAATTGCGTGCATGTGCTCGTCGAGAATTTGAATCTCCGGCGCCGGCTTGATCTCTTGCGGCAGATAGTACGTGACGATCGCGCCGAACGGCGGATTATTTCCGGAGTAGTCGTTGTAGATGCCTTCGTCGTCCGAATGCAGGTTGTAGTTGTACGAAACGCGCGGCGCGAGCACGAACGGCCGCCCTTGACCGTTGGGCAGCATCCGAAGAGCGCGAATGTCGTCCATGATGTAGAGCGAACGCCCGTGCGTGGCGATCATCAGATCGTCCCACGCCGGCTGCATGCGAATGTCGCGCACGGAGACTGTCGGCATGCCGTTGCGAAAATCGTGCCAGTTCCCGCCGCCGTCGAACGAAATCCACAGTCCGGCTTCGGTACCGGCGTACACGATGCGCGGATCGTGCAAGTCTTGACGCACTGTGCGCACGTACTGATCCTGCGGCAAGTTGTTGACGATGGACGCCCAATGCTTGCCGAAGTCATGCGTCACGAACAGATACGGTTTGAAGTCTCCCGAACGATGGCGGTCGATGTTGACGTACGCCGTGCCGTCCGAAATCGTCGAAGGCGCAACGGTTTCGACGCGCCCGTACGGCGGAACACCCGGCGGGGTCACGTTCGTCCACTGTTTGCCGCCGTCGCGCGTAAGTTGCACCAGACCGTCGTCGGTGCCGACCCAAATCTCACCTTTGCGCAGCGTCGAGCCCTCGATGTAGATGATGGTGTCGGAATATTCGGCACCCGAAACGTCGTGCACCAGCGGTCCGCCCGACGGCTGCTGATGGGATTTCAGATTCAGCGTGAGATCGGGGCTGATGACTTTCCAATGGATGCCGCGATCGGTCGTTTGGAAGATGACGTCACCGCCGACCCAGGCGATGTGTCCGTTCCACGGCGCGAACGCAATCGGCGAATCCCAGTTGAAACGGTACTTGGCCAGCGAGAGATTGTAGTTGCCGAGCGACCGTTCGATGTAGGGCATCGCGAAAATGGTGTCGCGCGTCTTCTTATTATAGACGGTGACGACGCCGTTCTCCGAGTCGGCCCACAGCCAGTTCGGATCGATCGGATCGGGCAGCGCCCACTCGCCGTCGCCGCCGGTCGCCTGAATCCAATACTTATTCAGCAGACCCGACGGATCGAGCGAATTGTTCGGGCCGCACCAGGCGCTGTTGTCTTGCCAGCCGCCGCAGACCCAGTACGGATTCTCGTTCGAATACCCGATGTGATAGACTTCGCCGATCGGAATGTTGCGTCCGAAGTTCCAATGATCGCCGCCGTCGACCGTGGTTGCAATGCCGCCGTCCGCACCGATGATGATGCGGTTACCGTTGTTCGGTGCGATCCAGATCGCGTGATAGTCGACGTGGACCTGATCGGCGATCGCTTTGAACTTCTTGCCGCCGTCGGTCGACAGCGCCAGCATTTCGGAGACGGCGTAAACTTTATTCGCATCTTTCGGATCGACGCCGATGTGCGAGAAATAGAACGGGCGCTGGTCGACGAGCGTGTCGTTAGAAACCATCGTCCAATTCGCGCCGGAATCGTCGGAACGCCACAGAATGCCCTGATTCGATTCGATCAGCGCGTAGACGCGTTTGGTGTCGCTCGGCGCGATCGCCAGGCCGATGCGCCCGGTGATGCCCGTCGGCAGTCCATGTCCGGTGAGTTTCGTCCACGTTTTTCCGCCGTCGGTCGACTTGTACAGACCATCGTCCGTACCGCCGCTGGTAAACGTCCACGGCTCGCGCTTGAAATGCCAAATGCCGGCGTATACGACGTTTCCGTCGTTCGGATCCATCGCCAGATCGGACGCGCCGCTTTGGTCGCTCACGAAAAGCGTTTGGCTCCACGTCTTGCCGCCGTCCCAGGTGACGTACACGCCGCGATCGTGGCTCGGACCGAAAACGTCGCCGAGCGCACCGACGACGACATGATTGGAATTCTTCGGATCGACCGCGATGCGCGAAATATGACGCGTGCCCTGCAAGCCGACGTTCTTGAACGTCTTGCCGCCGTCAATCGATTTGTAGACGCCGTCACCGTAGCTCACGTCGTTGCGCGGATTCGCTTCGCCCGTGCCGACCCATACGACGTCATTATTGTTCGGGTCGATCGTCACGGCGCCGATAGCGGCGACTTTCTCGTTCTCGAAGACCGGCTGCCAGGTTTCGCCGCCGTCGCCCGATTTCCAAACGCCCCCGCCCGCGGAGCCGAGGTAATACAGATACGGGTCGCTCGCCGAACCGGCCACTGCGGCGACGCGGCCGCCGGGGAGCGCCGGACCGATTTCACGCCATTTGATTCCCGACCACGGCGGTCCGGGCGTGGGCGAGGGACTGGGCGTCGGCGTCGGTTTTGCGGGTTTGGGAGGCGGCGTGCTCTTCACGCTCTTCGGCCCTGCAGCCGGACTTGGCGTAGGCGACGCGGACGTTTGCGCCGCCGCGGGAGCTGCACCAAGCGCTACCGCAACGAAGAATGCGATTAAAGAAACGCGTCGCGACATGTAATTCCTCCGGTGAATCTACGTTGCCGCGATTAGTGTGTTTCGGTGTTTTTCCTTTGTAGAATGCGGGTTATGCCGAAGAAAAGGCACGCACGAGGGCGACGCCGCCGAACGCCGCGGCGATGCCGAGCACGACGCTTCCGGCAACGTACGCAAAGGCCAGCAGCTGGTCACCTTCCCGCATCAGCGTAAGCGCGTCGAGTGAAAACGTCGAGAACGTCGTGTAGCCGCCGAGCACACCAGTCATCAGGAACAGGCGCAGCAGCGCAGAGCCGGCAAAAACGCGCGTTTGCGTGATTTCGGCGACGATGCCGATGATCAGGCTTCCCGTTATGTTGATGATGAACGTCCAGAGCGGGAAGCCGGCACCGAACCGCTGCGTAATCGCAAAGGTGACCGTATATCGAATCACCGAGCCGATGCCGCCGCCGACAAGCACGGCCAGCAGCGATTGCCAACCGATCGTCATGCTTCTTTCGGCGAACCGCTCTTGTAGTGAATGATCTCGACCGTTTCCAGCGTGACCAGGCCTTCGTGCACCATGTCGTCCAGCAGCGGAATGAAATCCCGAATCTTTTCTTCGGTGTCGACGATTTCGATCAGGATGGGCAGGTCGGTTGAAAGATCGAAGACGCGCGCGGCGTGCACGACCGAATGCCCGCCGAACCCCTCGACACCTTTGAATACCGTCGCGCCGGAAAGCCCATGCTTGCGCGCAGTCTCCACGATCGCCGTATACAGCGGCTGCGTGCCGCGGCGATCGCTCTCGCCGATGAAGATGCGCAGCAGCTTCCCGCTGCCCGCCAGCTTAATGTGGCGCTCCGGCGCTATGCGCGTGCTCGTAATGCGGAACGTTCACGTGGTAGGCCCACCATTCGGAAAACCCAATCATGCCACACAGAAGTATAAAGAATAGGATAAGGCCGAGGCCCCAAGCCCGCCTGGCGCGTGGCGACATGCCGGAAAATCGGCTCATGGTTGCAGCGTTCGGGAATTTTCCACAAGGGCTCCTCCCGGCAAAGGCGTATCCTGCAGGCCAATGCGTCGTTTTGTTGCCCCGTTTGCCTCGGGACTGCTCCTCATTTTTTTCGCAATGAGCGCCTCGCCGGCGTTCGCCGCGCAACCGCCCGCCGCCGGCAATCCTGCCGCCGTGCGCGCGTATTCTCGCGTGCTGCAGAAAATCAATCCGCAGATGCCCGCCTGGCAGAGCCAGTCCCTGGCAAAGCATTTGCTGATCAACGCCGACCGCTGGAAAATCGACGCCAACATGCTGGTCGCCCTGGTCACCGTGGAGTCGGCGTGGCACACGCATGCGCGTTCGTGGGCAGGCGCAATCGGGCTTGGACAACTCATGCCCGGAACCGCCGACAATCTGCACGTGAACCCGCGCGATCCGTATGAGAATCTGCAAGGCGCGGCGCGTTATCTGTATGGATTGCTGACGCGTTTTCGCAATAAGCCGAACCGCTACCAGCTCGCGTTCGCCGCATACAACGCCGGCCCGAAAGCCGTCGAAGAGTTCGGCGGAATCCCGCCTTTCGCCGAAACGCAGCATTACGTCGTGAAAGTCACCTCGACGTGGCATGCGATTCGCGCCATGATCCGCATTCCGCGGATGCGCGTTCCGGCCGTCATTGCGGCTCAGTCACCCGACCTCAGCTACTGGGTCGGTTCCGCAGCACAGCGTTAACCGCATCCACCGCAGTATACGCGCTATCCACGAAGATGCTGCGCGCGCCGGCATTTGCCGCCGCTTCAACGTCACTCGGCTTGTCGCCGATCACCACACAACACGCCGGATCGACGCCCATCGCGCGCGCAGCGTCGACGATGAGCTTCGGTTTGGGTTTGCGGCATTCGCAGTCCACGTCCGGTGAGTGCGGACAAAAGAGCACCGCATCGAACGGGCCTAGCAACTCCTCCACGCGGCGATTGACCGCCTCCACTTGCTCGAGCGTAATCATGCCGCGGCCGACGCCGCTTTGGTTTGACACCACCGCGATTGGAATCGACGCCGAACGGAGCTCGGCCAGCGCCTTCTGCATACCGGGTACGGGCACGACGGCTTGCGGATCGCCGTTGTACGGAACGTCGAATACAAGAGTTCCGTCGCGATCGAAAATTACGCCGCAAGGGTTCACGCGGCGCGGGTTCTGCGGTCGCGCAAGCTTTCCCGTTCGATTTGTGGACTAAACGGTGAATAACGCGAGTGCCGCTAAACCCATGAGGACGAAGGTCAGCCACGACCACGCGTTGGCGGCCGGCGAATTGCGCCACTTCCCCATGACTTTCGCGTTGTTTGCGATCCGAATCACCAAAAAAATGAGCGGCACGGAGACGATGCCGTTCAAGACGGCGGACCAGTATAGTGCGCGAATGGGATCCAAATGCGTAAAGGGCAGCGCGATTCCCAGAAGCAAGCCGGCGGTCAGCACCGCGTAAAACCGCGGCGCGCGATTCGGCCGCTCGTCGAGCCCTTGTCGTGGAAAGGCGAGCATCTCGGCTGCTATGTAAGCGGATGATCCGGCAAGCGCCGGAATTGCGAGAAGCCCGGTTCCGACCATGCCCAGCATGAACAGCAAGTACGCCAGATGTCCTGCAAGAGGTTCCAACGCGCGCGCGGCATCCTGGGCGGTTTGAATGTTCGTCTTGCCGTGCGCAAACAACGTGAGCGCGGTGGTCGTGATGATGAAAAACATCACCAGATTCGAGAACAGCATGCCGACGTTCACGTCGAAATGCGCGCCGCGGATTTCTTCGTCGGTTGCGCCGCGCCGAGCTGCCACGGTCGTGCGGCCCTGCGCTTTCTCTTCTTCCACTTCAAGTGCCGATTGCCAAAAGAAGAGGTACGGCGTAATCGTTGTTCCGAGCACACCCATCGCCGTCGTAATCCAATCTTTCGTGAGTTGCACGTGCGGCACGAAGAGGTTGGTCAACACCTTGCCCCATTGCGGATGCACGATGAACGCGGTGACGATATAGGCAAAAAGCGTAAGGCACAGATATTTGAGAAACACGGCGATGCGCCGGTACGAAAGAAAAATCAAGCCGACGATCAGCAAGGCGCCGAACACAACGTCCCACGCAACCTCGGGAAGCAGCGGCGCAACCAGGTGTGCGGAAGCCGCCATTCCGGCAAAATCCGCGCCGACGTTGAACGTGTTTGCCGCGACGACGAGTAATGCAATGCCGTACGCCGCCCACACCGGAATCGACGAGCGAATGTTTGCAGCAAGGCCTTTACCCGTGACCATCCCGATGCGCGCGCACATCCCTTGCACCACCGCCATCATCGGCGTCGTAAGCAGAGCCAGCCATAACATCGAAAGGCCGGTGGATGCACCGGCCACGGAATACGTCGATATGCCCGACGGGTCGTCGTCCGCCGCTCCGGTGATGAGTCCCGGCCCAAGCGTCACCAGCCGCTCCCAAAGGTTGCGCCGGGGTGCGCCTATTTCAGTCGCTTCTGTGGCTTTCAGCCGCATGCATGGCATTCATACCCCGATTTCGTCCCTTCATCCGCGCGGTTGGTCACACAAACCTGTTCGCGGCCCCGCGGTTCGATCAGAATCACATGCATGAAGGGCATCACAAGAACTGCCATGACCGTCGTGGCGTTGTTTGCGTTCATCGGGTCGGCGAACGCGCATCGGCCGGTATTCAAAGTAGCCGCGCTCGGTCACGGCATCACACTCCACTACGCACAGGAAGGGGCGGGCCGACCGGTGGTTTTCGTTCACGGCTCACTCACCGACTATCGTTATTGGGCACCGGAGGTCGACGCGTTTTCCAAGCACTATCGCGCGATCGCGTACAGCAGGCGATATAATGTCCCCAATCACAATCCCGCGATCGCGGGGTATTCTGCCGTAACCGACGCGGACGATTTGGCGGCGTTCATCAGAGCGCTCGGCCTGCGTCACGTCGAGGTGATCGGGCATTCCTACGGCGCGCTCACTGCGCTTTTTTTGGCGCTTCGGCATCCGGAATTGATCGACAAACTCGTGTTGACCGAGCCGCCGGCGGTCTCACTCTTAAAAGGCACGCCGATGTACGGGGACATTCAGCGGCGTATGGTTCTGCCGATGCAACGCGCGTTTCGCTCCGGACACCGCGAAGCCGGTGTGGCAATCTTTATCGACTACGTTTTCGGCAATCCGCATGCATGGGACGAAATGTCCGAGGAAGACCGCGAATCAACGATGCAAGATGCGCACGAGTGGGACGTCATGATGACGCGCGGCACGCTGTTCCCGCAAATTACGCCGGCGCAAGTGCGCAGCATCCAGGTTCCGACGCTGATACTTACCGGTGCGAAGACGTATCCGTTCTTGAACGTGATTGACGGCGATCTCGCGAGGCTTTTGCCGCACGGCCGCCAGGTGTTCTTCGCACACTCCGGGCACCAAATGTGGTATCAGCAGGCACGGGATTGCCGTGAGGCAGTCGAAGCATTCCTGCAGTGAAGCGCGGCGCATGGGCTCGGGTTTCGTGGCGAGCCATCGTTCTGTGGACCCTGGTATGGACGGCAATCGCACTCGTGCGAG
>Ga0209168_10001517_pt1 | contig 18021 bp, 19 predicted proteins | sample Coa_R1_FD_187156 | JGI IMG/M metagenome (GOLD analysis project Ga0209168, IMG submission 187156) | Surface soil microbial communities from Centralia Pennsylvania, which are recovering from an underground coalmine fire - Coalmine... | ecosystem: Environmental > Terrestrial > Soil > Unclassified ... | reverse complement strand
GCTGGTCGTTGAGCTGGCGAAGCGCGGCATCCACCTGCCCACTGTAAGACTGCCGTAGCGGTGGCGATCCGCTGCGCCCGGCCAGAAACGGGAAGGACCGATCAGCATGAGCGTCAGCTACGCGCATCTCGGCGTCTACAGCGACTGGCCCGCGACTGCCGCCGGGCCCCGGGCCCGGGCCACCCGGCCGGACCGGGACGCGGTCCGCCGCCTGGCCCTCGAGATCCTGGCCGGCCCCGGCCTCGACCCCGGCGGTGTGCAGGTCGAGCGGCGCTGGCGCGCCGACGGGCTCGAGGGAGAGGAAATCTCGTACTCCGCCGGCTTCGGCCCGCGCACCCGGGCCTGGGTGCTCAAGCCCGCCGGGGCCGCCGGCCGGCTGCCCGGCGTGCTCGCCCTGCACGGCCACGACGGGTTCAAGTACTACGGGAAAGAAAAGATCGCCGACGGCCCCGAACCCGCCCCGCCGGTCGTAACGGCCCTGCGGCGCCACTACTACCAGGGCCGGGCCTTCGCCAGCGACCTGGCCCGGCGGGGTTTCGTGGTGCTCGTTCCCGATGTCTTCGGCTGGGGCAGCCGCCGGTTCCCGCTAGCGGACATGCCGCCGCTGATCCAGCGGCTCGGCGAGCTCAGCGCGGGGACGGCCCCGCCCGATGACTTCCCGGGCGAGATGCCCAGCGACATCGCCCGCTACAACGCCGCCGCCTGGCACCACGAGCAGGTGATCGAGAAATACTGCGCCCTGCTCGGCACCACCCTGGCCGCCGTGGTGGCCCACGAAGACCGTCTGGCCCTGCACCACCTGTCCGCACGGCCCGACACCACCGGCCAGGTAGCCAGCATCGGCCTGTCGGGCGGCGGCTGCCGGTCAGCATTGCTGCGCGCGACCAGCGACCAGCTCACCGCGGCGGTCGTGGTCGGCATGATGGCCAGCTACGATTCCCTGCTTGACCACAATGTCGTCGACCACACCTGGATGTTCTTCCCGGCCGGCCTGGCGGCCCGGGCCGACTGGCCGGACCTGGCCGCCTGCCGGGCTCCCGCGCCCCTGCTCGTCCAGTACAACCGCCACGACGAGCTCTTCCCGCTCGCCGGGGCACAGGCCGCCCACGACCGCATCACCGCCCACTACGCCGACGCCGGCGTTCCGGACGGCTACACCGGGCGGTTCTACGACGGGCATCACAAGTTCGACCAGGCCATGCAGCGTGACGCGTTCGGGTGGCTAGCCGCGCAGCTGCACTGAGGTGTCAGTCGGCGCGGTGTCAGTCGGCGCGGCGGACCTTGACGGCGGTGCCGTAGGCGCAGATCTCCTGGCCGATGCCGCCCAGTTCGTTGACGTCGAACCGCATGGCGAGAATGGCGTCGGCGCCCCGGGCCGTGGCCACCTCGATCAGCCGGTCCTGGGCCTCGGTCCGGCTGGCCGACAGCAGCTTGGTCATGCCGCGCAGCTCCCCGCCGACCAGTGACTTGAAGCCGGCACCGAGCTGCGACCCGACGTTCCTGGCCCGGACGGTAATGCCGAACACCTCGCCGATCACCTCAGTGACCTCGTATCCGGGCAGGTCATTCATGGTGCTCAAGATCATGTCGTTCCCCTTTATCAGCTTCGACCGCCAGCAACATACCCTGAAGGGGTGGTACTGGCACCGGAGGGCCGGCGCATGCTCCGCCTGGAGGCCCGCAACGCCGAGGTCCCGATCGAGCGCAAGCCGCCGTGGATCAAGACCAGGCTGCGCACCGGGCCGTCGTACACCGAGCTCAAGAACCTGGTCCGCAGCGAGGGCCTGCACACGGTGTGCGAGGAAGCGGGCTGCCCGAACATCTTCGAATGCTGGGAGGACCGCGAGGCCACGTTCCTGATCGGCGGTGACCAGTGCACCCGCCGGTGCGACTTCTGCCAGATCGACACGGGCAAGCCGCAGCCGCTCGACGAGGGCGAGCCGCGACGGGTCGCCGAGTCGGTCGCCGCGATGGGCCTGAAGTACGCGACCGTGACCGGCGTGGCGCGTGACGACCTGCCCGACGGCGGGGCCTGGCTGTACGCGCAGACCTGCCGCGAGATCCACGCCGCCATCCCCGGCTGCGGGGTGGAACTGCTCATCCCCGACTTCAACGCCGAGCCGACGCGGCTGGCCGAGGTCTTCGACGCCCGGCCGGAGGTCCTGGCGCACAACATCGAGACCGTGCCGCGGATCTTCCGGCGGATCAGGCCCGGGTTCCGGTACCCGCGGTCGCTGGAGGTGCTGCGCGCGGCTCGTTCGGCGGGCCTGGTGACGAAATCCAACCTGATCCTCGGCATGGGCGAGGAGCGGCACGAGATCACCGAGGCCATGCGCGACCTGCGGGCCGTCGGCTGTGACCTGCTGACCATCACTCAGTACCTGCGGCCGACCCCCCGGCACCATCCGGTGGAGCGATGGGTGAAGCCCGAGGAGTTCGTCGAACTGCGCGACGAGGCGCTGGGACTCGGGTTCGCCGGGGTCATGTCCGGCCCGCTGGTGCGCTCCTCCTACCGGGCCGGGCGGCTGTACGCGCAGGCCATCGAGCAGCGCGCGGACGCCGCCGCCCCGCGCTAGGCCATCAGGCCGCCTCCGGGTCCGGCCCGCTGTCCCTCCGGCGGCGAATAGTCGGGCCCGCCGGTTTCTGTCCGGGGCGCCGGAACCGTATGCTGCGGAGCATGGCACGCATGTCGAGAAAGTCCGGGTCCGCTGACCAGGCCGCCGCCATGGAGTCCGCGGCGGATATCGCCAAGGCCGGGCGGCTGAAGCAGATCCGCATGGTCGCGGGCCTGGTAAACAAGGCCAACCCCAAGGCGATGCCGATCGTCTTCGGGAGCGGGCTCGGGATCCTGGTCGTCCTGGTGGTGGTCGGTCTGCTGACCGGCCTGGCGCCGCTGCTCATCCCGCTCGGCGTGCTGCTTGGCCTGCTGGTCGCGATGATCTTGTTCGGCCGGTTCGCGCAGGCCGCGCAGTACTCGGCGATCGAGGGCCAGCCGGGCGCGGCGGCCGCGGTGCTGGAGAACATGCGTGGCAACTGGACGGTGACGCCCGCCATCGCGGCCAACAGGAACATGGACGTGGTGCACCGCACGGTCGGCCGCCCGGGAGTGATCCTGGTCGGCGAGGGCTCCCCCACCCGGCTGGCCAGCCTGCTGGCCGCGGAGAAGAAGCGGGTCGCCCGGGTCGCCTACGAGGTGCCCATCTTCGAGTTCCAGGTCGGCACCGAGGAAGGCCAGATCCCGCTGGGCAAGCTGCAGCGTAAGGTCATGCGGCTGCCGCGCAACCTCAAGCCCGCCGCGGTCAGCGACCTCAACCACCGGCTCAAGGCCCTGCAGCCGTCGCTGCAGGCCCCCAAGGGCCCGATCCCGCGGAACATCCGCCAGCCCAAGATGCCCCGCCCGAAGACTCGCTAGTACGTTAACGTTGGCCCGGCCGCGGGGTGGATGCCGCATACCGGATCCGCATCATGATCATGGGTCAAAGTGGACTGTATTTGCCCAAAACGACCCATGATCATGAAAAGGGGCCCGCAGCTAGGCGGTTAGATGCGGACGACGATCGCGTTGGAGGCGCGGTCGTGCAGGCCGCGCAGGTCGCGGTCGGTCAGTAGCGGCGGGACCACGGTGAGCAGGATCGCGGTCCGGACCAGCGTCCAGCCGAAGCCGATCGGCCCGCCGCCGAGCCGTACCGCGCGGATGCCGAGCAGCCGCTTGCCTACCGTGCTCCCGCCCAGCGCGGTCAGGATGTAGGCCTCGACGGCGAAGACGGCGATCGTCCAGAACTGCGATCTGGTCAGCCAGTACGCGATGGCCATGCTGAGCAGCCAGTCGATGAACAGCGCCAGGACGCGGCGCGGCATGCTGGCCACCGACCCCGGACCGCGCTCGGGCAACCCGAGGTGCTGGCCCGGATAGGCCTCGTTCTTGATCGAGATGGCCTGGTCCGGACCCGGGGCGGTCAGCTGCGCCGTGCCCGTTTTCGCGGTGCCCGTCTTCGCGATGCTGGCGGCGGCTTGCGCGGGACGGGCCGGCCGGTTTCCGCCGCCGCGGTTACGGGACTTCTTGGCCACCTCACCACGGTATCCGTTCCGTACCGGAACGCGAGCAGCGGGCCGCGACACACCGCGCTCCGGCCGCGCAGCGCCCCGGGGGGAAGCGCCATAATGGGTGCCTTGAGCCGGGCCCACGAGCCGTAACATCCGTGAAACACACCAGACACGGCGCGGAAATTGCTGGCGGCTAGCGTCCCAAACGCGCGCCTTTGAGAACCAAAAGCCCTGGAGGGGTTGATGTTCAGCAGTTCCGAGGAAGTCCTCCGCTTCATCGCGGAGGAGAACGTCGAGTTCATCGACGTCAGGTTTGTTGACCTGCCGGGAACGATGCAGCACTTCACGGTGCCCGCCGCGTCGTTCGGTGAGGGGGTCTTCACGGACGGCCTCATGTTCGACGGCTCGTCGATCCGCGGGTTCCAGCAGATCCACGAGTCCGACATGCAACTGCTGCCCGACTCGTCAACCGCGTACCTCGACCCGTTCCGTACGCACAAGACGCTGAACCTGACCTTCTTCGTGCACGACCCGCTGACCGGCGCGCCGTACACCAGGGATCCCCGCAATATCGCCCGCAAGGCGCAGGACTACCTGCGTGGCACCGGGATCGGCGACACCGCCTTCTTCGGCCCGGAGGCCGAGTTCTACATTTTCGACTCGGCGCGCTTCTCGACCTCGGCGAACGAGGGCTACTACCACATCGACTCGGTGGAAGGCGCCTGGAACTCCGGCAAGGACGAGGCCGGCGGAAACCTCGCCTATAAGCCCAGGTACAAGGGCGGTTACTTCCCGGTGCCGCCGATGGACCACTACACCGACCTGCGGTCGGAGATGGTGGCCATGCTGATCAAGTGCGGCATCGAGGTCGAGATGCAGCACCACGAGGTCGGCACGGCCGGCCAGGCCGAGATCGACATCCGGTTCGGCCCGCTGCTGGCCATGGCCGACAAGCTGATGACGTACAAGTACGTGATCAAGTCGACCGCCCTGGCGGCCGGCAAGACCGTGACGTTCATGCCCAAGCCGCTGTTCGGCGACAACGGGAACGGTATGCACTGCCACCAGTCCATCTGGAAGGACGGCGCGCCGCTGTTCTACGACGAGGTCGGCTACGCGGGCCTGTCGGACACGGGCCGCTACTACATCGGCGGCCTGCTCAAGCACGCGCCCTCGCTGCTGGCCTTCACCAACCCGACGGCCAACTCCTACCACCGGCTGGTTCCCGGCTTCGAGGCGCCGGTCAACCTGGTCTACTCGCAGCGGAACCGTTCGGCCTGCGCGCGGATCCCGATCACCGGGACCAACCCGAAGGCCAAGCGGGTCGAGTTCCGCGTCCCCGACCCGTCCTGCAACCCGTACCTGGCGTTCGCCGCGATGCTGATGGCGGGCCTGGACGGGATCAAGAACAAGATCGAGCCGCCGGAGCCGGTCGACAAGGACCTGTACGAGCTGCCCCCGGACGAGGCCGCGGCCATCCCGCAGGTTCCCGGCTCGCTCGACGCGGTGCTCGACAACCTGGAGGCGGACCACTCGTTCCTCACCGAGGGCGGCGTGTTCACCGAGGACCTCATCGAGACCTGGCTGGACTACAAGCGGACCGCCGAGCTGGACGAGCTCCGGCTGCGCCCGCACCCGCACGAGTTCGAGCTCTACTACGACGTCTGAGCCTTTAGAGCAGACCGACGCCACCGCGCCATAGTGCGCGGTGGCGTCGCTGCCTTTCCGGCTGGAAGTACATGTGATATTTTTATCACATGTCGTCACGGGATGCTGGCGTGGCGGGCGAGGCCGCCGCTGAGCCTGACGTCTGGCGGGCGCTGGCCAGCCCGTGGCGCCGGCGCATCCTCGACCGGCTCCGGGCCGGGCCGGCCACGACCGGCGAACTCGCCGCCGGGCTGCCGGAGCTGAGCCGGTATGCGGTCATGCAGCATCTCGCGGTGCTGGTCGGCGCCGGTCTCGTCCTGCCCGAACGCCGCGGCCGCGACCGGGTCAACCACCTCAACCCCGTCCCCCTGCGCGAGTGGTACGAGCGATGGGTTCAACCGATGGAAGCCGCCGGCATCGCCGAACACGGCGACTTCCGGCCCTACGCCACCGCGATCGAGAAGCTTGCCAATCGCTGATCCACGGTCATGCCGCGGCGGCCAACTGGACGTAAGCGGGGCGGTGCGGGGCCACGACCCGGCCATCGGGAAGAATCTCGCCCGTGTCGTCAAACACGATCACTCCGTTGCACAACAGGCTCCATCCCTGCTCGGGGTGGGAGACTACAACGCGGGCGGCATCTCGGTCCCGGCGGTTAGCCAGAGGACACGGGGGCTGATGTGTGCACATGGTGTACCTCCTGGGACAATTGCCGTGCAAGCGGGCTACATCCAGACCGTCATGGTGGAGTACGCCACAACTAGCCAGAGTGGTTCACGGCTCGGCTGATACAAATCCGCTAACGCTGCGCCCGCGGAGTTCCCCGCAGCGCTTGACTTAAAAGCGCTTGAGGTTTGGTTGGCTGTTGGCATGGCAGCTCTCACGATCCAGGATGTATCGCGGCGCAGCGGGCTGAGCGAGCCGACGCTGCGCTACTACGAGCAGGTTGGGTTGATCGGTCCGATCGAACGCGACGAAAGCAGCGGGCACCGCCGGTACCGCGAGGACGACGTCGACACGTTGCAGGCTCTGGCGTGCCTGCGCGCGATGGGTGTGGGCATCGAGGACATGCGTACCTACCAGGCCAACCGCGCGCGCGGGCACGAGGCGGCGGGCGAGCAGCGCGATCTGCTGCTGCGTCACGCCGAGCGGATCGAGACGCAGATCGCGACGCTGCACGTTCACCTGGATTACCTGCGCGCGAAGGCGGCGCTGTGGGACGCCCGCGACCACGGCGATCCCGGCGCGGAGGCCGAGGCAAACCTGCGAGTGCGGGACATAGTCCCGCGCCTGGAAGAGGTGGTGATGCGATGAGCCCGGTACTGGTGACCGGCGGGTCCGGGTATCTGGGCACGCAGTTGATTGCCGCGCTGCTGCGGGATGGGCGTGAGGTGCGGACCACGGTGCGCTCCCTGGATCGCGAAGGCGATGCGCGCGAGGCGGTGCGCCGCGGCGGGGCCGATGACAGCGGGCTGGAGGTCGTCGCCGCGGAGCTGACCGCCGACGAGGGCTGGGCGGCCGCAGCGGCGGGCTGCGAGGAGGTCCACCACGTCGCGTCGCCGATGATCCATTCCGACGATCCCGACGAGGTGATCATTCCCGCCCGCGACGGCACGCTGCGTGCCCTGCGGGCCGCGCGTGACGCCGGTGCCCGGCGTGTGGTGCTGACCTCGTCGTTCGCGGCGGTCGGGTACACGCCGAAGCCGGGTGCGGAGTACACCGAGGCTGACTGGACCGATCCCGATATGCCGGGTCTGCCGCCGTACCCGCGGTCAAAGGCGATCGCCGAACGGACCGCGTGGGACTTCATCAAGCACGAGGGTGGCGACACCGAACTGGTCGTGGTCAACCCGACGTTCATCCTCGGTCCCACGCTGACCACGACGGCGGGTTCGTCGCTGCAGCTGACCAAGGCGATGCTCGACGGGACGATGCCGGTGGTGCGACGCCAGCGATTCGGTGTCGCCGACGTGCGTGACGTGGCCGACCTGCACATCCGGGCGATGGCCGCGCCCGAGGCGGCCGGCCAGCGCTTCCTGGCGCTGGCCGACGGGCCGACCATCAGCTTCCTGCAGATGGCCCAGATCCTGCGCGACCGGCTCGGACCGCTGGCCGAGCGAGTACCGACCGAAGAGGAACCAGGACCAGAACCGCCCCGGCTGATCATCCACAACGACCGCGCCAAGCAGGAGCTTGGCTGGCGCCCTCGCCCGGCCGAGACCACGATCGTGGAAACCGCCGAGAGCCTGCGCGACCTCGGCTTGCTGGCCGGACGATGACCACGGCCCGGCTCGGCGGCAGGGTCTGCGTGATCAACGGGGCCGCGAGTGTCATCGGCCAGTCGGTGGCCGAGCGGTTCGCGGGCGAGGGCGGCGTGGTGGTGGGCGTCGACCAGGTCGAGCACGCCGTCGGCGAACTCGCGGTGCGGGCCGATCTGGCCGACGAGGCGCAGGTCGAGGCGATGTATGAGCGGGTGGTACGCGAGTATGGCCGGCTCGACGTCATCTACAACAACATGGGGCTGATGGACCCCGGCGACCGGTCGGCGCTGGATACCAGCCTGCAGACCTGGCGCCGGGTCCAGGACGCGAATCTGACCAGCATCTTCCTGGCCTGTAAGCACGGCATCCGGCACCTGCGAGACACCGACCCGGCCGGCGGCTCGGTGATCAACGCCGCGTCGTTCCTGGCTGACATCGGCGCGGCCACCGCGCAGATGGGGTACGCGGCGGCCAAGGCCGCCGTCGTCCAGCTGACCAGGGATCTGGGCGTGCACCTGGCCCGCAGCGGGGTCCGCGTGAACGCGGTGCTGTTCGGGCCGATCGACACGCCCGGCCAGCGCGCCGTGTTCGAACGCAACCCGGGCGCGCTGGACAAGCGCCTGGTGCACTGGCCGATGGGGCGGTTCGGCACGCTGGCGGAGGCGGCGGGCACGATCGCGTTCCTGGCCAGCGACGATTCCGGTTTCATCACCGCCGCGGCGCTGCCGCTCGACGGAGGCATTACCGAAGCGTTCACGGTCCCGGACTGATGCAACCGCTCGCTTGCTTGGCGCGTCGAAGGAGCATGGCCAAGCGGGTCGCGTGCCTCATGTTCGCTGCTGGTTTCGCCTTCGTGCTGGCCGGGTGCGGGACCCAGCACGCCGGCCCGGCCGGGCCGCGCGCGACCACCAGCGCCACCGCCAGCGCGACCGCGGGCTCGCCGCGCCAGCGCGCGGCGGCCGACGCGGCGCGCATTATCGCGTCTTTCCCGCCGCCCCCGAGGGCGGTGCGCACCGGGCTGATCGCGTCGCTGACCGCTCCGGGTGAGGGACCGGCGGCCACGCCGGACGTCGCGACCGCGACGCAGTGGTGGCGCGCTCCTGGTCGGCCGCAGGCCGTGCTGGCCTGGATCCGGGCTCACGTTCCGGCCGGCTTCACGCTGGGCGGCACCGGCTCGGGATCCTACGGGTCGGAGCCGAATGCCCCGTCCCAGGCGTGGACCGACCAGTTCGAGTTGCCGCCGGTGCCGGGTGTGCTGACCCAGCGCTGGCTGGTGGTGCTGGTCGTGGCGGACGGGGATCAGACCGCGATCAGGGCGGACGCGCAGGTCGTCTGGCTGCCTGCGCGGCCGGCCGCCGAGCGGATACCGGCGGACGCGCGGGTGGTGACGATTACGCCGGTGTTCGGCCTGCGGCCGGTCAAACGGCTCGAGCGGCTTGACCCGGTCGTTACGGTGACGAACCCGGCCAAGGTGGCCGCGATCGCGGCGGTCATCGACGAGCTGCCGCTGTTCCCGCCGGGTGCGTTTAGCTGCCCGGCGGACTTCGGCGCCTACATGAAGCTGACGTTCCGGACGAGCCGGGACGGTCCGGTGGTGGCCCGCCTGACCGCGGCGTACGGCGGGTGCGGGACGGTGTCGGTCAGCATCGACGGCCGGTCCATGCCCGCGCTCAGCGACTATACGGGCACCGGGCAGCAGCTACAGCAGCGAGTGCTCGCGATCGCCGGGGCTCGCTGGCCGTACCGGCCGGGCTCGCCCGGATAACGCCGTGTCCGTTTTCCGCCAGCTTCCGGACGGCGGCCTGCATAGCGTGACGTTATGGACGAGACGACGCGGGACAGGCCTTCCGTTGTGGGAGTGACTGATGTTCCGGTCCGGGCCTCCGGCACGCGGCGGCGGGCGGTCTGGGGGCTGGCGGCGCTGCTCGGGGCGATGTTCCTGGGGAACGTGGACGTGGCCATCGCGAACGTGGCGGGCCCGTCGATCAGGAGCGGGCTGCACGCCAGCGGTGGGCAGCTGGAGCTGATCGTCTCCGGGTACACGCTGGCCTACGCGGTGCTGCTGGTGACCTGCGCCCGGCTCGGCCAGGCGCGGGGTTACCGGCGGATGTTCCTGGCCGGGCTGGCCGGGTTCACCGCGGCCTCGCTGGCCTGCGCGCTCGCGCCGGACGCGATCACCCTGGTCGTCGCGCGGATCGCGGCGGGGGCCGCGGCGGCGCTGATGGCGGCTCAGGTGCTGACCGGGATCCAGCTCGGGTTCAGCGGCCGGGCCCGGGCCCGTGCGCTCGGGCTGTACTCACTGGTCCTGTCGGCGGGCGCGGTGGCCGGGCAGAGCCTGGGCGGGCTGCTGATCTCGGCCGACGTGGCCGGCACCACGTGGCGGCCGGCGTTCGGAGTGAACATCCCGATCGGCCTGGTCCTATGGTGGCTGGCCTGGCGGTACCTGCCCATGGATATGGCCCGGACGGCCGGAGCCCGACGGCCAGGAGCGGACCTGCCCGGGGTCGCGGTCCTGTCCGCGGCGCTGGTGCTGCTCGTGCTGCCGTTGGTGCTCGGTCAGGGAGAAGGCTGGCCGGCCTGGACCTGGGCCTGCCTGGCGGCCAGCCTGCCCGCCTTCGTGCTGCTCTGGTTCACCGAACGCAAGCAGGCGCAGCCGCTGGTCGACCCGCGGCTGCTGGCCAGGCGGGCGGTCGGCTGGGGCCTGGCCTCTCAGTCGGCCTGCACGGCCACGTACTTCGCGGTCTTGTTCACCCTCGCGCTGTACCTGCAGCAGGGCCTGGGCAAGAGCGCCGCCTACTCGGGCCTGGCCCTGGTCTCGTGGGTGGCGGCGTTCGGTGTGCCGGGTCCGGTGCTCGGCCGGTTCCCGGGCCGGGTGCGCGCGCTCGCCGCCCCGGCCGGGTCGCTGATCCTGGCCGCCGGATTCGCCGGGCTGGCGGCCTGCCTGCTGGCCGGCGACACCAGCGGGGTCACGCTGATGACCCTGCTCGGCGTGGCCGGACTGGGCCTGGGCACCGCGTTCACCGGCATGCTCAGCCACCTGACGAGCTCGGTGTCCGGCGAGCACGCCGCCGCGCTCAGCGGGCTGTTCAACACCGCCACCCGGGCCGGCGGGGTCATCGGCACCGCCGCGTTCGGCACCGTCTATCTGGCCCTGGTGCACCACCCGGCGCAGGCGGTGCATGGCTTCGCCGTGCTCAACCTCATCCTGGCCGCGACCGCGCTGGCCGCGACGGCCATGGCTTTGGTGTCGGTGCGCCGCGGCTGATACCACGGCCCGTTCGGCCGAAAATTAAGGAGAGTACTGATGACGACGGTCAGCCATGCGCCCGGCAGGCACTATGAGGTGCGCGGGCACCAGCTGTGGGTGGAGACCGAGGGCGACGGACCGCCGCTGCTGCCGCTGGCCGGGCTCGGACCCGCCGGGTCGCACGTGATCTTCCATCCGTTCTTCGGCGCCATGGCGCGGACGCACCGGGTCATCTACGTGGACCTGTACGGGCGCGGACGGTCGGATCGGCCGGCCCACCTGGCCGAGGTCACGTTCGCGGGCGACGTGGCCGACATCGCCGAGCTGATCCGCGCGCTGGACCTGGGTCCGGTGCACGTATACGGCTTCTCCTACGGCGGGCTGCTCGGCCAGGCGCTGGCCCTGGAGCACCCGGGACTGCTGCGGTCGCTGATCATCGCCAACAGCCTGCACAGCCCGGAGATGTGGCAGGCCAACCACGCCAACATCAACGCCGAACTGGCCCGGCAGGACCCGGACGTGTGGGAGCGGATCACCGCGCTGCGGTCGGCCGGACATAAGTCGACCGATCCGGAGGTGGCCGCGGAGTTCGCGACGGCGGCCCGGCTGGTGCGGTTCTACAACCCGGATAACGCCGCGCTGCTGGCCACCGAGCCGGGCGCGCGGAACCTGGAGCTGTACCCGGTGTTCGTCGGGGCCGACGTGGACTTCATCATCGGCGGGGAGGTGCGGCTCGTTCTCCCATGTCGAGGAACCCGAGGCGGTCTTCGCGCTGGTCCGCGAGTTCACCGGTCAGTGACCGCCTGGCGCAGCAGGGCCTCGACTTCGGGGCTGGGCGGGTGGTCCTCGTCGGGCGAGAGGCTGACGTCCGCGGCGTTGGCGCCGGCTTCGAGCAGGACCCGGACGGTGCCGGCCCAGTCGGGGTGCGGGTTGAGGTCGCCTCGTTCGCTGCTGCCGATGGAGGCCCAGACCAGCGGGTGGCTGTCCCAGGTTTCGTCGCGCGCCGCGACGTCGGCGCCGCGGTCCAGGAGCAGCCGGACCGCGTCGGCGCTGCCGGCGTAGGCGGCGGCGTGCAGCGCCGTTCCGCCGTGATCGCCGCCGTGCGCGTCGACGGCGAAGCCGAGGTCGAGCATCAGGGTGAGGGCCGCGACATGGCCGGTCTCGGCGGCGCGGATCAGCGCGGCGGCTTGCTGGGCTTCGCTCAGCCGATCCCGCAGCCCGGGATCGGCGGCCAGTTGCTCCCGTACCAGGGCCTGGTCCGCGTGCTGGAGGGCGGCGAGGAACCGGTCGGTGTCGGAGAGGTCACCCGTGGCACCGTGGTGGCGCAGCAGGTCCGCTAGGTCGTCGCGGCCCTGGAGCCTGGCCAGGGTGTAGGGCGTGTGTCCGTTCGGGCCCGGGCGGTCGGGCTCGGCGCCGTGGCTGAGCAGCAGGCCGAGCAGTTCAGCCGAACAGCCGGACTGGACCGCTTCGTAGGCCGCTGAGGCGGGTGCGCCGTTGTCGTCGGCGTAGCGGCGGGGATCGGCGCCGGCCTCGAGCAGCAGCCGGACCCCCTCGGCGTCGTTCTGGCTGAGCGGCGCGGCCAGCGCCATCTCGGCGATCCCGGCCACGTCGCCCGCGTGGTCCAGCATCATCCGCAGGCTCTGGTGGTCGTCGCCGCCGAACCCGGCCAGGTACAGGTCATGGTCGTCGGGCACGGCGCCGCGCTCCAGCAGCAGCGCGACGACCGGCGGGTTGGTCGCGCCGGCCACCGCGCAGCGCAGCGGGGTCCAGCCGCCGCGGCCGCGCTGCCCGCCGGATCGGCCGACGGGATCGGCTCCGGCGTCCAGCAGCAGCCGGGCCACCTCGGTCAGGCCGTCGGCCCGGGCCGGGTCGAGCTGGTTCCACTTCGAGGCGCAGGCCGCGTGCAGCGGCGTCCAGCCGCTCCGCGGGTCCATGCGGGTGGCCAGGCCGGGGTCGCGGGCGATCTCGGCCCGGACTCGGTCGGCGTCGCCCAGAATCAGCGCGGTGGCGACGTTGTAACCGGCAAGTTCGGGATTGGCGGCCAGCATCCGGGCCGCGCGCCCGGTCCAGTCGCGGATGCTCGCCTCGCAGAACACCTCGGCCAGCCGGGCCAGGTCGGTGGTGCTGGCCGGAAGCTCGGCCATAACGCCTCCTTCACCGGCCTGTCGCCTACCGCTACGGTATCACCAGAAGCCCAGGTCAGGCGGGGTGGTGGTACCGCCGGTTCAGGCCTCGCTGCAGGCGGCGGCGCGGCAGGTTGAACAGCGCCGCGGCGACCAGGGTCGTCGCCGCGAGCGCGACCGGCGAGTGGACCGCCAACACCTGGGTGGCCAGGACCACCACTGCGACATAGACCAAGGTCAGCACCCCGGTCATCATTACGTACCTCATACTCCGCAGGCTACGGCGGCACCGTTCCGTAAGCGTTACGGCAAGCCGGGCGGCTCGTCCGCCAGGGGCGTTAGGGTCATCTCATGCCGCGACCGGACCGGAGCAACGCCCTCGATCACGTCGTCGTGATCATGTTCGAGAACCGCTCGTTCGACAACCTGCTCGGCCGCCTGTACCAGCCGGGCGAGGTGGCCTCGTTCGCGGGCGTGACCGGCCTGGGCCTGTCCAACCCGGTCCCGGAGTGGGCCGCGGGCGCCAGCCCGGGGAACGCCCCGCGGCTGGTGCCGTACGGGACCACGACCGACATGAACTCACCCTCCCCTGACCCCGGGGAGGAATACCAGCACGTCAACACCCAGTTGTTCGGGCTTATCGACCCGCCGTCCAACCGCGGCATGGTGGCCCAGCACATCGTCGCCCCGTACAACGCGCCCGCCAATACCGGTCAGCGGCCGACCATGGACGGGTTCGTCACCGACTACATCAGCGCGTTCATGGCCGAGACGGGCCGCATACCGGTCTTCGAGGAGTACGCGCAGATCATGACCGGCTACGCCCCCTCGCAGGTCCCGGTCACCTCAGCGCTGGCGCGCGGCTTCGCGACCTTCGACCACTGGTTCTGCGAGGTGCCGTCGCAGACGTTCCCGAACCGGTCGTTCTTCCACGCGGCCACTTCGTCGGGGTACGTGGTCAACATGGAGCCCGCCGAGTCCTTCCCGCTGCACAACGACGCCGAGAATGTGACTCAGCGGCTCGAGAGGCACGGCCTGACCTGGCGGGTCTACTGCGATCCGCCGAGTCACATCTCGCTGACCGGCGTCATCCACGCGCCCCGGCTGCACGAGCGGTGGGACACGAACTTCTTCACCACCGACCGCTTCCTGGAGGACGCGGCCACCGGGCAGCTGCCCGCCTACTCGTTCATCGAGCCCAACCTGCTGTACGGGCACAACGACATGCACCCGGCCTTCGACGCGCTGTTCCCCGGGGTGGACCTGGACCCGCCGTCCGCGCTGCTGGGCGGCGAGGCGCTGCTGGCCAAGATCTACGACGCGATCCGCTGCTCAGCCTCGCCGGACGGGTCGAACGCCTACAACACGCTGTTCATGGTCTGTTTCGACGAGCACGGCGGGACCTACGACCACGTTCCGCCGCCGGCCGTGCTGCCGCCCGACCCGGCCGCCCCGGCCGGGCAGATGGGCTTCCGGTTCGACCGCTCCGGCGTGCGCGTGCCCGCCATCGCCGTCTCGCCCTGGATCGGTGAGCGGACCGTGGTCAACGACCAGTACCGGCACACGTCGGTGATCCGTACGCTGCGGGAACGCTGGCAGCTGGGCGGGCCGCTGACCGCCCGCGACGGCGCCGCCCTGGACCTAGCCCCGGTGCTGTCCCTCGACACCCCGCGGGATCCGGACGACTGGCCGGACGTCATGCCGCGGCCGGTCCCCCCGTTCAACCCGGCGCACGTCTCGCTCGAGGCCCGGCTCAAGGGGCTGTGCAAGGCGGCCTGCTTCCCGGTGCTGGCCCTGGCTAAGAGCATGGGCCTGCCCGCCCCGGATATCGACCAGGACGAGGCCATCGCCCGGGCCGACGCCATCGAGCTGATGGACGAGGTGTTCGGGCACATGTTTCCCGGCCTGCACGCGGGCTAGCGCGTCACCACGATCACGACGCCGAACCGGCGCGACGGCGCGCAGGACCGGAGCGGGTAGGTCGCGGGCACCGAGCTGGCCGGCTCCGCCTCGTTCTTGGCGGGGATCGCGACCTGGCACGGCGGCCGGACCGAGGTGATCAGCACCCGCCCGGGCCTGGCCGCCCTGAATGAGGCGCCGGTGACCCCGGCGATCAGCGAGAGCGCCCCGTTCGGCGCGCCGACCAGGGCGTTGCCCGAGACCCGCGGGACCAGCCACCGGCTGGCCACGGTGCCGCGCAGGTAGACGCTGAGGCGCTGGCCGACGCGCAGGCAGTAGGTCCGCCCGTTGTTGCCCAGGGTGAGCGTGCCCCCGGCGAGTCGCTGGCACCCGGACCGCGCCGCTTGGGTCGCCGTGACCACGCTGGGCGACTGGGTCTGCCCGGCCGCCGGAGACGCGGACCCGGTGGTGTGCGTGCCGGGGCCCGGCGAGGACGCCGGAGCCGTCGCGCAGCCGGTCACCAGGGCGGCCAGCAGGCCGGCCGCGGCGGCACTTGACCGAAAATTCATCGAAGCCTCCCTGAGCGCTTGCTGCGGACAAGCTGATCTCCGGCTGGATATCAGCTCCGCAGGTCAGCCCCGGCAACTTGGACGTCGGTTGGAGACGACCGGTTCCCTGGTCCGCCACGGGGGCGCTTTATCACCATAAATAATCAGGACACCACCTCTAGTCACAAATTCCGTACAGGTTTAGGCTCGGCTTGCTCCGAGTCCGGCGCTGTAGCGACGGATGCACTGGGAGGGCCTGCAGCGCGCAGCACGTAAGGACGGAGGTTGCGCGATGACGCGCGGACGATCATGGCGATGGCTGGTAATCACCGTAGCCATCGCGACAGGCGGAGTGCTGGGCGCCACAGCGGCCAGCGCCCAGCCGGCCGCCCCGGCAGCGGGGATCACATCTGCCAAATCACAGGTCTGCATCACGGGGCAGGTCCTGTGTACCGAGGTGCAGGACTACTATCACGCCTTCGGCGGAAAGTACGTCGGGCACGACGAGCCGTCGGTGCTGTATTACTCCAACGTCCCCGGGGCGGGCAACCGCAACGCGTGGCAGGTCACCCTGCCGAAGGACCCGCCGCCCAGCGTGATACCGGGCCGGTCCTGGAGCTTCCAGCTCACCCCGGCGTTCTGGTTCGGCATGGCCATGTGCGACTCGCAGTCCTACCCCCAGGTGACGACCAACTGCACCCCGGACAGCGACTCCAACATCACCCCGCTGGCCCAGCATTCGGGCACCGCGTTCACGGAATTGCAGTTCTACCCGCCAGGCTGGGTCAAGCAGTTCAACGGCAGCAGTTGCGACCCGCGGGATTGGTGCGCGGCGCTGAACATCGACAGTTTGTCCGAGAACCCGATCAATGGCACGGTGCTGAACCCGACCTGCCAGAACCAGATCCTGGGCGGCACCGAATACATCAACTTCGCGTTCCTCACCCATTCGGGTACGCCGATCGGACCGCCGAACCCGCTGCAGTTCGACGCGGCCACCTCGGGCAACCCGACCCGGCCCGACGTGCTGTTCATGCGGCCCGGTGACCACCTCACGGTCATCATGCACGACACGGCGCAGGGCCTGCAGACGGTGGTGTTCGATCACAACACCGGTCAGGTGGGGTCCATGACCGCGTCCGCGGCCAACGGATTCGGCCAGATCCAGGCCGCACCGACCGGCACGTCGTGCACGGAGATTCCCTACAACTTCCACCCCATGTACTCGACGTCCTCGCCGGCCACCCGGGTGCCGTGGACCGCGCACTCCTACAACATCGCGTTCGACGAGGAGATCGGCCACTTCGACTACTGCACGAACGTGGACAACACCACCGGCACGTGCGCGGGCCAGGAGGGGGCGCCCGGTGACCAGGAGCCGGCCGACGCCGACGACGCCGGATGCTTCCCGGCGGCAGACTCGCTGCTGGTACAGGTCAGCGGGTGCACCGCCAGCAACGCCCCGGGGTTCGACGGGACGTCGTACCTGAAGGACTGGCCGGACGGGAACCGGTTCCTGCATCCGACACCGGAGCTGTTCTCCAGCCCGCTGACCGGGCCCTTCCTCAGCACGAACTACTCCACGGCGGCGCTCGAGTCCGACGCGCCGCGGGTCGAGGCGGCCGACCTCGGCGGGGCGTGCAACACGACCACCGGGGCCAATTGCACCATCGTCCCGCCGACCGACGACGGCCAGCCCGCCACGTTCTATCCCTTCTTCTCGATCACGAGGTTCTTCCCCGTCGGCGGGTCCTGCCGGTGGTTCATCGGGAACCGCATACCGGGACTGACCGCCAACGATTTCGGCGGAGTCACCCAGTACGGCACGCTGTTGCCGCTGCAGTTCCTGGCGTTCGGCGGCGGCGGCGCCACCGTGACGCGGTTTGACGATTTCCAGAACAACCTGGGCCGGAATCCCTGCCCGGCCTGATCACCGCGTGGTCCTGAACTGACCGTCCGGGCCGCCGGGTTACCCGCCCGGCGGCCCGGCTAGGGTGGGACGGTGCGGCTCACGGTACTCGGAGGGTGCGGAGCCTGGCCGGGCGCCGGGCAGGCGTGCAGCGGCTATCTGGTCGAACACGACGGTTTCCGGCTGCTCATCGACCCCGGGTACGCGACGGTGCCGCGCCTGCTCGAGTTCGCGCACGCGGACGACGTGGACGCGGTGCTGGTCAGTCACGGGCATCCCGACCACTGCGCCGACCTGAACCCGCTGCTGCGGGCCAGGACGTTCCGGGATGACCGCGCGGCCG
>Ga0209168_10001515_pt1 | contig 18035 bp, 13 predicted proteins | sample Coa_R1_FD_187156 | JGI IMG/M metagenome (GOLD analysis project Ga0209168, IMG submission 187156) | Surface soil microbial communities from Centralia Pennsylvania, which are recovering from an underground coalmine fire - Coalmine... | ecosystem: Environmental > Terrestrial > Soil > Unclassified ... | reverse complement strand
CTATCTGGGCTGGATTTGGCATCGGCCGCGCGGAATTTCCGATGGTCGCGCAATCCTGGCTGCTCGGTGGCCATGTGCGTGTCGGCTTGGAAGACAATCTCTATCTCTCGAAAGGCATGCTCGCCAAAAGCAACGCCGAACTCGTGACGCGCGCCGTTGATATTCTCAAGCACCTTGGTGCGGCGACCGCCACGTCCAAAGAGGCGCGGGTGATGCTCGGGCTTTCGTAATCGGAATCATGCCTGATTGATTGCGGTTTCGTCATCGCAAGCGCTCGCGATGACGGTGTGGGTTCCAATGGTATCTCCGTCATCGCGAGGAGTGAAACGACGACGCGATCCAGTTTCTTGTGATTCCTGGATCGCTTCGCTGGCGCTCGCGATGACGGGGATAGGGAAGCGCATTCGCGCGACCCGTTGGCTCGTGATGTCGGTGGATGAAGCAATTGCTCTTCACTTGACACGATTTCGCGCGCCGCACCTGATTTGCCCGTGGTGCCATTGTGTCGCAGGAAAAATCGCTTGCGATGTCGGGCAAATCAGAAGCACATTTCCGCGCATCCCGTGCCCACCATGAGGGGCGTTTCGCGATCGTCAAAGACGTTGAGTGCGGGATGCGGTGGATGCTTGTCATGCGCAAGACGAACGCATGAGCCAAGCGGACGGCAAAGTCGTAGCGTTCTGATACCCCGACGCTGGTATCAAGCAGGTCAAAGGATGCGCAAGCGTATCATGGCCGGCGACGGAGACAACAAAGCCCGGTCTCCGGGGAGACTACGAAGGAAACCGTTAAAACCATTGTGCAGGAAATGCCGGATTTGTTCGGTGAACCTGTGGTGAGTTAAGCTTGTGTGCTTTCATCTTTCGCACACAAGGCTGCGGGTGCATTGGGCACCCGGCATTTCCTGCGCCCTCTTTGATTTCGAGGCGCAATGTTCGTGCATCACTCGGGCGCTTCACGTCGCGGGAAGGCGAAGGTGCGTCTTATCGTCATGCGAGGAGCGCAAGCGACGAAGCAATCCAGGCTTTGGCGCGACAAGTCTGGATTGTTTTCGCCTAACCGGGCGGCGCGTTGCCGCTCCGCCCGATATTTTCTCAACCGATAGCTTGTTCGCGAGGGCTAACCGTCATGATCGCCATGGCCGTCTCGATCTCCGTGATCGTCGCGATCGCCGAAGTTGAACATGTCCATGAGGTCACCGATCGCCGGCATGTTGCGCGGCACGTAACGATTATCGTCCTCGTCCATGACCGGATTCGGTAGATTGTCGCGGCTGCGCGCGCTCAGCGGCTGCAATCCCCAGTTATGTTCGATGAATTTCGTGATCGAGACGTGGTCGTAATAAGTGTGGACCACGCGTCCGCCGCGCGAGAACGGCGAAATCACGAGCAGCGGCACGCGCGGGCCGTCGCCGAAGAAATCGACCGGCTGGATGAAGCCCGAATCGTAGAAGCCACCGCTTTCATCCCAGGTGACGATGATCGCGGTTTCCGCAAACAGCTCCGGGTTCGATTTGACGTGATCGACGATATTGTCGAGCAGCGCCTCGAACAGATCCAGCTTGGACGACTGCGGGTGTCCATCGACGAAGCCGCTCGGCTTGACGAAGGAAACCGAAGGCAGATTGCCTTGATCGACGGCGTTGAAGAAGTCGACGATGTCGGCGGTGTGCTGCTTGATCTGGGTGGGATTGCCGTAGATCGACGCGGCATACTGCATCGGGTTGCAGATCGGGCAGAACTGATTGGGCTTGCCCGCCACCGCGTCGTTGAAGCCGCCGCCATAATAGACCCAGGAAACGCTCTTCGCGTTCAAGGAATCGCCGATGGTCGGCAGGTTTTGCGGCGGAATGAAGAAGAAGTCGCTAGGATCGCCGGTCTTGGCGAAATTGGCGGGATTCGCCGGTGTACCGTCGGGGTGGTAGCCGGGGAAGAAATTGTTGATCGCATAGAAGGTGTTCGATGCGCAGTTCGGTGCCGGATTGTAGGGCAACGTTCCCAGATAGGTGGTGATGGCGGGAACACCGGGTTGGGTCGGGTCCGAGCAATTCACATATTCGCCGAGGGACGCACCGGGGTCGTTCTGGTAGACGTTGTTGGAGCCGGGAGCGGGATTGGGGTTAGCAACAAGCACTCCAGGAATGAGCGCAGGAAAAGGAGGCGACTTCAATCCCAAAACCGCGGCTGGAACCGATTGCGGCGGTGCGGGGCTGAAGTTGAGCGGCGCGACGCCGTTCTGGGCGAAGGCGCTGTTGAAGAAATACACGTCGCCGGTGCCGATCATGATGTGATTGGCGCCAGTGCCGCCCATCACCGCCTGATGATAATTGTCGGAGATGGCGTATTCCTGCGCCAGCCGCTTCAGTGTCGGCGCATCGCCCTGGTTCATGTTGAAGAAGGCCATCGACGTGCCCATGCCTTCTTCCGTCGTCCCGGCGAAGGTGGTGATCACGAAAGGCAGGAGGTCGGAAAGACAGCCGCTCGGATTTTCAGCCGTGGCGTGCTGAATGTTGCAGTCCGATTGCTGCCACATCTGATAGAAGCGATGGATGGTATCTTCGGTATAGGCGTCATAGGGCAGCCCGATACCCTGCGCATTTTTGGCCGTCTGCTGGTAGGGGCCATTCGGCAAATTGGTCACGTTGAGGATGCGCGTGTCGGGATTGCGCACTGGAACGCCATTGACGACCACTTCGGGGTTAAACGTCAATCCGACGGCGGCGCCGGTCGTCAAAAGCACGGCGTCTTTCGGCTCGAGGCTCGGCTCGGCGGCTTGAGCCGCCGCAACGGTGGCGAATGGCGGCGCTTTGGTGTCGCTCGCCTGCAGCGGCACGCGGTTCAAATCCGGCGGCGGCAGGGTGGTATAAGGCGTCTTGCTGCTGTCAGCCGCGCTGATGAAATAATTCGGCTGTGGCGAGACCGTGAATTGCTTCGCGCGATTGAAGTTCGGCCCTGGCGTGCCGTCCTCATTGACGATGCCCCTCGACAGCAAATTGCCGATGTGTTGGCCGTCGCGGGGACGGAAGGTGCCGAAAGCGTGATCGAAGCTGGAGTTTTCGGCCAGAACGACAATGACATGCTTGATGGGTGTCGTGGTGTGGGCGCGATCGGCGGTCTTGTCCGGATCAAGAGCGCCGGCATTTGCCGTAAAGGCTCCCAACGCCGCCGCCGTTACCCCAACCCGCAGGCCGAGCTTCGAGCCCGGCGCGCATTTCCTTGTTCGCATCTTGGTTCTCCTTCGTATGGAACGGCGGGGAACCTAGCGAGGCGTCATGACACTTTCTTCGAGGTGCTATGACAGCTTTATTGCAATTAAAAGTTTCTGTGGAGGAATTCGAGCGCGGCGAATGCCGGCGGGTCCGGCGATCCACCTCGCACCGAGACTTCATAAGGGATATTGGCGAGGCCGATAAAAAAGGAATTCAACCGGTCAAACCCGGCGTGGTGCGGCGGTACCCAGCCACGTCCGAATTTGGGCGTGGCGCCCGGCCCATATTCGCCGGTCTTCTCAGCGTCATCGCCGCGGCCGCGACAATGCGCGCGATCATGCCCTCGACGTCGTCGAGGTCGCATTGGCCTTCCGATAATTTCAATAACCGCTCGCTGTCGCGGATGGTTTGATGTGCCATCGCGAGAGCGAAATGCAGGCCCCAATAAAGATCGGCGTCACCGCAATCGGGCAGGGATCGCCGCATCGCGGCGGCGAATTTCCGCAAATGATCGATTTCGCGGTTCTTGATGCGGCGGATCGGCGGCACCGCTTCGATCGAGGCGCGGATCATGAAGCGGGCCGCCGTCGATCGTTCATTGTCCGGACCCAAGCAGCCGCGCAGCGTGGGTCCGACCAGTGCGCGCAGGATCGCTTCGATGTCGGCCCGCCCGCCGCCGGCCGCTTCCGCCGCCTTCAATTCGTTGAGCCGCTCGCGGTTGGTCGCGAGGCCGCGGGTCATGAAGAGTTCGGCGATCAACTCGTCCTTGGAGCCGAAATGGTAATTCACCGCCGCGAGATTGACATCCGCCGCCGCCACGATGTCGCGCAGCGTGACGTCGGCGAAGCCGCGTTCGGCATAAAGCCGCTCGGCGGCTTCGAGGATGGATGATCTTGTCTGATCTGACGGCATCTCGGGGCCCGGCGCGGTTGCAATTCAAACGCTTGTATGAAACTATGGTTTGAAGGCTGAAATGTCAATTGCGTGTCCTCTCTACCGGCCCCGCCATCGGCGGTCTTGCGGGCGAGGAGATGCGGCGCGACACTGCCCCGAAGAATTCGAAGAAACCTTAAGCGAGGAACGTCCCATGGATTTCACGATGTCCGGCCGGCAAAAGGAATGGCTCACCCGGGTGCAGTCCTTCATGAAAAATCACGTTCGTCCGGCGGTGCCGATCTACCGCAAGCAGGACGCCGAGGGACCGCGCTGGAAGGTGATCCCGATTGTCGAAGAATTGAAGGCCAAGGCCAAGGCCGAAGGCCTTTGGAACATGTTCATGCCGCCGTCGTCACATGAAGACGACGAATTTCACGGCGCGGGATTGACCAATCTGGAATATGCGCCGCTCGCCGAGGAAATGGGCCATATCGGTTGGGCTTCGGAAGTCTTCAATTGCTCGGCGCCCGATACCGGCAACATGGAAGTGTTCATCCGTTACGGCACCAAGGAGCATAAGCGAAAGTGGTTGCGTCCGCTGATGGACGGTGAAATCCGTTCCGCTTTCCTGATGACCGAACCCGCGGTTGCCTCGTCGGACGCCACCAATATCGAGACCCGCATCGAGCGCGACGGCGATCATTACGTCATCAATGGCCGCAAATGGTGGTCGTCGGGCGTCGGCGATCCCCGCTGCAAGATCGCGATCCTGATGGGCAAGACCGATCCGAAGGCGCCGCGCCATCAGCAACAGTCGCAAATCCTGGTGCCGCTGGATTCGCCCGGCATCACGGTCGAAAAGCTTCTGCCCGTTTTCGGCTTCGACGACGCGCCACATGGTCACGCGCAGGTGTTGCTCGAAAACGTGCGCGTGCCCGCCAGCAACATCCTGCTCGGCGAGGGCAGGGGCTTTGAGATCGCGCAAGGCCGTCTTGGACCGGGTCGCATCCATCACTGCATGCGCACCATCGGCAAGGCCGAGGAAGCGCTGGAGAAAATGGTCAAGCGGCTGTCCTCGCGTACCGCTTTCGGCAAGAAAATCGTCGAATATTCGATCTGGGAACAGCGCATCGCGGAAGCGCGCACCGAAATCGAGATGAACCGCCTGTTGTGCCTGAAGGCCGCCGACATGATGGACAAGGTCGGCAACAAGACCGCGCAGCTCGAAATCGCCATGATCAAGGTGGCCGCGCCCAACATGGCGTTGAAAATCATCGATCAGGCCATCCAGGCGTTCGGTGCGGCCGGCGTCTCCGACGATGCGGGGCTTGCGCGCGACTATGCCTCGATGCGCACCATGCGTTTGGCCGACGGGCCCGACGAGGTCCATAACCGCGCCATTGCCAGGCTTGAGCTTCGGAAGTATGCCAACGCGCCTGCCGGTCAATAAGCGGGATTTACGTTGCATTGGAGCCGCGCCCCTCTCTCGCAACCGGGAAAAATCCGGTTGCGAGCCATAGCGATCAAGGAAGAGATGTCGAGAATGCTTTCGAAAGTGATGGCGCTGGCGTTCGCTGCCATTCTGTGCGCACCGGCATTTGCTGAAGGTACTGTCATGAAGGAGCTCTTTCCCACCGGAAAGATTCGCGTCGGTATTGCTTACGCGCCGGCGCCCACCCCCGTTTTTGGCGCCATCGGCGCCCAGGGAGAGATTCACGGTGTCCAGCGCGATATTGCCACAGCGCTCGCGAAACAATTGAGTGTGCCGTTGGACATCGTGGTGAAGGCGACAACTGGAGAGCTGACCGAAGCCTGCGCCACCGGCGCGATCGATATCGGCTTCATGCCAATCGATGAGGAGCGGCGGAAGCGCCTTGATTTCAGCCCCGCTTATTTCGTCATCGAGAGCACCTTTCTGGTGACGCGCGATGATTTGAAAACACTGGCGGATGTCGATCGGCCTGATGTCACCGCGGTGGGCATCGATGGATCGACCACAATGCGGGCGGCAGCCAGAACCCTCAAACAAGCCAAGGTCGTAACGGCAAAGTCCGTCGATGAAGCGATGGCGATGATGAAGGGGGGAGCGGCGCAGGCCTTTGCCCTCACGCATGATGTGCTGCCGAAATTGCAGAAACAACTGCCGGGATCGCGGATCCTCGACGGCGCGTTCCAGGTCACGGGAGTTGCGATTTCGGTGCGGAAGGATCGGCCAGCCGCGCTCGCTTTTCTCACTGATTTCGTCACCGAGGCCAAGCGCGATGGCACAATCCGGCGCGCCTTCGACAATGCCGGGCTTAAGGAACTTTCGATCGCGCCGTGAGAGCGGATGGATCATCATGAAAATCCAGCATTCATCTGCGTGGAAATGATCGGAAAGGCGCTAGTGAAGTGGATTTGACATTCGCTACCCACCTGGCGGCGAGTTAGGAAAAGCGAATGTCAAATCCGAAACTCCACTAGAAATATATATTTGCTAGTGGTCCTTTTGATTCTAACACTCGCAAAAGTGACCGCTGAGGAGGGATACGAATGTTAGAATCGGACCACTAGCGTGACCGAGGGCGTCAAAAGCGACGAGGAATTTTCCGGCACCAAGCCGGTTGAGGAGCGCCATCGGATCGACGAGGCGCGTCTTCATGGCTGGATGGAAGGGCATGTCGATGCATATCAAGGACCGCTGAGCGTCCTGCAATTCAAGGGCGGCCAGTCCAACCCGACCTATCGGCTTGATACGCCCGGCCGTTCCTACGTGATGCGGCGCAAACCGTTCGGCAAATTGTTGCCGTCGGCGCACGCGGTCGATCGTGAATTCCGCGTCATTTCCGCGCTCGGCAAGCAGGGCTTTCCCGTCGCCAAAGCTTACGCGCTCTGTATGGATGACGCGGTGATCGGCGCTGCCTTTTACATCATGTCGATGGAGGAGGGGCGGGTGTTTTGGGAGCCGACGCTTCCAAGCCAGTCGCGCGAGGCACGGCAGGCGATCTTCACGAGCAAGATCGAAACGCTCGCGAAGCTTCACAGCTACGATCCGCAAACAATCGGTCTTGGCGAGTTCGGCAAGCCCGGCAATTATTTCGCGCGCCAGGTCGATCGCTGGACCAGGCAATACCGCGCTTCCGAGACCCAACACATCGAGGAAGTCGAAAAGCTGATCGAATGGCTGCCGCGCACCGTGCCAAGCCAAGAGCGGCTCTCAATCGTCCATGGCGATTATCGTCTCGACAATATGATCTTCCACCCAACCGAGCCTCGCGTGATCGCGGTGCTGGATTGGGAGCTCTCCACGCTCGGCGATCCCATGGCGGATTTCACCTATCTCTTGATGCAATGGACCATGCCGGGGCTGGCCAACGCCGATCTCAAAGTGTTGAACATTCCAACGCTGGAGCAGGCAGCCCAAATCTATTGCAATGTCACCGGCAGCGCGGTGCCGGATTTGAACTGGTATTTCTCCTATAATCTGTTTCGCCTCGCCTGCATCACGCAAGGAATCGCGGGTCGCATTCGCGACGGCACCGCGGCGAGCGCGAAAGCGATGGAATCGGCGGCGCGCACCGTGCCGCTGTCGAAGGCGTCGTGGGACTACGCGCAAAAGGCGGGGGCGGTGTAGCCCGCTGCTCGGGCGCCGGTCACTAACGCCATTTCGTCCGCTCGCGAATCCCGGCCAATGCGGTGCGGGCGCCGGCGATAATTTCCGGCGGGTTGAGTGCGGTGAGCTTACCGCCGCGCTTGAGGATGCGGCCATCGACCACGACGGTATCGACATTCTCCGCCGTCGTCGCCTCCAGCACCAGATGCGCCGGATCGGTCACAACAGCCATGTTGAGCGCATTCGGATTGATCATGATCAGGTCGGCGCGCTTGCCCGGCTTGAGCGAGCCGACCTTGTCGTCGATCCCCATGGCGCGCGCGCCCTCGATGGTGCCGAGTTCGAGTGCCTGACGCGCGGTCATCTTGAATTCGCTCTCGGCCTTGGCGTTCTCGGAATCGCGCGCAAGCTTGAGCACGCCGAAAAGATTTGAGTTGCCGGTCAGCGCCGAGGTATCGACGGAAATACCGAGCGGAATCCGTTTCGCCAGCATCTCGCTGATTTGAGGATAGCCATAACCGATGCGAAGTTCCGAGCCGGGCGACACCGACACCGACGCGCCACTCTCCTTGATCATGTCGAGTTCCGCGGGCGACGCCGAAAGCGCATGAACGAGCTGCACGTCCTTGCCCAGGAGCTTGGCGGCATAAAGCGGCTCGATCTGGTTCACGGCGCGGTGCGCCGTCGCCGCCACATGCAAGGTGATGGGCACGCCGAGTTTGCGGGCATTGTCGAATTCCGGCTGGTACACTTCCGGCTTGATCGGGCCGGCGCGGAACTGCCCGCGCCATCCCATGCCAAGCGTAATCAGCCCTTCATGGGACCAGCTCTTCCAGTTTCGGGCGAGGCTTTCGATCGGCGCCTGATCGGCCGATTGCGTATCGGGCAGGCCCTGTGGCCAGCCGCAGGAATGCCGAGCGCGGATGCCGGCCTCGGTGAGAGCGCGAATATCGGCCTCCGCATGGGCCTGGCTTCGCACATTGTGACACCAGGAATGCACGGATGTCATCCCTGAATTGATGGCTTCGGCCGCCGAAAGGCGGGTACTTTGAAAAATGTCGTCCGGCGTCATCTGCTGGCCGAAACGGGCGACGGTCGGAAAATAACCATCCTCCGGCCTGTCGCCGGCAAAGCTGCGGAAAATCGTGTTCCACATATGCCAATGGGTCTCGACGAGGCCCGGCATGACAATCATGCCGCTGCCCTCGATCCGTTCGCCGCCGCTGACATCCTTGCCGACCGCAACAATTTCGCCGTTTCGCACATGCACCGAGGCGCCCGCGATGTCGCCAAGGCCACCATCCATCGTCATCACCAGGGCGTTGGTGATGGTGAATTCGCCGCGAGAGGGAAGCCGTGACGCGCCGCCATTCGGCGTCTGCGCCATCAAGGACGATGACAGCGGCCCGCTCGCGCCGGCGATGCCGAGCGCGGCCGCACCGCGAATAAAATGACGCCTGCAAAGTTCACACATAGCCCCTCCCTGAGAGATCGGCGGGTCGCCAATCGTCAATGGCCGAGCTCTTTCGGCCCGGCTTATGCTGTTTAGCCTGTCACATTATAGCAGTGCGGCGATTTGGCGAACCCGGAGGGCGCGCGCCGGTCCGCCAAGGCTGGCCTGGGAGGGTAATCAGGTCACGTTTTCTTGTCGATTCGCCATATTTTATGACAGAATTAATACAGTAAGATGTCTATTGGGCATGCGGGCGAAGCAGTCGGAGCAGACGATGCGTCGGGAATCGCGGGCACAGTCGCATTCATTGGTTTGGTCCAATCCGGTGTCGTGGTGGTGGGCGCTGTTGACGCTGGTGAGCGGCGTCAACATCGCGGCTTGGTTTTTGTTGTACCGGCAGCTTCACGAAGCCAATGGTTCCGGCCACGCGCCGGGTTTGGATTTCATGCTGCTATTGAGCGCGGCCTATGTTTTTGGCTGCGCTTTTCGTTCGCTTCTGCCGCGCGCCGACGTTCAACGCATTTGCCTGTTCGATACCTGGCTGTCGAGCGTCGTCATCGGCCGCTCGGTCGCGACGGTGGCCGAGGTCTGTTTCGCCGGGCAGTGGGCGATGATCCTGTTTCAACTGGGTACGATGGCGAATGCGGCCACCGCCGTGAGCGCCGCCTGGGTGATCGTGCCGCTGATCCTGATCGCCGAATGCTTCTCCTGGCATGCGGTGCTCACCACCAATTATCTCGGCAACGCCATCGAGAATTCGATCTGGGCCGTGGCCTTTTTCATCGCCGGAATCGGGGTTTGCCGGCTGATGGCGGAATTCGACGGTGGGGTTCGCCTGCTCCTCGCGCTGACAGTGGTTGGGATCGTGGTCTATCTGGCGTTTCTGATGACGGTCGATGTGCCGATGTATCTGAAGCGATGGCGGATCGATCGCGCCAAGGGCAGCAGGGGCTTAAGGCCCCTGGAAGGCCTTCGCGACGTGAGCACGCGCTGGGTCGTCACGCACGATCTTGCCGAGTGGAAGGAAGAAATCGTCTGGATGTCGCTTTATTTCAGCGCGGCGGTCTGGGCGAGCCTCGCGCTTTGTGTGTTCTACGCATTCGAGGGCCGCATCTTCGGATAGCGAACCCAGCCGCTATAAGATTTCGCAAATAGGCGGCGTGAAGCGATCCGCGCGCCTTCTCTTAAGGCCGCCAATTTCGCCCAGACCACGTCTTCCGCCACGCGACCGGCGCCGGCGGCGGTGTCGAATCCGCAATCGGTTCCGGCGATCACGCGGGTGGGATCGCCGAGGGTTTGGGCGACGCGTTCAATCCGCTCGGCCACCACCTCGGGGTGTTCGACAAAATTCGTGGTCGAATCGATGACGCCGGCGACCACGATCTGGTCGTCGCCAATCGAGCGCCCTTCGAGGCAGCGTATTTCATGGGCGTGGCGAGGATTGGCGAAGGGAAGCACCAAGGCACCTACCTTCATGCGCGCGATCAGCGGTAGGATCTCCGCAAGCGCCACGTCGCGATCGTGCGGTCCTTCGTAATTGCCCCAGCAGACATGCATGCGGACCCTGTCGCGGGGAATGTTGCGCAGCGCCTCGTTGATGGTCGCGACCACGCGTTCGACGAAACCGAGAAAGTCGGCGAGCGGGCGGTCCTGAAACGAAATATGGTGCTCAAGCGCGAGATCCGGGCAGTCGAGCTGAAGCAGAAAGCCTTGGCCCGCGATGGCTTCATATTCGACCTGAAGCGCGCGGCCGACCGCGGCGAGGTAGGCATCTTCCGTGTCATAATGCTCGTTGCGGATCGCCGCCACCACAATGCCGGGGGAGGGCGCGGTCAGAAACGCCTCGGCGAAACCGCCCAAGCCCTGACGCGCGCGGTTGTCCAAAATCTCACGAAAGTCGGCGCATTCGCGGTTAGCCTCGGCGGCGCCGACATAGCTGACATCGCCGATCGCTTTCGGTGGTGCGAAGTTGCTGACCATCTCCTTGACGGCGTTTTGTTGTTCCAGCGATCGCTTGAAAACCGGATAGTTTTCGACATCGGCGCGCGGCCAGCGCTTCCAGCTTTCTCCAAAGCCGGTCATCCGATGCCGGACATGGAGGAAAAATCCCTCGCGCTGTTGCTCGCCATTATTGCCGATGTCGATGCCGGCTTCGATCTGCTTCGGCACGATCGCCTGCAACGCGGCATGGCCGGCTTTTTCGATCTCGGCGGAATCGACCGGCTCTCCGCGCGAGCGTCTGGCATAAAGTTTTGTCAGGCCGGGCGGGCGCGGCAGGCTTCCGGTATGGGTGGTGAGAATGAGATCTCGGCTGCGTTGCATCGAATTGACTCGGAAGACTTGTGTAATTTGAGAGCGTCAGCTTTGATACCGTCGATCGAACGCGAACTCAATGACGATGACAGCGAGCCGGTTGGCGCCAAACGCGACTATTTTTTCCGCAACGACGATACGCTGGATACGCGGCGCGGCCGCTGCCTTGCTCGCAGGCTTCCTCGTCATTTTCGCTAACGCTGCGCCGGCCCGCGCGGCCGATACTTCGGCGCTGGTCGCGCGCGCGATCGAAAAACTCGGCGGAACGAAGAGACTTTCCGAAATCGCCACGCTTTCGGTCTCTGCCAAGCACAGGCACTGGGACCCGCAGGAGACGCTCGAACCCGATATGGGTAACCGGCTCGGCGGCGAGTCGCGATTCACGTTGTCGATGGATGTTGCGAACGGCCGCGCCCGCACCGATTGGGTCCGCCACCGGATCGCGCCGATGGCGCGCACTTTCATCTATTCGGAGGTGCTTGCCGGCGACACCGGCTACGTGCTCGGCGAGGATAACATTGTGCTGTCGCGGCAGGCAAAGGAAACGAGTCCCGCGCTGCACACGATGAGCGCCTCGCGGATGGCGGCCAACCGGCGCGAGCTCCATCGCCTGTCGCCACGGCTGTTGCTCGAAATGCAGGGCCATCCGGAACGTCTTTCGGCGCTGCCGGACGAAACCATCGGCGGGAAGCGGCTCGCGGTTGTCTCCTACAAAGCTGATGACGCCGAATGGCTCGTGCTGTTTGGCGAAGATGGTTTGCCGGATCGTATCCGCACGGTCGATGCGGATGGGATTTGGGGCGATTGCAATTACGACATGATCCTGTCGGATTGGCGCGAGGTCGGCGGCATCAAATTCGCGTTCGATCAGTCGTTCACCCTCAATGGCCGCGAGGTTCAGCACATCGATATCGAGGACATCGTCCTCAATCCAGTGCTTGGCGCGGATCTGTTCCGGATTCCCAAAATCGTCACTGAGACGGCCGCGAAGCAGAAGGCGCCGGAACAGGTCAATTTCCAATGGATGTTGCGGCGGGCGAATTGGGGGTCCTTCATCGATTCCGATCAGCTCGCCTTCGACCCCGCGCTGGTTTCCAGCAATATCTGGACCGAGGTGAAGCCCGGCATCTGGCACATCACCGGCGGCAGCCACAACACGCTGGTGGTGGAGATGAGGGATTATCTCGTGGCTTTCGATGCGCCGATAGCGAACGAAATGTCGAGATTGACCATTGCGGAAGCCGAACGGCGCTTTCCCGGAAAACCATTTAAATATCTGGTTTTGACCCATCACCACATGGATCATGCCAACGGTGCCCGGGTTTTTGCGGCCAAGGGCGCCGACCTCGTTTTCGCGGCCGGCAACCGCGATTATTTCGCGGCGCAAATGCGGGCGCCAAACCGTATCCGCAATGACGAGCTGTGGCAGAGGCCGCGCGATGTCGGATTGATCGAAGTGAACGAAAAGCTGACGCTGACGGATGGTTCGCGGAGAATCGACCTTTACGCGATCGACAATTCCCACGCCAAGAACACGCTGGTCGCCGTTATTCCGGACGCCGATTTCGGTTGGGTCGTCGATATCTGGTCGCCGAGCCGCGACATTCCCGGAGCGCTGCCTTCACACCGCGAATTCATCGCCGGCTTACGCAAGTTCGGCGTGATGCCTTCGCTCTGGGCCGGTGGCCATGGCACAAGCGCGGCCCCGATCCGGCCGCTGATTGAGGCTCTCGACAAGAACTGATGGTTAAACCGGCCTGCCTGTATAGGGCATCGAAGCGGTGAGGCCGCCATCGACCGGAAACGCCTGACCGTTGATATAGGAGGCTTCGTCGCTGAGCAGAAACAGGCCGAGCGTCGCCAATTCGTGCGGCTGGCCGGCGCGTTTGAGCGGATTGAGCTGGCCGATTTTGTCCTGCGTACCGCGTTCCCTCGCGCGATCGAATACCGGCTTGGTCATGCCGGTTTCGATCAGGCCCGGGCACACCGCGTTGATCCGCACGCCCGTGCCCGACAATGAATAGGCCGAGGTTTGCACGAGGCTGATGACGCCGGCCTTGCTCGCCGCATAGGGGTGGCCGCTGGCGCCGGCTTTCAAACCCGCGACGGAAGCGGTGCAAAGGATGGCGCCCGAGCCTTGCTTGATCATGTGCGGCGTCGAATGCTTGATCGCGAGAAACGGACCGATCAGGTTGATGCGCAGGATTTCCTGCCAATGTTCGACGCTTTGTTCGGCGAGCGGAACCAGGCCGCCGCCGATCCCGGCATTGGCCCAGATCGCATCCAGCCGGCCATAAGTGGAAATCGCTTTGCCGATGAAGGCGATGACATCTTTCTCGGAACCGGTATCCGCCGTTACAGCTTGCGCGGTGCCGCCCGCCTTGTTGATCTGCGCCACGGTGTCGTTGACGTCTTCGGTGCGATCGACCGCGATCAATTTGGCGCCTTCTTGGGCGAACAGAAGCGAGGCGGCGCGGCCGATCCCGCTGCCGGCGCCGGTGACGACAACCGATTTGCCTTCGAGGCGACCCATGGGTATTTCCTTGAGCAAGCGGGAGCGTATCACGCTGTTTTCGCTTTGCGTAATTTCTGGCAAACAAAGTTTAAAACGCCGAAGTGACTTGAGGCGTTCGAAGCAGTCTCGTACCACGCCAACCTTATTGAAGGGTTTTTGCGATGTCCAACGCCGACAAGCCGGGAGTCGTTACCACGCGGTGGTGGTGGGTGCGCCACGCGCCGGTGCGAAGCGACGGCGGCAATATCTACGGCCAGAAGGACATTGCCTGCGATACCGGCGATCGTGAGGTATTCGAGGCGGTCGCCAAAATTCTTCCGCGCCGCGCGGTCTGGGTTGCGAGCAATCTCATGCGCACGCATCAAACCGCCGAAGCGCTTTGGGATGTGGGTTTTCCAAAGCCGGCCAAAATGATCAAAGAGACGGCGTTCGCCGAACAGCATCTCGGACAATGGCAGGGGATGAACCGCGCCGCGTTCCTCGCCAGCCGCCCGGTCGGCAGCCATTGGTTTGCCGATATCGGCGAACCGGCGCCGGGCGGGGAAAGCTTCATGGACCTGTATCACCGCGTCACGGGCGCGATCGATCGTATCACCACCGAACATGCTGGACGCGACGTGATCGCGGTCGCCCATGGCGGAACGATCAAGGCGGCGATCGGTCTTGCGCTCGGTGGTCTGCCGGAAAAGGGGCTCGCCTTCGATGTCGATAATTGCTCGGTGACGCGGCTCGATCATGTCGCAAGCGCGGGCCACCGCAGTTGGCGGCTGCCCATGGTGAATCAGCAGCCATGGATCGCGGATGTCGCGCACAAAGCGATGCATCAACCGGCGGGGCCGGAGATCGTCGAAACCAAACTCGCCTGAAGCGTCGATCGCATATCCCGCGTTTGCTCGCCAAGGCGAGCGCGCCCCGAAATGGTGTTTAATCGAGCGCCGCGTAGACGAGATTGCGCATCAGCGCGCGGGTGGAGACGCGCTGGCCGGGCGCTTGCGACATCAGAATGGCGAACAACTCCTCCTTCGGGTCGATCCAGAAGAAGGTTCCGCCCATGCCGCTCCAGAAGAACTGACCGGCGGAGCCCGCGGTTGATGCCAAGCCCGTTTGTGTGCGCACGCCAAAGCCGAGACCGAAACTGTGGCCCGGTTGGGTCAATGTGCCCTGAATCCTGATCTCCGGGCCAAGATGATCGGACGCCATCCATTCCAGCGTCTTGCGGCCGATAATCCTGTTGCCATCGAGCGTCCCACCATCGAGCAGCATCTGCGCGAAGCGGGCATAGTCCATCGTGGTGGAGACAAGCCCGCCGCCGCCGGATTCCATGACCGGCTTCTCACACATGTCGAAAAGCTGAATTTTCTCTCCATTCCATGGATCGTTCGCAAAAGGCTCGGCCAAGCGGGGAGCGTTGGCCGCCTCGGTGTGAAAGGCGGTTTCGGTCATTTTCAGCGGCGCCAAAATGCGTTCGGTGAGAAATGCCGCGAGCGACTTGCCGCTGATGATTTCGATCAAGCGGCCCAAAATATCGGTGGAGCGGCTATAGTTCCATTCCGCGCCCGGCTGGCAAATCAAGGGAAGGCTCGCGACGAGCGCGGCGTGTTCGGCATTAGTGATCTTGCGGCTACGCACGCCCGATCGCTGGTAAAGCTGCTGCACCAGCCCATTGCCGGTGTGTTCGTAAGTGATCCCCGAGGTGTGGCGAAGCAAATCATGGACGGTGATCGGACGCTTTAACGGCACGAGATCAAGTTTCCCGTCATTCTCGACGCCGACTTTCTGCTCGGCGAATGCGGGGATGAATTTGAGAAGCGGATCGTCGAGCAGGAGAAGCCCTTCCTCGACCAGCATCATGATGCCGACCGAGACGATCGGTTTGGTCATCGAAAAAATGCGGAAGATCGTCTCGCGCGTCATCGGCGTGGGAAGTTGAGGATTTTGATTGCCGAGCGCATCGAACCAGCCGATCTGACCGCGCCGCGCTACCATGACGGTCGCGCCCGGAAGGGTTCCTTTGTCGATCTCGCGTTGGAAGGCGTCCGACAGACGCTGCAAGCGGCCTTTCGACAACCCCAGCGATTCCGGCTTCGCCTCGGGCAAAGGCGGCGTTCGCGGGGCGGTGATCGCTTTGGCGGCGGTTTGCGCGGTCATTTTCTCTCCCTTGCTCGTCTTGTTAGCCGGGGCGAGTACCGGCGGAGGATGCCAAGTTTGGCGCAGAAGACGTCTGTTGAATAGGGTGTCGGCCGCTCCGCCCTTGCCATCCGGGCATGGCCTATGCTTGAAACGACACGGATCGGCGGTAACGCAAGGTTCCCACAGGAGTGTAGCTCAATTGGTAGAGCACCGGTCTCCAAAACCGGGGGTCGCAGGTTCGAGCCCTGCCACTCCTGCCAGCAATATCAAATATTTAGCCAGGGTTCGTCGCGTTCGGCCTGAACTTTGATGATTTGGCTCGCCGCCAGTGCGGCGCCGAAAGCTGCGCCGCGGCATGAGATACGGATCGCCGGATCAGCCTCGAAGATATGGGTGCCGTGAGAATGCCTCGGCCAGGAAATCGATAAAGACCTTAACCTTCGTCGATGGCTGTCGGGTCGCGGTGCGAACCGCATGGATCGGCTCGGCCGGCGTCAGCCAGCCATCGAATAACACCTGGACTTCTCCGCTCGCGATCTCCTTGTGAAACAACCAGCCCGGCGCGTGAGCGACACCGAGGCCGGAGAGTACGGCCTGACGAATATTTTCCGCATCATTTGCTCTCACGCGCCCTGACGGCGGGATGATGACCGTGCCCTCCGCGCCGTCAAATCGCCACTCCTGAATGGTGCCATGAAAAACGCAACCGATGCATTCGTGATCTGAGAGATCCGCAGGGGTTACTGGCGCGCCATATCGATCGAGATAATTTCGGCCGGCCACGGCAAGGCGCCGGCTAAAGCCGATGCGGCGCGCGATCAAGCTGGAGTCCTCAAGATGACCGAGGCGGATGGCCACATCGAGGCCGTCTTCGACCAGGTCAAGGAATCGATCGGAAATGACGATGTCGAATGAGATCTCGGGATAGCGGTCGAGGAACGCGGGCAAGAGAGGCATAATGTGCATGTGGCCGAAACCGGCGGACAGAGTCGCGCGCAACGTGCCCGAAGGCGCGGCCTGTCGCCGGCCGATGCGCGATTCGGCGACGTCGAGATCGGCCAGCAATTTTGAGATGGCTTGGTAGAATTCCTGGCCGGCTTCGGTCAGGCCGACATTTCGCGACGTGCGATTCAGCAATTGCGCACCGAGATATTTTTCCAGTGCCGAGATCTGTTTGCTGATTGTCGGCTGCGCTACGCCGCTTTCGCGCGCCACGATTGAGAAACTCCCGGTCTCGGCGACGCGCTGAAAGGCGCGCATAGAGGCCAGACGGTCCATGAGTATTCCTTGCCGGAATTAGTACTATACCTATTACCGTAATGGCATTTACTCAAGGAAGCAGTCAACGTCCAAAGGGCGTGGGCCTCTGACCGGCGAGCACCATAGCTGGGGCGCAGTTAAGTCACGCGGATAGAAGCCCGCATCAGTGAAGCCTCGACTGTGACCAGAGCCAATACCAGAGAAGAAATTCTCTCTGCGGCGCTCGCCCTCTTCACCGAGATTGGATACGAGGCGACGACGATCGCGCTTATCCAATCGCGCTCCGGCGCCAGCATTGGCAGCATCTATCATCATTTTGGCTCCAAAGAGGGAATTGCCGAGGCTCTCTGTGATGAGGGTATCCAGCTTTATCGCGATCGGCTTAAAGCCTTACTGACAGAGCATGAGGGAGCGCCCCGCGCAGGGATTTCGGCGGCGATTCGTCACCATCTCGAATGGATCGAAGAAAATCGCGATCTTGCGCAGTTTCTCTCCGATCGCGGCTTGTCGAGTTGGCGGACGATACAAAGCCGGGATTCTCGGGCATTTGGCGAGACGATCTCCGCGGCTTTCTCGTCATGGATGGCCCCGCACGTCGCCGCCGGCCGCATCAAGCCGCTGTCTCATACTGTTCTCACCGCTTGGATCATTGGCCCAGCGCAATTCATTTCTGGCGCATGGCTTGCGG
>Ga0209168_10001513_pt1 | contig 18049 bp, 27 predicted proteins | sample Coa_R1_FD_187156 | JGI IMG/M metagenome (GOLD analysis project Ga0209168, IMG submission 187156) | Surface soil microbial communities from Centralia Pennsylvania, which are recovering from an underground coalmine fire - Coalmine... | ecosystem: Environmental > Terrestrial > Soil > Unclassified ... | reverse complement strand
GGGGTTGCGCCGAGGGCACTCCCGCGTGCTACGCTGTAGCCACGAGGTGAACTCATGGCGAACTTCCCCAATCTTCGTGAACTCGCTCGGCGCTTCGCCGCGCTCCCCGATGACTTCGGCCAGCTTTACTCCCGCGTGCGTGAGCTGCAGGCCGACCTTGCTTCCTACGCGACCCGTCCGCCGTCTCAACCGCCACCCCCGTTCGTCTGCGTGCTTGTCGAAGGCGAAGGCCCCAACGGCCGCACGACGTTCGGCAGGACGGGTCGCCTGCGTGACGGCGGTGGGGCTGTCATGCTCGAATGCCAGCCGAACGTGCCCATGCGTGATTGTCGCGTGACGGTGTTTGCCGACCTCGAACGGGTGGACGTGGGAGGCGTGTTCCTGGGCACTAATTACGTGCACGCCGCGCTTGGCACGTGTCCTATCGCGTTCTTTGCCGAGTGGCCGCTTGGCGTTTGGCTGCGTGTCCAGGCTCTCGTGCGAACGGAGAACGACCGATGACCCTCCCCACCCCTATCCCGCCCCTGCCCCCACTCTGCCGCGGCGACGTTGTGCACGTCCTGCGCTTCGGCATTGCCCAGTGCCGCACCGTCGCCGGCTTGCCCCATCAGTGGCCGGCCCGTCACTCTTGGGTCCGCGCTGAAACTTTCAAGACCATCCCCCTCGCTTACCGTTGTCCTCACTGTAAAGGTGCCTGAGTCATGCCCTACACCTGCAAAGCCTGCGGCACCTGGCAACCCGGCCAGAGCTCTGACGGCATCTGTCCTGCTCCTTCGTGTGCGCAGACGCGCGCCAACATGGCGGCCGAGCGCGGCGCTGCACCTGTCGCCGCCGCTCAGGACGCGCGGCTCATGCTGCAGTCCGCGATTCGTTTGATGGTACCCGAGCATGTGCGCGGACGGGACCGTGACGAGCTTGCCGCGACCCTCATGGCCCGCCTGGACGCATACCTTGCGTCCGGCTCCACCATCATTCGGTCCAAATGAATGCGCCCTCTCTTCGTCTTGCTCCTCGCTCTAACCGCCGCCTGCAGCGGGCCCGCCTTCCAGGCTATCGGACCTGCGGGAGCCGAGGCGAGCGCCTTGCCGGTGGACCCTTCCGGCTCGACGTCGGATGCCGCGCCGTTATCGCTTCTATCTTCGGACGCTACGGGGCCTTTGTTCGAAGCTGGACCCTCTGGCGCTATGAAGCCGGAGCCAGCGGAAGCGGCCTCCGAGGCTTCGCCGTCATCCCCGTCGGATGCGTCCGTCCCGCCCGACGCATCCGCCCCTGACGGCGCGCCCTGCTGCCTCTACCGCACGCCGGCCTGCCCGTGGCCGCTCTGCACCTAGGTCACCGTCTCGGCGAAGAGCACGCACCAATTGTAAAGCGGCTGGCCCGTATTGAAGCCGAGCGCGGGATTGCTGTCACGCAGGACGCCGCACCGCCCCGACCCGAACCCGCCTGTCGTCGCGTTCCACGCGCGGTCCGAGTAGAGCGCGTAGCTCATCTCCGCGTCTGTCAGTTGCGAGCGGGTCGTGGTCAAAAGGACCTGGTCGCCCACGATGGTCGCGTTGCTGATAGGCAGCGGGGAAAAGCCGCTCGGCGGAATGGGAGCCACGAGAAACGCGCCGTTGCCGGTCACGCCGTTGAGCTGTAGCTGATTGCCCGGCAGGATGGTCGCTTGCGAGCCCTTCCACACGCCGTTGGCATTCGTGTTGCCACCGACGAGCTCGATGGCGACCGCGTCGTCGGCGGGCAAGTCGCCCAGCGGGTAGTGCGACAGGTCATCGCACTGCAGGACGATGGGAGTCACGCCCGCGCCGGTGCTGCCGGTGACGGCGAAGGGCCGGTCGCCTACGCCGAAGCCGAAGCCCGGCCCCCACATGCTCCAGGGCGTGCCCGGTCCGTGCGGCGCGGCCTTCGTGTTGTCGAAGACGAGCGGCCCGTGCGGCACGTTCATGGTGAGCGTGTAGACGTTGCCGAGGCGTGTGATGACCGTGGGCCATAGGGGCGTAAACTCCCCCGTCTGGAACACCTGCCAGAGCACTTCCCCCATCTTGTCGTCCAGCGGCAAGTAGTTGCTCAGATGCAGGTTGTCGCCCGAGTAGGGGAACATGTACTTGGCGCACGCCAGGATGATGCGGTGCGGACTTGCCTTCGCGTCGGTGTACTGCGCGAGCGCGCTCGACGGCGGGCCGTTGAAACTTCCGGCCTCCGTGGTCTGCTGGCTCACGACCAGGGGGATGCGACCGCCAAAACCAAAGAGCGTCCCGAGGTCGCTTTCGAAGTCCGCTTGGTACTGCACTTCCAGCGCCGAGTAGGCCGCGGGGGTCATGTTGTTTTGACTGTCGGCTTCACCGTGGTGAAACGGCAGCCCGAGCGGGCGCACGGTGGCGGACGGGCCGATGTGCGTGTGGACCCAATCAAGGACGCCTTGCGCTTCGTAGATACCCGCGGCGTAGGAGTTGCCCGAGCCGCCGCGCTTGATGACGGAAAACGGCGCACCGCCTTGCCCTACGCTGCTGGCGACGAGCGGGAAACTGCTGAACCCGTTGGCCAGCGCGATGCTCGTCATCGCGTTGGTGCTTCCGACCTCGGTCCCTTCCCCCAGGATGTTTTGCGGGTAGGGCGTGGCGCCGGTCGAGAGTGGCGTCTTCTGCGGGCTCACCAGGGGTATCAGGGTGAGCGCGCTGGGGTTGCCGAAGTCGTAGACGCCGGACGGGTCGAACGGCATCCGGTTCGAGAAGGGCTGCGTTGTGAGGACCGCCGCCTGCGTGCCTCCGAGTTCGAGCGACTGTCCGGACCCGAGGAGGTAGCCGAGCGCGAAGGGGGTCGTGCGCGAGGACCCAATGAAGCGAAACGCGCGCCCGGTCATGGCGTGAAGGGAGCGCCGCCGTTGTAGGCCTGCTCTGCGTACGCGACGAGGTTCGCTTGCTGCAAGAGCGTGGGCTGGATGTCCGCGAAGCCCCATTCGAAGAACTCGCCGGTCGGCAGGACGAGGTCCCCTGCGACGACCGCACGCCCGGGAGCCGTCTGGGTGGAGCTGCCCACGCCCGTGCGCGTGACGCGCGCGTGGCCGTTGACTGCGCACCATCCGGTGTTTCCGGGCCCTGAGAAGCCGTCGGCATAGCCCATGACGATGCAGAGGTTGTTGACGATGTTCTCGCCCGCGTCGATGGGTCCCCCCGGCGTGAGCACGGCCATGCTGGCGTCGCCCGCGCCCACCTCGGCGAGACCCACGTTCGTATTGTAGAAGGCGAGCCAGCCGGCGACGTCGGTCACGCGGCAGACGACCCACATGAAGACCGGTGTTGACGTCGCCGGGCCTTGCGCGAATGCGTTGTTGAGAAAGAACTGGCTCGTGCCCGAGCTCAGCGACGCGGGACCATTAGGTGTGATGTTGGTGGAGGACGCCTCGAACGCGGGCGCCGCTCCTCCCCCGCTGAGTGCGAGGTTGCCGCCGCTTCCGAGGTTGTTCCAGCCCGTGACCGTGGGGCCCGCGTGTTGAATCTGGCTGTTGGGACCCCACCCGGTGAGGTTGGCTCCGAAGATGGTAATGGGCGTCGTCGGCGTGTCGTAGGTCCACGCGCCGGGGAGCGTCGCGTCCCCTCCGGGCGTCGAGATGACCGCGTCGCCCGTGCCGGCCGTGCCGGGACCGCTGGTCAAGTTTTGATGGTCATCGTCGATGTTCGCGACGGTCGTGACGGGGGCTCCGTTGAGCGTGGCCGCGAACGCGCCCGTCAGATGCGTGCCCGTGGCTTCGGTGAGCGTGCCTCCGGCCGTGGGGCCGTGCGTGACTGACAGACTCGTGAGCGTCGGCGGTGGCGGCAAGACGGCGGGGAATCCCATCTTGAGAAACGATACCGAGGCGCACGCGAAAAGGTCCACGCCGGCATGCGCGCCCACGGAGACCACGAGCGTTTGATTGGGCGAGACGCCGCTCAGAAGGATGTCCGCCGTGGTGCCTACGAGTTGCGGGCTGATGTTGTCGCTTGTCGCGGGCGTGACGTCTTCGTCGGTCGTGCCGCCGTTGGGGGTCAGCACGATGCCGCCGCGGTCGTGCACGGTCATAATCTTCGTGAAGCGCCCCTGCCATGCGTTGTTCTGGCTCACGAAAAGGACGAGCGCGACCATGACGAGCGTGTCGCCCGCCGCGAGGTCGAGCGGGATGGCGTTTTGCTCCAACGAATAGATGACGACGTCGGTCCCGGCCGGTACGGCCACGGCGGCCGTGATGGCATCGGTGGCGCTCACCGTGCCGTTGACGACCGTGTCGCTGCTGCTGCCGCCCCCGCTTTGCGGGACGACTTCGACGGGGAGGATGCCGCCTGAGGAGAGGAGCAATCCGAAGACGTCGCCGTCGCCGCCGAACCCCGGGGATAGAACGCTCGGGTTGCTCATGGCTAAAACACTTCCTTGACGGACATCGACAGTCCGCAGACCCACGTGAACGCTTCGTTGGTGCTGCGCACGAAGACGACGACACCCGTGCGCTGACCGACGGGCACTTTTACGGGAGCCCCTGCCACCGTGAGAATGGCGACGTTCGCCGCCGCGCCGTCCACGAAGGTCGCGTTTTCCACGGCCATGACGTCCGTGCCTGACGTGGCTGTAGGCGTCGTGTCGGTGGCGTTGGTCGTGATGCCCGGATGCGGGGACGCCAGCGGAGCGCCGCCCGCGATGGCCGTCAGCGGCGTCACCAAAAAGACGACCATGGCCGGTTGGTCGGCCGAGCTCGTGTTTGCGGCAAGGTTGACGCTGATGAGCAAGTCGCCGGTGGCCTTGGGCGTGATGTCCGCCACCGCGAGAATCTTGCCCGCAACGCCCGGCGTGATGTTGACCGTCGTTTCGAGGTTCGGGGTCGTGACGAAGGCAAGCGCGCCGCTGAACGCTCCGGCCCCGTCCACGACCTCCACGGGTAGGACGCCCCCATCAAGGAGCGTGAGCCCGAAGACGTCACCTTCACCGCCCACACCGGGCGAGAGCAGCGTAATTGTCATGGGGAAACCTCGTTAGCGGTAGCGAACCTCTCCGTCATCAAAGCCGGCCGGCATCCAGCGCGGCAGGCCATCGCGGTCGGGACTGCGGACGTCCCGGTTCATGTGGTCGCGAATCTGCACGATGCCCGCGGGCTCCGAATGCGGCGCCGCGAACGCGCTTACCTTCACCAGACTGTTAGGGTCGGTGATGGCGTTGCTGAGACTCTGCACCGCAAACTGCAGTTGCATGGCCTCGGCCGGGATGTCGAAGAAGAGCGTGACGGGGTTGAACGGTGTCGCGAAGTGCTGCACCGCGAGGGGTACCTTCTGATTCGCCTGGCCGATACCCACGAAGAGAAGAATGGCGATGTCGAAGGTGACGGCCGCGTCGCCCGGCTCGATGCTTGGGTCAATGGTCACCATCAGGCGCCACACGCACGGCCGCTGCCAGACGGCGTTGAGCATCTGACTGCTCGTCGCAACGCCCCCCTCGCCCGCCGCTTCTGCCTTGGTCAAGAGAAGCGACTGGGTGTCGCCCCACCTCATCGTGTCGACTTCACTCATGCGACTTCTCCCATGTACTTCTTGTAGGCCCCGTTGTTGAACGTGGTCCACGGCGTCCAGTCGGCGCCGTTCTTGCTGATGGCCTTCGCGGCGAGCGCGTTGGTCATCGGGTCGCCGAGACTGATGGCGTCGTACTCCGGGTGCGCGGGCAGGTGAATCTGCCAGAGCCCGAAGCTCGTTCCGTTGTCGCCGATGGCGAGTGGGTTGCCGTTCGACTCCGCCATCGCGATGGCCGCGGCGAGGTCGGGGTTGGGCAAGCCCACTTCCGCGGCGAGCTGGCGCAATTCGGTGAGGGTCATGGCTTTGCTTCCGGGTGGGGTGACGATGGGAGAGCTCTGGCCGCGGGCGAGCTTGCCGCCCGCCATGAGCGCGAAGAGGACGAGCAGCCAGAGCGTGGAGTCATGCCGCGGCACTCTGGACACCCATGGCCTGGTCGAGCGCCGCGGCCGTGGCGGCGCCCGCCTCGCCATCCTGCGTGAGGCCGTGGGCGGCCTGGAAGGCTTTCACCGCAGCGGCGGTGTTCGGGCCGTACTTGCCGTCGACCACTCCGGGGTGAAAGCCCAGGAAGAGAAGCGCGTTCTGGTACCGCGCGATGTAGGCGCTGTTCGATTGCCACGCGCCCGGTCCAGGGTAGGGTTGCACCGGCGCGGGCGGGCCGCTCGGCTGCGTGGGGTCGATGACCGCTTGCCCCGGCGTGACCACGACGTGAGGCGCGGGGGCAGGCGCCGCCCCTCCGGTCCACTGCGCGTAGGTGGGCGCGTTGACGCCGTCGTAGGCCGCGGCTCCCGTGGCACCGCTGGGGGTTTTGGCCCGCCACGGGTAGATGGGCACATTGGGCATGGGCACGGGGGGCGCCATCGTGCTCAGCACGCTCTTCAAGAGCGCCATGGTGCCGGTGCCCGGGAAGCCGTCGGCCGTCGTCTTGGCGGCCGTCTGGAAGGCGCGGTAAAGCCCCTGGTCGGCCTGCCGGTAGCCGTGGGCGTTGAGCGCGTTCGCCATGGCGATGGCCGCGGCCTGGACGGGGGTCTGCACGACGGTGGGCACGGGGGCGGGTCCGACCGGCGTGGGCACGACGGGCACCGGTGCGGGCGGCATGGGTTGCGCTTCGACGCGGCGCCATGCCTCGGTGGCCATGTACGTTTGGGGCCCTTGGTCGCCCGGGTGCCAGGCCGCGGCGAAGGTGAGCCATCGCCCTCCGAACTGCTCGCACACGAAGGGGTGCGCGATGGTCTTGGAGGCGAAGTCCCAAAGAATCGCATTCCAGTACGTGGCACGCGCCGCCACGGCGGTAGAGACGGGGGTATCCGGCACCCACCCCGGACCGGGGAAGGGAGGCGAGTCCGCGGGGCAGGGCGTGGTCACGCCGGAGTCCCACGGCGGCATCGGTGGAATCACGCCCGGTGGCACGGCTGGCGCCACGGGGACCGGCATGGGAGGCGGCGCGGGCGGAGGCGGCACGTCGGGTTGCTCGAACTGCGGGAGCACACCCGGCGGCGGAATCTTGAACGGAGGCGGAGTCACCGCGGGCACGACGGCCGGCGTGGGCGGCACGAACGGCGGCGGGGCAGGCTCCGGCGGAGGGACCGCGGGCGGCGGGAAGGGCGCGGGTCCGGGCACGGCGCCGCCCCCTTTCTGCGAAAGCATTTCGAGAAGGGCCAGCGCACCGAAGAAAGCGGGGTCGAGCATGGCCTACTTCTTCTTTCCGTTGGAGGGCTCAGGCATCGTCACGGAGGGAGCACCCGCCCCGAGCTTGGCGGCGAGGATGGTGCCGAGCATCTGCATGCCGGGATTCGTATCCCCGTTGGCGTCCTTGTTGGCCGCTTCCTGCACCACGTTCGCGTAATTGGTGCTGATGTTGTGGAGGTTGGTGATGGCGAGCGTCAGGTGCTGCGTCAGCACTTCGACCAGGCCGACGAGCTTGTCCTGCGAAGAGCTCGCGGCCTCCGCCCCGCGCGCGAACGCCTCATTCATGCGCCGGCCGTACGCGTCGAGCATCGCGGCCTGCTCGCGCATGGCGCGTGAGAGGTTCTTGGCTTCCGCGTCCTTGCCGCCTTCAAAGTTTTCGGGGTCTTCGTCGTCGGCGAGCTTCATCGCGCGAAGGACCTTGCCGTCCGCGTCGAGGCACTCCACCGCCGTGGCCTCGGCGGTGCGCACCGTTTGCTCGACCTCGTTCCAGAGGTAGCGCCCTCCGGACAGCTCGATGACGCGCCACTCACCGTCGGGGTTCTTGATGCGAAGGCTCTTCGGCTTCGGAGCACGCCGCAGCCACGACCGCAGGTCAAACATGGGTCACCGCCGTGTTCACGGGTTGCATGGTCACCTTGTGCACGGCCGCGTGCGCGATGCCCAGGGGCTTGCTCGCGGTCGCGGTGGCCACGACCGTGGGCTTGCGGAGCGTGAGCGCCGGCAGGTGCGGCGCGGCGTGCGCCGCCGCGGGGTGCACGACCATGGGCACCACCTTCGTGGCCGCGCGCGGCTTGGGCGGCGGCTTGGGGCTCGCGCGCGGGGGCGCCTTGATGGGCATCTTGCTCGCCGCCGCAGCGACCGCGCTCACGGCCGCAGCCAGCGGACCTCCGGCCGGATGCGAGCGCAGCGCGGCACTGACAGCCGCGGCTTGCGCCGCGGTCATGGGCGTGCCCTTGGGGGCCTTAGCCGTACCCGTGTTTTTGACGCCGAGATGGCCCACGATGAGGTGCGCGAGGCTCGCGGCCACGCTGCGCGGCGAGATGGGCCCGAGCTTGGGCGCGTCCGGCACGGCACTGAGGATGCCGTCAAGCACCGCGCTCTCCACCGGCTCATGGTGGACCGTGAGCGCGATGAGCGCACTCACGACCGGGTCCAGCACGCCGTGCAGCGACGCCGCGCCGGGGATGCTCGCGAGCGCGAAGTTGTACGCGCTCTTGATGGCGCCCTCGAGCGGGTTACCGCTCGCCAGCGCCGCGACGGTGTCATAGGCGCTTTCGGCCGCCGCGACGATGTCACTGACGGCAGTGCCGAGGCCCGGCACCACGGAGGCCGCGGCTTCGACGCCGTGCAGGATGTCGCCCACCCACGGCCCGACGGTGTGGGCGACTGCGCTGGCCGCATGTCCGATGTCGCTTACGACACTGGACGCGATGTGGCCGAGGTCATCGAAGAAGCCGCCCACGATGACCGTTCCGACCATCGACTGCGAGCCCGGGAAGCGCTCGTAGCCGGACACTTGCATCGCGCGCAGCTGTTTGGACAGCACCTCCGGATGTTGTCCGCTCTGACGCCCTTGCTCCACGAGGTCGGCGTGCATCTGATGCACGAGCGCATCATGCACCTGCCCCGGACTCATCCCCGCTTGCGCACTCTGCAGGGCAAGCAGGCGGTAGCGGTCGAGCGGGTGCACGAGGTCCGAAGCGTCGCCGAGCAGCACGGCACCGACCAGGCACCCACTCAGAGCCGCATGCTTGGTGGGCGCGAAGTGCGTCACACTCATCGCGTAGGGCAAGACGCCTCCGCACGAGCGCTTGTGGTGCCCTGGCTTGTGCCGCCGGTACGCGCGCACGTGGATGAGTGGGCTTCCCGAGATAGGCACGTCCACACGCGCCTGGTAGCAGCCGTCGACACCGCGCACGGCGAGCGCGGGACCGCAGCGAAGGTTCAGGGGGCCCACCGTGGGCATGGCCGCGCCCTGGTAGATGCGGCCGTCATGCGGGTCGCAGGCCCAGAGCTGCATGCTCTCGCCGCCCGAGATGTTGGCCGGGTGGCTCGCCTTCATCCCCGCGGCGACGCTCGGGTCTTCAATCTCTCCGCTACTGCGCTGCGTGACGGCGTGGAAGGTGTTCGGGCCGCTGGGCACCATGATGGTGCGTGCCCCCGGGTCGGTGCCGTTGGCGCGCAGCGTGGCACTATGAAGTGGCGCCCAGTCATCGCAGTCGCCCCACCCGCGCTGCGCGATGGTGCCTCCGTGGTCGAAGTGCTCGTCACCCATGTTCTCGGGGCGCCAGATGGCGCCCGCGCGAATAAGCTCGTGACTCGTCGGCGTCTGGCCGGTGCGAATCATGTGCTCGTTGAGGCGGGTGACAGCCTCGAGCACGGGTTCCACAACTTCCGGCGTCACGTGCTCATCGGGCACACCAACTCGAATGCGCATCTGTCTGCCTCCTTGCGGGGTCTACGACAACGCTATGAAAGAAAGAGGACCCCTCCCGCGGAAGCGTTCACGGGAGGGGCCCGCGGGGAGGGCAGAGCCCTCTACCCGCGCTTAGTGGAGGTAGTGGCCGATGGCGGTGACGGTGTACGCCGCGAAGTCCGTCCCCGTGGGAAACGCCACGTTGAGGGTCGCCAGCACGCGAATCCACACGCCGGGCTCGGCCTGCTTGAAGCTAATCCAGGTGTCGAACGCGTTCGCGGCGCCGAGGCTCTCAAGGTCGATGTTGCCAACCTCGCCCTGCTGCAGGTCGGTGCCGATGTAGACCTGTCCGACGAGCGAGACGGTGAGCGCGCTCGCTCCCGACTTAGAGCCCTTGATGAGCAGACGCGTCGTCTTGAACGGCTTCTGCGGCCGCGCGCTGAACGTGATGGTCGTGCCGGCCGGAGCGCCGCCGCCCGCCGTGTTTCCGAACACGCCCCCGAACGCTTCGGGGTTGAGCGGGATGGGCACGTGGCCCTCTCCGAGCGGAGGGCTGCCCGGCGCCATCATCGGCCTCCAGGGCGGAGCGTGCACCGCGGGCGGTCCGCCGCCGTAGACCGGCATCATGTGCGGTGAGGGTCCCGCCGGTGCGGGGGCGAGCATCGGAGGCGCTTCCGCGCCCGCGAGGTAACCGTGCATGCCGTAGTGGCCGGGCATGCCGGTGCCCGGGTAGTAGCCAATCACGCGAGGATAGCCAGCCATGTCGTGCTCCTTTGGGAGTGTGCGTCTCGAAAGTGAGGCGCGATATCGTGCAGAGACCTCCAGTACCGCTGCAGGTCAGCCGGGCCCTCCGGGGAGGGAGAACTCAGTATCCGGCGACGTACCCGATGCCCGGAGCCTCGTCACCCACGATGGTGCCCGTCGACCCGAACTCGTGCGCCGCGATGACGAACGCCGCGGTCGCGATGTCATTCGCGAGCGCGTTCTTGCCGCCGTTGGAGAGCAGGTACGCGGCCAGTCCCACCGTACCCGCCTTGCCGATGAGCGGCAGGCTCGGAAGCTGCTGAAACAAGGCCTGCTTCTCAAGAAACCCGAACGCGAGCGCGCCGGCCACGATGCCGATGCGCTGCTTGTTCATGAGTCCCCCGAGACCGAAGCCGCTGCCGTGATGACGGCGGTGATGCTTCTTGTGCTTCACGACCTTGGTGGTCCGGATGACGATGGGCTTGGGAGCGCTCGGACGGTAGAGGGCCAGCGCGCGGGACTTGTGCTTCGAGTGGTGACGACGGGCCATGGGTCACATTCTCCTTGACAATAGGCCGCGCGTCAAAGGGCGCGCGGGAGGTCGTTGCGGGTGGACGGTTCCTTGAAGGCCATCACGCGGCCTTCCAAGTCGAGCATCGCGCGTGTCTGCATGTGCATCCCCTCGGCGTCCAGCAGCACGTGCATCGGCAGGCCCGCTTCGTCGGCGAGACGGCAAAAGCCGAAGTCCTCGCCCATGAAGGTGCCATCCTCCACGCCATTGCGGAAGATGTACGGACACATGTTGGGGTCCTCGGGGCGCACGGATTCGCGGAAGTGCTCGGCCTGCATGGCGAGCTTCTCCACAAGGTCACGATGCAGGGCCACGAGGCCCATCCCGACGCGGTCCACGTCGCGCACCGGATGCGGCAGCCACTTCGTGGGCGGCGAGACCTTGCGGTAGGTCATGCTCCCGCCGTCGCGATTCACGTAGGGCAGGGCGCAGAGGCCGCGCGTCTGCCGCGCCACTTCGACCAGTCGCTCAATCACGTCGGCGTCGGCGTACACGTCATCGTCGCACGTGACCCACACGTCGCAGTCCTTGCCGGCGCGGTAGAGGAAGTTCCCGGCTGCCACGCACCGCGCCCGGTCGATGTACGTGGACGCGTCGACGTGCACGCGGCACTCGGCGACGCGCACCGCTTGCCCCAGCGTCCGGAAGCCGTGCCAAGGGGACTCGTCGAGGTTCTTGAGTTCGTGCTCGAGAGCCGCAGGCCAGCGCTCGACGCCGATGACCTTGCACGGCGCGTACATGAAGGTGGAGAAGAAGAGCGGAGTCATCGCGTGATGCGCTTGTTCGCGTACTCGTACGCAATCCACACCAGGGCCATGACGCCGAGCGCGCCCAGGCCCGTGCCGCTCTGCCCCACGAGGTTGCGCCTACGCCGCGGGTCGTTGGGGTCGGGCTCGTCGTAATACGGCCACGCGTACGGGTCGGCGTAGACGAAGCCAGGGCCGAAGCCCCACCCGCCCCCGTGGCCATGCCCCCCGTGGCCGCCGCCACCATGGCCTCCGCCGCCCCCATGCCCCTCTACGTTCTGGAAGTACCCGCCGCCTTGCTCCCAGCTCGACGGGTCGTCCAGGTTCTTCCACTGCGGCACGGTCCAATCGTGCTCGGTGTAGGGGTTCGGCGGTGGGCGAAGGTCAAAGGGAGGATTCATCGCGTGCCTCGGTTGGAGAGGAGCAAGAACGCCAAGCCCAGAATGAGCAGCGCGGAGCCGCCGAACTGAATCGCCGAAAGCGCCTTGCCCGTCCACTGGTACGCCTTGAGGTCGAAGTCGGGACTCGTCGGCTGCGGAGGTGCACCCGCCGGCCACGGGCATCCGGACTTCTGCGCGTAGGTCGTGACGAGCGCGTGGAAAGGCTCTGCGGCGGCAAGCACCTGGTCCCACGCGTTCTTGACGCCGAGCGGGGCGGCGACGGGCGTCACGCTGCGGAGGCCCTCCGGCACGAGGTCAATCTGCGCCTCGGCGTCGGCGAGAACCTTGTTCATGGCCGCGGTGGCGTCGAACACGCTGGCCGCCCACGCGCCATACCCCAGCGGGTCTTTCTCTGCCCAGCTCGCGCATCCGCTCTTCGCTTGGTCCAGTTGCGCAAGGTTGAAGTGCTGCACCGCGACGAGGTCCGCAAGCTCCCCGTAGGTGGGGAGCCCGAGGACCGTTCCGACGCGGCGACGCGGCATCAGCGCCCCGCCGCGAACTTGCGGCGCGCCGCGAGCACCTTATTGGCCACGTCGATGGCCTCCTCTGGCGATGGCATCCGTGCCGGCTCGCCGGGCGCGTAGAGCGGACTGCTCAGACGCACGCGCACGATGTCATCCCAGAGCGCGAGCTCCAGGTCAGGCGGGGGTGCGGGCTTGAACGATTCGAGCCCCTTCATGATGGCCGTCATGGCCACTTCAGGGGTCAGCGGAAACGGGCGCACGTTGTCTTCGCTCATGCGTTCGCTCAGAACTTTAGCTGTTTGCTGAGCAGTAGACCAACGACTCCGCCGATGAGCATCTTTTGCGTCGCCTCGGCGGCATGCTGGCGCGCGAGCGCTTGCGCCCCTTCGACCATCTTCTGCACGCGGTCTATCTCGGTCTTCGGCACGAGAACGAGCTCGTGTTCCTTCATGAGCTTCGTCGCTTGCACCGCCGCAGTGCGTGCTTCCTCGGTGTCGCCGCTCGCGGCGAGCTTCACCAGATTGTGGACCTTCTCGAGCACCTTCGCATCGGTCGTAGCCATCGTTTGAATCCTCTCGGTTGCTGTCACGCTAACATATTGGCACGCTCGCCCATATCTTGGAGCGCTCTCACGGCTCCGGAGACTCGATGATGCCCAGCAAAACGAGCGCGACGAGCACGTGTTTCACCGCGGCGCGCATTCCCTCGCGCTCGCTTTCGTCTCTCTGCATGAACGTGCGCATCATGTGGGGAGGCAAGAGCGCCCCCTTGGCGCGCGCCTCGTCGGCGTGCAGCCGCAAAACGAGGTCGGCGACTTCGCTGAGCGCCCCCTTGCCGAGCGCGCACTTGACCTCGCGGCCCTGCACCACCAACTCGTCCAGCTTACCCATGGCGTAGAACCCTCCGGCGTGCGCGGCCCCTTTCGAGGCCGCACGCCGCAAGGCTCTACTCTTGTCGACCGACGGTAAAGAGGTGTGGGTTGGTCTTGCTGGGCACCGCCTTGGGGTCCTGCAAGCCCTCGTAGCGCACGAACACGTGCGTCCCCGGGTCGATGTCCGCCAAGGCGCTCGTGTACCCCGTCTCATCGAGCCCCACGACCCCGCCGGGCCCGATAAGCTCTCCCTCGTCAATCTGCGTCTCGCCGTCGGTCACCTCGATGCGAAAGACGTTCTTCTTGCCGAACTTGCCCGTCGTCTGAAAGCTCCCGCGCAAGACGCCCTGAATCGAGTTGCCGGGCTCCCGGTGAAAGAACCCATCCAGGCGCGTGCGCGCCTCGACGAAGCCTGCCGGGAGTGATGCCTTCTTCTTCGCTGTCTTCTTTGCCGCCATGAGTGCCTACCCTTCTTTCGGTTCTGGAGTTGCGAGCCGCGCGTGCGCCTCCACGATGAGCCGTCGCAAGACGTCGCTGGCCGTCCGGTCGTAATGCCGGGCGAGTCGTTGAAGCTTGCGAGCTTCAACCGTCGTCATGCGAAAGTGCATCGGGGTGGAGTATTGCACGGCGCGCTTCATGCGTAGCATCGTGCGCCACCGCGTAGCACGGGTCAAGCCCTACGCTTGACGCGCCTTCCACCGAGGAGCACCATCAAAAACGCCCCCCGAAAGCCGTGACGACGCGGCTCGCGGGGGGCGGAGGGTCCTCATGGCGACGAGGCGACCTAGAAGCAAGCGTAGCACACCGTCCGCACATGGCCGCAAGCGGAAAGGTCCCACCAAGGCCGAGCTCAAGGCGCGAGCTCTCAAGGCAGCGGAGACCAGACGCCGCAACGCACGCGAAGCAGAGCGCAAGAAAGAGCGAGCGCGTGCCGCACGCCGAGAGCGAGAGCGCATCAAGGCCGAGGCGCATCGAAAGCGCGTCGAAGCGGGACGGCGCGGCGCTCTCAAGAGGCGCGCGCGCGAGCGCGCCGCCGCGGCGCTCGGGGAGTTCCGCAAGGCGGTGGACCAAAGCGTCCGCGGCCGGGAGCTCGAAAAGGTGCGCGAGAGCTGGCACCGGAGCAAGCAAGAGCTCCTGCGCGGCGTGGACGATGACTACGAGCGGTATCTCTCTATCCTCGACGAACTCGCGGACGACGAGGGCATCGAATGGGACATCGCGTACGGGGAGACGGAGAGCGCGGCCTAGACGAGCGCGACTCCCGCGTGGTCCGGTTGCTCTTCTTCGAGCTCTCGCATCCTGTCGAGCTCGTCGCCGATAGCGCTCTGCTCCGCCACGCCGTACGGGACAGAGACGCACGCGGGGCTGCGCGGCAAGCGCCACGGCTCCAGACGAAAGTCGGGCTTCACGCTCTCACGCTTCGGCGTCGGCTTGTAGCTGATGGTCCGCGTCTCACTCGTCCACCGCCCATAGAGCGCGTCACGCACGAACTCCTCCCCTCCCTTGCGCGCACGCACCGAAAGCTTCGCCCCGTGAAAGAAGCTCGGCGTGGGAAGCGTCACGCTCTTCATGGGGCTGCGCTTCCACGCTCTGACAACGCGCCTGCGATTGTCGTGCAGAGCCTTCGTGCCGATGCCGCGCGCGGCCGTCTGGCCTATCTCCCCGCGCAGCGGGAAGCGCACGCCAGGCCGAAGGAGAAAGGCGCCGCCGGTCCAGTCCTTCGCTTCCCACGCACCGAGCGCCGGGTCTTTCGTGACGGCGTGCAAACCCGCGATGGGCGAGAGCGAAAGCACGCTATCGGTTGCCAGTTCCAAGACGTGCCACGCCTCGGAACATGCAGCCACGGCACCCAAAAGGCGCGCACGCGTCATGGCAGTTACCAGGCCTGCCCGTACCATGCAGCGAAAACGTCCCTTGCCGAGCCGCTGGGCACTCTTGCCATAGAGAGAGTTCAGGAGGAGCTTCAAGACGAGCCCCCGTGCCGTCTTTCCCCACTGCTTGCGCAACGAGAATAGCTCCCGCACACGTGACGCGAAGGGTGCTTGGCATTCGCACGTAGGTCGCCATGTCCAGCACTCTAGCGCCGTCACGCCTGGATGCAGCTTCTTCGCGGCCCGGTACTCGGGCAGCCACACCCACCCGCCCGCGCTCTCGAGCGGAAAGAGGATGTCCCCCTTCGGCGTCCGGTGCGGCAGCGGCCCCCACGCGGGATGGGCCTTGGCATGCGGCCTCACCTCGAACCGCACGCATGTGGCAATGGGGTGGACGCCCTTGAGGCGCCCACTCTTGCGCCGCACCCACACGCCGTGATGAGGGTCGAGGCACGGGATGCGCGTAAACGCCCAGGGGTACGCGCTCGCGATGTCGTAGGCGAAGAGGCGCTTGTACTTCGGGAGCGGCTTCACGGGCCCGACGCGCGAGCACTCGAATCGCCCCCCGAAGTACGCGCACGCCACCGCGAGCGCCATGCGGTCGGGCACGCGCGCCTTTTGCAGGTCCGCGCGGAGCTCCTCCAGCACGACAGCCGCGGTGCTCCCCGGGCCGTAGTAGCTGCGAAGGCGAATCCCCGCGTCCTCGTGCGCCTTGAGAAGCCGCGTCACGAGCTCCGCGAGCAGGCTGCACTCCGTCTGGCAATAGCGCTCCTCCTTCGGACCGATACCCCCGAAGTCCCCCCGGCGCGCCTTCTGGCGTTCGATGAAACGCTGCTGCGCCTTCGTGCCGACCTCCCACCGCGTGATGGCCTTCACGAACGAGCTCTGGAAGAACTTCCACACATCCCACACCGTCCGCGACTCGTCGGGCTCATCCTTGCGCCGCACGGTCATCCGCGTCGCGACGAGGTTGACTCGCCAGCCCTCGCAATCGACCGGCAAGGGCCCGCTCTTGCCCTGACGAGCCTCGGGCCGCATCAGGCGCCACACGCGCTCGTCGGGCCAGCTCTCGACCCACTTGGTGCGGTCGTAGCCGAGCGCGAAGCCGACGAGCAGGGCCTTCTTCGGCAAGGAGAGGAGCCAGGAGAAGACCTGACTCGCCGTCAGGCCGCGCTTGTTCCGGACGTGCGAGACGAGCCCCTTCGGCGAGGCGGCGGCGAGGTACACGTAGCGGTGCGAGCCGTCCCGGGCTGTATAGCCCTCGCCGTCGATGCCGATGACAAGCCGGTCGCCGCGCGCCTCGGCGGCCGAGGCGCGGCGTCCTTTCTTTCGGTTGTAGGAGCGGAAGTAGTCGGCGCGGGCGCGCTTACGGCTTGCCTGCAAGGAGGCGCGTCCGCTCGGCGAGCAGGGCTTCCACACGCGCGATGAGCCTGCGGGCCGCGTCGTCGCTGATGGCGACGTCGCGCGTCACCATGTGGCCCGTGATGGGCATGGGGAAGGTCACGGCGATGACCAGGCCTTGGCCGGGGACGTTGCGGGGCTCGAGCGAGATGCGCTTGGCGGTCATGACAGGTGCTCCTTGTCCCAGCAAAAGGGGCAACGCCACTCCTGCACCGAGTCGTCGAACGTCCAGCCAATAGCGTTGAGCTCGTCCAAACGAAGCCCGTGAGGCTTGCTCGCCGAGTAGCGGAGTTGCGTGCGATGACATGAGCCGCACTCCACGGTGATGCCCTTGAACTTGCTCATGGCAGGCGCACCCACTTCCCGCAGGCGCAGTGCACGGCGCTCGGTTGCACGCGGAGAAAGCCCGTCATGACGCGCCGCTGGCACTGCGGGCAGCAGGCTTGGAACGCGAACGAGCCGTCCCCAAGCGAGGTCTGCAGCCATTCGACGCCGTCGACGCGAATGCGGGCAGGGCGGAGGCGCTTGGCGGGGAGGAGCGGCAGGGAGAGCAGGAGGGAGCGGGCGGTCATGTGCAGCCCTGCCCGTAGCAGTCAGAGCACACCTTCACGCCAGCAAGGTTATCGCCGTGCACGTAGCCCGTGCCATTGCAGCCCGTGCACGTGACGAGCGTCGGGTCGGCGGGTGGGCGGTCGGTGTCGTGGGACTGCAGCGCCAGACAGTACGGCTGATGCTGCGGGTGAGGACCGTTGTCGCAGTTACAGCGGCTCTCATCGATGCGCGGGGCCGGGTCCGTGTCGGTGCGGTCCACGAAGGCGGCGAGAAGGAGGTGCTCGCGCATCAGCTCGAGGAGACGCGAAAGCGCGTCGACACGGATGACACCATCGCCGTTCTCTTCGATGACGTGCTCCACGTCGCGGATGGCGGAGATGAGCAGAGCACGCTGCATGCGGAGCTCGGCGCGCGGGTCGGTGGGGAGGGTCATCGGGAGGCCCTCCGCGCCTTGCCGGCCTTGCTCATCGCGTTGTGATGATGCGCGCAGTAAGAGCGGCCTTGCCAGCGTTCGGCAGTGCAGCCCTCCACAATGCAAGGTCGCTGGTCGCCAGCCTTGCGTATCAAGCTGTTGAGCGTGTGCGTGGGTCTTGTGGTCGCCATGAGTCACCTCGTGTGTACAGCGTAGCACGCGAGCGGGGGCGGGGCGCAACGGTGACAGTGCTCGGTGGCACCGAAGCGGCGGTGTAGAACGGCGTGTCTACGCCGTGGCTACAGCAGGGGATACTCCGGGGGGGTATGGTTGCACGGACGACTGCCCCC
>Ga0209168_10001511_pt1 | contig 18086 bp, 12 predicted proteins | sample Coa_R1_FD_187156 | JGI IMG/M metagenome (GOLD analysis project Ga0209168, IMG submission 187156) | Surface soil microbial communities from Centralia Pennsylvania, which are recovering from an underground coalmine fire - Coalmine... | ecosystem: Environmental > Terrestrial > Soil > Unclassified ... | reverse complement strand
TTCCCCCTCACTGGCCCGCCTCACCGCCAAGGCGAAATCGCTGAAATGTAGGCGCGATTTCCCACCAAGGACGGGATCTTCTTGCAAAGCCGAGAGTTGTTGGGGGGATGGCAAAATGCGTCCCCATGAGTCGATCGGGAATCGGCCGAGAGATCCGGCGATGGAACTCGTCAGGCCCAGCTTGCTTCGGGGATAAAGAAACAAGAGGATGTGTTCGCCAAGTCGGTAGCGCTGGCCCGAGGACCAAAGACCGATCCATTGGGAGATGGCGAGAGTATCTCCGGGTATGACGCCGCGAACGGCATTGTCGACACGGAACGTGATTTTCACCGTTTCCACCGACCGCCCCGGAATTGCAGGTTGGCGTTCGATACCAATGACGGTACCGGAAAAAATCAGTCCGGCAGCACGGACCATTTCAGGGAAGGGGATCGGTCCGCTGTGACGGAGACGGAACTCGGGACTGGCGAGAATCGAATTTCTCTGAATGACCGGCGAGCGCGGTTCCGCAGCTTCAGATGCGCTCGGGGAGGTGAATGAGAGGCGAGTTGATGGCTGTCTCTGCCCGGGCGAGGAGATCGGGGCGAGAACAACACATATCGCGAGCAGGCAGGCGTAGTTTCTCCCGAACATGGGAAGACCTCAACCAAACCCTCTGCTCGGAGGATTAACCGGGAAAACGCGCAAGCTTAATTGCCATGAGATCAGGAAATCTGTGATCAATGTCACAAAGACGTGCGAAATTTGCGGGCAGATTTCATTTTGGGAATAGCGCCAGGCGTTTTGTAAACTGAAAGGCTTTATTTCGAGGCACATCTGTATGATCAAGTCTGCATCCATTGCGGAAATTGCGGTTCGAAGATGAAAGGCGCACGATGACAATTCTCGAGTTCACCTTGCTGGTCTGCTCCGGTTCTCTCATCGCTGGATTGGTTGGAGCGCTAACCGGGCTGGGCGGCGGAGTGGTACTTGTGCCATTGCTGACGCTGGTGTTCAAGGTCGACATCCGGTATGCGATTGGAGCGTCGCTGGTCTCAGTGATTGCGACCTCGTCGGGTGCGGCGGCAGCGTATGTGAAAGAGGGATTGTCAAATATACGCATCGGAATGTTCCTGGAAATCGCGACGACGCTCGGCGCTTTGGCTGGGGCGCAAGTGGCAGCGCATGTATCGACGCACGCGATTGCGATTGTGTTTGGGCTCGTGCTGATGTTCTCGGCTTACTTTTCGCGCAAGCCACGTCCGATTCATGAGCGATCGGTTCCGCCGGATCGGATCGCGACGCGGCTGCGCCTGAATGGCAGCTTCCCGGATCACGACGGCGAACGCCACTACAACGCACAGCATGTGCCCACAGGCTGGGGACTGATGTTCGGCGCGGGAATCCTTTCTGGGCTGCTGGGAATCGGTTCGGGCGCAATGAAAGTCCTGGCAATGGATCAGGCGATGAGAATCCCCTTCAAGGTGTCGACCAGCACCAGCAATTTCATGATCGGAGTGACGGCCGCCGCGAGCGCCGGAGTTTATCTGAGCCGGGGATACATCGATCCGGGACTCGCGATGCCAGTCATGCTGGGAGTGCTGGCGGGCTCACTGATCGGCGCGAAGTTGCTGATGAGACTGCATACGAAATGGCTGCGATTGGGATTCAGTCTAGTCATCGTGGCACTGGGAATTGAGATGCTGTACAACGGATTTTCCGGGAGAATCTGAATGCAGCACGGGCGCGGATGGGGAGATCAGCGAATCGAAGAAATCGTCGGCAATCTGCTGCGCGCGGGCGTGACTCTGGCTGCCTCGGTGGTCTTTATCGGAGGCGTGATCTATCTGATACGGCACGGGGGCGTGGTAGCGGATTATCGAGCGTTTCGGGAAGAGCCGGCCGACCTCCGCAGCGTCGGGGGGATTCTGCGCGATGCGATGGGCTTGCGCGGCCGGGGAGTGATTCAGTTAGGCCTATTACTGCTGATAGCAACTCCCGTTGCGCGGGTGGCATTTTCGATCTTTGGCTTTGCGAAGGAGCGCGATCGGATGTACGTCGCCTTTACCACGGTTGTTCTTGTAATCCTGCTCTACAGCCTGCTCGGGCCAAGCTAGTGTCCTCGGTCCGCCTCCGGGGTTGAAGAATCCTGATGGAATAATGCTTATTCCAAGAGAGTTGGGTGTTTAGTTTGCCGATCTCTTCACCGGAATGTCACAATACCAGCGTATGCAAAAACCTCTCACCGCAGTAGTGATCCAACTTATGGCAGCCGGCGCGTTGCTGATCGCGCAAGCGCCGGCACAACAGAGTTCTTCCACAAACGGGCAGTCGACAAGCACAGCAAAGACTGGTGCGGCCAAGGCCAGCACTGCCAAGAAAACGACCGGCGCGAAAACTACGAGCGCGTACACACTGAAAACGCAGAAAGAGAAGGGCAGCTACGCGCTGGGCATGAGCGTTGGCCTGGGATTGCATCGGCAGGGGGTCGATGTGGATTCGGCGATCGTAGCGCGGGGATTGCGCGACGCGATGTTGGGCCGGAAGACTCTGATGACAGAGGACGAAATGCGAGCTGCGCTGCAACAACTGCGCGCCGACACCAACAAGCAGCAAGAGGCCAAGGCGCAGTCGGAGGGCGCGGCCAACCGGAAACAGGGAGAAGAGTTCCTCGCCGCGAACAAGGCGAAGCCTGGAGTTACAACGCAGCCCGACGGTTTGCAATACAAGGTTCTGAAAGAGGGCACAGGACCGAAGCCGACGGTGGATGACACGGTTACCGTGAATTATCGAGGGACACTGATCGACGGCAAGGAGTTCGATAGTTCCTACAAACGCGGCCAGCCAACAACGTTCCCGGTAGGTGGCGTGATCAAAGGATGGACGGAAGCGTTGCAGTTGATGCCCGTTGGATCGACGTGGGAACTGTTCATCCCTCCTGATCTTGCCTACGGAGATCGAGGCGCGGGAGCGGCTATTGCTCCGGGATCGACATTGATCTTCGAGGTGGAATTGCTATCCATCGATCAGAAGAAACAATAGTTCGGTCCGGGTTTCGGAACGGCCGTCTGCATTGCAGGCGGCCGTCTTGCTTTGCGCGATTATTAGGCGACCTGTCGGACGTGGCCCTGCGCCGAGAGATTGGCACCGGCCAACAGGAGCAGGCCCGACAAAAAGGCCCAGAACATCAGGCTGACCGAGAGAGAGAATGGTCCGTAGACCTCCTGAAAATTGAGCCACGGAAGCGCGAGAATATAGGCATACTTTAGCGCTTCGGAGAGAAGTCCCATGATGATGGCGGCGGGAAGCACAGCCTGCACGGGAACCTTTCCATTCGGCAGAAGCCAATAGATGAGGAAGAAGATCGCGATGCTTGCCGCGATCGCAAAGACTTTCATCACGAGAAATCCGACCAGCCGCACGAAGCCGGTGCCGTATCCGCGAAACAGAAATTCCATGAATGCGACCGGCCCTGCCGTGAGAGCGATCGAGAGCAACGCCAATACGCCGCAGGCGAAGGCCAGTCCGAAAGAAACGACCTGATTGCCTAAATACGAACGATTGTTCTCGAAACGCCACACGCGGTTGAGCGCGACCTCGAGAGGCAGGAATACTCCCGACGACGTCACCAGCAAAATTACCAGGGAGAAGATCTGCACGCTCTGGCGTGAGTTCACCATCGCATTGAGATTGCGAATGACGAAGTCCTGCCCCGCCGGAAGATAGTCGCGCAACAGTTGCAAGACGACTTCATACATGACGCGCGAATGAAAGACTCGCCGGATCAGCGTCATCATCAGCACAACAAAAGGGAAGAAGGACAGGATGGAATTCGCTGCAACAGAGAAGGCGAACGTGTGGACGTCGGTACGCGTCAGGTACTTGACCGTCGAAAGCACCAGGCCCGTAGGCCGCTGGCGTGGCGCTCCGCCCGGCGGGCGCTGCGCAGCCGGGGTTGTCGCGACAGTGGGGATGGGAGAATTGGCCACGGAAAGACCATGCTAACAGAGCGGTTGGAGCACAGCGCCAAACGGAAGTTTCCGGGCCAGTTACCGGGTTTATTTCTTAATGGCTGTTAAAGTTATCCGTACGTGACCGACAGTCATATTACGATTTCGTTCTAATTTGTCTTGCGAAACGTTTTAATACTGCTTATTATCTTCTGCTCAATACCGGGGAATGGTCCGGTGGCGAGACCAGTAAGAGGTTGACGTTGTTGGGTGTGGTGGAAACGAGCCAAATTGTCGGACTCCCGAAGTTCCCGCTGCGGAAGCTCACCGCGATTGGGAGCTAAGGAGTCTTTTCCTTTTGGAAGCAATTCCCTCTGCACATCGTAGACGCAACCGAAAGTTCAACCAGCTTCTTTGAGGGGGGCTTCTGTCGATCGAAGCGGAATCCGAGAATCTGGGGAACAATTCTTCGCGATCAGTGAAAGGAGTTTTATCCGTGAGAGAGAAAGGTACAGTGAAGTGGTTCAACGGGGCGAAGGGATATGGATTCATCCAGCGCTCTACGGGGGAAGATGTGTTCGTACACTTTTCCGCGATCCAGGAGAACGGCTACCGCACCCTGAACGAGGGCGAGACCGTCGAGTTTGATCTGCTGAAAGGCCCCAAAGGCTTTCAAGCGGCTAACGTCGTCCGCGCATAACCTGCGAACCATTGAGAAAGAACCCTTCCGTTTTCCCAGCGGAAGGGTTTTTGTGTGTCTCTTGCTCGTTTGCACTTCTGGAATATAGGTCGTTCCGTTAAAGGACGGCACCTTCTTTCCCGACCCCTTTCAGTCATCATCCGGATCAACCGCAGGACTCGTGTCATTAATGAAATAGTTGGCGTCCAGCGTCGTCTGAATTGTTTTGAACGTGCGCGGCGCTTGCGCAAGATTGAAGAATTTCGTCAGGTTCGTGCTCGTGCGCGCATCCGCGAAATTCAGCGCTCCTTGTTCGATCCCGTAGTTTTGTTCGACAAAGCGCAGGATGCTGCCAAAGTCGAGACGGTTGTTGTTGATGTAACCGGCTTTGGTGTAGGCGGAGACGACAATCAGCGGAACGCGGAAGCCATACTGATAATCGCCAAAAGGCTGCCCCAGGATGGTTGGGGGCTCATGATCGTACCAGCCGCCCCAATCGTCCCACGTAATCAGGATCGCAGTGTTATTCCAATATTTCTCTCCGTTGGCGCATGTGGCGTTGTTCCCGATTGCGTTGACGATCGATGCGACCCAGTCAGGTCCTCCGCCGGTGTTCGTTTGGGCATGATCGGAGTTCTTGCCGTCGGGAATGACCCAACTCACCTGCGCGAGCTTGCAAGTCGAGATATCCGTCAGCACGTTCGCAGGACCGACCACTACATCCTGAGTCCAGTCGGGTCCGGTGCACTTTCCGCCGGTCGGGGCATCGGGCACGCAGATGTGCTGGATGGCATTGGGGGCGGTCCAGAGATTGTTTGAGTCGGGAGTGTAGTAGCGCCAGCTGACGTTGATTCCGTCCAGCAGATCCGCCAATGTCTGATGCTCGAAGCAAGGGTAGATCGATTGAGTTTCGCCTTCCGTGGTGATCAGTTCGACCGTGGATGTTGCCAAAGCGATGCAGCCGGTGATGGCCGTCCCGGTTCCGCCGTGCTGATTTACATTTTCGGATGCATACGTACCGCTCGCATCGTCCGCCGCACTAGGCGCTGATGTTCCTCCAAAAATGTATTGATGGGCGGGATAGCTCGGGCCCTGGTTGGTCTGAAACATGTAATTGGACCATCCGTACTGCGTGGCTAGGTCGAGATACGGATTCAGGGTGCCTTTGGCATTATCTACGTACTTGAACTGAGGCTTGCTGACACAAGTGCCGGTGCATGAGATATCACCAGCTCCGTTCATTCGACAGGCTCCGGTGGTTTTGTTCACGTTGCACATCGAAGTGAACGATTTATGAGCATGGTTGAGGTCGTAGGCGTTTGCCAGCGCAACCGATGATGGCTGAGTGACGCCGGTCGACGAGTGCTTATCGAGCCAGTTCTTGGTCTGAATGTTGTACTGCGTGCTGGTTGGCTTCGTGCTGCACGAACTTGCGGTGCCGTACGGTGCGGAGCAAAGACCGTAGAACAGATTATCGGGTGTCCGGTTTTCCTGGAAGACAACGATCACGTGCTCGAAGCTTGAGACCTGTGCGTGAGCGACGATAGTTCCTGAAATTGTCAGGATTAGGAGTGCGTTTATGGCAAGTTTCATCGATATCCTCTCTGATAGACGTGGCTGTGGTGAGCACAGGGGATGGGCGGATCTGAAATGTTGACTTGCAACAGGGTGCAGTCTGGATTCTGTAGATTCACTTTTGAATCTGTCCCGCTGTCATCACCTTCAAGCTCCCATTGCGAGTGCTTTCGTGCGGGCCGCTGAGTTGGTCGTGCGAGGAAGACGGGGGCCGGAAAGAACTTGGGCAACTCAGCGCCTTGGCCTGAAGCTAGAGTGCAGTCCCGTGGACAGCAGTGACCCCGATCACAGGAGTAGGTGATTTGACACGAGCGGTTAGTGAACGGCCGGTACAACGCGGTATTTTCGATTTGGACCTAACGCATTTCGAGAGACACGAGATCGCCGTCGCGTCCGCCGCGGGATTTATAGTTCGCGGTGACCTGGCGGTCGCTCCAGTCGCACGAGAAGCTATCCGCACCGATCAAAAGTAACGAGCGATAGTCGGCAGTTCGAAGCTTCAGGGTGCCTCCACCCGAACTGACGGTCAGCACTGCTTCAGGAGATTTCGAGCAGTCGACAGCAATCAGGCGTCCCTTCACGTACTTGGTCGCGCGTTTGTCCGCCGTCGTATTCGCCTGGTCGGAATTTTCGGCAGCCTCGCGCTTCGCGGCATCTTCATCGAGGACATCGAAAGGGGATTTCTGCGGCTCGAATTTGGGCTGCGCTGAAACGCCGTTTGAAGCGATGCCGTACTTTCGCTCGGCTCCGGATTGAGCCAAAAGATCGCGAGCTTGCGACGCGATCTCAGCGTCGTCGCTGGATTTCAGACGATCGAGCAAAACGCCGGCCGCGTCCCACTTCTTGCTCGCCACGTATATCTGAGCGAGATGCAGAGTGTAAAGCTCATTGCGAGGGCTGAGTGCAATAGCGGCGCGCTCTGACGGCATGGCCTCAGCGGGAATTCCACCGGCATTCCGCGCCAGAGCAAGAAGATCGTAGGCCTCCGCCATCTCGGGATTCCACTCAAGGACCGACCGTAAATCCAGCATCATGTTCGACAATCCGAGAATCTCGGAGTGGTTGACCTTCGACATTCGATATTTAGCAATGCAAAGGTAATAGCGAACCCACATGTCGCCGCGGTTGAGAGAGGCGGCGTCACCGATCTCCTTGAACGCCTGTTCGAACTCATTATGTTGGATCTCGTCCCATGCGAGCATGCGATGGGCGATGGGATTTCCAATCGCGTTGCTCGGAAGTTGTTCCAGGTCTTCGCCAACTCGTTTGCTGGTTTGCTTTTGTTCGGCTTTCTTGTCGGCCTCGGTGGGAGTGGTCGCGAGATGCTGCAGAGTTTTGAGCCCCAGGTCGCGGCGCCCGGGAATGCGGGTCTGAACTCCGGCGTAGATCGCGAGGGCATCATCAGTGGGCATCGGCTGCTCAGTAATCGCGGAGTCTCCGGGCGCCACTGGAACCGGAAAATGGTCGAGTTGACTCGACCCGGTTGTCGAACTCGAAAGCTGCGCGCTTTGGGCGACCTGGGAATGGAAGTAGTCCTGGATAGCTTGTTCCATCTGAGTGGAACTCATGCCATAGGCCTGCTTGATCGCATCTTCGACTGGGACATGCCGGCCGATGTACAAGCCGAAGTAGGTCCCCGCGTCGGAGATCCTCTTTTCGTGAATCAGGTAGTGCATCACAACCCAGGATTCGGCGTCGAAAAGTTCACGCTGGGCTGGAGAGGTCTGAGCATCGATCTTGGCGGTGAAAAGATCCGGCAATGGCATCCACTGCTCGGAGGATAGAATTTGCGCGATTGACGCCTTGCCGCCGTTTCCGGAGCGCAGCTCAGGCGTAGCTCCAATCTCCACTTGTTTGCCAACGATCCGAAGCGAACTGAAGTATTCGGCGAGGCCCTCGTCGAACCAAGGCTGGGTGGGTGGGTAGTTGTACGTCAGGAGCATCGTCGCCAAGTCCTTCGCCACGGCTCGCCACGGCTCCGACTCTGACATGTTGAGCGCGATGAAATCCTGATCACTGCCGGGGAGGAAAAAGCCTGGCGCATCGATGGGGTGTCCCTGCTGCAGCGGAGCCACTTGGTAATAAGACTGATCGTTCCCGAATGCGAGGATGGTCAGGGGAATCGACTGGTTCAGGCGGTCCTTCGATAGCAGGAATCCGAACACGGCGCGCATCTGCTCGAAATGGAGCGCGACGTCGCTGCCTCGCGCTTCCCCGGCGTCGGTGATAACCGTAAAGTGTCTCGAATGAATCTCGAGCCAACGTGGCTGATCGGATGATGCGGTGGCGTGTACACAGAGAATTAATCCGAAAACGATGGCGTTCAGCGGGATGGAGCATCGGCGGGGCATTTGCGGCCGGCGGGAAAGAAGCTTCTAAGAAATGCTATCACGGGAAATCGTCCCGAAGTGCGGGGTGTTGCCAGTTCGGGAATGGCGTCGACAATAATTCTCGCTGAATCGATTTCCGCTGCCTGTCGGCCACCTTTATAATGCCCGGTTTATGTCTCGGGCCCTTCCAAAGCGTGGTTGCTGGTTCTATCTGCTTGCTCTGTTGTTCCCTGTCTGTCTTGTCGCTGCAACGGTCAGCTTTTCATGGACCGGAGTCCTTACCGACAGCGATGGGAAGCGGGTCGCCGGGGCTCTCGTGAAGATGCAGGCTGTCTCGGAGGAGCGCGAATATACAGCTTCGACCTCCTCGCAAGGGGAATTCTCCTTTCGAGCGCTCGACGCCGGTTCTTATCGATTATCCGTGCAGATCGGCGCCAAGGTTTGGGATGCGGCATCTCCAGTAGTTGTTAGCGGCGACAAACCGATCGAAAGCTCTCTGCAGATAACGAGTTCCGGCGAAGTCGTGCAGATACCTGGGGCAGCTTCTCAGGAAGTGGCTGCCCCGTCTCCCATCGGGCAGCCTTCGACCCAGGCAAGCGGCGGTGAACATCTCTCCAGCGCCGAAGTGTCTAGCCTGCCACTCAATGCTCGCGACTTCAGCAAACTCCTGCTGCTCGCAGCCGGTACTATGACCGACGCGAACGGCGCGGCAAACTTCACGCAGCAGTTTGCGGTCAACGGTCAGCGGGGCGTTACCACAGTTTTTGCCATGGATGGTTTTGATACAACCGATCCGGAGATGGGCGGCGCCACATTTTCGAATTTCAACGTCGATGCCATTCAGGAGGTGCAGTCCAGTGCCGGAGTGATGCCGGCCGACGTCGGACACGGCGCAGCGAGCTATACGAATGTCGTCACCAAGTCGGGCGTAGAACAGATTCACGGCACTCTATTTGAGTTCCTCCGGAATGCCTCGTTCGATGCGCGGAACTATTTTGACTACAAGGATCCGACCGGGCGTAGACGCATTCCGCCATTCGCCAGAAATGAGTTCGGCTTCACCAACGGAGGCCCACTTGTAATTCCCGGCCTCTACGACGGGCGGGGCAAAACGTTTTATTTCGGCGAATATCAGGGCTTTCGGCAGGTGCTGGGCACGACGCAGGTGATCCCGGTTCCGACTGCGGACGAGCGGAACGGAATCGATACCACGACCTATCCGGGCGACACCTTGACGGTTCCGGTGAACCCGCAGGTCGAGGGCGTGCTCAATGGGTATCCCCTCCCGAACGAACCGAACGGCGCTTTTGGAGACCGCACGTACGCGGCGTCTTCAAAGGTGGTCACGGTGACTGATCAGTTCTCGATCCGTATCGACCACAAGATTTCCGATAAAAATTCGCTGATGACGCGCTTCAGCTTGAACCAGGTGACGGGACCGCTGACGAATCCCGATCAGACTGCGATCAATCCGACGTTCGGCATACAGTTTTTCGATCATCAGCGCAATGCCGGAGTGCACTACACGCGAACGCTCTCTCCGCACATCGTGTCGGATACTCACCTGAGCTACATCCGCAGCACGCCGTTTTTCCCGGCCGACAATCATGTCCAGCCGGGGATCACTTACGCTGATGGTCTATACCAGCCCTACAATCAGCCTGCCGGATCGATTTTTGGTTCGTACAGCAATCTGTATCAGATCAAGCAAGACTTCTCGTGGATTCGCGGGAAGCACGCATTCAAGTGGGGAGCGGAAATCCGGGTGAATCGCGACTCCACGATCTTCGGAGTCAACACTACCGGACTGTACGAATTTGGCGGAGGCCAGGTCCTTTCTCCGGTAAAGATCACGTCCGCGAGCGGCACTCACGATATACAAGTCGGAGATCCGCTGCCTGATTCCCTGACCGGGCTGCTGACGGCATCGCCGTATTCCTACAACATCATGGCGGCGGCGAGCATTACTCCGGTCGGCAACAAATTCAATGAGGCAGGAGTGCGGCGCGAGGCCTACGGTTTCTATTTTGAAGATGTATGGAAGGCAACGCAGCAGCTTTCCGTAAGCTACGGATTGCGCTACGAAGTGAACAGCCGAATTCACGAGGCAACCAAGCGCACATCGTTGCCCGTATTTCTTGGTGCCGATGGAAAGCCTACGGGCTACGGCGACCGGAACGCCACGCAGGAGATCTTGATCAATCCTCAGCCTCCCTACAATCAGGATTGGAATGGATGGGGCCCTCGTCTCGAGCTCGATTACTCGCTCAATTCCCACACGGTCTTGCATGCGGGAGGAGCGATTACGACCCTCATCCCGAATCTGTGGCAAGACAACGCGCTGACCGCAGGAATTCCGTTCGAATTTTCCCCGGCGATTTATGCGCGGCCGTCGGAACCAATCAACTTCCAGAATACGTTCGTGCCTTTGAACCTGCCCACCGCATACAACATTCAGGGACAGCCAATCTTTGCCACCGGCCGTTCGCAGGATGTTCCTGCAAACACCGTCTTCGACTATGCGCGCTTCCAGGCGGACCTCAATGCTCTCGCACCGGGGAACGTGCAGTTGCTGACCGTGCCGGGAATTGCCAAGAACTTCGGAAACGGGTACATGGGTAGCTGGACGGCAGGTGTCGATCATGATTTCCGTGACTTCAAAGTGAGCGTTGCTTACGTCGGGACGGCGGGCGTCCATTTGGCGAGGTACTACAACCCCAACGGCTATGGAGGAGCTTGTCAGGGCTTCGCGCCATTCACGCAGTTCGATTCAGAATGCCATCCGACCGGAGGCTTCGGGCCCGAGACCATCATGAGCAGTGGCTCCCACTCGTCGTATCACGCGCTACAGACGAGCCTCGCGAAGAATTCAGCGCGGCTCGGCCTCGGAGTGCAGGCGAGCTACACATATTCAAAGGCTCTGGATGATACGAGTTCTGTGCTGGCTGGGTTGCTGGGATCCTCCGGGACCGTGCTGCAGACGGCGCCGCAAAATCCGTGGGACCCATCGGCGGAAAAAGGTCCCTCGACGTTCGATGTGACGCACGTATTCGCGACGAGCGTAATTCAGGTGCTGCCGCTTGACCGAATCGGATTCCTGCGGCCCGTCAGCAAGACTCTGACGAAAGGCTGGCAATTCCTGAACATCACTACCCTGACGACCGGCTCGCCGTTCTCGGTGTTTTCCGGAGTGCAGCAAACCGGAGCCGGCCTCGGCGGAGGAGATCGTCCCGATCTCGTCAGCATGCCGCATCTCTCGACCAGTCGCACCGCGCGCAACGACTATTTTGGGATGGGGGCGGTCGGGAACCGATCGTTCTTCAATATTCCCATCAATGTTCCAGGCGGGACCGGCCCCAATCAGGGGCGCTTCGGCACGCTCGGCCGTGACACGTTCCGCGGGCCGGGCTACCACGATTACGATATTGCGCTCATTAAAGACACGCCGTTCGGACACCGCGGCAACGCCGAGCTGGGGACGCTGGAGTTTCGGGCCGAGTTCTTCAATATCTTCAACGTCGTAAATTTCGGATTGCCTTCGAACATTGTCAGCGGCAGCGGCTTTGGGATCATCAGCAAGACTTCTGGCACCTCCCGGCAGATTCAATTCTCACTCAAGGTGCTGTACTAGCGGGAACTTCCTATCTTTTCTTTGCGTATCCTCAAGTGGACATCTCCGCCTATGCCGATCCTGCGCGCCTACGTTGTATTCCTCTTGGCAGCAACGGTTGCAGCTCAAAATACGGCACCAGTGAAGGAACCGCTCACGGCGGACGCGATCATGGCACGCGTAGCGGCGAACCAAGACAGAAGTGAGGCCCAAAGAAAAGAGTTCGTTTACCGGCAGCACATTCACATCGTGACCCGTAAGCCCGGCGGGCGCCTCATGCGCGAGGAAACGGCGGCCTACGATGTGACTCCGATGCCCGACCGCACCGAAAAAAAGATTACCCATCTTACGGGACGCTATTGGAAGAAGGGAAAATACGAGGCGTTCGCGTGTGAACCTGTGCCGGACCAGGATAGTCTTGACGGCGACCTGGTCAAGGATTTCCGCAACGATCTTACCGACGATAAATCCAAGGATGGCTTGGCGAAGGACTTATTTCCGCTTACCAGCGAGGAGCAGAAAAACTATGCCTTTAAGTTGCTGGGGGAGGAAACACTAGAGGGGCGGCGCGTGTACAACATCGGCTTTCATCCGAAAGATAAGGACGAGATCACCTGGGCCGGAGAAGCTTACATCGACGAAGCCGAGTTCGAGCCGGTGCGCGTTTTTACGAAACTCTCCCGCCGTATTCCGTTCATGGTGCGGACACTTCTTGGCACCGACTTGCCAGGACTCGGATTCAACGTCGTGTATCAACGGCAGGAAGATGGAGTCTGGTTTCCGGCGACATTCGGGACTGAGTTTCGGATCCGGGCGATATTTTTCATCAACCGCGAGATCTCAATTTCACTCGAGAATTCGGGATTTCAGCGGACCCACGTGAAATCCACCATAAAAATAGTTGGTCCGGCGCAATGACGATATTGCCCGAAGTGGCAAAAAAGAAGGCCCCGGAATGTCCGGGGCCTAAAGTCCAAGATCAACCTTGAAAATCTAATTCACGGTGATGCTGACGGGAATCGACGGAATCCCGTTCGCAACCACCACTAGCGAACTGGCACCGGTCTCGATTGTTGTCGGGACATCGAAGCTGGTCGAAACGATTGTCGAGCCCGTCGCGACTCCCATTGTGCTGTGGTTATGTGTTCTCGCGTAAAACACGTGCCCGGTGCTGTTGTTCGTAATGCGCACCAGAGGGTAATTCGTCGCGGTCTGATACTCGTCGCCGAACGCCGCCGCCTGCGACAGGCCATTGAACTGCGTCCCGGAAATTTTGTAGGTTTTCCCCCGTGTCACTGAAGTTGTAATCGAGGTGATCGTCGGAGCCCATGATGCGTCGTAGGTCCCGGTGGGATTGTAGACTTCAGTCCCGTTCACCAACACCTGCCCGGTCGGCAAAACCATCAGGCAGCCCGGGGTTGCCAGAGTTTGCGTGAGACTCGTGCCATCCCATTCGTAGGATGAAAAGAAACCTTCCACGAGCACATTCCCGCTTGGCAACACTACGGCAAATGAATCTCCCGCATTGTCCCCATTGGGGAAATCCGGGCCGGCGGTCCATGTGCCCGTCGCAGTGTCGTAGATTGCGGTGTGGCCAGCTCCACTTCCGCTGCTCGAATTCGAGCCGGTCGCAAAGACGGTCCCGTCGGGACGCAGAATGGCGGGGCCGATTTCTCCAGGCGGATAGTAGCACAGCGAATTGTTCGGGCCGTAGTGAATGCACCCAAAGGTCGAGGGGGAGTGCAGGTCGACGACTGTGCTGCCGGCAGTCGCCCAACTGTGATTCGCCTGCGTATACCGCTCCGAGTTGGGAGCGTTCTTCACGTCTGCGGTGAGAATTGAGCCATCCGCGAGGAGCGTCCAACCTTCCTCGGCGTTGAAATCGGCTTTGCCGGTGCCCGGCAGCACCGTCCAGGTAAGGGTCTTTGGATTGAGGATCGCATCCTGCTCGGTTAGTTTATTTCCCACCATATAGGTGCCGTTTGGCAGTACGACCGAAGGCGAGTCGCCGATGTATTGCCAGCCTTTCGGAGCCGCAAGACTCGTCCATGTATTCACCTTCGGATTGTAGATTGCGCCAAGGTTCGTCAAAGTGAAATTGCCATTGAGATATTCGCCGCCGGTGATGACAACGCGTCCATCGGCGAGAACGGCTGAGGCAAAGGCATCAGGAACGTATCCGGCTGGCAAATTCGCCATCCGTGCCCAGGTGCCGTTGACGTAGCTGCCAGTGTTGTCGGGCGTGAGCTTGTACCAGTCAGACTCGCCGTTGCCCTGGCACAAAACTGTTCCATCTGTCAGTTGAAAACAGAGTAGTGCACCATCCGGAGGTTGGTGGTTGAGACGTTGAATGGTTTGCGCCGGCGAAATTGCCGCGAGTGAGAGCAGAACGGCACACACGGCAGGCAGAAATTTCTTATGCAATGGAATGCTCCTTCAGGCTTGATCAATCGTGGAACAACCAGAAATGTGCCTCGGAAGCATACACCAGAAGGCAGGCGGGTAGCGGGGTTCGGGCGGAAATTTAAATACAAATTTACAAATTGTGGACCACGAGTCTGCAGCTTTCTGCGCACCTGCACAGACAGAAAGTCGTTTGATCGTCGACTTTAGTCCACGGTGTGCTTAGCCGTGTAACCGTCGCGGGCGACAACCTGGATCTTCACATCCTTACCCTTTTGATCTCTTACTTTTAATGGCCCACCATCGGGAGCCACGACCTGGACTTTCAGCTTGCGGTAGGTTCCGTCCAGCTTCGTGTTGGTCGGGGTGTAGGCCAGCGAGTATTCATGCCGGATGTCGTCGCCGATCGTGTGGAAGATCTCCGGGAATTCGGCCTCGAATCGCGGGAAGTAGGCCTGCCCGCCAGTCATCGCTGCAAAGGTGCGCAGTTCATTATCAGCCTGGAGATAGTCGATTCTCTTGATGCCCCAGCTGGCCATTCCGTGGGTCATGCCCGTGCAGTAATTGACTTCGCAATATTCGCGCAGATACCAGCCAATGCTCACCGGAAAGATCGTGACGTCTTTTGTGTCCTTGATCTTCTTCATGATCTTGTCGAGAGTGAGCTTGCTGAAGGTGTCGACCCCCGTGGAAATCAGGATGACGTATTTCTTTCCTTCGACGCGGTCGAGGCGATCGAGCGTGTCGTAAAGTGCGTCGAACTCGTTGGTCTCGGCGAATCCGGGAATTCGCAGTTGGTCGAGCGCCGCATAAACGGCTCGTTTGTCCTGAGTGAAGTCGGTCAGGATGTGCGGCTGCATGTCGTAATACGTGACCGCGATCCAGTCGTTCTTCGTGAGCGTGCTGGCGAATGCGTAAGAGGCGTTCAAGGTATCAACCAGAATCGGCCAGCTAGTGGATGCGAATTCCACCAATAACACCGCGGTGACAGGAGCTTCAGCAACGCTGAACTTGCTAACCGTCTGCGGAACGCCGTCTTCGAGGATGCGGAAGTTGTCTTTCCTCAGGCCGGGCACGAACTGTCCGTCTTTCGTGGTGACCATGACGTCGACATTCACCAGAGGAACGTTCACCTTCAGCGAATAGTCCGGCATTGCGTCAATTTTTTTGGGAGTGACGGGAGGAGGCGGCGGTGCATCGTCCGCTTTCTTTTTAGGGATCGCATACGGTCCTACGTTGTCCGTTGGGCCTCCGGCCTCAGCAGGGACATCCTGCTTCTGCTTGCCGCTGTCGGTCGTCTGGGTGGATTGCTGGGACGACGACGCAGCTGGAGCCGACGTCTGATCTTGGGCGGCAAGCGAACCACAGGTCAGAATTGCGCAGGTAAACAGCGCGAAAAAGGTGCGCATCGGATGCCGGTCATTCCGCTCTAAATTCTTGTAAATCTGGCGACTAAACATGGTGATCCCCGAAAAGTCTCTTGTGCTAGTATAGACGCACGGATTCGCAATTGGGATGTTTTTGCCCGGTCCCAGCAACTCTCCCTCCTGGCAACGCAGTCGCAGTTGGTCTGGATCTAAGATTAAGGCGGATCCCGTTTGGCGGATCCTCTCTCGGGGCTTTACATGAGAAAGTTTTTTCTCGCGCTTCTCGTCCTAGGTTTGTCCCTGCCCGCACTGAATTCCCAGACCTCGCAGCCCACCATTCCGGTGAAGCAGATTCATCCCGGGATGCGGGGTGTCGCCTACACCGTTTTTGAAGGTGTGAAGCCTGAGCCCATGGACGTGGAAGTCCTTGGCGTTCTGCACAATGTAAACGGTCCCAAGGGAGACATTATTCTTGTCCGGTTGCACGGAACCAAGGTCGAATACACCGGCGTCGTCGCCGGAATGAGCGGCAGCCCCGTCTATTTCGATGGCAAACTAGCGGGGGCTTTGGCGTTCCGCATCGGCGAGTTCTCGAAGGAACCAATCGCGGGCGTGACCCCGATCGCCGACATGCTCGAGATCAATGCTCTGGACAAGTCGCCTTCGGAAGAAGCTGCTGCGATTAAGCCGGAAGTCACGAACGCCGCTGGAAAGACAGCGGCTCCCGGCCTTGCCAGTGCAATCGGCAACAGCACGCAAAATTTCGCAGACTACTTGAAGCCGATCGATGCGCCGCTGGTTTTCAACGGATTTTCCGAGGATGCCATCCGCGCCTTCGCTCCGCAGTTCGCTGCCGCAGGAATCGTTCCCGTAATGGGCGCCGGGTCGGTCAGCAACGACAAACAGCCTGAACCGCTTGTCCCTGGCTCTGCAGTTAGCGCAATTCTCGTTCGGGGCGACATGGATATCGCTGCTACCTGCACAGTTACCTATATCGACCCACAGCGACTGCTCGCTTGTGGACATCCTCTGTTGCAGTTTGGATCGGTCGATCTTCCGATGAACAAGGCTGATGTGCTGGCCACGCTGCCGTCTCCGCTAAATGCTTTCAAGATCGTCAACACGACGGAGGAAGCTGGCGTTTTTGTACAGGATCGCCACACCGGCATTCTCGGCGTGTTCAACAAGCAGCCGGACATGATCCCGGTCACGTTGAGCATCCACTCCGGAAGCACGACGAAGGCGTTTCATTATGAAGTCCTGAACAATCCGCGGCTCAGCCCCGTTGCGATCATGGCGACTGTTTTCAACGCTCTCCACGGAGTGAACGAATACGGTGAGGAAATTACTTACCGGCTGAACGGCAGCATCGACGTAAAAGGATTTCCCGAGGTCGGCCTGCGCAACATGTTCGTGCCTGCGGAAAATGGTCAGCCGGCCGCAATGGCAGCCGCTCTTTCACTTGGCGAGCGCTTCGGACGCATTTACGACAATCCCTACAACGCTCCGGCAGTGAACAGTGTGAAGCTCGATTTCGATCTGGTGCGCGAGCGCCGCTGGGCCCGTCTCGAGAGTGCCCGTACCGACGTGACTGAAGCCCGTCCCGGTGACCAGATCATTGTGGAAACCGTGCTTGCCCCTTACCGTGGCGAGCGCGTCGTGCGGCAGATTCCGGTAAAGATTCCAACCTCAGCCAGCAAAGGAACGCTACGGATTCTGGTCAGCGACGGAGAGACGCTGGATCGCGTGAACCGCGCAAATCCCGCCTTCGGGCGCAAGCTCGACCTCGCGTCAACGATTGCGGTTCTGAACAAGGAGCACTCGAATAATCGCCTGTACGTTTCGCTGCTTGAGGCCGATCCGGAAGCGCGCGTTGCGGACAAAGTCATGCCGACCTTGCCTCTCAGCGTGATGAATGTGATGGACGGAATGCGCGGTAATCAGGAGATGATCGTGAGCGGCGAGTCGAACGTCGATGAAACGGCTACTCCCCCGTTGGATTATGTGGTCAGCGGCGCCCAGTTGCTGACGATTACCGTGAAGTAATTCAGTATCCAGCGAGAAATGGGGCTTGTCTTACTCTTCTTCGTCTTCGCCCATTTGCTGCGCGAGATAACGCTCGTAGCCTAGCTCCTTGATCTGGTGCGTCTGCGCTTCGAGAAAATCTACGTGATCCTCTTCGTCTTTCAGTAG
>Ga0209168_10001509_pt1 | contig 18092 bp, 14 predicted proteins | sample Coa_R1_FD_187156 | JGI IMG/M metagenome (GOLD analysis project Ga0209168, IMG submission 187156) | Surface soil microbial communities from Centralia Pennsylvania, which are recovering from an underground coalmine fire - Coalmine... | ecosystem: Environmental > Terrestrial > Soil > Unclassified ... | reverse complement strand
ACGCCGCCGATGATGATCTTCCAGATTTCGCGCCCGCGATCTATAACTTGATTTTTTCACTCACCCGATCATTAGGCTTCCGGCTGAATTCACCGCGCAACGGAACCCAGCCACGATATCTCAGTGATTTGCTGCCCGAAGTTGTAACTCTCGCAGAATATCCGAATCGCCTGGATACGAAATTCGATGAGAAAACTTGCGCTTACCTGCCGGATGCAAATTTGTTCGTAATCAAGGAATTCCAGATGGCCGAAGCGGCGGAAGAATGCGCGAGATTCCTATATTCGGCATGCCGCGGAATGGTCAGACTTTCCTCCGCAGCGCAGCCCATTGAAGATGCACTGGCGCGTTTCGGTTCGCGTCTGTTGTGTCCGGAGTTTGGCGCCAAAGATCAAAATGCCGTGCTTGGCGATTTTCTGTACCAGAATTATCTTGCGGGAAAAGTTTCGATTCCGGCGTTGCGGCGAGTGTTTCTGAGCAAACAGGAAACTCGCGAGCAAGCGCGGCAAACGCTGGCGAAGCTTGAGCATTTAGCGAGAGCATAGTATCAGGATTTCTCTGGCTTACAGGCACCCACACAAGCATCCCACAATGCTAACCTGAGTACAGACCGCCGAGCGATCTCGTGAACTCTGAATCCATTCGCAAACTGTTTGAGCAGGCGCGCGCCGGCAAACTCGCGCCAGATGAAGCGGTAGAACGGCTACGGCATCTCCCTTTCGAAGACCTTGGCTTCGCGAAAGTAGATCACCATCGCGCGTTGCGGGTGGGCGCTCCCGAAGTCATTCTGGCGCAGGGCAAAACACCAGCCCAAGTCGCCGGCATCTTCAAAAAACTTGCTTTACACGGAAAAAATGTTCTGGCGACTCGCGCCAGCAAACAACAGTTTGCCGCGGTAAAGAAAATGGTCGAGGGCGTGAAATTCGAGGAGAGTGCTCGCGCCATCATTTTGCACCGTGATAACAAGATTTACGGCAAGGGTCGCATCATCGTCATCTCTGCCGGAACCAGCGACATTCCGGTTGCCGAAGAAGCCGTGGTCACGGCTTCGATCATGGGAAACGAAGTTGATCGGTTATATGACGTCGGCGTGGCTGGAATTCATCGGTTACTCTCACATCGCGATGCGATCAGCCGCGCACGAGTGATTGTCGTCTGCGCGGGAATGGAAGGCGCCTTGCCGAGTGTAGTTGGTGGTTTGGTGGGCGTGCCTGTGATCGGGGTCCCTACCAGCATCGGTTATGGTGCATCATTCGACGGAATGGCGGCGCTATTAGGGATGATGAATTCATGCGCATCGAATGTCTCCGTGGTGAACATAGACAATGGATTTGGCGGCGGCTACGTTGCTTCTTTAATAAACCGGTTATAGCTGCTTAAAATTGGATTAATTTTTTCGGAAAAAAAGCATTCTGGCTTGATTTTCACCCATCGGTGCGGACTAGAATAGAAGATAGATGGAGGCGCGGTATGTTATCCAAATGCGCCAACCCCAATTGCTCCGCTTCCTTTCGTTACTTCCACACCGGAAAGCTTTTTCGAGCTGAAGTCTCTGCCGGGTTAGACCGCCGACGCACTTTGGGGCAGGACGCCCGCGAGGATAAGCCATTGCGCCGCCTGGAATTTTTCTGGCTTTGCGCAGATTGCGCCGAGAAGATGACGGTCATATTCGACAAAGACTCGGGAGTCTGCGTACGGCACAAAGATTACGCGCGGTCCGCCGCCACTGCTTAAGAGTTACCTCGCGAATATTTGCCGCTGATGGAGTTCCAACGGATGGTAAGAACCTCGGCCATCATGTGCAGACCGTCGCGCAGCGGGTGTATGCGTGTACCCTCGGCATCCGACCAAACCACCGCCACTTCTTCTACCTTCAAACCTATTCTGTCGGCAAGAAAAAGCAACTCCGCATCGAAACCCCATCCTTCTATTGTTTGCATGGAAAAAAGTTTTTGAGCTGAGCTGCGGCTGAAGGCTTTAAAACCGCACTGTGTGTCCTTGAACCTGAGTCCCAACAGAAGACGCAGGATCAAGTTGAATGTGCGCCCATAAAACTGACGCAACAAGGATTGCCGTTGCGCCTGGGTATCAGGTTGAAGCCAGCGCGATCCGATGGCTACATCCGCACCAGCCTCGATTGCCGCAAAAAGTTTATTCGCCTCGTCGATCGGCGACGATAGGTCCGCATCGGTAAAGAGACATATCTCACCCGCAGCTTTCAACATTCCGTTCCTGACGCTGTAGCCTTTTCCACGATTGCCGGGGTTTTCGACCAGGCGCAATGCCGGGTTCTCACGAGCTCGCGCCCGGACCATTTCCGCGGTGTCGTCCTGCGAGCCATCGTTGATCACGATGACCTCAGCGTCCCAATGCTGAGAGGCAACGTGGTCCAACACACGGTCGAGTGTCGCACCCAATCGAGCGCTCTCGTTGTATGCGGGAATGATGATGCTGTACTGGGGCATCGTTGGTCAGCTCACCGCAAGTCGAGGCAAGCGACCATAAAAGGTATCATGCAAAGAGAAACTTTTTGTAGCGGCCGGAACCTATGCGACGCGTCTTTGCTTGTCCAGCATGAGAAAAAATTCATTGACGAGTTTGGGATCCCAGAAACCGGCGCGGGCTTCATCTTGCATTGTGGCTGCGGCATGTTCATGGGTTAGGGCCGGTTTGTAAGGGCGGGTGGTAGTCAGCGCGTCATAAACATCGACCACCTGGAGGATCCGCGCCAAAAGCGGAATACTGTCGCCTTCAAGTTTGTCAGGATAGCCGGTGCCGTCAAAATGTTCGTGGTGACTGCGGATAATCGGCAAGACCAGGCGCAGCGATTTCAAGGGGCGGCAAATGTTCTCGCCCGTGATCGGATGGCGCCGCATAATGGCCCACTCTTCCGAATTAAGGTTGGCGCCTTTCTTTAAGATTTCATCCGGAACAGCGATCTTCCCCAAATCGTGGAGGTAGCCGCCGCGGCGCAATGCCGTAATTTCTTCGCCATCCAACCGCAAATGGCGTCCCAGATTGCTGGCGTTTTCCGCGAGGCGCTCGCAATGTCCTTCGGTATAAGGATCTCGGCTCTCAACGCTGAGCCCGAGAGTGCAAAGAACGCTTTCAGCGGTTTCCAGTTCGTCGGTAAATTCTTTGAGCTTAAGAAGCGATTTAACTCGGGCAAACAGTTCCTCGGGGAATATAGGCTTGCTCAGAAAATCATCCGCGCCGGCTTCGATACCACGGACCCGGTCTTCGCGCTCTGCCAGACCAGTGATAAGCACAAAAGGAATGAGCCGAGTTGCTGGATTTTCTTTCAGTTCGCGGCACAGCTCGTAACCGGATTTTCCCGGCATAATCACGTCTGAGAGCACCAGGTCGGGTGGGCGTTGGAAGATCTCGGCTTCAGCCTGCGACGCATCGGGAACTGCCGCGACGTCGTATCCACGTGCCGACAGAAGATCCTGCATGAGGTTCATAGTGTTGGGGTTATCATCCACCACCAGGATTCGCGGCAGGCGGCGGCGCAGCGAAAGGTCGGCTAACCCCGAATTTTCCGGACTGCGCGAGTAAAGGAAAGGTACTTTCCTGGATGAGTCCATAGGAAATGCAAAAGCCAAAACTGCATTCTAATCCTTATGAAACGTTTTAGTAGTCTAAATTTTTGCCAGAGGCGGGCAGAGTAGAACGTTGGGGTCAGGTACTGCAGGTAAGTGTCTCGAGGTGCTCTGATTTTCTCAGCCAGGCATAGGGGTCATGCACCCGCAGAAAGTTTGTGGGTGTTCTTGGTCCTCGCTATCCCGTATTGTCGGATTTTATACAGAAGGGCTTTGTAGCTGATTTGCAGCAATGCCGCAGCCTGCTTGCGATTCCAGTTAGTCTCGTCAAGCGCTTTGGCGATAGCTTCCGCTTCGGCGCCATCTTTCGCGGTTCGCGCCAGTGACTTCAATCCCCCGCCGGCGTCCGAGCCGTTGCGCGGAGCAGCTGGTTCAAATTCCGCTCCGGTACCGTCGGTGCGCGGCTTTAATTCATTAATCGCAAGCTTTTCGTCACCCAGCACCAGATAGCGCTTTACAAAGTTGCCTAACTCACGCAAGTTTCCAGGCCAGGAGTAATTGGCGCAGGCCTGCAACATCTCCGGAGAGTACGGCAGCGGCGCTCTCGCGTATTGCTCAGACAACTGGGTCATGAAGTGCTTCAGCAGGATGGGAATTTCTTCTTTGCGCTCGCGCAATGGAGGAATTTGCAACGTGAACGCGTTCAGCCGGTAATAAAGGTCCTCGCGCAGTCGCTTGTTAGCGAGGGCTTCCGGAATATTGATATTGGTCGCGGCCAGAATTCGCACATCAACCTTGATTACCGAGCGGCCGCCGAGACGCGAAAATTGCTGGTCCTGCAGAACGTGCAAAAGCTTGGCTTGCAACGTTGGAGGCATTTCTCCGATTTCATCCAACATGATCGTGCCTTTGTTGCTAAGCTCGAATTTTCCCGGCTTGGCGTGGTTTGCGCCGGTGAAGGCGCCGGCCTCGTAGCCGAACAACTCACTTTCCAGCAGGTCTGCAGGAACTGCCGCGCAATTGACTTTGAGGAAGGTGCGGTGCGCGCGAGGTGAAAGCTTGTGGATCAGCCGGGCCATGACCTCTTTCCCTGTTCCGCTCTCGCCAAGCATCAAGACGGGAATATCAACATTTGCCACCAGCGCAGCTTGCGACCTCAGCTTACGCATGTTGGCTGATGCAGCAACAAAAAATGTTTCGTCGCCGAGATCTTCTATTTCTCCAGAATAATTCTGCTGGTTAGTACCCAGGCATTGGTCGATCACTGCATCGAGTTCGGCTTTCTGGAACGGCTTGGTGATGTAATCCACCGCGCCCAGGCGGATGGCTTGCACCACTTTCTTGGTGTCATTGACGCATGACAACATCACAACTTTGACGTTGGGCTGAAGCTTGCGAAGCTTCTCCAGGGTCTCCAAACCATCGATGCCGGGCATCAGCAGATCAAGCAGGACAAGATTGGGTTGCATGCCGTTCTGCACCAGTTCCACGGCCTGCTCGCCGGTCGAGGCCGTCTCCACGTAATGGTCATCGATCTCAAGCAGCGTCTTGATATAGCGCTGCATTCCGGGTTCGTCATCGACCAATAGAATTTTGGATTTGTCAGGCATTTATTTTTTACCTTCGGACTCCGCCGGATTTAGAGGAACGATGAAAGAAAACTTGCATCCAGCGCTGGGCTCGCTCTCCACCCATATTTTCCCGCCCATGCCCAACACCAGACGCCGAGCGATGGCCAGCCCTAACCCCATGCCCTCAGTCTTCTCATTTGTGGGCAAGCGAAAGAAGTCGTCAAATATTTCCAGATGATATTCGGGAGGAATTCCGGGGCCGGTGTCGGACACGCTGATTTTCACCGAATTCGGCGCCGTCAGCGGCCGCCTGCGACGCTCATGACTGATGGCTGGTTTCGCAATTGAACGCCGTTCCCACATATATGGTTCAGCGTGAAGCCAAACCGTGCCTCCCGCAGGCGTGAACTTGGATGCGTTCTCCAATAAATTCGATACTACCCGCTCCACCTTTGGCCCATCAAAGGCGAAGTTCTGAACTTTTTCGTTGGCCAGAAAATATAGCGCCAGACCCTTTTCCTGAAATCGCGGAGACCAGAGGCGGCATACTTCAGAAAGCGATGCATTGATATTACCCGGTTCGAACTTCATCTTAAGTTCGCCGGTCTCAAGCACGCTGAAGCTCAAGAAGTCCTGAATATAGCGCTGCAATCTCTGTCCATTGGAATGCATGTCGCGAAGCACTTCGCGCTGTCGCTCGTTCAAACTTCCGAGTTTCTCGCTTTGCAGCATCGCAACATATCCGTTCAAGATCGAGAGCGGCGTTTTCAGATCGTGTGCAGCCGATGCCAGGGCATTCGTCGTCCTGAGATATCGCTCTTGCAGTTGCGAAAACTCCTGCGATTGTTCCAACTCAGGTGCCGAAACACCGGCGGAATCGGAAGATCTTTGTTTTTCCGAGAGGGATGATTCCTGGATGGTTGAAGACAGATGGGGCATAGTGAGCAATAACCTGCGGGGAGGGGCGGCAACCATGCCAGCAGAGATGATCGCCGTCTCAAATGCTAGGATAGCCGCCGCGAGGTGTCAACGAAAAATGCAAAAGATTTGCCACTTTCGGTAAACTCTTTCCAAAAGCTCCTCGACAAGAAGCGCCGATTACCGCTTAAAATCAGTAATCTACGGCTAACATCCACGAAAACACGGTCTATCTGCTGGGAATCCTCTGCATACCTGCTGATGCTGGGAAGACCGAAGGCTGAAGCCGCCTGTGTTTGGCACCTGAGGTGCGACAAACCTAAAGGTCCGGTTAAAAAGGGGGCTAAACCTTTGGATCGTCCACGGATGAAATCGGAGCGCCGCGCATGGTCGCGGCTCCCGCTGCCTATACCGCTATTTGTCCGAAGTCGCGATTCCAAAGGAAAAGACCTGCTGGAGTTTGCTACCGCGCTGAACGTCTCTGCGGGCGGGGTCCTTGTCGCCATGCACGGCGCTTTGCGGCCAACGACGCAGGTTTCATTGGAAATCCCCAGCGCTCCTTTACCCATCTCAGCGCCGGTCCGCAAGAATTCGCGCAACCTGCGAGCGAAAGTTGTTCGAGTGAGCCACGGAGACGGTTACAACTTAGTCGGCCTCAAATTCGTCCAGCCTCTCCTGCCTGCGGCCACTCCTCGGCCAACTTCGACCCGAAGGAAAGTTGCTTCTTCGGTGTGAAAAGATTTTCCTACGCCCAAGGGGTAATTTTAATAACCTTTGAACTGCCAATCGAACCGCTATTCCGGTCCTACCCAACGATGTAAGTGTCTCAACCCATGTCGGTTAAATACTAACTTCCACAAGTAATTAGATTTTCGCAGGGTTTGGTTGATGGGGTGCACACTGAGGGGTGAAGAACAGAGGTGGGCTCCTATATGTCGAGCACAGTGACAAATTCTGTCAGTTCTCTGGCGCAATCTTTGGGTGAAATTCCACCTGAGGCCGTGGTTTTTGGCCAATCTGAGCTCATGCAGGCGTTGCGTTCGCGGCTCGACAAAGTGGCCTCTGCAAACGTTCCCGTGCTTATTCACGGCGAAAGCGGCACCGGGAAAGACATTATTGCCCGTCTGGTCCATGCCCGCTCTCCATGGAGATCTGGGCCTTTTGTGAAAGTGAACTGTCCGGCTATTCCCGGCACATTACTGGAGAGCGAGCTCTTCGGATATGAGCGGGGGGCGTTCACCGGCGCTTATGGATCCAAGCCCGGACGCGTGGAAATGGCCCATCGCGGGACACTTTTCCTGGATGAGATCTCCGAGCTCGACATGCCGCTACAGTCCAAACTTCTGCAGCTTTTACAGGACGGCCAGTTCTGTCGCATTGGAGCCCAGGCCGACAAGAAAGTTGAAGTGCGGATAGTTTGCGCTACCAATCGCAAGCTGGAAGAAGAGATCGAGAACGGCAATTTCCGCCAGGACCTTTATTACCGAATCAATGTTGTGAACTTGTTTATGCCGCCATTACGTGAACGGCGCGGCGACATAAATGGCCTGGTGAATTATTTCCTTGAGTATTACAACCGCAAGTACAACTGCAAAGCGCGGCCGCTTTCTTCTGAATTGATGGAAGTGCTTCAGAAATATCACTGGCCGGGAAACATCCGCGAACTCGAAAATCTGGTGAAGCGATACGTCATTCTGGGCGGCGAGGAAGTCATCAGCGGCGATCTGCAGCCGAGGGAGAACGACTTTATCGCCTCCGACATTAACCTGGACGGTCCTATTTCTCTGAAGAAGCTGACTCGCCAGGCGACTCGGGCGCTGGAGCGCAAGATCATTCTGAAGGTGCTGCACAATCACCACTGGAATCGCAAGCAGGCGGCCAAGACGTTAAACATCAGTTATCGCGCATTGCTGTATAAGATACGCGACGCGGGGCTGCCACCTAACCGCGCTCGCCGTCCACCCGAAGCTGCCAGTACCCAAGTCGCGGCTGATTAGACCCGGAATCCAGGCGTTGCTTTGAACTGAGCGTGGTAACTCGTTCTCCAATGCCCGCCGTGTCTATTTCGGAACGGTCCAGGCGTGATTCTTATTGACGGGGTCCAGAACTCCGTACTATCTTCATGTCCTTCCCCACGTAAGTAGCTGGATGTGTGTCCAGAGATGGACCGCTACTTTTCGGTCGACGGAGAGTTCGATGAGAGTTGCCCGCGGGTTTAGCGTTCTGCCACTGCTTCCCTTCCTTTTCTGTTTAACATCGCTGGCGGTGGACTGGCCACCTATCAGCCCCGAAGACCTTTCTATGACGAGCATCAAGGAGCAGCCAGGCGCCGCGGCGGTTTGCCTGCAGCGCGAAGAAATTGATGACGACATGAACAACGTGCACTCTGTTTATCAGCGTATCAAGATCCTGACCGATGCCGGCCGGGAGTACGCGAATGTGGAACTCCCTTACAGTCATCGTGGATTCACGATCGCAGGAATCAGCGGGCGCACAGTGCATGCGGACGGCTCAGTCGTGGCTTTTGAAGGTAAGCCATTCGACAAGACGGTTGAAAAAAGTGGCGGCTTCCGCATCAACGTTAAATCGTTCACCCTGCCTGACGTGCAGGTGGGAAGCATTATCGACTATCGATACAGTCTGCGGTATGAAGACCACATGCTGCTGCCGCCGGAGTGGGAAGTGCAAACCGAGCTATTTCAACGCAAGGCATACTTTAAATTTATTCCCTTCCAGAATCACGGCAGCATGTACATCCAACTCGCGCATGGTCAGATATCCAATGGGCTCGCGTGGAGCTCCTTTCTGAGTAATGGGATCCAGCCGCAACGGCACGAACTTCCCGTTACTTCATTCGCCACCGTGCACGACGTAGGTTTTTGGGTGGACTTGAACATGAACGATATTCCAGCGTTCGTCATAGAGCCATTCATGCCTCCCTTAAATATGCTGAAACAACGTGTGTATTTCTACTATCAGCAAAACACAAAGATGGAGGATTACTGGAAGGCCGAAGGCAAATTCTGGAACAAGGACGTTGAAGAATTTGTGGGGAAGAATCGCGGCATAGATGAGGCCGTAGGCAAAATTGTCGCCCCAAGCGACACGCCGGAGCAGAAAGTTCACAAAATTTATGCGTTTGTCGGCTCCCTTGAAAATCAGGACTACATTCCCGAAAGATCTAAACAGGAAGAGAAAGTACTCGATCTCAAAGTTATTAAGGGCGCTGACACGGTCCTAGGAAATCACAGCGGCACGCACGACGAACTGAACCGTCTGTTTGTCTCAATGGTCAGAGCCGCAGGTATTCCGGCCTCAATGATCTGGGTACCGGATCGTAATCGCGATGTCTTTCTTAAGCAATATCTAAGCACGGGACAGCTGCAGTCAGAGATCGCCATTGTTCAACTCAATGGAAAAGATGTGTTTCTCGATCCCGGTACCAAGTATTGTCCCTACGGAATCATGGACTGGCGCTATACCGGGGTTGAAGGCTTGCGTCAAAGTGCTAAAGGCGCCGACATCGGCCAGACCCCGCCTCCGAACTACACCCAGACAGTGATTACGCGCATGGCTAGAGTTTCTCTGGACGAGCATGGCGCGGTTACCGGCACCGTTAGCTTGATGTTCAAAGGCACTGCCGCCATGGAGCGGCGCCAGGAAGGGGGAAAGACTGACGCCGAAGGCCGCAAAAAGTTACTCGAAGATGAACTCCGTGAAAGCCTCCCCGGCAATAGCGAAATTTCGCTTATGAATTCGCCTGATTGGGACAGCGTGGAAACGCCACTGATCGCGCAGTTTCATGTCAGTTCCCCGTTCGCGGTGGCCGCCGGCAAGCGGCTGATGCTGCCGCAGCAGTTTTTTGAGATCAACGAAAAGCCGCGGTTCCCTTCCGCCGATCGGAAGAATGCGATTTATTTCCACCTTCCCTGGCAGGAAGCCGATGAGGTACACATCACGATTCCAAGTGGCATGCAGGTGGAGAGCCTGGCGCCGGACGACACCATAAAACTGCAGTATGCGATTTACAAGGTCCAGCACAAACAAGAAGCGCCCGATAAGATTTTTTCGCGCCGCGACATGATCATGGGCGAAGGCGTTTTTGCTCCGAACGAATACAAAGACCTCAAAGGGTTCTTTGACAAAGTCAAAGCCGACGACGATCAACCCGCGTTAGTGAGGCTCTCGCAAAATGTCGCAATTGCGAAATAGGCCGCGCCATCAGCAGCTTCGTAGAACCCGCGTAATTATGCGCAGCGCTGGACTTATCCTCTTGGGAATTGCGCTTTGCAGTACCCTGCCCTCGTTCGGCGGCGTAAATATTCCTGATTGGGTCCGGCAAGCCGCTGCACAGCCCACAGGTACTTATCCGCCTGATACCAAGGCGGTGGTGCTGCTTGATCAAACCGATTACACCATAATCAATTCTGGCGATTACATAGAACACTCACGAAATGTTTTGCGAGTCTTACGCCCCACAGGCAGAGATGATGAGAGATATCTGGGGGTTAGCCTAGAACGAAATGACAAGCTCCAGTCCATTCACGGTTGGACCATTGACAACTTGGGCAGAAACTATGAATTAAAAGAGAAGGATTTCAGCGAGGTCAGCCAACATCCGAACTGGATCTTGTATGAGGACTCGCGCTCGTTAGTTGCCAAGGCGCCAGCCGTTTTGCCAGGGTCCGTGATCGCCTTTGAATATGAGGTTCACAGACACGAATGGATCAACGAGTTGGGATGGATTTTTCAGGACGAGATACCGGTGGTTCAAACCAGCATGAGTGTGCAGCTACCGCCAGGCTGGGAGTTCCGAACTGCATGGACCCACGGATCGTCAGTTGATCCAGCGCAGGTGGCGGTTAACAAGTGGCAATGGACGCTAAAGGATTTGCCCGGAATCGAGGAGGACCGGGAACCCATGATGCCGCCATTCCTGGCGCTCGCGGGCCGCATGAGCCTGTCATATTTCGGGCCGAGCGATAAAAATGGGACCGCCGCATCGTGGCAACAGGTCGGGAAGTGGTATGAGGGATTGACTGAGGGGCGATTTAACCCGACTCCGGAGATCTCGTCTAAAGTTGCCCAGTTGATCGCTGGCAAGCCCGATTTCAGCTCCAGGCTACAAGCTTTAACTTCTTTTCTGCAGTCGGAGATACGTTACGTTGAAATTTCAATTGGCATCGGTGGCAATCAACCTCACGTGGCCTCAGATGTTTTCAGATACCGATATGGCGACTGCAAAGACAAAGTCACACTCCTTAAATCGATGCTGCAGGAAGCGGGAATTCACTCGGATTACGTGCTCATCGACACTCGCCGGGGCTTTGTAAATCCCAACGTGCCTTCTTCCTGGTCCGATCATGCGATCATTGCCATCGAATTGCCCAAGGACCTGCCTGCCGACACATATAAGTCGGTTATAACGGGAAAGTCTGGCAAGCGTTACATCATTTTTGATCCCACCGACGAGTACACTCCCGTCGGATCGCTACGTGCGGAATTACAGAACAGCTACGCATTGCTTGTGACCGATTCGGGAGGCGAGTTGATTCGCACTCCGCTTCTGGATCCGGACACAAATACTATTCAGCGCACCGGCCACTTCGTATTGACCTCAGATGGAGGATTGTCTGGCGAAGTCTTTGAAGACCGTGGCGGCGACTTCGCTATGCGGGAACGTGGTCGGCTGCATAATTGGGACGAACACAAGCGGACGGAGTATTTTGAACGTTATCTTGGCCGCTCACTTCAAGGATTCACCCTCGACAGCTTCGATGTTCAGCAAGCGGAACAATTTCAGAAAGACGTCTTGATCAAGTTCAAATTTTCTACGCCCCAGTACGGGCAGTCCCGCGGTCCCCTCATGTTAGTTCGCCCTCGCGTGCTGGGCGAAAGCAGCACGTATGTCGAGCACAAGCCTCGCCACTATTCAGTCGAGTTGGGAGAAACAAGGCGAGAGATCGACAGCTACGACATCGAAATCCCCAAAGGCTACGCAGTTGACGACATCCCTGACCCGGCAAAGATCGATGTAGGCTTCGCAAGCTATCAGAGTAAGTTCGAGGTCGATGGAACGAAGTTACATTACTGGCGTGAGTACATCGTGCGAGACCTCAGTGTTCCGGCGGAAAAATTCAGCGACTGGGTGCGGCTGCAAGGCGTAATCGGGGCTGACGAAACCGCAGCCGCCGTGCTGAAACGGGTGCCGTAAGCTTCTTTACTCCACCGTAAATTGCACTGTGGTTGTTCTCGTAGCTGTGCCCGATGCCGCGTTCACGGTCACGGTATAGGTACCCGCCGGGGTGCCGGTCGTTGTGCGCGTAGTCGAACTGGAGCTGCATCCCGCCTGCAGCAGCGCCATGGCAATCAGTACCGCAAAGAAGATTCCCAGGAGCAAACGCCGCTTGCGCGAGACGCCCGCGCCGATTAATCCAACACCGAGAATTGGCAGCCACAGAGCATACGTGATCCCGTGCCTCAGTAAACCGCCGGTCGTAGTCACTCTCGCGGTGGTGGAGATGGCCAGCGTGCGGCTTTGAGGGCCGCTGCTCATGCTTGATATAGTCGATCCCGTTGGATCAGGAAAAGCACAGGCGGATCCGGCGGGCGTGCCAGCGCCGCATGAGATAGCAACCGACTCAGGAAAGCCGGAGCCGGTGGGAGTCACCAGAATTGAGTACTTTACGGAATCTCCTGAAACGATTGTAGTGGGGGTCGTCGCGGTGGCATTCACTGAGAAATCGTTCACCGTTGCCGTTCCACCGATAGTCGGAGTAGTGCCTCCGGGAAAACTGAGGCTAGCTAAGTTGCCGACAGAGCCGGATCCTTGCAGAACTGTGCTTGGCGCATTCACTGTGACCGTTACCTTCGCCGCAAAGTTCACGCTACCTGTGCTATTGGGACAACTGGTCTTGGTAGTGGTTACAGTAGAACTATTCACCGTGCCCAACGTGCAGATCAACGTGCCACTCGTAACCGCAGATCCGCAGGAACCCTGGCTGGTGCTCGCACTTGTAGACCCGGAGTTGACGCCTAGCTTGTCAGTAAACACCACGCCGGAAACCGGGTCACCCTGGTTGTAAATGTAATAGGTAAACGTGGCGGGGCTTCCCACACCGACGGGTGTCGGGCTGACGGTTGGATTCGGTGCACCGCAGGCTGGCAGCGCATCCGCTGAAGTTATCCCTGGCATGGAGAGAGCGGAGGTATTAGGGCCCAACTGCGCCACGAAGGCGTCGGAGGGGCCGAGAAGGCTTCCTCCGCCGGTTAGCGGAGACACGGTAGGGAAGCTGCCAGCCGTCTCACCGGTTACATATGTATTGAGTGAGCTATCCAGCGCGATGCTGGTTCCGACATCTTTGCCTGATCCGCCCAAATAACTCGATGTGCTGGTGCTGACTGTAGTACTTGTTCCAGTTGTGTTCAGGCGGGCCACGAACGCGTCGAAAGCGCCTCCGCCGAAGGTACCCTGAAATGCGCTAGCTAGATGGAAGCTGCCTGCCGTGAGGCCGGTTACATAAGCGTTGCCCAAAGTATCGGCGGCGATTGATAAGCCTGCGTCCTGTGCGGATCCACCCAGATAGCTGAAGTAATCCAGCGGCACAGTTCCTTGAGTCGTACCCGTAACTGCAGGCACTCCAAACTTAGCGAGAAAGGCATCGCCACCCCCGCCATTGGTGGTCTGAAAAGCGAGCGTGGTGCTAGGCACTGTGATATTGGTGGACGTGGTGGATCCCGTGACGTAGGTATTGGTGCCGTCGGTGGCAATGCCATACGCAACATCATCACCGCTGCCGCCAAAGTAGGTTCCGTAATCGAGCGCGTACTGTTGCGTGTTCGCCGGTGGCGCCTTGAGCTTCGCTGCCCACACATCCACCAAGTCCGTGGGCGGAAGCGCGGACTTGTATGCGTTCGCAATCCACGGCTGCGGAGTTCCCATATCGGTGAAATTCGTTCCACCGGCCAGGTAAACGTTAAAGCTCGCATCCACTGCCACCGCACCGCCGACCACCACACCATTTGCCGGTGTACTGCCCCCGATATAGGTCGAGTACTGCAGGCTATTCGTGGTGTTCAGCGCAGGATTGAGTTTAGCGAAGAAGAACTGATTGGTGGCAGCAGGGTGCGACTGCAAGGCCCCTATGGTCGTAGGAAAATCGGACGATGTCGTCGTGCCAATCACGTACACGCGCCCCAAACTGTCGAGCGCCATATTGGCAGCGGTGTCGACGCCATTGCCGGACAGGTACGTTGAATAATCGTTTAGCGATCCGTTCGAATCAATCTTGGAAACAAAAACATGACTTCCCGCCGATGCCGGTGTCGCCTGGAAAGCCGAAGGAGTAGTCGGATAAGTTGCCGAGTCTGTAGTTCCGGCCACATAGACGTTGAAACCGCTGTCCACCCCGATGCCCGCAGGGTACTGAGTGCCGCTCGCCCCGCCGATGTAGGTCACATAATCGAGCGTCGAAGTGGTCACGCCTCCCGCGGTGCCGAGGCTGATGCGCGAAACGAATACGTCGGAGGTGCCCATCGCGCCGATCAAAGTAGGAGTGAGAGTGTCAAATGTCCCTGTGTTGGGAGTCGTCGTTGCTCCAGCCACATATATTCTGCCACCCGAATCGACCGCAATCGCGGGGCAGTGCGGGACAAATCCGGCCGTCGCGCCCGTAATGGCAGTGCAGCTCTCGTCGCCGGCGCCACCCAGATAGCTGGCAAACGCCAGTACAGGATCAATTACCAGCGCCCGGTTGTGGTCGTAAGCACCCACTTCGAATCCAGCAGTATTCTTGCCGCGCATTACGAATGATCCGGCGACGGTCTGAGTGCCAGCTGGGAACTTCTGATAAATGTGCGGGGCCTCGAAACGCAGTTCGCCGCCATCCAGAGCCAGCACCAGGTCGCCATTCTTTGCGATCGAAAGCTTAGCAGCGCCTTTGAAATTCAACTCGATCTGATGGGCGTCGCTGCCTGGAGAAACTTCAAAGTCATATTCGAGCTGATTCTGATTTCCATAAAACGCAAGATTGATGCCGGGATAGACGTCGCGGTATTGAACTCGTCCGAACTGTGGAATGTTCCGCAGCCATCGCGACGAATCGTTCCCAATGAAGTAGTTGCTGTGTCCAGGCAGTCGGTCCGCGCCTGCCACCTCGGGCCTCTGGTTCGCTCCCGCAAGCTGCATTTCAACAGCCGCCTGGCGCAAATGGTCTTGCACACGCTCGGGCAGCGTAAGAACTGCCTCAGAGGGGGTAAGGTAAAGGCCATATCCACGTCCGTGAGCTACGAATTTCGCTGCACTATGACTTTGGCCCTGATTGGGTTCAAAACTAATTGGCAAACGGGCCAGCGAAGCCTGAATCTGGGTGGACGAAGCCGGCAAACTGCGGGAAGGTGGCGTCGCGATGTCGCGCCTTAAAAGCCAAGCCGCGCCCAGTACCAGTAGAACCAGCAAAACCAGGCCGCGCACCCGCGCAAAAGCTGGCCCCACCCCGCTGCGATTAACCATCAGAACCCTCCGAATTCCCGTTTCCTGGAGAAATTAAAAGTATGGGAGAAATGCCGCCCGGCGCGCGATTACCCCAACTCCTGAAATGCATGCCTGGTTGGGGTTTGGTTTGGCCTATCCGGCAGACCTGCGCACCCGCGACCTAACTGGCTGAAAGTAAGTAAATACTTAAACATCTGACGGATAGGCTGTCAAGTTTGTCCCGGCGAATCAAATTTTTGGGGAATCGAGCTTCTTCTTGTCTGATGCGCTGGAAATCGTTCAGAGATGCCGGAAAAGAAGAAAGTGATCAGTGGCAGGCGGCTGGTGGGCAGAAATGCTGCCCACTGTGAAGCGCGGGATTCAAGTCCGAGCTGACGGCTGACGGCTGATGGCTGACGGCTTCCGCTCCATTTCCCTCCGTATTCGCGAATATTTGCGGACGAGAACAGTCAAATACGTCCCGTGAATCACCCAAGTCGCGATATAAGCGGCGTAAAGATAATGCATGGAGTTCATCGCAAACCCTCCATCAGCGACTCCATCGCATGGGCTTCCTCAACTTTACGGCTGGCGATTTCGAGCTCGTAGCGGGTCCATGAAAGCAACCAGGCCAAGCACAAGAATGCTGCCCAGTTGATCAGAAGAACGTCCGCCATTCGGGGATCAAGCGAACCTCCGCCGCCAATTACTGGCGAAGGATGCTGTCCCACCCACCAGCGAATTGCCATGTAGTCCAGTGGAACGTCCAAGCCCCCAAGAATGGCTAGTATCGCTGCCAAGATGGCGGTCTGGCTACTGTTGGAAAATCGGCGGAGCAAAAGATAGGCAACGTAGATTAACCAAAGAGCAAAGGTCAATGTCAGCCGGGGGTCCCACGTCCACCAGATTCCCCAGACGGGGCGCGCCCAGATAGGGCCGGTGATCAGGACAACTGTGCAAAACACTAATCCAACCTCGGCGCTGACCAGCGCCACCATATCCGCCTTCTCGCTTCGCTTAATCAGGTAAAGAATTGATGCGACAAAGTTGATGGCGAAAAGCAGGAACGCCGTCCAGGCCGAGGGCACATGATAATAAAAGATGCGTTGCACGTTGCCCATGGTCTGCTCGGTAGGCGCGACGATTAACGCTTGGTAAAGCGCGAAGCTCAGCAGCAGCGCCGTTACTATCGCCAGGATTGGGAAACCGCGTTTCATTCGGCTTCGAGCACCAGTTCAAAAAAAAGCAAGCACGCTGTTGTAAACACGACATCATACGCCAGCAGCAGGGCGATCCAAAATTTGGCGGATTCTTCCCCGGTCAAGACGGCTGTAGTTGCATTCACCATACCTAAGAGCGCCGGGATTGAAAATGGGAACAGCAGCAGGGGCAGCATGATTTCGCGGCTGCGAGTGCGCAAAGAGATTGCCGCAAAAAAAGTGCCATTGACGACCAACGCCCAGGTCCCCAGTAATGCAATCGGCGCCAGCTCCCACGCCGGGCCAAGCGCCCGCAGCTTATAAAATGCAATGAACAATGGCGTCATCAGTGCTTCCAACAGGCTGACAAAAATAAAATTGCCGAAAGCCTTGGCCAAAAATAAGGGATTGGCCGGAGCCGGTGAAACTCGATATGCATCGAGCACCTGATTACGGAGCTCGCGAGCCCAGGTCTGATTCAGAGCTACGACCGCAGCAAACAGAAAAGCTACCCAGATCAGGCCGCCGGCAATTCGTCGTGATTCTTCCGCCGTGGGATCAAAAGCGAAGCTAAAGATGACAACCACCAGCAGGGCGAAAAACAGCATGGCGTTAATGGCATCTTTCGAACGCCACTCCAGGCGAATGTCTTTGGCGAGGGTTGCACGGGTGATGGCGAAGAAACTCATCGCGGCACCTGCAAGTGGGGTGTGCGCCGGATAATTTTCCCAGCTTCCATCCAGACGAATTCGTCCGCGATTGATTCCAGCAGACCGGGTTGATGAGTAACTACGAAAATGGTCTTGCCCTGATCGCGCATGTTCGCCAGCAGCACGGTCATTTCTTTAGCGGAATTGATATCGACATTCGAGAATGGCTCGTCGAGCAGCAACAGTTTGGGATCATTCAGGATCGCGCGCGCCAGCGACATTCTTTGGCGCATGCCTTGGGAGTACTGGCCGACCGGGCGTTCCAGGTCGGGATCAAGTTTGACGGCGCCGATCACTTCGCGACACCTGGCGTCGGGCACTCCGTAAAGCCGGGCAAAGTAAATCAAATTCTCTATGCCGGTCATTTCGTCATAAAGCAGTGACGGGTGCGCCATGTAGCCAATCTGCGCCCGCACATCTTTAATCTCAGTGCTGCCGAGGACGGAAATGGTTCCACGCGTTTGCTGCGCCAGTCCGGCAATCGTTCGCAGCAATGTGGTTTTGCCGGCGCCGTTGTCGCCAATGATGACGTACAGCTTGTCTGACTCGAATTGCGCGGTGACCCCGCGCAAAGCCGCGAAGCGTCCAAACTGCTTGACCAATCCATCTGCTACAACGATCTCGGAGCTGGAGTGAGACTCGCCCATGAGTGAGAAGCATTCTTTATAGCACTTGCTTTA
>Ga0209168_10001507_pt1 | contig 18109 bp, 17 predicted proteins | sample Coa_R1_FD_187156 | JGI IMG/M metagenome (GOLD analysis project Ga0209168, IMG submission 187156) | Surface soil microbial communities from Centralia Pennsylvania, which are recovering from an underground coalmine fire - Coalmine... | ecosystem: Environmental > Terrestrial > Soil > Unclassified ... | reverse complement strand
GATCGCCTCCTCCATCACGGCCATGTGCTCAAATGCGGTCCACGGAGTTGGCGCACGAAAACAGACTTGCCTCCTCAGGAGGCAGCGGAGTAAAACAACCTAGTCCCAAGCCAACTTCCGTTGGCCGCTTTTGAAGTGACCACCGTTGGCCGCTTTTGATGTGACCCCTGAGGGTTTGTGTGGTGAAGAGGAGTTGTACTGGGCAGACGAAGTATTCGCGGACATACTCAAGGTTGCTAATCTGAATGATCCGTTTGTTGCCGCGCTCGCTGGCACATCAATTGACGACAACTCTCAGTCCGTTCTTCAAGCTCGCGCTGTGAGCGGCGATAAGATGGCTGAGGACATTTGGAATGTCGTCAAGTTCCCGTCCCTTCCTGTTACCCTGGCTGGTTTCGAAACCCAGTCGCAAGAGAGTTCTTTTGAAGAACAAAAAGCGTATGAGGCGCCTGACGTTGAGCCGAAGGAGGTCAGCCGCTTTTTAAACAAACTTGACCCACCATATGAGCAGCACAAATTCTCGCGCAGCTGGTTCTCGAAGCAAGTCGAAAAGGGGAATGCCGAAGCCGCATACAAGGCACTGCGAGATTGGATGCGTGAGCGCGATTATTACGTCGTTGATGGGGATCTGCTTCTTGAGATGGTTCCGTTTGCAGAGGAATTCGATGGCCGAGAGGAAGGATTTAAGTGTCTATGTATGGCCGCCACTCAGTCGTATGCGTGGTCGCGATTTGCGTACAGCCCGAAGGAGCGAGAGAAAATATGGTCGCTCCTCAAGCAACGTTATCCGGACAAATGGCTAGACTACATCTATCGAACATGCAGAACATCAATATACGGTACGCCCTTGCGTAAGATGACGTATGTGCCAGCCTCACCCGGCGTGGACTTTCTAGTGCAGTTTGCCGACTTGATCAAGCAGAAACCTTGGTTGAAGCTGACTTGGGCTTCATCGAAGAACTCATGGCTAATTTGAGGATACCTAGCGTCGCATGGTTTGACTCGTCGCATAGCGCCTTAGATTCGCTCATCGCAAGAGCATTTTGGATAGGGCCACTTGTTCGTGAGCGCGCTTCGAACGAGCTTGCGAAGCTGTTACTCAAACCCGAAACTGAAGGCGTGACACTGCAGGCGCTCATTACTGGTTTGAGCTCTGAAAAACTGGAAAGCCGGACCGTCATCTGGCTTCTCCCAATGGTGAGGGCACGCCGCGAAGGTTGGAATGCCCCGATTGACAAGATAAAGCAGGCCGTTCAAACACCTTCTGTAGTGTCGGAAACTCTTTTAGCTGAACTCTAATGTTCGATCTCGGCGTGGACAAATACCGTGACTTGCAGGTTTTGGCAGGCTGTTCGTCTACGTACACGCCTTCATTGTTCTTCACTCGATATTGTCGCGCCTTTGTACCACCCTACTTCGCCGATACGGCAGAGGAGATTTCCGAAAAAACAAAAGTCAATTTCACTCAGCTGTGGGGATGGGAATGTGAAAGGCTGATGAAGTCTCTTGCTATTCCGGAGGAGGTCGGAGATGTTTCCTCCTACACGTTCCAAACGGGACGAAATGCGAATCTCCCTGGCGCAGCATCGACAGCGGCTGAGGTTCTCAAATCGAGTTTCTTAAGATGCGTGGCTTGGTTTTACCTGCAACGACTCTTATCTAAAGAAGAGTTCGTTGAGTATTCGATAAAAGTGTTGCCGATTGATCTTTCGCTTTGGGATATCACAACCGGAACCCCACCCGACTGGTGGCCGCGTTCGGACCATCAGCCAAAGGAAATATCGGCCCTTGAAGAGTGGGATCAGTGCGTTCACCTTCCCGAGCGGCATGTGAACGGGAGTCGCCTACTCGCCGCGGAGGGTGCTGTGATACCGGCAACGCAGGAGATTCGCAGCTATTTTTCGCTCCTACCATTCGCATACTCAATACGCGGGCCGATTAGCGACGTTTGCACCAGAATTCATCGGACTCTTAAACAGAGTCTCTGGATTAAATATCCATTGTCTGAGCACTTGATCACGATCTTTGATGGGCCGAATCTTGATCAATGGATTCCGCTCTATGATCCAACTGAAAGGATTGGTGGGGTTCAAGTGTTTCCACTCATCGCTGGCGTGAGGCTCTCGCACATCAACATCTGGCAATACTGGAGAGGAATGCATCCGCCATTTTTCCCGACTCCTCACCTGCTGATCAAGGACGGGTTCGTCACACACGATGCAAACGGCTGGTATTACGAGGCTGCTGGTCAACGAGTGTTTGAGGGACATGATTGGAGGATCGGAAGTCTGGAGCGAACATATCACGCGGAGTATGACCTAACCGGCCAGTACGCTCTCTGCGATCCTGAATGGTTGAATTCTTATTTGGAAAAAGCAGTCTTGCGGTTGGCGCATGCATTGCGTGTTTCGGTGAAGCAGAGAAATCGGGAATATGAGGACCCGAAAGAGTTCCACAGCTGCTGGCTTCTGAATCTTGGTGCCGTTGTAACTTGAGAGTAAAAAAGGTCCCCTTGCGTGAAGCTCTAAAGCCCATGAGACCTTCCCCTAGGTGGAAAACGGCTGACTGTCGGCGAGTGAAAAACCTCATTTTTCCTCTAATTCTTCTCTGATTGTGTGCTGCCAGGATGCCGCAGTTGCCGCCGTAATCCTTCCCAGGATCTGCAAATCGCCGGGATCGACATCGCTCCCGGAGAAAGGAGAAACTTCTATGTCTCGTAAGGTTGGTCAGATCATTGCGCGCGGCGAGCGTCGGTGGCTTGTCCACATTTACCTGGGGCGCGACCGCGAAACGCGCACGCGCACCTAATGGCTAGTTCTGCTTCTCTCAGTTTGCAGCTTTGGCAGGTTGGGTCCGAGGGAATACGGCGTCGCTGTGACCTGGAGATACGCCACTTTGCCCACGAGCCGGCGCAACGCGTCGAGTTGCTCGGCGATCTTGCCTTGCTCGATCTCCGGCTGGTCTTTCTTGCGGACGAAGCGGATGCTTGCGAGATCGGCTTCATCATCGACGATGAGGACTCGGCGGCCTTTGAGATCCGGATAGTCCGCATCAAAAAACTGAATTATCCGTTCCAGATTTTTCGCCTGTTTCTTCGCGACAATAACGAGCTTGCGCCGCTGCTCGCTCTTGGTGAGCTTGCCCGGCTGCTGCATGATGTCGAAAACCAGGATTTCATCTTCATCGATGAACTCCCGAAGATCGCTGCCAAGGCGAGCGACGGTCTGAGCCGACAAAGTCTTGGTTCCTTTGGTGAAGACGACGGCTACATCGAACACCCCGATCAAAAGCCCGTGCGATGACGCCAACAAACGCGCGCGTCTTGCCGGATTGAATCTTGCCGAGAAGAATGCCCGGCCGATCCCCAGTGGTGGAGGTGTCTTCCAATTGCTTCACAACGCGGTCGATGCACGCAGCCAGAGCGTCATCATCCTTGCGCGTCTCGCGCAGCCTGGCGTAGAGACCACTTGTCATTCGTAACTCCTAATCTTTCCGGCCCGCTGGCTTGCAGAGAAATTTCCGTAGCAGCGCGCGTACATCGCTGTCTTTCCGGAGAGCGCACTCCCAAAACACCGCAACCTGCCAGCCTGATTTTGCGAGTGCCTGTCGGGCGGCCTTGTCCCGCTCCTGGTTCCTGTCGATCTTTTTCGTCCAATACTCACGATTGTTTTTCGGAACGCGCGCTCCGCGCGCGCAATCATGTCCGTGCCAGAAGCAGCCATGCACGAAAATCGCCTTGCGCAACTTCGGAAACACCAGATCCGGCTTGCCGGGAAGGTCTTCGCGACGCAGCCGGAAGCGATAGCCCATCCGGTGCGCCAGACTGCGCACAATCAACTCGGGGGCGGTGTCGCCGCTTTTTACGGCCCGCATGATCCGACTGCGCAGTTCGGGCGTTTCCTTCATTTTCGCAACTCAATTTTGAGGCTTGGATCGGTTTCCACCTCCTCGACGATTTCGTTATAGCGATTCACGAGATCATTCACGGCCGTCTTGCGGCCATCCGCCGCGAACTTCGCAAGCTCGTACAGGTTGAGCGCCACAAATTGCTCGATTTCGAAGATGTCGATGCGGTCTGCCAATCCGACATTGGTTGCGAGCCCCTCGGCGACGATGAGGCCTTTCTGCACCGTCACCAGAATAGGCCGGTGGCCGTCGTTGAGGTTGTCTTTGCAGCGCTCGATGACCGCTTCGCCTGGCGATGTCGTTACGTGGATGGCTACGTCGCCCAGGAAAAAGTCCCCTGCCCTCGCGCCCGGCGCATCCGCCGTTGAAAAACTGTTGTGCTCCAGATGTCCCTTGCCAAGGGCGCAATCAAGTTTTGCGCCGACCAGGTGCTGCAAAACGGCGCCAGCGTAGTAGACTCCCGGCGTATTTTTCTGGCGCTCCTCCGCCTGTGCGATAACGTCGCGCACGACTGTGCGTAGGCTCCGTGAAGCATCGAGTTTGATTTTGAATGGCTTGCCCGCGAAGAACTCGTGGACGCGCTCGATCCAGAAGCTCTCAACCGCATCAAGGTCGACTTTGCCTTTTTGGGCGAGCCCATTGAGGAGGGCCACATATTCCCGCATATTGGCAAGGCTGCCTCGCGAGGTGCGTCCGCCTTCAGCGGCCAGGACGCGGTCTATGCCGTGGCGCTCCAGGACCGATTGCACGGCGCCTTTGCCTAGCCCGAGCACCTGGCCTCCGCCTTCGGTGATGAGTTTGTCGGGATCGAGGGGCAAGCCCATTTTCTTGGCGTGCTGCGTTACGACGAGCGCGACGGAAATCGGCCCTTTGCCGCGAAAGCTCTTCTCAGCCGTGAATTCCTGTAATTCTTTCTGGTGGGCTCCCGCCATCACGCTGCTTCCTTGCTTTTTGTTTTCGCAGGCGCAATTAGCGGCTCCAGAAGATGCGCCGCGAGATGACGCACCACGGGAACCACGACCCCGTCGCCGGAGAGGTGATAAGCCTCGTTGTAGTTCTTGGGCAATGCGTAGGCGTCCGGCAATCCCATCAGCCGCGCCGCCTCGCGCGGAGATAGGAGCCGAGAGCGGACTTTGCCGTCCTCGACGATGACGAGCGTCTGCCGGCTGGAGCCTCCGACCGGCGTCCGCAAGCATCCGGAGATATCGTCAAACCGCACTTCCGCGCGCTGCGCGCGCTTGCCGTTTTCATCTTTGCGGGTCCGCTTGTACACTCCGCCGACTTTGCGTCCCCCTGACCGCTTTGCGTCCTCAACCTTGCGGCGGTTGATGGGGCTCATGAGCGACAGCAGGCGCTTGGTTTCCGAGGGCGTATGCCAGGCGACGCCGTGCGGTTCGTCCTCGATGAGCTGGGAAAATACGGATTGCCGCGCCGGCGGCATCGGAAGCCTCCACCAGATCCATTCGTTTTTGGCGCGTTGCGAGAGTTTCCCGTGCGCGGCGACGAGATGCCGCGGATGCCACAGCGCATCGGGCTGCACCTGCGTGAGATGCGCAGGAATTTCCACGCCCTTCCGAATGCCGACAATGAAAAGCCGTGGCCGCGATTGCGGCACGAAGCGCACCGCGTCGATGACGAGCGCGCCGAACCGATAGTTGGCGGCGAGGGCAGCGCCAATCGATGCGAAATCCTTGCCGCCATGCGACGAGAGGGCACCGATGACGTTTTCCAACACGATGATCGACGGGTTGCGGTCTTCTTTGCCAAGCGCCTGCATGAGCCGCCAGAAAGGCCAAAAGGTTCCCGAGCGTTCGCCCTTAAGACCGGCGCCGTCGCCGGCGAGTGACAAGTCCTGGCAGGGAAACGACGCCCAGGCGAGATCGGCGCTGCCGGGCAAATTCTTCGTGGTGAGCTTGCCGACATCTTCGATGGTGAGATGATCGTCGCCCCAGTTGGCGGCGTAGCTCGCGCCCTTCTTCTCGTCGATGTCGTTGGCGAACAGGCACGCCCAGCCCTCCCCGAGTCCTGCTCGGGCCATTCCGCCACCTGCGAAGAATTCGTAGAACGAGGGCATGATTACGCCTTACCTTTGAACAGCGGCCACTTGTCCGCGATATATTGCTCGCTGGCCTCGCGCACGACCCAGGCGAGCGACACTTTTTTCTGGCGTGCGATATCTTCGAGAGTCTTGTAGAGTTCAGACGGAAAGCTGATGGTCGCGCGCACGGACGCGCCCTCGGCCGGCTCAGGTTTTGCTTTTCGTTTCGCGCCTCGGGTCACTTGGCAAGTCCGCTTGCTGGGGAGTATAGCACCGCACCACAATTCACCATAGCGGTGAATTCTGTGGAAAACAACCTCTTACATATGTCCCCGGCCCAGCTCCCCGGCCCGCCTCGCTACCTCCGCCACCCCCCGTAGCATTCTCCAGAACGTCACCAGCTCCTGCATCACCCGCGGCGCGGGCGGAGAACTTACAAATCGCTGGGATCGATGTCTGCTTCCGGAGGAAGGAGAAGCATCTATGTCTCGTAAAGTAGGTCAGATCATCGCGCGCGGCCAGCGTCGGTGGCTTGTCCGCATTTACCTGGGGCGCGACCGCGAAACGCGCAAGCGCACCTACCACAATCGAATAATCTACGGCTCGCTACGACACGCACAGGCATACCTAACAAGAAGGTTACATGAACGTGATCTCTCTCGCGGAGTCGAAGGGCTTCAGGTCACCGTCGACGAATTCTTGGATCACTGGCTGAAATCGGCCGTTAAACCGAAAGTCCGCGACAAAACATACTGTGACTACGCTGCCATATTGCAGAGATATATCCGTCCTGCGATCGGCGGCAGAATGTTAGCCTCGCTCTCGCCGCTCGAGATTCAGGCCGCCTATCAAATCATGGTCGACCGAAAACTCTCGACGAGGACAATACGATATGCACATTCTGTTTTGCATGCCGCAATCAGACAGGCTACACGTTGGCAGTTGCTCCTCAATGATCCGACGCAGGGAGTTGAGCTTCCTCGGGAGCAGTGCAGAGAAATGTCTGTGCTAACCACACAGCAGGCTCGATCGTTTCTCAGAACTGCATCGCATTCCCCGCAAGCATGCCTCTTTGCTGTCGCCCTCACTACCGGAATGCGACCAAGCGAATACCTCGGCCTCTGCTGGCGGGACATCGATTGGGATCGTGGAACAATCAGTGTAGTTCGAACTCTTCACAAGGACGAAGGGCAATGGAGCTTTGCGGATACGAAACGAGTTCGCAGTCGTCGAGTTGTTAAACTTCAGACTTGGGTAATTGAGTTGCTTCGGAAATTGAAAGGCAGCACGGAGGAATCTGAGCCAGCGTGCGATTCGCTATTCGCTGATCTCATCTTTACCACAACCGATGGCGAACCCATCAACGAGAAGTACCTGGTAAAAAAGCATTTCAAACCTCTCCTGCGAGAATCTGGTTTGCCAAACATCCGGCTCTATGATCTCCGCCACACATTTGCCACTCTTGCTCTCACCGTAGGCGTACCTCCCAAAGTAGTTTCCGAACAACTCGGGCATGCGAGTGCGGCTTTCACGCTGGATACGTATTCTCACGTGCTTCCTCACATGCAAGAGGAAGCTGCTGCAAAGATGGAAGCGGCCCTTATGAACTAGCTCTCACTCTTGTAAGATTCCCCCAAACCCTACAAAAAAGAGCCGTTGCTTCGTGCAGGCGAGCAAAGAAAGGAGGTGTAGTTGTGTCTCGCAAATTGGGTCATCGTCATCGCAGTTGGCGAGAATACCTCGATGGTTCGGATTCCAGACATGGAAGATGAAACAGCCGCGAAGGTAGAGGCCGTGCCACTAGGGAGTGACGCTTAACGTCCTGTGTCTGATTTTTGGCAGGGCACCATAAAGCGATCCAAATTCACTCTCGTTTGTTCAAAGGCCTTCGCGACACCAGCAGAAGACCCATTTCGGGCGTCAGAACTTTACTTCCAGATGGGCGAACTTCGGCATTATTTCCAAGACCAGTTCTACTGTCTGAAGTGGTGAAACATTGACAGCGTTTGATATCTGGATGACTGCGGTCAACGTGGGGGTGTGTTTTCGTCTCTCGAGGGCACCAATATATTTTTCCTCATAGCCGCTCTTTTCTGCCACTTGTCCTTGGGTCAAGCCGGCTTTCTCCCGAAGATCTGCAAGCACACGAGCGAAAGCAGCACGCACGACGGGCTCTTTCGGATTGCGTGGTGCTTTGCCGCCTTTGCGCTTCATAGGCGGCTAAATAATTAACTGTTGTAGAGTATAGTTCCACAAAGTATACTATCCATCGATTCGAAAGCCTTGGAACCATCAGGCTAGCGAATGTCTCGTGTTTCGCGACGACGGCGTCGATTTTTTGGTAGGAGTTTTTCGACGCGACTGACGAGATCCGATGCGGGAATCTGCAGAGCTTCGGAGAGTTCCAAGATTGTGGTCAGGGATGGGCTGTATCGCCCCTGTTCGAGCAGGCTTATGTATTTGGGATGATAGCCGCTTTCAGACGCGAGAGCCTCCTGGGTGAGGCGGCGCTCTCCGCGTAACTTCGTGAGAGCTTGCGCAAAGGCTCGTTTCTCCGGTGAAGTTTGTTTCCTTCCAGCTGACATCTAGCAGCTGGAGTTTGTAGGATGTCAATGAATACTTCCACAAAGTATAGTTCCAGTAGCTAAAACAGTAAGGCTGAGTCCGCTGCCAGCGCTGCATTTTGTAAGCAGTTGAATCTAAATTGTTTAAGTGTGGTACCAAATGTGTGGTGCCGACGGCCCGTAATGTGGGCGCTGATAGCGCATTAATAAAGGATACAAATTGTGTTGAAGAGTCAGCTGAATAGCGAAAAAGTGCTGCTTTTCGGCGTGCAGTGACGATTTCTTTGAGCAACGCAGTTTTATGGATGCCTCCGTTACATTCCGTTTTCCTCGCCTTGCTGTATCGGACAACGAACAGACATCGAGAGTTTTAGATCCTCAGGCATCGCTCGAATCCGCAGGCACAGATGAAGAACTAATCCTTCAAGTTGTCGAGGGCAGCAGGGAAGCGCTGGCCGTTCTTTTTCGCCGCTACGCACGAATTGTCCGCGGGGTTGCGTACCGGGTTCTCCGCGACACATCCGAAGCGGATGACCTGCTTCAGGATATCTTTTTGTTGATCCACCGCAAGTGCAACATGTTTGACGCCTCCCGTGGGCCAGCCCGCTTCTGGATTCTTCAAATGACGTACCATCGCGCCATTGCCCGCCGTCGCTACCTGAATTCACGGCATTTCTATAACCGGGTAGATGTGGATGAGGTGGGAAGGGAACTGGCCGCTCCGGGGACCGGCCCAGGGCTGTCGGATTTGGGCAATGGGTTGGTGGGAAGGGAAGAGCTGCAGAAGCTTTTTGACGATCTATCAGAAGATCAGCGCAAAACACTGCAGTGGTTCTTTGTCGACGGCTACACGCTTGCAGAGATTGCTACGAAAATGAACCAGACTCGGGGAAATGTGAAGCACCATTATTTCCGTGGATTGGAAAAGCTAAGGAAACACTTTTTTGATAGTAAACTGCGGGGCAATTCAGCAGTATGATACATAGTCGAATGCATCCGAGGAGCTGGGGCGTTGTCTCACACCGAACCCCATGACGAGTTTTTAGAACTCTGCGCCGTGTCCACCTCGGGCCAGCTAACCCAGGACGAGCAGAAGAAGCTGGACGAGCATCTGGAGATTTGTCCGAGCTGCCGGGAAACCGTTAAGCAGTTTGAATCGCTGGTTGCGAACGCAATTCCGGCCATGGCCGCCCAAGATGCAGCCGACGCTATTGATCCCGGCCCCGCTTGGTCGCAACAGCGAGCGGAAGCAACTTTTCTCAATCGAATCGCACAGGAAGAGAATTCACAGAACGCAGGTGGGCGGGAGAAGCACATCGCGCCCTCGAATGGCCTGAGGCAGGTCCTTCCTTTCATCTGCGGCCCGACTTGGCGCTACGTATGGACTCTCTATGCTGCCGGAGTCCTGTTAGCTGCTGCACTTGGCATCTGCCTCTATCAGGTCGGCATGCGGCGTGGGGTCGATACGGCGAAACTTACGCTTCCTCAGCCTAACCAACAGAAGGACGTTTCGCTGGAAGCGCAAGTGAGCGACACCGCGCACCAGCGGGAACTTGTTTTAGCCCAGCTTGCGCAGCGAGATCGCGAGACCGCAGAGCTTCGCAAGAAATTGAAGCGGCAATCATCCGATTTGACACAGCTAAAAGGCGTGCAGGAACAGTTCGCAGCCGAACATCGCAACGATGACGCAGCCAAACAAGATCTCATTCAGCGCGAAGCCCAATCGAGAGAAAAGCTCGAGCTAGCAGAAGTTAATTCTCGCGAACTGCAACAGAAGCTCGATTCATTAGCGAAGCGGTCCGTAGAAGACCAGGGGCGGGTCCTACAGCTGACGGCCCAGGTAAAAGAACTGACTCAGGCGGTCCATGATCGGGACGCTGCGCTCGACCAAAAAGACGAATTGCTGGCCAAAGATCGCGATATCCGGGAGCTGATGGGCGCTCGCGAACTCTACGTCGCGGAAGTCTACGATGTGAATCGCACCGGAGAAACCCGTAAGCCTTACGGTCGCGTTTTCTACACGCGTGGAAAGTCCTTGATCTTTTATGCCTATGACCTCGATCAGGAACCCGAGATCAAAAATGCAAGCACTTTCCAGGCGTGGGGTCAGCATGGGCCAGACCGCCAACAAGCGCTTAGCCTCGGCATTTTCTACGAGGACAATGCTTCGAAGAAAAGATGGGTGCTGAAGTTGGACGACTCTAAAGCGCTGGCACAGCTTGATGCCGTGTTTGTTACCGTCGAGCCTCGCGGCGGCAGCCACAGGCCGAGCGGCAAGCCTCTTCTGTTTGCCTATCTCAAGACCGATCCCAATCATCCCTAGCAGTACTTCCCTTCGTGCTGCTTCTTTCGTTTTAAAATAACTTCGATTGGTACTACGAGGGGGGCTTCTTGCATACAAGTGAGGAGCGTGACCGAAATACGCTGGTCACAGGAGAAATAACGTGCGCTTCTCCCCAATCGTCCTTTGTGTGGTTCTCGTCTTTGCCTTTGGTTTGCCTTTAGCAGCTCAGTCGCCCAACGGAACCATAAACGGTCTTATTCTTGATACCTCAAGTAGAGCCATTCCTAGCGCTGATGTCTTGGCGATAAATAGCGCTACCGGCTTAAAGTATTCGACCAAGACCAATGGCGAAGGCATCTATGCGTTAACGAATCTCCCCCCGGGACCTTACCGGCTTCAAGTGGGAAAAGTCGGCTTCAGAACTCTTGTGAAGCCCGACATCATCCTTAATGTGCAAGACGCGTTATCCGTCAATTTCACTCTGCCGATCGGGGCCGCGATAGAGATTGTTACGGTTCAAGGTGGAGCGCCGCTGATTGATACGGAAACCGGCTCGGTAAGTACCATCGTCGACCGGCAATTCGCAGAGAACCTTCCCTTAAATGGCCGAAGCTTTCAATCACTGATAGATCTTGCGCCTGGCGTTGTCCTCACCGCCAGCACTGATACAGATTCAGGCCAGTTCAGCGTGAATGGGCAGCGAGCAAACTCGAATTACTGGATGGTGGACGGCGTCGGCGCCAACGTGGGCAGCACAACTTTACTTGGCGGTAACGGAACCGCTGCAGGCGCGACTGGAACAGCCAGCGTCTTCGGGGGCACAAATAGCCTGGTTTCGGTAGACGCTCTGCAGGAGTTTCGTATACAGACCTCAACATATGCTCCGGAATTCGGCCGCACCCCGGGCGGACAAATATCCATTCTTACGCGCTCTGGTACGAACCGCTTTCATGGCGCTGTATTTGACTACCTGAGAAACGATCTTTTCGATGCCAATAGCTGGTTCAACGGATACACCAACAATCCACCTCTCCCTAAAGCCGAGGAACGGCAAAATGATTTCGGCGGAACGCTTGGTGGTCCCATTCACAAGGATCAGACGTTTTTCTTTTTTTCGTATGAGGGATTGCGGCTACGGCTGCCAGAAACGAGTTTGACCACTGTGCCTGATCTCGCCGCCCGACAAAGTGCTCTGCCTGTGATGCAGCCGTTTCTCAACGCCTATCCCATCGACCCTCGCGAGCCCGATCTGGGAAATGGAGTCGCACAATTCAACGCGAGTTATTCCAATCCGGGCACACTGGATGCCGCAAGCCTGCGACTCGATCATCGTATAAACGACGGGGTTAGTTTGTTTGCTCGCTACAACTATTCCCCCTCCGAAATTGTTCAGCGTGGTCTTTTCTTTTCCGCACTCAGTGCGCCGCTCTCGTCGCGCATCGCCGTTCAAACAGCAACGGTTGGTTCCACGTGGCTCGTGTCGTCCAATTTGAACAATGATGCGCGGTTTAATTACAGCAGCAGTGATGCCACCGGTCGTTTTCGCCCAGACAACTTTGGTGGGGCGGTTCCTCTTACTGGGTTGCCGATACCTTCCCAGTACAACGCCGGAGATGCGCGCTTTGTGTTCGAAATTGACTCGCTATCGGCGCAATTTTATCCGGTCGGAACAGTTGTCGGAAACTTACAGCGCCAATTTAATTTCGTGAATACGACCTCGCTTCAAGAGAACGCTCACAATTTGAAGTTTGGAGTCGATTACCGCAGATTATCTCCTGAATATTCGCCGTTCCTGTATGGGCAAAACGTTGGAATAACAGATGTACCATCCGCCGAGAATGGCAGCGTCAGGAGAAGCACTATCACTGCAAACGCCGGAGTTACGCCGCTACTCCACAATTTGAGCGCCTTCGGGCAGGACACGTGGCGGATCACTTCTCGCCTGACTGGTACATATGGTCTGAGATGGGATGTCGATTTCGCACCATCTTCGGAACAGGGACCATCCATTGCAGCCGTAAGCAACTTTAGCCTAGCGAATCTATCTCAATTGGCGTTGGAACCAACTGGTACGGCGCCTTTCAAAACCAAATATGCAAACTTTGCACCGAGACTCGGTTTAGCGTACCAACTCAGTCAAAGTCCGGAGTGGGAGACAGTTTTACGTGGTGGTATTGGAATCTTCTTTGACCTCGCGACTTCGGAAATTGGCAATGTCGTAAACCAATCGGGATTTCCGTTCCATGCCACAAAATTTAATCAGGCCGGCAGCTTTCCCCTGGATCCGGCCAGTGCCAGTCCGCCCGCGATCGTAGCACCAGATTCAAATAACCAAGGAAGCGTCGTTGCCTTTGACCCCCAGCTAACGCTGCCCCACACACTTCAATGGAACACCAGTTTGGAGCAAGGCTTGGGCAAGGAACAAACCGTCAAGGCATCCTATATCGGCTCGGCTGGGCGGAAACTGATCCAGACGGCGCAGATATTCTCACCGAATCCGAACTTCGGCGAAGCAGTTCTAGTCACGAATGCCGGAACATCGGACTACGACGCGCTTCAACTTCAGTTTGAGCGGCGGCTGTTAAACGGACTGGAAGGCTTGGCGTCATATACCTGGTCCCATTCAATCGATACGGCATCCGCAGGTTCATTAGGAAACCCGTCAAATCTTCCGTCAAGAGCAGGAAGTCAAAATCAAAATCGCGGCCCATCGGACTTCGACGTGCGGCATGCCTTTTCCTTCGGTGCCACCTACTCGGTGCTCGCACCCAAGCTCGACACGTTGTCAAATGCCATTCTGCGTGGCTGGTCGATCCAGAACATTGCGCAAATTCGCTCCGCAGTCCCCGTGGATGTCTTTGATGGAAACTTCTTCGAACTCACGAACGGGTTCGCGCCAAATGTCAGGCCTGATGTAGTTCCAGGAATACCGCTTTACTTATACGGTTCCCAATACCCTGGCGGAAAAGCAATTAACAACACTCCAAACCAGGGAGGAATCGGCTGTGTAGGCCCGTTCTGCCCGCCCCCGTCTGACATAAACGGGAACCCCCTACGACAGGGCGATCTCGGAAGGAACGCACTCCGTGGTTTTGGGGCAATCGAGTGGGATTTCGCGGTACACCGCGATTTCTCTCTTCGGGAGCCTTTGACTCTTCAATTTAGGGCCGAAATGTTCAACGTACTAAACCATCCCAACTTTGCTCCGCCCGTGTCCGACATGAGCCTGCCACAATTCGGCCTCTCTACCGAGATGCTTGGGCAGTATCTAGGGGGAGGGAACCTCGGGGGCGGCGGTCTCAACCCGCTATACCAAATTGGCGGACCACGGTCGATCCAATTCGCGTTGCGACTCAGTTTCTGAAGTCCTAGTATTCCAGCGTTTACGTCAGCTCACACGCGCACGCGCGCGAGCATGAATGAAAGATGATCCGTTGTCTAATATCATTGGCGGGTTCTGCATCGCAAGGGCGCGTCTTAGCTCTCGCGCTCATAACTGCTATATCTGTGTGGTTGCAAGCGACAGCAGTGCGGGCCAACTCGACAAACTTCACAGTTGCCGATGATATTTCGCTCATCGAAATCAGAGAGCCCATCCTGTTCTCTCCCGATCGCCGGTTTTTCCTGGTTGTGTCCGAACGAGGACGTCTCGATCTTAACCGGCCGGAATCGTCGATTCGTTTCTACCAGGCTCGTGATGTTCAGCGTTTCATTTCGGAGCCAAGACGCCTTAGTCAGATTTCGCCTCTGTGGACGATCACGAAATCCACTTATAAAGATGGTCCGATAATCTCGGATGTGCGCTGGCTTACAACCTCGGATGAGGTTGTCTTTTTGGCGAAGACCCACGCAGGAGACAATCAGTTATTCCTAGCGAACGTCCGAACCAAGTCTGTCACGACGCTTACACCATTCCATCAGAATGTCACCGGTTTTGACGTGCGCCGCCAGGATCGATTCGCATACACGGTTTCCAGTCCTGCCATATGGCGAACCCAAAGTATGGGTCATTCCGCGGGAGTTGACGCGACCGGTCGAGACCTCGGCAGTCTAATCTTCCCGGAGGAGAACCGCGACCCGACTGCCTCCATCTACGACCTGAGCGAACTATGGGCCGTGGTCGATGGGGTAAAAATTCGGGTATCCGAACCAGGATCTTACCGATCAATGCCAATTCACACTGAAGGTCAACGCGCCCTGTCTCTTTCCCCAAACGGCCGCTTCGTTGCCACTGCTCTGACGGTTCCAGATGTTCCAGAGAGGTGGGAAACCCTCTTCCGTCCGGCGTACTCATCGTTTCCTTACCGGGTACGAACTATGCATCAGGATCCATACAACCTTGACGGCCGGCATAATGTCAGCGAATACGTTGTAGTCGATCTCCTATCGGGGAAGGTTCGCCCCCTGACAGGCGCTCCGCTTGGCGACACCGCGGGATGGGTTGGCATCACCCACGCAGATTGGGCCGCCGATGGAAACTCTGTAGTGGTATCGGATACATTCGTCAGCCCCAAAGCACCGATTGCGCCCAAGACGACGATCCGTCCCTGTGATGCGGTCATCGACATTCCGAGCGGGAAAGCGAGCTGCGTCGACTACATGAAGAACGATGTCGTGGACACGGACGCAGAAGGGTGGAGAGTATATGACGTGCATTTTGTTCGCGGAGATAAGAACGTTGTCGCTGTGCACTATGCTGCTCACGGCAGCATAAATTACCGCAGATCTAGTCAAGGTGTTTGGCTCAGAGATGATACGACGATCAGCGACACGAATTCTGCCCTTCACGTCTTTGTTCGGCAAGACCTGAATGTCCCTCCCGTGCTCATTGCGAATGATACTCGGACAGGCAGCTCCCGAGTGGTTTGGAATCCCAATCCTCGATTACAAAAACTGATGCTGGGCCATGTTTCATCATTTCAGTGGGAGGACGCATACCGACGGAATTGGACTGGTGGTCTGTATACCCCAGCGAAGTTCACTACGGGTGAACGTCTCCCTCTCGTTATTCAGACCCACGGGTTTGCCGATCACGCATTTCAGCCAAGCGGTTCGTTCCCGACCGCATTTGCGGCACAGGAGCTCGCGTCTGCCGGGTTTGTGGTGCTTCAGGTGGAGGACTGCCCAATAAGGGACTCCCCGGAGGAGGGGCCTTGTCAGACCGCTGGATATGAAGGCGCCATTAAGCGGCTCTCAAGCCTCGGCATAATTGATCCCGACCGCGTGGGTATTATCGGCTTCAGCAGAACTTGCTATTACGTCTTGCATGCACTTGCGCTTGGACATTTGAAGTTCAAGGCTGCCTCGATCACCGACGGAGTTGGTGCAGGTTATTTGCAGTACCTGACAAGTGCTGACAGCGGTGATGACGGTCTGGCACACGAATACAACGCCATGATTGGGGCACCTCCGTTCGGAAAAGGCCTCGAAAGTTGGTTTCTGCGCTCACCCGATTTCAACATGGATAAGGTCAAAACCCCATTGCAAGTGGTCGCACTTGGCCGGCAAAGCACCCTTTTCATGTGGGAGCCCTACGCCACCCTACGTTACCTGAATAAGCCCGTGGATCTGGTTATCATTAACACGAACGAGCATATTCTCTCGAATCCGGCAGCACGTTTAATATCGCAAGGCAAAACCGTCGACTGGTTTCGTTTCTGGCTCCAAGACTATGAGGACCCGAATCCGGCGAAGTACGGCCAATATAAACGTTGGGAAGCGCTTAAGGTCCAACAGGAGGCGCAGGAGCGGGAACAGATTTCCTCGCAGAGCTCGGGTTCCCGCTAAACTCCATGAGCAGCATTCAAGAAATGAGCTCCGGGGGATGATCAGACCCCCGGGGTATTGGCTATTCATCGGCTTCATATGCTGGGTCGGTTGCCTGGATCGCGTCGGCTACGTCCAGTTGCTTCTGCTGCGATCCGGACTGAATCGCACTAATGGCTGACTCACAGAAGACGACTTCTGGCTTTTTATAATTCATTGATCTCACCTCCTTTCAGTTTAGGCATGCTCAGCTGAGATCTCGTGCACGGCAGACGGCGCGACTGCTTCAATTCCGTCCGCATGCAGACCTGGCGTTTCCAAGTTTCTTAGCCACATTTCCAGGTTTAAGGCGCGTAACATCCGCACCCCGACAATTCCGCGGCCACTCCTTGCAGCTCGCAAGCTGGCTGCAAACTCGAACGAGTTCACAATTCCGAGTCGAGCCAATCGCATGTTAGTAGTGAATTCGTCCAAGTGTGTAGATTGGCCATTGAGGGCCGCACTTAAGCAGCGAACCACAAAACCCTTTCTCTTGCGGTCCAATACCTCGTGGGGAACAATCCCGCGGAGCGCACGACGAACCAGCGAGCGCCGCTGTCCTGGACGAAGCAATTGCTCGCGCGGAATCGAAAAGACAAATTCCAGCAGATCCCTGTCCAGGTATGGGTAGCGTTTCTCGACTAAAGCATCGTAAGAAATATTCGTGCAACTTAGACGCCGGCGTACGGCTTCGACTGTGGAGAGATTTTCCTGCATGCTTGGCCGTATCCCGGTTACAGTCACTCGCTTCTCATAGCCCGACAACGCCCGAGCGTGCTTCGCCGCAAAATGCGAAGCCAGCCATGAAGGAGCCTTTCTGTGCTTTGGAGTTCCGACAAGTGCAGGTGGACAAAAACCCCTCACGGCTTCGAATAAGACCTGAGGCCATGGCACTCGTTTACTCAAGGCCCAGGCGATGAGCCGCTGATAGAGATCTATCCAGTGCCCACCCACAATGAGATCCTGAAGTTCAGGAATCGGTGTTGGAACGCCGCCCATGATCTCGTCGCCGCCAAAACCCGAAAGAATTACCCGGATGCACTGAGTGCGTAAAAAGCCGGATACCTGCTCACTAGCGTCAGGCGGCAGGGCGATCGTTGTAGGCGCGAAAGCGGAGCCGTCTCTTCGATACTTAAGTATTGGCTGGTGATGGACCTCAATGTGGAAACCATCCCGACCACGCTTTCTTTCAACGCATTCAAAATATGGTCGCTCGTTCCAGTTCGGCTCCGAATCATCAGAAAACGACATGGTCTCCAGCCTCGGAGGCTGCGACAGCCCATGGGAAATTACCTGATCGGCAACACACACAATCGAAGACGAATCGATCCCTCCGCTCAGTTCGGCCAACACTGGTTGATCTGACCGCAATCGCCGACGCACACACTCCGAAAATATCGTCCTAAAGTGCTCCTCATACTCGGCATCGGTGCGATAACGAGTTCTCTTTCCAGGATCGAAGTCCCAGTATCGTTTAACTACAGAAGTGCCAGGAGAAATGCGCACGAATGT
>Ga0209168_10001506_pt1 | contig 18125 bp, 15 predicted proteins | sample Coa_R1_FD_187156 | JGI IMG/M metagenome (GOLD analysis project Ga0209168, IMG submission 187156) | Surface soil microbial communities from Centralia Pennsylvania, which are recovering from an underground coalmine fire - Coalmine... | ecosystem: Environmental > Terrestrial > Soil > Unclassified ... | reverse complement strand
GACTGGTTACCTCCCAGTGGTGGTGTCCGCCGCCGCCTTAGCCATTACCGCCGGAGGCGTTACAGTAAAATCCGCCGAACGGGAAACAGTCTGCTTGGTCAAGAGATCAGTCGCTTGGATTTCGAGTTTGTACTTGCCCGGCGGTAATGCCTTGGGCGCAATCACGTGCTCGTAGGTTACCTGCTCGCCGTTTTGCTTAAGGTCTTCCCCTGTCTTGACGTCGTGAGACACGGTTTGCTGGCCCTGACTCACTTTGACGTCTAAAGACAGGTCGTTCTTGTGGGTCTTATCATCGACCTTAAGATTATATAATTGCAGATAGATGCCCATGGGCTGGTCGGAGTGGAATTCCGCATCGAGCTTCGGGCGAACCTTCGTCGAGCCCAAAACGAACTGTCCGACGCCAACGTCTTTCGAAGAAACCGGCTCGATCTGGTCGGCCAGGATGAGCGAGCTGGCATCGAATTTCTCATCGGGCATTGCGGAAACCGCCAGGCGCGTATTCAGCACGCCCACGTTGCCGCTGTTCACGTCCTTGATGACCACGTCGATCTTATACAGACCTGGACGCAGGGGCACGGCCTTCTGGTAAATCGAAAAGCCTTTCAGAGATGGCTCAAGAAGCGAATCGGGGAAATCGCGCTGAATCGTGTCCTCAAATGTCTGGACGATCCGTCCGGTCATAGTGCTGATTCGCGCAAAAAGGTTCAAGGATGCGGAATGGACCCCGTCACGATTGCGGAAGGTCATCTGCTTATTTTGAATTTGGACCGTGATGGGCACGAGGATTGTGTCGCTCGTGATTCGCATGAAATCGGTGCGATATTCAAAGTTAATCTGGTTGCGGACGATTCGCGAACTGACCACTTCCTCGAGGTCTTTGAATTTGACTGGCGGCGCCTGTTGTACCTTGGCAAATTGCTCTAGCCGCGTGAATTCGTTGTCGCTCTCAAGTCCGCCGCCGCTCATCGACCTTGGCGCGGTCGAACCGTCAGTGCGGTTGAAGCGTTGGGCTTTCGAGGACATGCCCATCTGTTCCATCATGCTCAGCCCGGCCCCGGGGATCTTCGCCAGAGCGTCTTTTTCGCCCGGATCCATGGTCATGTGATATTCGCCGGTGCCGCTGGGGTCCACGAACTCGATGATGATGTTGCTTCCAATCCCTTCCATGTAGCGGTAGCGCCACTGCTCGAACGCATACGTTTCGGTCTGTCCGCCGCCTTCGTTATCGGGACGGTTATAGTTGCCGCCGGTCGGGTGGGATTCGATCTCGTCCGGCTTTCCCCAGATGATGTAGATGCGTCCGCGATCGGTGCGCCAGCCCGGAATACCCGAAGCGAACCGCTCGTTGGCGTAGGCGATGCGGCGATAGTGCTCTTCCTTAAATTCGTTTTCAACCGTGTCCGGAGTGGGGTCGCGGCGCTGCCAGAAAGCCTCGATAAATTGCTCGCGCTCTTCGTTTGTCTGCAATTGCAGGAACGCGCTACGCTCTTCATCGCTGATGATATAGGGGACTTCTTCCTCAAGCCATTTCTTGTAGGGGGTCGCAAGTTCTTTCTGAAGTTTCTTCAGGTTCTTGGCTTTGTCGGGACCCTTGTCACCTTTTTTCTTTCTGGAATCTTGCTGCTGGTCGGAAGGAGCGGCTGGGTTATCTTTGGAATCCTGGGCATGTAGCGCGAATGGCAGGAGCAAAGCTCCGCTAAGCAAAAGGAACAATGGATAATGGCTCAAGCGGTTCATAAGCATACCTCGCCCCTGATTCGGAAGCTTGATTCTATCGCCTTAAGAATGCACGCGTCAATCAATGAATGCTCCGTTTCCATGCTGTTTTCGCATGGGGGGAGACCCCTACACACCGGTGTATATAAGAACTACGCCGACCGCTCTGGGTTGCCTGCAAAGGTTTTGCACCGTGCGGTCGACGAGCGTAAGGAGATTGCTCGCAGGCCAGTTTTCCAATCCGACTCCGGCCGAGCGGGTTGCCAAGCCTATTTACTTCTGGAAAATCGATTTGGGAATCAGCGCGTGGATGCCTTTGACGCCATCGACGGCCTGGGTCACGACCAGGTCCATTGTGGCGCTCATTAACATGTAGGCGTCTTCCCGCGACAAACCTTTCGTCTCGACGATGAAATTGAGCATCTCGCGTGTTGCGATTTTGGCGGCTTGATTGAGATCTTCATTGAAGCCCATAGTCATGTAGTGCGTTGGCGTTTCTGCTCTGGGCCAGCCGATGCGCTTGCCCTTGTGCACGATGACTTGAATCTCGCCCTTTAGAGAGGTTTCAACGGCGGCGAGGCAAACTTCGCCGTCACCTTGTACCGCGTGTCCGTCACTCAATGACAGCAAAGCTCCTGGAACGTGGACAGGCAGGTACAACGTGCTTCCCGCACCGAGATCGTGGTTATCCATGTTGCCGCCATTGATGTTCGGCGGCCCGCTGATTACCCGCCCCATCTGAGGCGGCGGCGCTACTCCAATGTCACCCCAGAACGGTTTCACAGGTACTACGACGCCGGGCGCGTATTCAATGGACTTTTTATTCAGGTCAATCCAGAGGACGCGGTCTTTCGCATAGGGAAAGTCTTCGGGCAGCACGCCGCGATTCGGGCGAAAACTCTGCGCCGCGATGGGAAGCCAGACATCCACGGCCAGGATCTTGATCTCCAGCGTGTCGCCAGGCTCCGCGCCGTTCACGTACATTGGCCCGATGAGCGTGTGATCGCCGCGCTCAGCATCTTGCACGCCTTCAAACGCTGCGTAGAGTTCGGCCGGAATCTTCTCTTTCGGCACTCCCAAGTTTTCAAAATATCGCGGATTTCCGGTGGTGGTCCACACGCGCACGGTATCCCCGGAATTAATCGTCAGAACTGGTTTCAGCGTCGCATCATAAAAGCCGCGATGCACGGTGGTAGGCGAAGACTTCAGTTCGTGTACCTTCCCGCTCGTCTGAGCATCTGCACGCATGCCGAAACCAAGGATGCTCGCGAAGATCACAACCGCGTACCGTTTCATGATTGCCCCTTTTGCCCTGGATTTCTTGACGTGGAATTCCAGGGAGTCGTCATTGTACACCGGCCGACCTTCCGCAATTCCGCCGTCGTCTTGCCTTTCTTCGCTAGTAACCAAATCGCAATTTTCCAGATGAAAATGAGGTAAAATTCGATGTGCTGTGAGGGGCTGCCCGGCGGCTGCCTGGACCGGACCAAGTTGCCCTCACTCGCATCTAACATTCGCAGACCATTCGCTTGTTGACCGTCGTTTGGATGCTGGAAGTGTAATCAGCACTCGGAAGTGTTGGATATCTTCCTGCGCATCAGAGGCACCTGGTGACGAGTGCTCGCGTAACAGAATTTGGTAACCGCACATGAATATGTGGCAAAAAATCGGGACTGGTATTGGCGGGGCTGCTCTCCTGGCCGCAGGCCTGTGGTTCACCATACGGCAAATCAACAAGGACGTGGTGACCGTTCAGACAGAAGCTGTGGCGCGGCAGGATTTGACTTCCGTGGTTACCGCGTCCGGCGAGATCAAGCCGCTGACCTATACCAATGTGCTGGGAGAAGGCATCGGCAAGATTACTGAAATTGTTGTGAAGGAAGGCGATCACGTCAAAAAAGGCGATGTGTTGCTGCGCCTGGAAAGCATACAGCCGTCGGCGGACGTTGACGCGCAACGTGCCGGTATTGAAGCAGCCGATGCGGGAATAAAGTCGGCCGAGGCAAATAGAATTTCCGCGGAAGCTGATATCAAATCGCGCGCCGCCGATCTGGAACACGCCAAGCTGGAATGGGAGCGCGGGCAGGAACTTTTCAAAGAAGGCCTGATTCCCAAGCAGGATTACGATACCCGAAAGGCCAGTTTTGACAGTGCGGTGGCGGCATTGGCGTCGGCGCAAGCGCGCGCCGAGCAATCCCGCGCACAACTTGGCCAGGCGCATTCGGGTCTGGCGCAAAGTCGCGCGATGCTGAACCGGCTGAGCGACGTACTGCGAAAAACAACTTATACGGCTCCCATCGAAGGTGTGGTCACCTATATTGCCGTGCGCGTCGGTGAAAATGTGGTTCCGGGAATTCAGAATGCGACGGGCAGCTATTTGATGACGATTTCCAATATGTCTGTGGTTACTTCCGAAGTGATGGTGGACGAAACCGACATTACGAGCGTGAAGGCGGGCGAGGCCGCAAACGTAACGATTGACGCGCTTCCGGGCAAAATATATCAGGGCAAAGTAACCGAAGTCGGCACGCAAGCGGTGCTGCGCAGCTCAGGACTCGCGTCCACGCAATCCACCACCGGCAACCAGGAAGCAAAAGATTTCAAGGTCGTCGTGACTCTGGAAAATCCGCCCGAAGGACTGCGCCCGGGACTTTCCGCGACAGCCAGGATTACGACCGCACAAAAAAAAGGCATCATCACAATTCCCATTCAGGCTCTAGCCGTCCGAACGAAAAAAGATTTGGACGAAGCTGCGAAGCAAGCGGGACGCAAGCCTGACAATTCCATCACGCTGGCAGCGGGGCGTCCGGCGCCGGACGGAACTTCGGCCGCATCCTCTACCTTGAACTCGAAGGATTCTGAGATTCAGGGAATTTTTGTCGTCCGCGGCGGCCGGGGGGAGTTCGTGCCGGTGGCGACCGGCATCATGGGCGTTACGGACATTGAAGTCGTGAGCGGCGTAAATGAAGGCGACCAGATCATTACCGGGAGCTACAAGGCCCTGCGTACGCTGAAGCCGGATGCCCGAGTTAAGGTTGACAACTCCTCGCCAAAAGTCACGGATGACAACCGGAGTTGAGGCGCATCTAATCATTTGCACTTGATTAGTTCGTCCCGCAATTTATAGAGGCGGACAGGCAAGAGTGCCTGTCCTACTAAGATTCAAAGTTTTGTGTGCTCGCTTCGTTCGAGGAGTTGAGTTATGCCTGTGGAAGCTGTTTCGCCCGATTCATTTCGCCAGGACCTCGTGGACCAGGGCTTCGCCATCAAGACAGAAGACCTCTGGAAAACGTACCAGATGGGTTCGGAAGAAGTGCAGGCGCTCCGAGGCGTGTCCCTGGATATTCACCGAGGAGAGTATGTGGCCATCATGGGACCTTCAGGCTCCGGCAAATCCACGTTGATGAATCTGATCGGGTGCCTGGACACGCCGACGGCCGGCCGGTACTGGCTGGCGGGCCGCTTGGTCAGTGCGCTTGACGATGACGAGCTTGCGTACATACGGAACAAGGAAATCGGTTTCGTTTTTCAAACCTTCAACTTGCTGCCTCGCGCTACCGCGCTTCATAACGTTGAGCTGCCGCTGATCTACAACGGGACACCCGCTGAAGAACGCCTCGCTAAAGCAAAACGCGCGCTTGCGTCGGTTGACTTGACCGAGAGAATGAATCACAAGCCGAATGAACTATCCGGCGGCCAGCGGCAACGCGTCGCGGTCGCGCGGGCTCTCGTGAACTCGCCTTCCATCGTGCTGGCCGATGAACCCACCGGAAATCTGGACACCAGGACTGGCGATGAGATCATGGCTTTGTTCGCGCGATTGCACAAAGAGGGCAACACCATCATTCTGGTCACGCATGAACACGACATCGCTCTGCGAGCTGACCGCATCATCCATGTCCGCGATGGCAAAGTTGAATCCGACGAGGCTGTGAAGCACTAGCAGCTAGCTCAAAACTGATTTTTTGTGGATTCCGGCTTCACGGTTTGCGGAAGTAGTCTTTTTCTGGTCATTCCGAACGAAGTGAGGAATTTCTCTGGATTTGAAAGCAGACAGCAAGGGATTCCTCGGCACGCACCGAGCCTCGGAAGGACGATGTTTTGAGTCTTTCCGCAAATTGTCGGCCGCGACATTCGTCACCATCGACGAGGATTTGTGAGAATGGTTACAGCGCATCGTCGCACGCGTATTTAGCTGATTGAGATTCGTGTTGTAACGAAATTCTTCGAGGTAGCTTCGAGTGCGACGCAGAATTGGGATCTTTGTACTTATCGTCCAATCGATCCTGTGCTTGATTCACTTCTTCCTCTACGCAACCTGGACGTTCTTCCGGGATGAAGCCGGAACGCAGGACCATTTAATACTGCAATTGGCGATTGCAGTCTTGTCGGTAAGTTTTGTTGCGGCATCCTTGCTGGCTTATCGCTATTCCAATCTGTTCGTCCGCATCTATTACACAATTTCAGCCATGTGGCTGGGATTCGTGAATTTTGGATTTCTGGCCGCATGTGCCTCCTGGATTATTTATGGCGGGCTCAGGATTTTTGGTTTGCATGCCGATCGGCCGCTGCTGGCCGCATCCTTTTTAGGGCTCGCGATTCTGGCGACGATTTATGGAATCGTCAACGCTTACTGGATTCGCGTAAAGAAAATCACGGTCAAGCTTCCGAATCTTCCCGAATCATGGCGCGGGCGCGTCGCCGCGCAAGTGAGCGATTTGCATCTCGGGCATATCCAGAATCTTGAGTTCGTACGGCGAACTATCGCGAAGCTTACGCGGTTGAAGCCGGACGCTGTGTTTATTACGGGCGATCTTTTTGACGGTCTGGCAGTGGATATCGATCGGGTCTCCAAGCCGTGGACTGAGGTGGCGGCGCCGCTCGGAACTTATTTTATTACCGGTAATCACGAGGAATTTTCGGATCGCACAAAGTACCTGAATCCGTTGCGGCGCTCCGGCGTTCGCGTTCTGGACAACGAAAAGATTATCGTGGATGGCTTACAAATTGTTGGCGTCCATGACGCGGACACGCGCTCCGCCGCGCGATTCCGGTCATTGCTGGATCGTGCCGCGCTTGACCGCCATCGCGCCAGCATATTGCTGGTCCACGAACCACGCCACTTGAACTTGGCCGAGCAAGCCGGGATCTCCTTGCAGCTCTCCGGGCACACGCATCGTGGACAATTTTTTCCGTTCACACGGATTGTGGCGCGCATTTACAAACAATATGCGTACGGGTTGCACACTTTTGGCCAACTTATGGTCTATACCACGTGTGGGACAGGAACGTGGGGACCTCCGATGCGCGTTGGGACATATCCCGAGATCGTGTTGATTCGATTTGAATAATGACGGTCTGGGTGTTTATCTGAAAATAATCCTAAAGCTCTAAAGCGGTTCCGCCGATAGCCACAGTAACAGCCAAAGACGTGAGTAGCGAGTCAGCGGTTCGCAAAAAACCGCTCCCTGCCGTTTTTTATGGCGTCTGAGGCCGCTTAGGTCTTCCTGCGCTGGGCGCAGAGGTGGAACATGGCACTGTCAGAATTAGGAAATCTCGCAACAATCCTGTTAAATCAATTGGTAGGGCACGATCGTAGCGCGTCAGGCACGCCGCCAGTTGTAAGCGCACCTACCATCAATGCAAGCGTCCTGCCTCAGGATCGGTTCACACCATCGACACAACCATATTCAGTCCAGACGACAGCCCAACAAGCCGGTCTTTTCCAAATTTCTCGATTCTCAGCGCCGACCGTTGCCGTCGAAATCACGCACACGCAGCCAGTAGCGCCTCGAGCGCCTCAAAATCCACAGCCTGCGCAACTCCCGCAGCCGGTCGCGGCACCCGCTCGCCCACAGGTGACGCCCGAGATCGCTGCTCCCACGAACGCGGTGACGACTGCGACCACAATTCAGGATCAGCTGCAAACTTTGAACCTCGCGCTCGCGGCTTTGGGCCTGAGTAACTCAGACATTCAATCTCTTGATCGAATCGCTTCACTTGTAAAAGATTTTAATCCCGTCGCGTATAGAACCCTGGTATTTCAACTGCAAGAACTAGCGCAACGGGCGGCGCCTCGAGCAGTGGCGGATGCGGCCAACTCTACGTCCGCCACGACCGGCGGCAGCGCCAACTCAGCAGCTTTACAGATTGCCGGATTGCAAATTAATTTCTCGGGTTCGCAAGGCGCTGCCGAAACCGGGTCCGCCAATGGAAAAAGCGGCAACCAGCAAGAACCGAATCGAGATTCTTCTCCATTCTCCGCGTTAAGTCTGCAAGTAGTGGACATCCGCCTGACTCTAACGAACAATAATGCACAGACAATCCAGCTGGATGTGCCGCAGCTAAATGCCCGCACGGCTTCCGGGTTGCAACCCGCGAGCCAGACGAAAGCTGCCGCGGCCTGATCCAGAAAGACGGCGCGGATGCGGCATGATTTTGCCCGACAGTGTTTCATCCCAATGTGAAGGCGAGGATGGTATAACTCAAGTGGTCGCTTATCGTCTTCATGTTCGCTTCGCGCACAAAATGGCGGTTGGATCAAAATCACTTCGCACAGGCGCTTCAGGCGCATCGCCGAGCGGGCAAAGAGCTGTTGGACCTGACGATCTCGAATCCCACTGCATGCGGCATTTCCTATCCGGAGCACGAAATTCTGGCGGCGCTGTCCGACCCGCGGGCACTCACTTACGTACCGGAAAGTAAGGGACTCCGCGAAGCGCGCGAAACTGTTGCCGGTTATTACGACGGGCGAATGGGATTTGCGGGGCCGGGACAACGCGTCGATCCTGAACGCATCATACTCAGCTCGGGAACCAGCGAAGGGTACAGCCACATTTTTCGGCTGCTGTGTGATGTTGGCGATGAAATTCTCGTTCCATCGCCCAGCTATCCGCTATTTGAATTTCTCGCAGATCTTGCCGACATCCGGCTGGTTCCCTATCCTCTTTTCTACGATCACGGCTGGCAAATCGATTTCGCATCTTTGCGAGCGGCGCTCACGCCGCGTTCGAGAGCCGTACTTGTCGTGCATCCCAACAATCCGACCGGCTCGTTCGTCAAGCCGCGCGAAGCTGCGGAGCTTGCTGAGATTTGCGCTGCGCGTGAGATGGCTATTGTCGCTGATGAAGTGTTCCTCGATTACACAGGCGAGCGCCAAGACGCCGGCGCGGCGCGAACGTTTGCATTGCACGATGCGGCACTCACATTTACGCTGAGCGGACTCTCAAAAATTTCGGTCTTGCCGCAAATGAAGCTGGCCTGGATGGTCGTGGGCGGCCCGCAAGAGCTGGTTGAAACAGCCGTCGAGCGGCTTGAAATCATCGCGGACACTTATCTTTCGCCCAGCACGCCCGTGCAACTCGCGCTTCCGAAATTTCTGGCGTTGCGCAGCGAACTCCAGGCGCAGTTGCAGGAGAGAATCACCGCGAATCTTGCATTTCTCGATGCTGTGCTGCGCGAATCCAAGCTGCTCGCGCGCCTCGATCGTGAAGCCGGCTGGTACGCGATTCTCCGCGTCCCGGCCACCGGACCCGATGAATCCCTGGCCGTTGATCTCCTCGAACGCTGCTCCGTCCTCGTGCATCCCGGACATTTCTTTAATTTTTCGCGGGACGGATTCCTGGTGCTCAGTTTGATTACGCCCGAAGAACAATTTCAGGAAGGCGTGCGGCGGCTGCGGAGATTTTTTGACGGATAAATTGCGTACAGAAGCGTCGGGTTACGCCTCGGCTTCGAGGACAACTACAGGCTGGTAAGTGCGCGGCACGACTGCTTCCGCAATCGCAATCAGGCGATCTTGCTGGCTGAAGACGCGCAGGCGCGCAGGCTTCCATTCGCCGGAATTGAGTTCCGCTGTGGCGCCCTGCGCGACGCTCGCGCGGCCCGGCTGAATTTGCGCAAGCTGTACAGTGAATTTTGATCCGTGGCGCACGCGTTGTTCGACAAGTGGCGGCACCGTGGCGCTTGGCAATTCGGGCAGTAGGCGCTCCAGGGGAATGACGTATTGCGCGAGATTGCCTTCCGCGGCGGCGCATTGGAGATCTTCCAATTTCGCAGCCTGGTCTAGCGTGAACTCGCCTACCGCGGTGCGGACGATTGACGCCAGGTGCGCGCCGCATCCGAGCGCCGCGCCCATGTCGTGGGCCAGCGAACGGATGTAAGCGCCTGCAGCGCATTCGATGGAAAACTTAGCGAGCGGCCTGGCAACTTCGTCAACGCGAAAATCGTACACTTCGATGTCGACCGCTTTCAGCTCGACCGGTTTTTTCCTACGCGCGAGTTCGTGCGCCGGGCGTCCATGAATTTTTTTTGCCGAGTAAGGCGGGGGCATTTGCGGGAACAGGCCAACGCGCGCGGCGGCCAGACGTTCGATTTCAGCGCGGTCAAGCACGGGTGCGGAGTCCGGTCCCTGGGCCGTACCGTCCGCATCGTAGGTGTCCGTGGCGAACCCAAACCGGAATGTGGAGGTGTAACGTTTGCGTCGCCCCGCGTAAAACTGCGCGAGCCTTGTGGCGCGGCCCAGCAGCAGCACGAGTACGCCGGTCGCCAGCGGGTCGAGCGTGCCCAGATGGCCGATCTGCCGGAACCCAAGGATGCGGCGCGCGGCATCCACGACGTCATGCGATGTCCTTCCCTGCGGTTTGTCGATGATGAGTGCGCCGTCCAGCGGCGCAGGTTGAGGTTTTCGTGGCATGTCCGGGTGCGGGCTCTACTTGGAGCCCGCCAGAAGCAGCGAACGGGCTGTACTTGTTTACCTGAGTCCAGAAGGGCAGCCCATCTGAAATTAAGTGCGGACTCTACTTTTACGCTGAGCTCTTTATGTGAAGCGTGGAGCCCACGAAAAAAATTATGGGCTCCCAACTTACGGAAATCTGCGAAACAAAACCTTCAGGGGTTAAGACCCCTGAAGTAATCGCAACGTTTGCCGTGCCTGAAGGCACGACCCACAAAACCTAAAACCTGAAATCTTCAAGATGCGGGCTTTCTGGTCTGCCGCAAAAGCTCCTCGATCCGCTGGCTGTATTCCTCGGAATGATCGAGCGTGAAATGAATTTCCGGCGCGCGGCGAAGTTGAATGCGTTCGGTCAACTCATGGCGAATGTAGCCGACGGCTGCCGCGAGTCCTCTGATCGTGCTCTTCTGCTCGGCCTCGGTTCCCATCACGCTCACGAAGACGCGCGCGTGCTTCAGATCAGGCGTGACACGTACTTCGGTGATCGTGACCAGCGCGGCAATGCGCGGGTCTTTTAATTCACCGGCGACCATGATGCCCAACTCGTGAAGGATTTCCTCGGCCACACGTTCGTGCCGATGTCCCGGGATCGTCATCGTTGTCTCACTGATTGCCGAATTTCTTATGAATTTGCGCTCGCGGTTTCACTAAATCACTTCCAAATCATGCCCAATCAAATCGCGGCCGAGGAGTCGCTCGGAATCCTCGAGCACGTTGCGGAGCGATTGTTCCAGATGCGAGTTGCTGTTTGACAAACTCACGACGCCAACCACGGATCGTTGCCAGGAATCCTGCCCCTCGAGCTCGGCCACGGCCACATTAAACTTACCTCGCAACCGGTCTTTCAGGCTGCGCAGGACCTGCCGCTTGTCTTTTAGCGAGTGCGCCTCGGGAATATAGATTTCCAGGGTGAGTAAACCGATTGGCATCGTCTTCCCTGTGAAGCGGGACTGCAAATGCGCCTGCAATTAAGCCTGCAAGCGGGCTCCGCGCAGAGCCCAAATGAAGAATCAGGCCGAGGCTTCCGCCAGCACAAGTCTCTGCATATGGAAGCACTCGAGAACATCGCCAACCTTGATGTCGTTGAAGTTGGAAACGCTCGCGCCGCACTCAAATCCGGAACGCACTTCGTTAGCATCGTCCTTGAACCGGCGTAATGAACTGATGCGTCCTGTATAAATTACGATGCCTTCGCGAACCACACGGACCTCAGAGTCGCGCTTGAGCACGCCGTCCAGCACGTAGCAACCCGCGATGGTGCCCACGCCTTTGACGCGGAATGTGTTGCGCACTTCGGCGCGGCCCAGATGCGTTTCCTTGAAGACCGGATCGAGCAGTCCGGTCATGGCTTTCTTGATTTCGTCGGATACTTCGTAAATGATCGTGTGCGGTCGAACCTCGACGCCTTCGCGCTGCGCCAGGTCCGAAGCTTTGCGGTCGGGCCGGACATTGAACGCCACGATGATTGCGCCCGAAGCCGAAGCCAGCAGAACGTCGTTTTCCGTGACGGCGCCAATGCTGGCATGAATGATTTTCAGCTTCACGCGGTCGTCGGAAAGTTTCGGCAGCATCTCGCTCAAAACTTCTACCGAACCCTGCACGTCGGCCTTGATGACCAGCGGAAGTTCCTTAACGTCGCCCGCTTTGAGTTGCTCGTGCAACTGATCGAGCGTGATGCGCGCGCCCGCTGATTTCGCCAGCGTAGCTTCGCGCAGCTTGCCCTGGCGGAATTCGACGATGTGGCGTGCCCTCGCTTCGTCGGCCACCTGGAACTGGTCGCCCGCTTCGGGAGCGCCTTGCAATCCTAAAACTTCCACGGGAGTCGATGGCGCTGCGCTTCTGACAGGGCGTCCGTGATCGTCAAACATGGCGCGAACTTTTCCATACACAGCGCCGCAAATAAATACGTCTCCGGTATGCAGTGTTCCTGTCTGAACCATGATCGTTGCGACCGCACCACGGCCTTTATCCACGCGGGATTCCAGCACGGTGCCGGCTGCGGGGGCTTTCGGATTCGATTTCAGTTCGCGAAGATCGGCCACCAGCAAAATCATCTCCAGCAACTTGTTGAGATTTTTCTTTTGCTTCGCGGAGACCTCGACCATCACGGTGTCGCCGCCCCATTCCTCGGGCATCAATCCGCGCTCGGAAAGCTGGCGCTTGACGCGCTCTACCTGCGCTTCCGGCTTATCGATTTTGTTGATAGCAACAATGATCGGAACGCCCGCGGCTTTTGCGTGGTCAATGGCTTCCTGCGTTTGGGGCATCACGCCATCGTCAGCGGCAACCACGAGGACGACGATGTCGGTTACCTTAGCGCCGCGCGCGCGCATGCGCGTGAATGCTTCGTGACCCGGCGTATCCACGAACACGACTTTGCGGCCGTCAATGTGAACGACCGAAGCGCCGATATGCTGGGTAATTCCTCCAGCTTCGCCCGCAGCAACTTCAGTTTCGCGAATAGCGTCGAGCAGGCTGGTCTTGCCGTGATCGACATGGCCCATAACGGTGACGACGGGCGGCCGCGGTTCAAGATTCTCAGGTTTTTCTTCGCGGGCAACTTCCTGAACTACGTCTTCTTCAAACGTGAGTACTTTAACGATGCCGTTAAATGATTCGGCGAGATTCATTGCGGTTGCCGTGTCCAGGGCCTGGTTGATGCTGGCGAAGATGCCGCGGTCCAGCAAAATTTTCAGGACTTCTTTCGCGCGCACATCGAGCTTTTCCGCGAGATCGCGGACCGTCACGCCTTCCGTGATCGTAATTTCGCGAGGCTCGCGCGGCGGAGGCGCGGGAGCGCGCTCAATTTGCGCAGTACGCCGTTCGCCGGGACCCACACGGGCGCGAACGGGATGCAGTTTTCGTTCGCCTTCTTCAAAACGTTTCTCGATAGTGGGACGCGCGCGCGCCGCAGGTTTGCGCTCGTAAATTGGCTTCCCTGGCTCGGCTTTGGGAGGCATTTTATCCCCAGGCTGCGCGGGAGCGGGACGTCCTCCTGGGCGGGGACCACCTGGACGACCCAGCATCGGCTGTCCCGGGCGCATGGGAACTTGTTGTCCGGGCCGGCCTGGAGCGCCCGGCCGCGACGGAAATCTCGATTGCGCGGCACCAGGTCGTGCACTCGCCGTCGGACGTACTGGCGCTGGAGGATTCACACGCGCGCCGGGCGGCAATGGATTCCAGTTCGGTTTGGGAGCTGATTTTACGGCGGAAGTTGGGTGCGTCGTCCCGCCAGGCCGTGCTGCGGCCGATGGAGAAGCTGCCGGCCGCGCAACTGCCGGAGGTGGCGTCGCCGGAGGTTTCGTCGCCGGAGGTTTCGTCGCCGGAGGTTTCGCCATTGGCGGAGCCGGCGGAGGAACCTGTCTTGGCGCTACTGGAGCAGTTACAGGAGGCCGCACGGGCGGCTTTGGAGGTGCAGCAGCGGGCGCAGCCGCCGGTTTTACTGGAGCCGGAGGCGCAACAGCGGGCGCTGCAGGCTTTGCAGCAATCACCGCAGGTGCAGGCGCTGGCGCAGGTTTCGGCACCGGAGGCGCAGGCGGAGCAGGCGCAGCCACCACAGGAGGCGGCGTGGTTACAACAGGAGCGTGAGGAGCGGCAGCAACGGGCCGTGGCGGCGGAGGAGCTACGACGGCAGGCTTCAGACGCGCTGCCTTAGCGGCTGCATCTTTTGCCGCCTTTTCGGCCACGGCTCTTTGCTCGGCCGCGGCTTCCTCTTCAGCAGCGTCGCGGAAGTGCTTGCGCACTCTCTCGGCTGCCTCAACGTCAATCGAACTCGAGTGCGTTTTTTTCTCAGTAACGCCGGCCTCGGGCAAATAATCAATAATTGCCTTGGCCTTGACCTCAAGTTCACGCGCCAATTCGTTAATGCGGATTTGATTCGCTTCTGTCATTGCCCTCCGGGACTACTCCTTGCTACTTTCTTCCGGCTTTTCCTCGGGTTCCGGGGAATTGCCGGATTCCGTGTTCCCGGCTTCGCCTTCTGCCGCGGCAGCAGCCGCAGCAGCAATTTCTTCCGCTTCCGTCGGAGCTTCAACGTCTTCGGCAGCGACGTCGGCGGCCTCGCTGGATTCTTCTTCGGTAACCTGCGCTTCTTCCAGGCCGGCTTCGGCGGATTCCTGCTCGGCGAGCCCTTCGAGAGATTCCGTTTCCGCCGCTGGATTTTCAAGCGACTGGAAATAAGCGGCTACGGAAAGTTGAATCTTCTCGACCATCTTCTCGCCGATTCCCGGAATTTCAGTGAGCTGTTCGGGTGTCATGTCGGCAAGTTTTTCGATGGTGGTGACGCCGTGAGTTTCAATACGCTCGATCGTCTTCGGACCAACGCCCTTCAGTTCGGAGAGCGGAGTGCCCGGCGCGGTGAGCGCGGCCATTTGCGCCTCGATTTCCTGGCGCTTTTCTTCCTCGCTCTTGATGTCCACGTTCCAGCCGATCAGCTTGCTGGCCAGACGAACGTTCTGGCCCTTCTTGCCGATGGCCAGAGAAAGCTGCGTATCCTCGACAATGATTTCCAGATGCCGCGTTTCAGGATCGATGATCTGAACGCGGGTGACCTTTGCCGGAGAAAGCGCTTTTTGCGCGAAGGTAACGGTGTCTTCGGAATACGGGATGATGTCGATTTTTTCTCCGCGCAATTCGCGAATGATCGATTGCACGCGCATGCCCTTCATGCCCACGCACGCGCCCACCGGATCGACGTCCTTATCGCGGCTCTGCACGGCGATCTTGGTGCGTTCGCCTGCTTCGCGCGCAGCCGCGCGAATTTGCACGGTGCCGTCGTAAATTTCGGGGACTTCCATCTCGAACAAGCGTTGCACTAAAATGGGATCGGCGCGGGAGACGATTACCTGCGGTCCCTTTGCGGAACGATCCACCGCGCGAATCACGACCCGCAAACGGTCGCTGATATTGTATGTCTCCAGGCGCGACTGCTCGCGTTTGGGCATGCGCGCTTCCGCGCGTCCCAGATCAACGATCACGTCCGGGCCCTCGGTGCGCTTGACGACGCAGTTCACGAGTTCGCCCACGCGCCCGTTATATTCGTTGTAGATGGTGTCGCGTTCGGCTTCGCGCACCTTCTGCATGATTACTTGCTTTGCAGTTTGCGCAGCGATGCGGCCGAGCACGTCGGTGGGCTTCGGAATCACGACTTCGCTGCCCACAACTGCGCTCGGATCGAACCTCTTCGCTTCCGCCAGCGTGAATTCTTTTTTCGGGTCGGTAACTTCCTCGACCACGGGACGCACGGCGAACACGTCAATCTGCCCGGAGTCTGGATTGAACTTTGCGCGGAGGTCTTCCTCGGTCTTGTAATATTTCCGCGCGGCAACAATCATCGCGTCTTCAATCGCCGCGACGATCACCTCCGGTTCAATGTGCTTTTCCCGGCTGATCTGCTCGATTGTTTGGTACAGCAGACTGGCCATTTTCCCTCACCTTAAAATTCCACAACCAGGTTCGCCTTGCGAATACCTTCCATCGGCACGGCAATCACCCGGCCCTGCACTTCTATTTGGACCTTGCCGTCGGCGACCCCCGCCAGACGGCCTTCAAAAAATTTTTGATTCTCCACCGGTTCAATCGTGGAGATTCGCGCCAATCGCCCCGCGAATCGCTCAAACTCAGCCGGCTTGGTCAGCTTGCGGTCAAGACCGGGAGAACTGACTTCCAGAATATAATGCTGCTGTCCAGGAATCAGATCTTCCACGTCCAGCAGTACGCTCAGCTGATTACTGACGCCTTCGCAATCCTTATGGCTGACGCCCTCGGGCTTATCTATATAGACGCGCAGGAAGCGATCTCGCCCCACCTTCCATTCGACGTCCACAACTTCCAAGCCCAGCGAATGCGCCACGCGCTCTGCAGCTTCGCGGATGCGCTCAAGATCCATCTCCGCCTTCCAACTGCCCGCCGGAACTTCCGTAACGGGCGCGGTCTCTGCTTTCACGTTGAACGTTTACCCTGAGCCCTTCACCCCCGCGGGGGTGAAAGCGAAGGGCTTCAAGTGAAGCGTGAAGCCCGCCAGAATAAAAGTGCCGGCTCAACCTGGAGCCCGCAAATAAAATGGGTACGGGCTCTACGTTGAGCCCAATGATAGCCCGGCCCCGGCGCTCCGGCTCGCGCCCAACAAAAAAGTGGGCTCTCGCCCACTGAAGATTGCGTCCGGCTTCAGGCTACTAAAGTATAGTCAGCCATTGCCTCAATTGCAAGCTGCAGAAGATTTAACCTTGGATTGTCGCTGCTTCTGGCTTCAATTGAAGAATAAAAACAGGGGCCGCGCAAGATCGGCCCCTGAGAGATTTCAATTTCCAAGCGCGCCGTGATACAGGCCGAAGCTATGGAGTAGGCTTTTTTGCCGGAGCGGGAGCCGCGGGCTTCGGCGTTGATGCCGCCGGAGCGCCGCCATTCTTCACTGGGTAAGCCTGGTCGTAGAGGCGCACAACGTCCTGCGTGATATCCGCCTGCGACGATCCGTAGATCACGGGACTGCCTTGTGCGGAAGTGTCGAGCACCGCTACGTAACCATTTTCCCGCGCGTAGCGATCCAGGACATCGAGCATCTTGCGTCCGATGGTGTCGACGATTTCGCCTTGCGCGGCGTTCAGTTCTTCGGTCAAGCCATCGTTATCCCGCTGCAGCCGCCGCGTGAGGAGTTCGCCTTGACGCTGCAATTTTGCCTTTTCATCGTCGCTCAGCGTGCGCGCGCCTTCACTCAGGCGGCGTTGAATGTCTTCAATCTGCTTCTGGGTGTTTTGCAGCTCATTCTGTTTGGGTGCAAATTGCGATTGCAATTGCGCCTGAGCCTGCTTTCCCTCGGCCGTGGCCACAATGGCGTTTCGCACATTGAGTACACCAATCTTTGCCGGAGCCGACGCAGCGGCACCCCCGGTCGACTGTGCTCGAATACCGGCGAGCGGCGCAAAAAGGATTAATATCAACGCTGCCCAAGTGCCTTTGAAAGGTAAATTAAAGTTCATCCCTGCTCCTTAGTCTTCCGCGGGCTCCACGCTTCACTTGAAGCGTTCCGTGTAAACGTACAGCCCGCACCGAATGCTCTCAAACGAAAATCACAAATCGCGAATTATAGCGGCCCGATTTCATGCGCGTCAATCATTAATGCTGACTCGCCCCACCTGGGTCAGAACCTGAAGGTTCACTTAATCCTACCGATGCACCCGAAACTTCCCGAGTTGGCTGAGGCCGGGCCCACGGAGTTTCCGGAAAAAATCAACGCGGCACCGGCACGAGCAATACCCGCCCGTTCGCCGTGTCGGCAATCACCGCAAGATTCGACAGCGGATGAATATCCACGGCGAATTGAAATGGTCCGGCAAGACCAAGAGCTGAATTCGCCGGTGGCGGTGGCAACGTCAGGACTGCGCGAATCTGTTTACTAAGAATATCAGCAACCGTAATAGTATGGCTGCCGGTATTGGTGGTGATCAGTGTTCCCGTCAAATAGTTATACGCGATGGCAGTCGGATTGATCCCGACTCTAAATGATCCGGCTGTTTGCTGCGTGGACGGATCGTAGACGAGAATCGAGTTGTTCGTGCCCGAAGCGGCCAGAAAAGTATTGTTTGCGGGATCGTATGCCACCGATGTGGGCGTGTTGACCGAGAGACTAGCGGTTAGCGACCCGGATGGCGCAGTAGCAATCCCCAGCGCATTGCTG
>Ga0209168_10001504_pt1 | contig 18170 bp, 21 predicted proteins | sample Coa_R1_FD_187156 | JGI IMG/M metagenome (GOLD analysis project Ga0209168, IMG submission 187156) | Surface soil microbial communities from Centralia Pennsylvania, which are recovering from an underground coalmine fire - Coalmine... | ecosystem: Environmental > Terrestrial > Soil > Unclassified ... | reverse complement strand
CGGCTGCGCGGCACCGGAGACATCGTCGGTGTTACGACCGATGCGCCGGATCCGAGCGGGCGCGCACGCTTTTGGACGTTTGCCGGTTCATCCGGATCGCAGAGGTTGAAAGCCGAAGACGTGCGACGCGCACTCGGTGCGCGCGTGCTGCCGAGTTTACTCGTTCGCACGATCGCAGTGCAGGCAAGCGAGCGTGTGGACATCGAAGGTGGAGGCCTGGGCCACGGCGTCGGCTTGTGCCAGTGGGGTGCGCGGGGTATGGCGCTCACCGGCGCGGACGCCCGGGCGATTCTTGCATACTACTATCCGGGTACCGGGATCGGGAATGTCTGAGCAACAACCGTCGGGCGAACGGGAAGGCGGCGAAAAGCGCGTTCAAGGCGTCCGTCTGCGTAAATACATCGACGTCGTCGTCGAGGACCGCTTATCGTCGATGCTGTTCCGCGGCGCAATCGCCGACATCTCGGAGACCGGCATGCGCGTCATCGCCGATCAATACTTGCCCAAAGGTACGAAGTATACGTTCACGATGAAAAGCTCGCCGCATCTTTCGGTGCGCGGAGAGGTGCGCTGGATTCGCGATTTCGAGCGCGAGACGTACCAAGTCGGCGTGTTGTTCATCGACGTCAGTGAAGAGGACCGCAAACGGCTCGCGAACTTCCTGGACATGGAGCGCCGGCGTCTGACGACGCCAGGCTGACCCGAGCCTACCGTTTCGATCTGCCGGGACGGCTCATCGCCCAGCAGCCCGCAACGCCGCGCGATGCATCGCGTTTACTCGTGCTGCGCCGCGGCGAGATCGAGCACCGAACGTTTCGCGATCTACCCGAGTACTTGCGCGCCGGAGACGTGTTGGTTCTGAATGAAACGCGCGTCATAGCCGCGCGTGTCTTCGGTCTACGGCCCTGCGGAGGCCGAGCCGAGCTGTTGTTGCTGCATCCCTCACATCAGATTCGGTACGATCCGAGCGCCACGCGTTGGCAAGCGCTGGTCAAACCCGGCCGCCGCCTGCGCGAAGGGCAGCGCGTGCTCTTCGGCGACTTGGGCGAAGCGCGGATAGTCGCCGTGCACGACGAGGACGGCGTGCGCGACGTGGAGTTCTCGCTGCGCGTTCCGTTCGAGAGATTTTTGGAGCACGCCGGGCGCCTGCCGCTGCCGCCGTACATCCACAATGAAAGCGACGAGGCGCAGGAACGCTACCAAACGATCTTTGCGCGCGAACCCGGCAGCGTCGCTGCACCGACGGCGTCGCTGCATTTCACGGAAACCGTTTTTGAAGCGCTGCGCGAGCGTGAGGTCGAGATGGTCAAACTTGTGCTCGACGTCGGACTTGGAACGTTTCGTCCGATGCAAAGCGAGCGTATAGACGAGCATCTGATGCACGCCGAATCATTCACGATTCCGCAGCATACTGCCGATGCGCTTGCATCGGCAAAACGGGAAGGGCGGCGTGTGATTGCCGCAGGCACGACGGTGGTTCGCGCGCTGGAAGGCAGCGCCGCTGTGCATGGTGCCGTACACCCGGGCAGCGACGAAACGAACATTTTCATTACGCCCGGGTGGCGGTTCCAAGTCGTCGATGCGATGATCACAAACTTTCATTTGCCGCAGTCGACGCTGCTGGTATTGGTCAGTGCGTTCGCCGGAAGAGAAGCGATACTGCGCGCCTACCGCGAGGCCGTCGAACGCGAGTACCGCTTTTTCTCATTCGGCGACGCAATGTTCATCGAGCCCTAACCTGACACAACGCGCACTGCCGCGAAAATGAGCACCCCTTGAAAGTATTTTAAACGCGGAATTCGACGGCTGCGAACTGACGAGGGGCGTAGTTGCGGTCGAAGCGCGGACGCGGTGTATCTTTCCACCAGGCGCTGTACATCGCTAGCCACTCGAAATTCTCGAAAATGTATTCATTGTTGTCGATCGCGCGGCGTCGCAGCACGAAGGGGCGAATGTTTTCCCAACGCTGGCGTAAAGCCAAACCGATAGCGTCGACGAGCAGAGAGGGATCCAGCACGCGCCGGCGCGCGAGGCAAGCCACGGTCTCGACGAATTGTCCCACGACCAGAAAATCGCGCTCGTCCCTCGAGCCGTGATACTTGGTGACGATGTCCTCATCCGTGGGATACCGTTGGTTGATGCCGCGCAAGCGGTCGAACGTCTCGACTACGCGCATATCCGTAAGGCGTTCGATGGCTTCGAGTATCGCAAGCGCGTTGCGTTCGTGCTCCATTTGACGTACTTGGCGAGCGAGCATAAAGGTCGTGAAAACGAGCGCAAGCACGGCGACGCCGACGGAGGCAATAGAGGACAAAAACTCCGGGCTCATAGCGCACCTCCAGAGGTGGCGAAACTTCGCTTCGAAAAGCCTGCGTGCATGCGTGTCCTCGAGATTTCGCAGCCCGGTGGACCGGAAGTCCTACGCGTTGCCGAGCGTCCGAAACCCACACCGAAGGACGGCGAGGTGCTTATTGCGGTTCGAGCTGCGGGCGTCTCGCGCGCCGACTCGCAGCAGCGCCGCGGATTGTATCCGCCGCCGCCCGAGGCTTCCGACGTTCCCGGCTTAGAAGTCGCGGGAATCGTCGAAGGTTCCGATGAGCGCGTATGCGCGCTCCTCACCGGCGGCGGCTATGCGGAATACGTCGCCGTTCCGCGCGCGCAGGTGCTGCCTATTCCAAGCGGCTGGAGCTTTGTCGAAGCGGCAACACTGCCGGAAAATATATTTACGGTGTACGACAATGTCTTCATCCGTGCGCGACTACGGAAAGGAGAGCGCATTCTCGTGCATGGCGGGAGCAGCGGCATAGGCACTACCGCGATCATGCTCGCAAAAACGTTCGGAGCTTCGTTCATCGCCGCGACCGCCGGTTCGCCGGAGAAATGCAAAGCATGCCTGGACCTGGGAGCGGACCTCGCCATCAACTATAAAACGAGCGATTTCGTAAGCGAGGTGCAAAAGGCAACCACCGGCCGCGGAGTCCACGTGGTCCTCGACATCGTCGGCGGGGATTACATTGCGCGCGATTTGGAGACGCTCGCACCGGACGGGCGCATCGTTTGCATTTCGACGCCGCGAGGAGGGACCGCGGAGTTGAATATCGGCCTATTGATGCAGCGCCGCGCGGCGGTTATGGGCTCGACGCTCCGCGCGCGCAGCGTTGAGCAAAAGGCCGCGATCGCGAAAGCGCTGCTGCAACACGTTTGGCCGCTGCTGCCGCCGCGCAATCCGATCCGGCCGGTCGTCGATTCAACGTTCCGCTTCGAGGACGCCGCAGCCGCACATCAGCGCCTCGAGTCCTCGGAGCACATCGGCAAGATCGTTCTTGTACCGTAAGAGTTTTATGACAATAGAGCGGCTGCTTGCTAGGAGTAGTTTGCGACTTTTATCGCAAGGTCCCCTTGTCTGCCGACCGAAGCTGGCGGCTCGAACGCTTACCCGACGGGTACAATAGGTACCGCGCTCAGGCACGAGAGGAGCACAGGGACTTTTTCCAATGAAAACCTACACGCCTAAGAAATGGGATCTCTCCGGATTACAGGGCATTTCGGATGCAACGCTCGAGATGCACTTCGGCCTCTACGAAGGCTACGTGAAAAACACCAACACGCTCATCGATCAAACGAGTCAGCTGCGCCAAAGCGGTGAGGGTGTGGGATCGAATCCGAAGTTCGCCGAGCTCGTTCGCCGCATGGGTTGGGAATTCAACGGCATGCGGCTGCACGAATACTATTTCGACAACCTGACCAAGAGCCCGAACGAGCTCAAATCGGGCCGCCTTTACGAGCTTCTCGGATCCAGCTACGGCGACGTTGAAACGTGGCGCAAAGACTTCTTCGCCGTGGGCGGCATGCGCGGAGTGGGTTGGGCCATCGCGTTCTTCGATCCGGCTGCCAATCAAATCTCGAACCACTGGATCGAGCAGCATCAGAACGGCAACCTCGCCGGATTCATTCCGGTCGTCGTCATGGACTGTTGGGAGCACGCGTTCATCAAAGACTACAAGCCATCGGAACGCGGCAAATACATCGAGGCGTTCTACGCCAACCTCAACTGGCCGGCGTGCGAAGCGCGCCTCGAGGGCGGCGTCCTAACCGCGCGCTAGTCGCGAGCGTTCGACGACACGGGCCCCGGGGCGATGCCTCGGGGCTCGACGTGAACGGACTTCGGGTGCGTGTAAAACACGAGCCCCGGCGCCGCACCGGGACGCTTGCGCACGTATTTGCGCTGCGTATAGTCGACCGTAACTTTCGGACTGTTTTTTGCTTTTGAGTGAAGCGCCGCAAGTGAGGCGGCGGCAAGCACGTCCTCATCGGGCGGTTCTTCGCGGTCGTGCCGCTGCAGAATCACGTGCGCGCCCGGTTGATTCTGAACGTGAAACCAGAGATCGCCGGGTCGAGCAACGTGAAACGTGAGCTCGGCGTTTTCAAGCGGCGTGCGGCCGACGTAGATGCGCGAGCCGCTCGACGTTTCGTATTGCAAGGGCTTGCGTCTGCGCGATGCCGTGCGTTTCGCCGGCGCTGAGCGATGCACCGGTTCGAGCGCTTGAACCGCTTCGGCCGCATCGTCGAGCTCGCCCTCGCCGGCGCGCTCGACCTCCCATTGCACTTGAGCGAGATCCTCGAGCGCTTCGATGAGTTCGGCTTGACGGCGCTTTAGATGCGAAACCGAAGCGGCGGCCTTTTTGTATGCAGCGAAGAGCTTCGCCGCGCGCTCCTTTGCCTCGTCGCGTTCAGTTTGCGTGAGCTCGTGCAGCGTGGCGTAGATCGTGTCGCCTTCCTCGCGTAATTTCTCGCGGCTTTCGGCTTCGCGAAGTTTGCCCCGGACTTGCGCAAGTTCACTGCGCAGTTTGCGCTCCCGTGCGGCAAGGGCGCGCTCCAGTGTGTTCCGCCGCTTGGCGCTGCGATCGCTTTGCTGCGCGTGCGCGTGGGTTTCACGCGCTTCGGCAAGCACGTCGAGCAGCGATGCGGTCCGTTTGTGCTCGAGGGCAGCGAATTCTGGAAGTTCGACGAGATGGGCTTGCATCAGCGCGCCGTCACGGCGGTACACGTGCAAATCGCCCTCGGGGAGGTCTTCCGAGAGCTGCGCAATTTGCTCTTCGGACAGCAGCGGACTCGACTTGCCGGTACGCAGCGGCGGAAGCTCGTAGGCGTCGCCGGCTTGGATGGAGCGCACCGCATTTTCCGACGGTGCAAATTCTTTGAGCGCAGCGACAACGGTGTCGCCCTTCAGGAGTACGATATTGCCGAAACGCGGCACGAGTTCGAAAACCAGCGCGATGCGATCTTCGACGCCGAATCGCGAACGCGAACCGAATTCCATGCGTATGAGGCGATCGCCGCGCCGGGAAAGCACCGCAGAAAGCACCGTGCCGCGCAGCGCCGCACCGGCGGCTCGCACGAAGCCGGGCTCGACCGCTATGGGCAATTCACCATCCTCCACCGTGAGAACCGGTGTCGGTGCGAAGACATCCGCGCAAACCAGCTGTTCTTTTCCACGCGACCACAGCGCGAGCGCGAAACGCCCGTCCTCCAATTGACCGACGTCGCGCACGCGCGCACCTTTGAAACGATGCGAGAGTTCGAGCGCCAAGCGGCGTATGAGCAACCAATCCGTATACACGACAGGCTCCTACCTTCGCGAACGGGTATCAACTAGACATGCGAGCTTCGAGATTTCCGCTCGCCGCTCTCGCATGCGCGGCGATTCTCAGCGCGTGCGGTGGTTCGGGCGGCGGCGCACCGTATCCGGACGGATGGACGGCGCACGGTCAGGGTCCTTCGGCGTACTGGACGAACCCCCAGCATCCGCAAGAGCGATTCAGCACCACGAGCACGGCCAATTCGAACGCGAGTTTGAAAGATTTGGCATCCCAGGTGACCACAGACACGCTCTTGCGCTATCGCGGCTCGCGGTTGCTGCGCGCGCAGCCGTTTCCCGCGTGTCCCGGCGAGGCGGGTTGGCAATCATTTGAGATGCCGGCAGCGCACGGGCGAATCATCATGCACGTTGCGTTCACGCAGTGGAACGGCACCGCAAAAACCGCATCCTATGAGCGTCCGGCTGCGTTGCCCGACGACCCGAGCGCAATTTCCGCACTCGGGCACGCCGTCTGTGCCACGCCCGTCTAGCCCGAAAAGGGCTGAAGGCGCTGCTTTCGGAATTAGTTCGGCTTTGCCTGAGAGGCGGCCACAGGGAGGTCTCGTGCTGGGTCCGGGTCTGCTCTTCGTCGTGTCCGGCCCTTCGGGAGCGGGTAAGGACACGCTGGTAGACGCGCTCCTAAAGAAACTGACTCGCCTGAAATACTCCGTATCGGCAACCACGCGGGAGCATCGGCCGGGCGAAGAAGAGGGGAAGCACTATTTCTTCCTGAGCAGGGAAGAATTCGAAAGGCGCCGAGACTCGGACGGCTTCCTCGAATGGCGCGAGTACAATGACAACCTGTACGGGACCCCGCGCGACTTCGTAGAGCGCACGCTGACCGAAGGCTATGACTTGATCATGAAGCCGGAAGTCAACGGCGCGCTGAACATCAAGCGCTCGTTCCCGGATGCGGTGCTGATTTTTCTCGCACCGGATCGTTTCTCCAACCTGCGCACGCGTCTTTTGGCGCGCCGCACGGAGACGACGGAAGAGATCGCGCGGCGGCTCGAAATCGCGCACGAGGAATTCAAGTTCGTGCGGAATTTCGACTACATCGTGATCAACGCGGAGGAGCGTTCGGACGAAGCCGTGCGCGACTTGCAGGCAATCTTACAGGCAGAACGTTTTCGAATACACAGATACAGCGACGACTCGATAAGGGAATTGGAACATTCATAACATGAGCGACACGGTTTTCGGCGATCTGGACAGACTTCTGGAGCACGTCGATTCAAAATTCAGTCTGGTGAACGTAGTTACCAAGCGGGCGAAGCAGCTCAACAATGGTGCGCCGCCGCTCACCGAACAGATCAATCCGAACAAACCGGTCTCGACCGCGTTCAACGAAGTGGCGGTCGGTAAGATTCACTATCACCGCACCCGCGAGGGTATAAAGTAAGGAATAGGCCATGTGCGGCATCGTCGGCTATATCGGTGAACGCGACAGCGTGCCGATCATTCTGGACTCGCTGCAGCGCCTGGAGTATCGCGGATATGACAGCGCCGGCATCGCCGTAATCGACGCCGGCGGCGCACTCACCGGCACAAAGGCCGAGGGCAAGTTGCAGCGTTTGGCGGAGCGGCTGCGCAATGGCGGCCGCCTTTCCGGACGCGTCGGCGTCGGCCACACGCGGTGGGCGACGCACGGGCGCCCTTCGGATGCAAACGCGCACCCGCACATGGATTGCAGCGGCAAGATTGCCGTCGTTCACAACGGCATCATCGAAAACTACGCGCCGCTGCGCGCTCGGCTCATCGAGCTCGGTCATGTCTTCAAGAGCGAGACCGACACCGAGGTGCTCGCGCATTTGATCGAAGCGCACTACGACGGCGACCTGGAAGCCGCGGTGCGCCGCACGCTCAAAGAGGTGACGGGAGCATACGCGCTCGGCATCATCAGTGCGGACGACCCGGAACATTTGGTTTTCGCGCGCAACGGCGCGAGCCCGCTCGTCGTCGGAATCGGCGACGGTGAGATGTTCGTGGCGTCGGACACGCCGGCGATTCTGCAGTACACGCGCAAAGAGATCATTTTACAGGAAGGTGAGATGGTCGTCGTGGGGCGCGACGGCTGGAAACTCACCGATTACGAAGGCCGGCCCATCGAGCGCGACGTGATGCAGGTGACGTGGGATGCGACGTCCGCCGAGAAGAGCGGCTTCAAGCATTTCATGCTCAAGGAGATCTACGAGCAGCCGAACGTCATCAAAGAGACGCTCACCGGCCGCATCGACGAGAGCAACGACGTGCACCTGGCCGCCGAGATCGGCATTCCGGAAGACCGTCTGCGCAGCATTTCCAAGATCGCGATCACCGGCTGCGGCACGGCCTACCACGCCGGTATGGTCGGCATGTATCTGCTGCGTTCGCTGGTCCACGTGCCGGTGGAAATGGAACTGGCGAGCGAGTTCCGTTACGGCGATCCGGTCATCGATCCGACCGCGCTCACCATCGCGATGTCGCAGTCGGGCGAAACCGCCGACACGATCGAAGCCGTTCGCATCGCCAAGCAGGCCGGCTCGACCGTGCTCGGCATCTGCAACGTTCTCGGATCGCACCTTACGCGCATCGACGACGGCACGCTCTTCACGCGCGGCGGCCCCGAAATCGGCGTAGCCGCAACGAAAACCTACGTTTCGCAGGCAACGGCGATGACGCTCTTCGCGCTGTATCTGGCGCGCTTGCGCGAAAGTGCGCCGATCGAGCGGTTACGCGAAGTTGCGGACAACACGAAACTTCTGCCGGCGGCGGTCGACGTCGTGCTCAACACCTCCGACGACATCAAGAAGGTCGCCAAGAAGATCCGCAAGTCCAAGTCGGTGCTCTTCATCGGCCGCTACGTGAATTTCCCCACCGCTCTGGAAGGCGCGCTCAAACTCAAGGAAATCTCGTACATTCACGCCGAGGGCTACGCAGCGGGCGAAATGAAACACGGCCCCATCGCGCTCCTCGACTCAAACGTGCCGGTCGTCGGCGTCATGACGGACGGGCGCGTGCGCGACAAGATGCTTTCCAACCTGGCCGAGTCCAGAGCACGCGAAGCGCCGGTGATCGTCGTCGCGAATCACGGCGACGAAGACGCCAAAGCCATCGCGGACTACGTCTTCTGGGTGCCCAAGGTCGACGAGTTGCTCTCGCCGATCGTAAATATCATCCCGCTGCAACTGCTCGCGTATCACATCGCGGACATCGAAGGCAAAGACGTCGATCAGCCGCGCAACTTGGCAAAGACCGTAACGGTAGAGTAGACAAAGAGGAGCGCTCCAAAAAGAGCGCTCCTCCGCGTTTCGATGATGTGAGTACCCGACGTTCGTACTCTATCACACCACCTCGCCAAGGCTCAAGCTCGGCGGCTGGAGCATGCGGGGAAACGCCCCGGCAAAGTATCCGTCACGACAAACAACTGCGCACGACCAATGCGAGCATTGCGACAAGCAATGGTTTCTTGGTCGGGACGAACGCGCGGCTGCGCTCTGCAAACGCAAGCCTCGTGACCGCGACGGGTTTCGCCGCAGCGGTCGCGCAGCTCCGCCGACTGCTCTTTTGAGCGCTCGCATGGCGGCTGACGCGCGGCCTATGTAGGAAAGCGCGCCGTCGGTTGGGCATACATGTTAGTCATGGCAACGAAGAAGCAGGTGGAGGACGCAATATTCGAGCGTGAAGGGTTCAAGGTGACGCTCGAGCTCTTCGAAGGCAAGAAGAGTGTACTGCCGCCGTACGACTGGTCCGTGATGGCGCCGCAACGCTGGAAGGTCTCCGATTGGAAAAATGCGCGTCTCGAGCCGTATCGTCTGCTCGTGAAAGGCATAACGATCTATCGTGGAGACGGCACACCCATTCCGCGCGACATGCAGCTCGGTAATCTGCGCGACACGTACTTTGAAGCGCAGTATGGGCCTATCAAGAGCAGTTCGGGTGCAGAGGAAAACGGCAAAGTCGTCGATCTGGACAAACGGCGTCACAAAGCGTAAGCGACTTCAACGCGCGCGGCGCAAAGGCGGGTTGGTTCGACAGGTGGATAGAACGGACACTCCCGCAATGACCAGAAGCGATGGACGGCGGCCCGACGAATTGCGGCCGGTGACGATTGAATCCGACTATTTGAAGTACGCGGAGGGCAGTTGCCTCATCTCCGTCGGCAATACGCGTGTGCTGTGCGCGGCCACAATCGAGGAAAAAGTACCGCAGTGGATGAAAGGGCGCGGCACCGGCTGGGTGACCGCCGAATACGCAATGCTTCCGCGCGCGACACAAGAGCGCATGCAGCGCGAGGCTTCCAAAGGGCGTCTGGGCGGCCGCACCCACGAAATTCAGCGCATCATCGGTCGCGCGCTGCGCGCCGTCACCGACATGGCCAAGCTCGGTGAGCGAACCGTGTGGCTGGACTGCGACGTGTTGCAGGCCGACGGCGGCACGCGTACGGCGGCGGTGACCGGCGCCTGGGTGGCCCTGGCGCTGGCGCTGCGCAAAGGGTTCAACGCCAACGATCGGGCGAAATGGCCGCTCGCGGGGCAAATTGCCGCCACCAGCGTAGGTATTGTGGCGGGCCAGCCGCTGCTCGACCTTGCATATGACGAGGATAGTCGCGCCGAAGTCGATATGAACGTCTTCATGACCGATGCCGGAAAGTTCACCGAACTGCAGGGCACCGCGGAAGCCACCCCTTTCAGCCGCAAGGAACTTGACGCGCTCTTGGGCTTGGCCGAGGGCGGTATTCGCCGGCTGCTCGAGATCCAGCGGTCGGTGGTCGATGGCCGAGGATAGTCTGCGCGCACTCGTCGCTCGGGTCGGCGAGTTCTACGTGACGGATAAGGCCCTCAAAACCGCGCAGAAGAAGATCGAAGCCGCTTTGCAGGCGAACTCGGTGGACGAGACCGCGCGCGGGGACTACCTCGCCGCCGTGCGCCGCTATTTCGCGGGCTTCGAAAAGGAGGCGCGAGCGCATCTGCGCGACGTCGACAAGCGTCTAGAGCATGTAAACCAAGTGCATTTCAATTTGACTGCCGAGCGTGGCGTCGCGGTACGCCGCATCGAGGCGACGCAAAGCGTGCTTGCGGAAGTGGAGCGTATCGGAAACCTTGAACGAGGTTGAAAACCCGGCTGAAATCGTCGAACGCGCAAGCGTGCGAGGCCTTGAAGGCATCGGGCGCAAGGTCAATTCGTTTTTCGAGTACATCGGCGGAATAACGACGCTCGGCGGCGAGGCTGCAACCACCGTCGGGCGGCTGCGCATCCGTTTTGCGGAAACGGTGAATCAGTGCTACTTGCTCGGGTACCAGTCGCTCGTCATCGTCTTGCTCACCTCGCTGTTCACGGGCATGGTCTTCTCACTGGAATCGGCGGTGCAAGCCGTGCAGTACGGCTTCGGTAATTTCGTCGGCGGTATCGTTTCGTATACGAACGTTCGCGAACTCGGACCAATGCTCACCGCGGTCGTCGTGGCAGGACGTGTGTGCGCCGCCATCGCCGCGGAGATCGGCTCGATGGTGGTCACCGAGCAGGTCGAAGCGCTGCAATCGCTCGGCTTGGCTCCCGTGCGCTTTTTGGTCGTGCCGCGTTTGCTCGCGCTGATGATCATGCTTCCGCTGCTCACGGTCTTCGCCGACGTCGTGGGCATCTACGGCGGCATGTGGATCGCCCACGCGCAGGCGCACATCAGCTACGACGATTTCATGTCGTCGGCGCGCCAGACGATCGGCTTCGAGGACGTGGTGAAAGGGCTATTCAAGGCGCTTGTCTTCGGCATACTCATTGCGCTGGTCGGCTCGTATCAGGGCTTGACCACCAAGGGCGGCGCCGCGGGCGTCGGCAAGTCGACGACGGGCGCCGTCGTGATCTGCATCATTCTGATCTTCATTTTCAATTTCGTCATGTCGTATTTCTTGTACGGCGGCGGCTGATGGCGAACGTAATCGCAAAGCTGGACGACGTTACGCTGAAATACGGCGATCGCGTCGTGCTCCGAAACTGCAGCCTCGACATCGAAGAGAATTCCATCACCTGCATCATCGGCATGTCGGGTGCCGGCAAGTCGACCATTCTCCGGCTGCTCGACGGACTGCGCAGACCCGACGCCGGCCACGTGTACGTACGCGGTCAAGACATCTGCCATATGCGCGAGAGCGAACTCATCGAATTGCGCACGAAGATCGGCTTCTCGTTCCAATTCGCCGCGCTCTTCGACAGTATGACGGTAGGTGACAACATCGCACTTCCGCTGCGCGAACATACCTCGCTGAGCGAAGACGAGATTCGCGAGGTGGTGCTGCACACGTTGGAAAGCGTCGGTTTGGAGCACACGTACGACAACATGCCGAGCGAACTTTCCGGCGGTATGCTCAAGCGGGCGGGGTTTGCGCGCGCAGTCGTGACCAATCCGGATCTCGTCCTGTACGATGAGCCGACGACCGGATTGGATCCCATCGTCACCCATCTGCTCACCGATACGATAAAACGCCTGCGGCAGCAGCTCAACTCGACCGCCGTCGTCATCTCACACGACCTGCAGTCTATTTACATGATGGCTGATTACGTGGCGATGCTCTTCGAGGGGGCAGTCATCGAATACGGCACCGTGGAAGAGGTCCAAAGGTCCGCCAATCCCATCGTGCAGCAATTCCTCCAAGGCTCCGAGGTAGGTCCGATCCCGTTATGAGGGAATAGGCAAGCTAATGTCCAGACAAGCGCAATTGGGGCTGTTCGCGCTCATCGCACTGGTGTTGCTATTCGGAATCTTCTACGTGATCACGGATTTCGGCACGCGGCACAGCGGCTACCGGATGGGCGTGCACTTTGCCACGGCGGCGGGGTTACCGACCGGCGCGCAAGTGTTCTTCAGCGGCGTCACCGTCGGCACGGTCGACCAAGTGCAGCTGTTGCCGGATAACAGCGTCGACGTCATCCTGGCCATTCAAAGTGGAATCAGCATTCCGAAGAACTCGAAATTTCTGATTCAGGCGCCGCTCACCGGAACGCCGAACATGATCATCGTTCCGCCCGTTCCGAAGCCGCTGCCCAACGGGTACATGGCGACGCCGATACCGCAGGAGGCGATGCTCCCGCGCGAGGTCTTACCGATCGATCAGCAGCCGGTAGGCGCTGCGAGTCCGACCATCGCGGACTTATTGAACCAAGGACAGGGCCAAATTCGGCGCTTGGACGAGATGCTTTCCACGCTCGAGGAGCGCGAGCCCAAACTACTCAACACACTGCAAACGGCGCTCGTGAACGTCGACGACATGACCACGCAGTTGCGCACCACCATCGCCGGCGTCTCGGGAACGATGGAGTCGACGATGCAGCTAGCAGGCGGGCATATCGTGGACATGACGGCAACGCTCGACGACACGATGACGCGCAACCAGTACAAGATTGACATGCTGCTTTCCACGCTGAACAGCACCGCCGTCGCGCTGAACAAGTCCATGGATCAGCTCGCGAACTTGGCCACCGATCCGCGCTTGAAAACGAATCTGATCGCGACGACCAGCAATATTCGTGACCTCACCGGTAACGTCGCCGGGTTGACGGGCGATCTGCGAACGATCACGGGCAGCCCGCAGACCCAAGCGCAATTACGAGACACGGTCGCTAATCTCGACGCGACCATGCAGAAGGCGGATTCGCTGCTGGGTACGCTCGGCGGGCAAAGCCATGTGTACGGAATAGACGCGGGCGCGACGCCCTATCCGGTACCGGTCGCGAACGCGCTCCCGCCTCCCGGCACGCAGACGCCGTCGCCGAACGCCGGACACCTCAAAGCCGGCCTGAGCAAAATGCTTTCGAGTCTCGTGCAGGCGCAGCTTCGCATCAGTTACTTGAACGCGCAAACGGTGAACGGGCCTAGTACGCTCCTGACCTCCGATCGCGGTCCGCAGGCTGATTTCAATCTGATTGCCCTGCCGAAAGGTCCGTTCAGCGCCATGATCGGCGGCAACGACATCGGCGGAAAAACCACGTGGAATTTCGCCGGAACCAAGAACTTCGGCGCATTTCGCGCCGGCGGCGGAATTTTGTACTCGCAGCTCGGCGTGATGGGCATGTACAACGCCGGAAAGTTGGGCGCCGAGACCCGCATTTACGATCCGCGGCATCCGACGTTTGACATTTATGGAAACGTCAACGTCGCCGAGTGGGCAAAATTATTTCTGGGGGAGCGCGATTCGACGCGTTCGGATCGGCGCACTGTTTTCGGTTTGCAACTGCAATTCTAGGAGATGATCCCGTATAGTGACGAGCGGCGCCCGGCGGTCTTCGCCGGCGCCGTTTGGCTCATCGTCGCGGCGAACGTCTGCGGCTTCTATTTGGAACTGACCGCGTGGAATCCGAACAAGTTCATCGAGTTCTTCGCGCTGATCCCGTACAACGTCACACACGCCGTTCAGCTGCCGCCGCCGTCGCCGCATCCCGTGTATCTGACGATGCTCACCTCGACGTTCTTGCACGGCGGATACGCGCATATCTTTTTCAACATGCTGTTTCTCGCCGTCTTCGGACCGCGGATGGAGCGATACCTCGGACACGTGTGGTTCATCGGCGTCTACCTGTTCTGCGGCGTCATGGGCGGCGTTGCGCAGATTTGGGCGGCGCCGTACAGCCACGTGCCCGAGATTGGAGCCTCCGGTGCAATTGCGGGGATTCTGGGCGCGTACATCGTGACGTATCCAACTGCGCGCATCGACACCGTCACGCCGATCGGCTGCTTTCCGCTGTTTTTGCGCCTGCCCGCCGTCGCGTTCATCGGCATCTGGGCATTCCTGCAATTCTTTTTGGGATTCGAGACCTTCGATCCGCATGCAAATGCGGGCGGCGTTGCCTATTTCGCGCACATCGGCGGCTTTTCGACCGGCGCGATTCTCGTGGGCTTGTACGGCCTGTTCCGAAAAAGCCGCTAGACGGGAGCGGCGTGAGCCGCCGCGAAGTGCGCCGTGATGGATCAAGGCAAAGTGCGCGTCGGCATCATCGGCTCGGGCGCAATGGGAACGCTCTTCGGCTACCATCTGGCGTCCGCGTGCGAAGTCACGATGCTCGACAGCAATCGTACGACACTCGACCAGATCGAACGAAGCGGCGGCCTGCGTGTCAATGACGGACCACCGCGCCCGGTTCGCGTGGGGCGGTCCTCGCGCGAACTGTACGGCTCGAATTTCGTCCTTTTGTTCGTAAAGGCTGTCGACACGCTGCGCGCGCTGCGGCCGTTTGCCGGAGAACTCAGTCCATCCACGCCCATCGTCTCGCTCCAAAACGGCGTCGGCAACGAAGACGCGATCAAAACGGCGCTCGGCGGCGCCGTACCCGTCGTTCTGGGAATCACAACCGAGTCGTCGCTCACCGTTGCGCCGGGAAGCGTGCGCAGTTCGCAGGAAGGCAACACGATCATCGGTTCCGGCGGCGCCTCGCCGTCGGCATCGCGCAGCGTCGCGGATCTCCTGATGAAAAGCGGCATGAAGGCCACCGTCGTTTATGATATCCGGCCGCATCTCTGGGGCAAGCTCGTTGCGAACGCCGCTGTCAACGCGGTAAGTGCGCTGCTCGACTGCGAGTCCGGCGAGATTCTCAAAGATCCGAACGCGGCTCGGCTGGCTGAAGCGTTGGCGGAAGAAGCGGCGGAAGTCGCGGCCGCACTGAAGATCAACCTGCCGTTCGCGAACCCGTGGCAGTACGTTGCCGAGGTAATAGCCGTAGGCGCCGATACGAAGAGTTCGATGGCGTTCGACCTCGAGTCCGGACATCCGAGCGAGATCGATCATATCAACGGCGCGGTTTGCGCTGCCGGTCGCCGCACCGGGGTCGCCACACCGTACAACGATGCAATGGTGCGCCTCATCAAGGCGAAGGAAAACCTTTCAGCTAAGCCGCGTGCCGCTGCTGCGGTATAGGGTCGAAATCCAGGTAGCGCTTAGCTGGTTGCGCTCGCGTTAGCACTCTCTTGACAAGAGTGCCAACATTTTTATAATTATTACTTGCTACAGCCTTTCGATCATGGTTGAAAGGAGGAATGCTGCAGACCATGGCCACCGGTTTAGCACACACTCAGAACGGCAACTCCGCCGAACGTAGGGCACCCTGGACGCCCTTCCGCGATCTTCTCGGCTTCGATCCGTTGCAGTTCGTGAACTCGCCTTTCGAATATGACGTCACGCGAACTGAGAGCGGCTATGAAGTGGAAGTGCCCGTTCCTGGATTCAAGCCGGAACAAGTAGAGGTTACTTTCAAAGACGGCGTAGTCTCAGTCAACGGTAAGAATGAACGACGAACCTTCGCGCGTTCGTTCACTGTGCCGGATGACGTAGACGTCGAAAACATTGAGGCGCAGATCAATGACGGCATGCTTACCTTGCACTTGAACCGCCGGCCCGAGGCCGAGCCCAAGCGTATCGAGATCAAGTCCAAATAGAGGCGTCATGATCGAGTTCTCGGTGGAAAGCGCGCTGCGTTCAGCGTCGGGTGCTCGGCACCACTATGGCGTGATGTTGTCCGAGGAGAGCCGCGAGGTCATCGAATCGTGGAGCCGGACCTACCGGTTCTCCCGGCAGTCACAAAACTAAAACGATTCGCGAGGGTTAACGCGCGCGCGATAGCAAAGGCGGCGAAGGGAAGAACTTCCCTCGCCGCCATTTCATTTCACGCCGTCGATCGGCCAGAATCCGTAGATCGCGCGTCCCGGTTCCAGGTCCCAGAAACGCGTCCGGTTGTCTCCAACGCCGTACACCACCGCGTATGCTACGTCGCGGGCGAGAATCGCGCGGACGAGCTGCGCGAAGTCGCGCTGCGACATCCACGTGGCCGCATACCGCTTGAACTTTTGCTCGTCGGAGAGCCCGAGCCAGCCGCTGGATTCGCGAACGCTCTCGTCGCGCGGGTCGTCGGCTCGCGTTATCGACCCGATGCGGATGCACGAGACTTGTATGCCGTGCCGCTCGCTGTAATAACGCCCGAGCGTCTCGCCGAAAGCCTTCCACACACCGTACAATCCGTCGGGCCGGTACGGCGCATCCGTACCGACGACCAGACCAAACGCCGGCTCGTAAATCTGCGGCGCGTTGTCCACTTCGTTCATGCCCACGCAGTGATTGGAACTCGCGAAGACGATTCGTTTGAGGCCGTTTCGGCGCGCAGCTTCGTACACGTTATACGTGCCGCCGATGTTGACCGAATGAACGCTATCCCAATCCGCGTCGACTTCAACGACGCCGGCAAGATGAATAACCGTTTCGCAACCGGCCAGTGCCTGCACCATTGCGTCGAGATCGCGCACGTCCGCGTTCACGTCGGCATCGTGGAGATCGATGCGAACGACGTCGTGGTCGCGCGCGAGATCCTCGCACAAACGTGAGCCGATGGTCCCATTCGCTCCGGTGACGGCAATCTTTGACATGGGGCGTCGGGTTCTACTACGCTAAGTGAATGAACTGCCCAACTTGTCAATTCGCGGTACCCGACGGCGCCAAATTCTGTCCGAATTGCGGCGCTCCGATCACCGCGCCGGCGAGCGTGAACGGCTACACCGAGCCGCAGCCGGAGACCGACAATCCAAAGACGCCCATCACGCTGGGCGATTTGACGATCCGTGTCGAGGGCGAACTCGTACCTGCGGTCGACGTCGAACTCGGCAATCAGCAAATCGTGTATTTCGAGCATCACATTCTTCTCTGGAAGCAGCCGAACGTGACGCTCGGCTTCATGAACCTGCAGAATGCAGCCAAGCGCTTTTTCGCCGGTCTGCAGATTTTCATTTCGACCGCCCAGGGTCCGGGCAACATCGCGTTCTCACGCGAAGCGCCCGGACAAATCGTCGCAATGCGCTTGAAACCGGGCCAAGCCATCGACGTGCGCGAGCATCAGTTCTTGCTTGCAACGGGCAACGTCGACTACAACTTCTACTGGCAACAGGGGCTCGCGAACGTGATCTTCGCGCGCACCGGTTTGTTCATCGATCGATTCACTGCAACGAGTTCGGAAGGATTACTGCTCCTGCACGGCTACGGCAACGTGTTTGAAAAAACACTCGCAGCGGGCGAGATGCTCGACGTCGAACCGGGCGCGTGGCTTTGGAAAGACGCGAACGTGCGTATGGACACCGTCTCCGTCCTGAATTCGAGCGGACGCGGCGGCGGCTTGATGGGCGCACTCGGCGCGTTCGTCGGCGGGGCTGCGCTGATGTTGAACCGGTTCTACGGGCCGGGCCGCGTCGGCATGCAGTCGATGACGTACCACGAGCCGATGTACGAAGGCGCAACGCAGCAAGGCGGCACCAGCAACATCGGCGGCGTGCTCGGCAGCCTCTTCGGCAACAAGCAGTAGCCGGCCGATGCCGCATTGTTGACCGAGGACGCCGCATCCGGCGCCTGGAACGTCGCGACCCCGAACGCGTCGCTTCAGAAACGGAACGTCGATGAACAACCGGAAACGTTTTCTCTCTCTGACCTCGGCATCAGCGTTCTCCCTCGGTCTGCCGCCTCGATCTCTTGGCGCGCAAACGTTTCAGTTCAAGCTTGGGCACGACCAGCCGCAGTCCACGGCACTGAAC